>ENA-OVGM01001508-OVGM01001508.1-human-gut-metagenome-genome-assembly--contig:-NODE-1508-length-18628-cov-26.653099_pt1 | contig 18628 bp, 15 predicted proteins | sample MGYA00237773_ERZ505425 | MGnify/ENA primary metagenome ERZ505425 (study PRJEB26158, sample SAMN06016407) | human gut metagenome | biome: human gut; feature: ankylosing spondylitis patient; material... | reverse complement strand
ACGCCGCCGAGATCGGCTGCCTGACCATTGAAAAGCTGGAAGCCATGACCGCCGTTTGCTCGGTGGGCATCGACATGGTCATCATCCCCGGCGACACCACCCCGGCTGTCATCAGTGCCCTGATCGCCGACGAAGCCGCCATCGGCATGGTGAACAGCAAGACCACCGCCGTCCGTGTGATCCCCGCCATCGGCCGCAAGGCCGGCGAGGTGCTGGACTTCGGCGGCCTGCTGGGCTACGGCCCCATCATGCCGGTCAACAGCCACGACCCCTCGGTGTTCATCAACCGCGGCGGCCGCCTGCCGGCTCCCATGCAGTCGCTGAAGAACTAAGGACCCTCTCAGTCATCTCGCATTCGCTCGGAGCAGCTGTATAAATCACCTTTTACAGGCCCATCCTCTGGATATCATTTCCAGAAGAAGGGTCTGTTTTTTTATGGGTAAGATGCTTTCCCGGCGGCAGATGCAGCACCTGTGCATCTGCCTTGCGCTCGGACTTTTGCTGTGCAGCCTGTGGCAGGCGGCGGCCTGGAGCCGCACCCAGCTGCACACCGGCGATGCGGTATGTGCCGATACCCTGCGGCTGCACATCCGCGCTTCCAGCGATTCCGTGGCCGACCAGGGCGCCAAGCTCCGGGTGCGGGACGCCGTGCTGGCCTGTCTGGACGCTGCCTGTCCCGCCGGGAACCAGACCGACGCCCGCAGCTGGGCGGCCCGGAACCTGTTCACTTTGCAGCTCGCCGCCCGGCACGCGCTGGCCCGGTGCGGGGTGAATGCCCCGGTGCAGGTGCAGCTGGTCAACATGTACTTCCCAGCCCGGCAGTATACCGGCGGCTGCCTGCCCGCCGGGCGGTACGATGCGGTGCGCATCACCATCGGCTCCGGCAGCGGGCAGAACTGGTGGTGCGTGCTGTACCCCGGGCTGTGCCGTGCCGCCTGCGGCGGCTATGCCCTGCCGGAAGAAAACGATCTGGTGTGCGGGGACTACATCCTGCGCCTGCGCTTCGTGGACTGGTGGAACCGGCACACTGCTTCCCGCACCACCCGGGTGCTGGCCGGGTGACGCTGCCCTCCCCTGCCGCATAGCATGGAGGGAAAGGAGCGTGTGATCATTATGGCGATCCCTGCTTATTATTCCCTGCTCCATCGGGGCTCCTCCGGCCCGGATGTGGCCCTGGTGCAGACCTGGCTCAACGGTGTCCGTGATGCCTGCACCTGGTATGACCCCCTGAAGGCGGACGGAAGGTTCGGTCTTTCCACCGAGAACGCCGTAAAGGAGTTCCAGCTGAAAAACAAAATGAACGTGGACGGCAAGGTGGGAGCCAACACCTGGAACGTGCTGTACACCCAGTACACCGCAAAGCACGGCCTGAACGTGCCCTACCCCGGCATCGTGCTGCGCAGCGGCGCATCCGGCGGGACGGTGCGGCTGGTGCAGCAGAAGCTCAACTCTCTGGGTGAGCGTCTGAACGCAGACGGCCGATACGGAGCCGCCACCGCAGCCGCCGTGCAGCGGTTCCAGCGCCGCAACGGCCTTGCCGCCGACGGCAGCGTCGGTCAGGCCACCTGGGAAAAGCTGTTCTGACCGATAAGAGAACGATTGGAAATGCCCTCCGCTTTGCTCTGGGCAAATTCAGAGGAAAAAATAGTTTTTATTCTGGGCTTCCGGAAAATCTGCGGATTTTCCGGAAGCCCTTTTTCACGGGGAGAGGCCGTGACTGAGAGGGTTGCGGCCAGTGCCCGCCCTGCTATATAATAAGAGCAACAGTTTTTTGAAAGGCGGTGTTCGCTTTTGCGTTTTGCGCATCTTTCCGACCTGCATCTGGGCAAGCGGGTGTGCGAGTTTTCCATGCTGGAGGACCAGAAATACATCCTGGAGCAGATTCTTGCCCTGCTGGATGCCCACCCTGTGGACGGGGTACTGCTGGCAGGCGACCTGTACGACAAGCCCGTTCCCCCGGCTGAGGCCGTGCGCCTGCTGGACTGGTTCCTCACCCAGCTGGCAGCCCGGGGCCTTCCGGTGTTTGCCATCAGCGGCAATCACGATTCCGCCGACCGTGTGGCCTTCGGCGCGGCTCTGCTGGAAACCAGCCGGGTATACGTCAGCCCGGTGTTCTCCGGTGCGCCGCAGCCCATCTGCCTTGCGGACGAGCATGGCCCGGTGGATGTGTACTTACTGCCCTTTCTGAAGCCCGCTTCCGTGCGGCATGTCTGGCCGGACGAGCCCATTGAGAGCTACAACGACGCCCTGGCCTGTGTGCTGCGGCACTGCACCCCGGACCCTGGCCACCGCAGCCTGCTGGTAGCCCACCAGTTCGTGGCCGGTGCCGCCGCCTGCGAGAGTGAAGAGCCTTCCGTGGGCGGGCTGGACTGCGTGGACGCGGCCCTGTTCGATGCCTTTGACTATGTGGCGCTGGGCCACCTGCACAGCCCCCAGAAGGTGGGCCGCGACACCCTGCGCTACTGCGGCACCCCGCTGAAGTATTCCTTCTCGGAAGCGCACCAGCATAAAAGCATCACCTTTGTGGACCTGGGCGAAAAAGGCTGCGTGGACATTTCCACCGCGCCCCTGACCCCGCTGCACGACCTGCGGGAGGTCCGGGGCAGCTATCTGGAACTGACCGACCGCCGCACCTACGAGGGCACCGCCACCGACGATTATCTGCACATCACCCTGACCGATGAGCAGGACGTGCCGGACGCACTGGCCAAGCTGCGGCTGATCTACCCCAACCTGATGCGGCTGGACTACGACAACCGCCGCACCCGCGAAGATCAGCAGATCACCGCCCCGGAGCGGGTGGAGAACATCACACCCTTGCAGCATCTTGCCGCCTTTTACGAACTGCAGAACAACCAGCCCCTGACCGATGAGCAGGCCGCGTTCTGCCAGCAGCTCATTGAGGACATCTGGAAGGAGGGGGAGGACGCATGAGACCGCTCCGCCTGACCCTGTCGGCTTTTGGCCCCTATGCCGCCGAGACCACCCTGGAACTGGAAAAGCTGGGCAAAGGCGGCCTGTACCTTGTCACCGGCGATACCGGTGCCGGCAAGACCACCCTGTTCGACGCCATCACCTACGCGCTCTACGACCACTCCAGCGGCGGTGTGCGCGAGGGGGCCATGCTGCGCAGCCAATATGCCGACCCCAAAACGCCCACCTTTGTGGAGCTGGAATTTGAGGTGAAGGATGCCCGCTACACGGTGCGCCGCAATCCGGAATACCCCCGCCCCAAGGCGCGGGGCGAGGGCTTTACCACCGAAAAAGCAGACGCCGCCCTCACCTATGCCGACGGCCGCCCGCCGGTGACCAAGGCACGGGATGTGAACGCCGCCGTGCTGGACATTCTGGGGCTGGACTACAACCAGTTCTGCCAGATCGCCATGATCGCGCAGGGGCAGTTCACCAAGCTGCTGAATGCCTCCACCGAGGAGCGCAGCCGCATTTTCCGCAAGCTGTTCCGCACCCAGCGGTACGCCAAATTGCAGGACCGTCTGCAGGAAGAATCTTCCCGCCTGAACCAGCAGCGTCTGGCCCAGAACACCCAGCTGGACAGCCTGCTGGCCGGGCTGCAGGTCGCACCCGACGACCCGGACGCCGACGCGCTGGCCGCCCTCTGTGCCCAGACCGAGCCTGCCACCGCGCTGACCTTATTGGAGGAGCTGCTGCAGCGCCAGCAGGCCGCACAGGAGGCCGCCGCCGCATCTCTTGCCGACACCGAAGCCCGGCTGGATGCCATACAGCAGCAGCTGGGAGCCGCCCGGCAGGCCGCGCAATTGGCCCGGCAGCTGGCCGAACAACAGGCCGCGCTGGACGCCGCCCGGCCCGCACTGGATGCCGCCAAAGCCGAGAGCGCCCGCCACGCCGATGACGCCGCCCGGCTGGATGCCCTGACCGGACAGGTGACCCAGGCCCGCACCTCCCTGACCGCCTACGACGAGCTGGACGCGCTGTGCCGGGAGCAGAAGCAGGCACAGGATGCCGCGCAGCTGGCCGGGGCACTGGCCGCGAAGCGCCGCACCCAGCTGGAAGCGCTGGACGCCAGCCTTGCTGCAGCCGACACCGCCCTTGCCGTGCTGGTGGATGCCCCCACCCGGCAGCTGGCTTTGCAGAATCAGACTGCGCAGCTGGAAGCCCGCAGCACCGCGCTGGACGCCCTTGCCCAGCGGCTGGCCGACAGCCAGAAACAGGCCCGGCAGGCCCGCCGGGCACAGGACGCCTACCGCGCCGCCGCTGCCCGGCAGGATGAAGCCCGCGCCCGGCGGGATGCACTGGACCGGGCCTTTCTGGACGCGCAGGCCGGTCTGCTGGCACAGGAGCTGACCGAGGGTGCCCCCTGCCCGGTGTGCGGCAGCACCCATCACCCGGCCCGGGCCGTCCTGCCCCGCACCGCACCCACGCAGGTACAGGTGGAGCAGGCCCGGCAGGCCGCCGAGGAAGCCGACCATGCCGCGCAAACGGCCAGTGCCGCCGCCCAGAGCGCCCTTGCCGCTGCAGACGAAGCCCGCCGCAGCCTGCGCCGGGACGCCGAGGCCCTGCTGCCGGAGCGCTTTGCCGCGCCGGAAGGCAAACCTCCGGTGCAGCTGACCTTCGCCCTGATGAATACCGTCCTGTCCGAGGAAACTGCCGCCCTGCAGGCCGCCCGCACCGACTGCACGGCCAGCCTGCGGCAGGCCGGAGCCGACTGTCAGCGCAGGGCGCAGCTGGAAGCCGACCGGCAGGCCCACACCCGCCAGCGCCCGGCGCTGGAACAGCAGGTGCAGGAGGCCGACCGCACCGCTGCCGCTCAGTCTGCCCGCGTGCAGGCACTGGAACAGCAGGTGCTTGCCAAACAGAAAGCCCTGCCCTACCCCCAGCGGGCGCAGGCGCAGGCCGCGCTGGACCTGCTGGAAGCCGACCGCACCGCCCTGCGCGCCGGGATGGAACAGGCCGAAGCCGCCCTGCGCACGGCACAGCAGAACTACGCGGCCGCCAAAGCCGCTGTGGATGCCCTGCGCAGCCAGCAGGCAGCGGCCCAGAGTTCCGCCCCGGCTCAGCCGCTGGAAACCTTACGGGAAGCGGCTGCTGAACTGACTGCCGCACGGGATGCCGCCCGCGGGCAGGAAAAGCAGCTGGCCGCCCGCCTGCTGCCCAACCGCCGCATCGCGGAGCAGTACCGCACCGCCGCAGCGCAGCACGCCGCATTGGAGCAGCGCGCCCAGTGGGTGGGAGCGCTGGCCGCCACCGCCGGCGGCACTCTGACCAGCAAACAGAAGATCAAACTGGAAGCCTACATCCAGATGGACTACCTCGACCGCATCCTGCGCCACGCCAACCTCCGCCTGATGCAGATGACCGATGCCCAGTACGAGCTGGAGCGCATCGGGGCCGAGAACCAGCGCAGCCAGTCCGGCCTGGACCTTGGCGTCATCGACCACTACAACGGAACCCGCCGCAGTGTCAAGACCCTGTCCGGTGGTGAGAGCTTCAAGGCCTCGCTGGCGCTGGCACTGGGCCTTTCGGATGAAGTGCAGAGCGCCGCCGGCGGCATCCGGCTGGACACCCTGTTCCAGGACGAGGGCTTCGGCAGCCTGGACGAGGAATCGCTGGAACAGGCCATCCGGGTGTTGGCCGGACTGACCGAGGGCGACCGGTTGGTGGGCATCATCTCCCATGTGGGGGCCCTGAAGGACCGCATCGACCGGCAGGTGGTGGTGCACAAAAACCGCACCGGCGGCTCCACCGTGGAGCTGGTGGTGTAAAACGCCCCGCCGCCGGGCATCCTAACGGCAGGAGGTGACCGCTTTTATGAATTCCCTCACGCCGTTCATCCATCATGCCCTTCCGGACCGGCCCGGGCCTTCTTCCGCGCCGGAAGCCAACTGCAGCCGGTGCAGCCCGCCGCTGGGCAAACAGCCGGACCCGACCCAGCCGCCTGGAGATCCCTCGGCACCCGGCACCCAGCTGCCCCCGCCGGAAGTGCCCGGCAATCCTCCGCACCCGGAACCGGGCAGCGCTCCGCAGGCCGGTGTGCCCATGACCGACGGCACCCCCGCCGCCTGCCGCCAGAAAAACGCGCAGGAATTTCTGGCCGGGAAGGTGCCCGGTGTGATGGCGCAATATGCCCCGGGGCTGTTCAGCACCCTGCAGCGCACTCACTCGGCCCACCCCGCCCCGGAGGAGGACGCCGACGCGGTGCAGCAGCTTGTGGAGTGGCGCGAAAACGCCCCTTACGGCTGAGCCGCACAAAAAATTTTCCGTTAATTTTTGCTTTACCTGTTGAAATCTTGCCGCGCTTCCCTTATTATGGTAGCAAACAAAGATAAAGGCAGGTTTTGCATTATGGCAGAGATCAAATACGAAGTCGTCGAGCGCATCGCGGTGCTCTCGCAGCGTCCCCGCGGCTGGGAGCGTCAGCTCAACCTGATCAGCTGGAACGACGGCGAGCCCAAGTACGACATCCGCGACTGGTCCCCGGACGGCACCCGCATGGGCAAGGGCATCTCCCTGAGCCACGACGAGCTGGCCATCCTCAAGGGCATCCTGGAAGATATGGAGCTGTGAGCATGACCGACCGCGAGGAGTTTTTGCAGATCTTCCGGCAGCATGTCACCCGCCCCGGCAGCGAAAAGCTGCTGGACTGGCTGGATCACAAGACCGATTTCTTTTCGGCTCCGGCGTCCACCCGGTTCCACGGTGCCTGCACCGGCGGGCTGTGCATGCACAGCCTGAACGTCTACCACGCCCTGCACGACACCTTTTTTACCGAGGGCGAGAGTGAGGAGAGCTTTGCCATCTGCGCATTGCTGCACGATCTGTGCAAGGCCAACTACTACAAGGCCGGCACCCGCAACGTGAAGAACGAGACCACCGGTCAGTGGGAAAAGGTGCCCAGCTACAGCGTGGAGGACCTGTTTCCCTACGGCCACGGTGAAAAAAGCGTGTTCCTCATTGAACGCTTCATGAAGCTCAAGGTGGAAGAGGCCGTGGCCATCCGCTGGCACATGGGCGGCTTTGACGATGCGGCCCGGGGCGGCTGCTTTGCCATCTCGGAAGCCTACGACAAGTACCCCCTTGCCGTCAAACTGCACATCGCGGATCTGGAAGCTACCTATCTGATGGAGCACCGCACCAGCGCCGTGCACTGAGCATATTTTATCCCGATACCAAAAAAGACCCGGATACCGGCAGCACCTTTTTGTGCCTGCCCTGTGTCCGGGTCCTGTTTTTTATTCCTTGTTGCGGGCCTTATTCTGGTACATCCGGTCATCTGCCTGCCGGATGGCCTCCCGCAGCGGGTGCACGCCGCACACACCGCCCACGCTGATGGACAGGCGGATCTCCGGGTGGCTCTCCACCCGGGCCTGCCGCACCGCTTCCTGGATGCGGTCCATCACCAGCGGCAGCCCTTCCGGCCGCAGCTGCGGCATCAGCAGCAGGAATTCGTCGCCGCCGTAGCGCACCAGAATGTCGCTCTCCCGCAGGCAGGCCTGCACCGCCGCAGAGATGCTTTCCAGCGCCTTGTCGCCCACCAGATGGCCGTAGCTGTCGTTCACGGCCTTGAAGCGGTCCACGTCAATGACCACCACACCGTTGATCTGCTCACTGTCGGCCAGGAACTTTTCAAAGTACCGGCGGGAGTAGGCCCCGGTGAGCGGATCGATGAAGGCACTGTTGTCAAAGTCCTCGCTGCGGTCCAGCAGCATGCGGCGGCCGCCCATGTCCAGCCAGCGTCCGTTGGACAGCTTGGAAACCATTTCCAGCACGCAGCCGCGGCCGTTGTTCTCCACATAGCGCGACAGCACAAAATAGGCGTCCTCGCCATTGAATTCGATCTTGTTCAGGGTCTTTTTGCTGGTGAACACCTTGGCCGAGATGCAGTTCTCGCACCGGCCGGCCTTGTTCCACACCACATGGCAGTGACCGGCCTGCTCTTCCAGCGTGCCGTCCGGGTGCAGGGTGAGCACCTTGGCGCGCTCCGGGTCCACCAGACGCACCAGGTCAAACACGCCCTGCAGCTGCTGCAGGACAGCCGCCATCGAGCCTCCGGAGCTGTGCAGCAGCACATCCGGCTGCGCCTTTGCATCCTCGGTCTGCTCCGGCAGCAGCTGGCCCACCACGCTCACACAGCGGCGCTGCCCGCCGCGGCTCCACTGGGTGCGCAGCACCAGCCGGTGCGGCTGGTATCTGCCGCCGGTCTGCACCTCCACGGGGAAGCTGGCCTGCGGGATCTCCGGAGTTGCCTTTTCCAGCGCTTCCAACAGGCGGCGGCGGTCCTTCAGGGAAAGGAAGTTCAGCCCTTCGCCATGGTCAAAGTCCAGCACCTGGGTGCGCTCGGCGGCGCTGGCGTAGTGGTTGGTCACCGTCACCCGGCCGCTGAGCAGGTCGTAGTCGAACTGGATGCCGCCGCACTGGTCCGCATAGAACTGGGTGCGCTCGCGTTCCAGGTTGAGCAGCCGCTGGCTGCGGTCCTCCCGCGGGAGGGCTTCCCGGTGCAGGATCTCCTCCGACAAGCGGTGGGTGTCCTGGTGGAAGCTGCGGTCCCACTCGTTGCGCTGCAGCTCCTGCCGCAGCAGCTCCGACGACTCATTCAGGCATTCCAGCAGCAGCGGGTTGAAGGCCCCGCACTCGCCGTTCAGGATCATGCGCAGGGCCGTGTCGTGGTCGTAGGCCGGTTTATAGCAGCGGTCGCTGGTCAGGGCGTCGTACACATCTGCCAGTGCCACCACCTGTGCTGCGATGGGGATCGCATCGCCCTTCAGCTTGTCCGGGTAGCCGCCGCCGTCCCAGCGCTCATGGTGCCAGCGGCAGATGGCATAGGCCACCTGCAGCAGGGGCTCGTTTTCCTCGCCGATGGTGTTGCTCAGGTCTCGCAGGATGTGGGCACCCTTCACCGTGTGGGTCTTGATCATCGCGTATTCTTCGGCGGTCAGGCGGCCGGGCTTGTTGAGGATCTCAGTGGGGATCACGATCTTGCCCAGGTCGTGCAGGGCCGATGCCGTGCTGATGAGCGAAATGTCGCTCTCGTCCAGCTGATACCGGTCGGTCTTGTTCACCAGCTGGTGCAGCAATAGGTCGGTCAGGGTGCGGATGTGCAGCACATGCAGGCCGCTCTCGCTGTTGCGGAACTCCACCACATGGCTCAGGATGCTGATCATCAGCACGCTGTTGTGCTCTTTTTCGTACACCTGATCGGTCACCAGCCGGGTCAGGCGCTTCTGCTTGGCATACAGCATGAGCACGTTCTGCACCTGGCGCAGCACCATGACCCGCTCAAAGGGGCGGCGCATGTAGTCGGCCACACCCAGGTCGTAGGCACGCTCGATGTTGGCCGTGTCCTTTGCCGCCGAGATCATGATCACCGGGATCTCGTCCAGCCAGGAATAGCAGCGCATGACCTTCAGCACGTCAAAGCCGTCCATCTGCGGCATCATGATGTCCAGCAGCACCAGTGCGATGTCCGTGTGCTCGCGCAAAAGCTCCACCGCCCGGACACCGTTTTCCGCTTCCAGATACTCATACCCGTCGCCCAGGATCTCCATCAGCAGCGCGCGGTTGATCTCAGAATCGTCTGCGATCAGGATCTTCTGTTTCACATTCATGTGCCTTGCTCCTCGCCATCCCCATCTGGCAATGTGCTGCCTTGCCGCAGCAAAAATCCCCTGTTCACACAAAAAGCTGCTGCACCAGCCCATGCCGGCGCAGCAGCTTGTCGAATCATTCTTGCATCATTTCATCAAACCGGCGCAGCAGTTCCACCGAAAGCTTTTCCAGCTCCGTTTCCGGCTGCCACACGGGTTCCGGCTGCGCCGCAGGCTGTGCGGCCGGTCTTGCACAGCAGGCCACAGCTTCTTCGGGCGGTTCCGGCGTCGGGGCCTGCACCGGCACTTCCGGACAGGCAGGCGTCCGGGCAGCCTGCTGCTCTGCCTTTTCGGCACGGGCCACGGCCATCTGCAGCTCCTCCCGTGCCTGCTCACAGGCTGCTTCGAGGTCGGCATTCTCCCGCCGCAGAGCGATCATCTGACGCTCGCAGGCAAACAGCCGGGTCTGGTAGCGGCGGATCTCGGCGTGGGCCGCTTCCAGCTTGCGGGTCAACTGCTGCAGCTTGTCGCTGCCCTCTGCCCGCACCGATGCTGCGGCCTGCGCCGCCGCCTGCTGGGCAAAGCGCTGCCGCAGAGCTTTGTTCTCCTGCCTGAGTTGCGCCATGGTCTCCTCCATTCCCTGCTGCGTCTGCCGGGCAAGGCGGAGTTCTGCCGCATACGCTGCGCGGATGTGCGCAATACAATTTTCAACATCCAGTTTCCGGTACCCGAACCATCCGGTCCGCAGCGGAACGTCCTGTTTCAGCATTGCATTGCCTCCCTCCGCTTGCGCGCAAGAGACCCGCCCTCCTCACGGGCGCTGTGCCACGATGCGTTTATTATTTGCCAGCCTTACTTCCGCTTGTTCAGGATGGCCAGCAGCTCGTCGTAGTAACGGTTGTCGCTGCTTTCCTCTTCCACGGGCTTTGCGGCAGCTGCCGGAGCGGCCGGGGCTGCTGCCGGAGCAGCAGGAGCAGCAGCAGTGGCTGCGCTGCCGGTATCGCTGCTGAACACTGCCGACGGCACCGACTGGGCACCGCCCATGGCGTTGTTGATGCTGTTGCGCAGGTCGCTGGCACTCTTGTTGTCGAAGCCGGTAGCAACGACGGTCACGCGCATCTCGTCGGACAGGTTCTCGTCAAACGCAGTACCCCAGATGATGTTCGCATCCGGATGAGCGCTCTGGGTGATGAGGCCGGCTGCGGTCTCCACGTCCTCCAGGCCGATATCGGGGCTGGAAGTGATGTTGATGATAACGCCGTGTGCACCGGCAATGCTGGTCTCCAGCAACGGGCTGGAAATGGCAGCCTTGGCGGCGTTCTCGGCCTTGCCGGCACCCTTGGCGCTGCCCACGCCCATGTGCGCGTAACCGGCATCCTTCATGATGGAGCGCACGTCGGCGAAGTCCAGATTGATGAAGGCGGGCACGTTGATCAGGGCGGAAATGGACTCGACGCCCTGACGCAGCACGTTGTCGGCAGCCTGGAAGGCGTTCATCAGGGTAATCTTCTCCTGGCTGATCATCTTCAGGCGCTCATTCGGGATCACGATCAGGCTGTCCACATGCATCAGCAGGTTGGCAATGCCCTGCTCAGCCAGGCCCATCTTGCGCTTGCCCTCAAAAGAGAAGGGCTTGGTGACGATGCCCACGGTCAGGATGCCCAGGTCGTGTGCCACCTCAGCCACCACAGGAGCCGCACCGGTGCCGGTGCCGCCGCCCATACCGGCGGTGATGAACACCATCTGGGAGCCCTTGAGCGCGTTTGCAATCTCGTCCTTGCTTTCTTCAGCGGCACGCTGGCCGATCTCAGGGTCGGCACCTGCGCCGCGGCCCTTGGTGAGCTTGGAGCCCAGCTGGACCTTGACGGTGGCATGGTTCTTGGCCAGCGCCTGCTGGTCCGTGTTCATCGCAATGAACTCCACGCCCTGCAGACCATCGCTGACCATGCGGTTCACGGCGTTGCCGCCGCCGCCGCCAACACCGATCACCTTGATCGTCGTAACATTTTCGTCCATTTCTTCATCGAGCATCAATGCCATAACTTTGTCCTCCATCCGGATTTTATCGTAGAACTGTGCAGAACGCACAGAAATATCAACCTACACTTATATAACTGTATCGTATCATCTTTTTGCCGTGAATGCAAGTCAAATTTACGTTTTTGAAGTTCTTTTTTTCGGGCAGTCTGCCCCGCGCGGGGTTTCTCGTGCAATTTGCCCACCCAGAGCCGTCAGTTTCTGTGCAAAATCGGCATAGCCGCGGTCAATGAACTCCGTATGGGTGATGCGGCTGCTGCCCTGTGCCGCCAGCGCCGCGATCATCAGCGCTGCCCCGCCCCGCAGGTCGGGCGCTTCCAGCACCGTTCCCTGCAGGGTGCCGCCGGGTTCCGCGTACAGGGTGCGGCCCTCCACCCGCACCCGGCCGCCCAGCGCCGCAAAGCCTGCCGCGCAGCCGAACCGCCGCTCAAAGATCACATCCTCGATGCTGCCGGGTCCCTCCGCGCAGAGCAGCACCGCCGCCAGCAGCGGGGCCGCGTCGGTGGCCAGCGCCGGATATGCCCCGGTGAACACCCGCCCCGGCCCGTACAGCCGCCCGAACCGGGTAATAACGGCAGCATCGCTCCGGCGCACAACGCCGCACCCCATTTGTTCCAGAATTTCCAGCACCGGCGCATACAGCCGGGGCGCGCAGCCTGCCAGCTCCACCCGTCCCCCAGCCGCTGCGCAGGCACAGGCAAAGGTGGCTGCCGTGATCCGGTCCGGCAGGGGCGCAAAGCTGCATCCGTGCAGCCGCCGCACCCCCTGCACCCGCACCGTGCCGGTGCCCGCGCCCTGCACCCGGCCGCCGCACCGGTTCAGGAATGCCGCCAGATCTTCGATCTCCGGCTCCCGGGCCGCACCCCGCAGGGTCGTCTCCCCCTGTGCCAGCGCCGCCGCCAGCAGCAGGGTCTCGGTGGCCCCCACGCTGGGGAACCGCAGGGTGATGTCCGCTCCGTGCAGCCCCGCCGGAGCCGTGAGCAGCAGGCGTTCGCCTTCCAGCTGCGGGCAGGCTCCCATCTGCACAAGGCCCGCCAGATGCAGATCAATGGGCCGCGCTCCGATGCGGCAGCCCCCGGGCAGCACGGTCTGTGCCCGGCCCAGCCGGGCCAGCAGCGGGGCGCAGAACAGGATGGATGCTCGCATCCGGCCCGCCGGGCCTGCCGCCAGCGTCCCGCTGCCGGGCACCCCGTCCACCCGTACATCCGCCCCCTGCCGCTCCGCTGTGCAGCCTGCACTGCGCAGCAGGGCAAGGCTCTCGGCCACATCGGCCAGCTCCGGCACCCCGCACAGCCGCACTGGCCCGCTGCACAGCAGGGACGCTGCCAGCAGCGGCAGCACACTGTTCTTGGCCGCCGGGACCCGTACCGTTCCATTCAGCGGCCGCCCGCCCGTGATGATGTAATCCCCTGCCATGCAAAGACCCCCGTTCTGCCAAAGATACCCCATGGTATGCAGAACGAGGGCCGTCGGTTCCCTGTTTTGTACCCGGACACCGCAAAACGCATTTGTCCGGTCGTTTGTCTGTTTTTTGCGTCTTTTGCGGGGCAAACATCCCATTTTGCGGCAGAAATGGCCGCCTTTATGTTTCCCCGCGGGAGACGGACAGCACGATGCCCATCTCGCCCAGCAGCATCATCAGGCTGGTGCCGCCGGAGGAAAAGAAGGGCAGGCTGATGCCGGTGTTCGGGATGGTGTTGGTGACCACGGCGATGTTCAACACCGCCTGCAAGGCCACCTGCACCACGAACCCCACCACCAGCAGTGCCCCGAAGCGGTCCGGCGCGTGGGCCGCCAGCGTGACGCCCCGCAGCAGCAGCAGACTGAACAGCAGGATCACCGCGCAGGCCCCCACAAACCCCAGCTCCTCGCACAGGATGGAAAAGATGAAGTCGTTCTGGGGTTCCGGCACGAACAGGTGCTTCTGGCGGCTGTTGCCCAGCCCCAGCCCCACGGCCCCGCCGGAGCCGATGGCGTACAGGCTCTGGATGGTCTGGTGGCCGTCGCCCAGCGGGTCGGCAAAGGGGTCCAGCCAGGAGCTCAGGCGGCTGGCCGCATAAGGCACCAGATCCGGCATGATGACGATGGCCGCCCCGATGGCACCCGCTCCGCCCACACCGGCCAGCACGAACCACCGCAGCCCGGTGCCGCCCACGAACATGAGCACTGCCCCGATGCCCAGGATCAGCACCGTGCCGGACAGGTGCGGCTCCAGCAGCATGAGCACCGCCACCGCGCCCAGTACCAGCGCAAAGGGCACCACCCCCACCGCAAAGCTCTCCATCCGGCTGTGGTTGAGGGAGATGATGTGGGCAAACACCAGCACCACCGCAAATTTGGCGATCTCGCTGGGCTGCAGAGTGCCCAGCCCCGGCAGCACCAGCCAGCGCTTGCAGCCGTTGTATTCCGGCATGAACAGCACCACGACCAGCAGCACCAGCGAGAGGGCCAGCAGCGGCCAGGCCAGTTTGTGATAGATGTGGTAATCCACCCGGCTGGCCGCCCACATGGCCCCGATGCCCATGGCCGCATACAGCAGCTGCGGCCGCACATAGGCCCAGGCATCGCCCCGCCGGTACAGCGCCACCGCGCTGCTGGCACTGTACAGCATTACCAGCCCAAAGCCCACCAGCGTGAGCACCAGGATCAGAAAGGGCAGGTCCATGGCGGGCAGCGGACGCAGCAGTCCGCGCCGGGCCCGGGCAGGCACAGCGGCCCTGTGCATCCTCATCACCTCCGGCAGTCCTTTTGGTCTATTGTACGCAGGCCGTCGGGCTGTTAGTCATAGCCGCAGGCCCTGCCCGCATAAACTGAGCCGGAAAAGGAGGTGCTGCCATGTCCCGGCCCGAACCCCTGCGCACCCTGCCGGAGCAGGCGTTCCGCGCCCGTGCCCGGCTGGTGGCGCTGCTTTTGTGCGGCATCTGCTTTGCAGGGCTTATTGCCCGGCTCTACTGGCTGCAGCTGGCCGCCGGGGACTGGTACACCCGGCGGGCACTGGGGCAGCAGCTGCGGGACACCGTGGTGCCCGCCGACCGGGGCCGCATCTACAGTGCCGACGGCGTGTTGCTGGCGGCCAACAGCAGCTGCTGGACCCTGCGGGCCAGCCCGCGGGAGATGCCTGCCGACAAACTGGAGCTGGCCGCCCACGGTCTTGCGCAGATTTTGGAGCTGGACGAAGCCGCCCTGCTGGAAAAGTTCCGGGACCGCGCCTCCAACGACTGTCTGCTGCGCTACCGGGTGGAGCGTTCCATGGCGGATGCCGTGCGGGATTTCTGCGAGGAAAACGGCATCACCGGCATCCGTATCAATCAGGACAGCAAGCGCTGGTACCCGCAGGGGGAGTTTCTGGCGTCGGTGCTGGGCTTTACCAATGTGGACAACGCCGGAGTGAGCGGGCTGGAGCTGGAATACAACGAGCAGCTCACCGGGCAGAACGGCGTGGTGCTCACCGCCGTGAACGCCTGGGGCTATACGCTGGAGCAGAGCTACGAGACCGAGCATTTCCCGGTGGAGGGCAGCAGCCTGTGGCTGACCATCGACGCCAACATTCAACATTATCTCGAAAATGCGTTGAATTACGCCGTACAGGAACACCATGTGGCCGCCCGTGCCGTGGGCATCGTGCTGGACGTGAACACCGGGGCCGTGCTGGCCATGTCCACCACCCCGGCCTACGACCCCAACCAGCCGCGCATCCTCTACGACGAAGCCGCCCGCGCCGCCGTAGATGCCCTCTCTGGGGAGCAGCGGGCGGCCGCCCTGCAGCTGGCCCAGCAGACCCAGTGGCGCAACAAGGCCGTGAGCGACCTGTACGAACCGGGCAGCGTGTTCAAGCTCATCACCTGCGCGGCCGCGCTGGACGCCGGAGCCATCACCCGGAACTCCAGCTTTTATTGCGGGGAGTCCATCTCGGTGGCGGGCACCCGGTTCCACTGCGCCAACCACAAGCGCCACGGGACCCAGACCGTGACGCAGGCGCTGGAAAATTCCTGCAACCAGAGCTTTATCCAGATCGGAGCGCGGCTTGGCAAGGAGGCCTTCTGCGATTACTTTGCCGCCTTCGGCCTGCGGGAGCCCACCGGCATCGACCTGCCCGCCGAGCCGAAAAAGAGCCTGTACTACACCGCCGACCGCATGGGGCCGGTAGAGCTTGCCTCCTGCGCCTTCGGGCAGAGCAGTAAGATTTCCTATCTGGAAATGGCCTCCGCCGTCTGCGCGGTGGTGAACGGCGGCAAGCTGATGCAGCCGTATCTGGTCTCGGATATTCTTGCGCCGGACGGCAGCATTTTGCAGCACAACCAACCGGTCTGCAGGCGGCAGGTCATCCAGCCCGCCACCTCTGCCACCATGCGGGAGATGATGGAGGCAGTGGTGCTGTACGGCGGCGGGCGCAACGCGCAGATCGCGGGCTACCGGGTGGGCGGCAAAAGCGGCACCAGCCAAAAGCTGGACAGCGCCGACGAGAAGGCGCGCATTGCCAGCTTTGTGGCGGTAGCGCCCATCGATGACCCGCAGTTTTTGTGTCTGGTCTGTCTGGATGAGCCACACAGCTGGACCACCGCCGGCGGCAGTCTTTCAGCACCGGTCTGTGCCGAGGTGCTGGAGCAGACGCTGGTGTACAAAGGCGTCCCCCGGGCAGCAGACACCGGCAGCGCAGACGCGCAAGCCGCTGCCCTGCCCGCTGATGGGGACAGCTTTGACGGGGCGTGACGATTTTGAATGGCCTCCGCTTGCGCTCTGGCCATAGTCAGCGGAAAAATGATTTTTAATTTGCAATTCTGGAAAATCTGAGGATTTTCCAGAATTGCCTTTTCACGGGAGGGGTCGTAAAGGGAAGCGGCAGGTGCAAAAAAAAATAACGGAACGTCCGCAGACATTCCGTTACGCTGAAATGTATAATGATTTTTAGTTCTGGTTCGGCTGGGGACGGAAGGTGATCTCGCCGGTGGTGCTGTCCATGGCGTCCACGATGGCAAGGCTCTCCAGCTGGATGCCCTTGCTGCGGATCAGCTCGCCGCCCTGCTGGAAGCCCTTTTCCACAGCAATGCCGATGCCCTCTACGGTGGCACCGGCTTCCTCGGCCAGTTCCAGCAGACCCATCAGGGCGCAGCCGTTGGCCAGAAAATCGTCGATGATCAGCACATGATCCTCCGGAGTGAGGAACTTTTTGGACACGATGACGTTGTATATCTTTTTATGGGTGAAGGACTGGATCTGGGTCTTGTAGTTGTCGTAGTCCAGATTGATGCTCATGGATTTTTTGGCAAACACCACCGGCACGTTCAGCTCGCTGGCTACCACAGCCGCAATGCCGATGCCGCTGGCCTCGATGGTGAGCACCTTATTGATGGGCTTGCCCGCAAACAGGCGCTTCCACTCCCGCGCCATCTCGCGGAACAACGGGATGTCCATCTGGTGGTTGATAAAGCTGTCCACCTTGAGTACGTTGCCCTCGCGCACAATGCCGTCCTTGCGGATACGATCTTCCAGCATCTTCATAAAATATATCCTCCAACCCTTGCAGGCGCGTTTTCTGCCTCCGGCTCACCCGCCGCGAAAAGTGCCCGCCTGTTTTCCATTCCCGGGCGCGCGCCACACGCACCCATGATATAATGTTTCACCTAGTATACCGGAAGCATCCCGCTTTGACAAGGGGTTTTCATGCCAAAATTCGTAAAATTACGACACCAAACCTCTTCGTTTTTTCTAAAAGTATGACCTTGTCCAAAAATACCGAAACTTCGTGAGGTTGTCGGGTCATTTTTGGTTTATCCTCCCTTGTTCTTTCGCGGTTTTTGAGTATACTATTCTTAATAGGAGAAGGGTCATATCCGGGATTTTTGACCGGACGAGGAGGAAAATGGTATGAAAACAGGACTTGTGCTGGAAGGCGGCGCTATGCGCGGAATGTTCACCGCCGGCGTACTGGATGTGCTGATGGAGCATAACATCCAGCTGGACGGTGCCGTTGGTGTGTCGGCGGGGGCAGTGTTCGGCTGCAACTACAAGTCGCACCAGATCGGACGCACCATCCGCTATAACACGGAATACTGCACCGACAAGCGCTACGCCAGCTTTGGCAACCTGCTGCGCACCGGCAACCTGTACAGCGAGCAGTTCTGCTACCATACCGTGCCGGAAAAACTGGACCCCTTTGACGCCGAGACCTTCCAGAAGAACCCCATGGACTTTTTTGTGGTGTGCACCGATGTACGCACCGGCGAGCCTATCTACCGCAAGTGCCGCACCGGCAACGCCGAGGATATCCAGTGGATGCAGGCTTCGGCATCCATGCCGCTGGCGGCCAAAATCGTGAAGATCGGCCACTATCAGCTGCTGGACGGCGGTGTTGCGGATTCCATTCCTGTGCGCTTTTTCGAGTCTATCGGCTACAAGCGCAACCTGATCATCCTGACCCAGCCCAAGGGTTTTGTAAAGCAGAAAAACAAGATGCTGCCCCTTATCCGGGCAAGGTATGTGCGCTATCCCGCTTTTGTGGAGGCCGTGGCAGACCGGCACCAGCGCTACAATGAGACGCTGGCCTATATTTCCATGCTGGAGCAGTCCGGCCGGGCCTTCGTCATCCGCCCGCCCATCCCGCTGGAGATTCCCTCCATGGAGCGCGATCCTGCCCAGCTGCGCCGCGTTTACGAGACCGGTCGTGCCGTGGCACAGATTCAGATCGACAAGATCGCAGCCTATGTGGAGGAGTCCAAGGCTGCACCGGAAGAATAATACGAAAGGCTGCTGCACAGGTTTGTGCAGTGGCCTTTTTTTGAGCGGAATTTGATTTTAGGCTTCAGAAACGCCTGCGGGCGTCTCTGAAGCCTTTTTTCACGGGAGGGGATAAACAAAAAAGAGGCCTGCACCTTGCGGTGCAGACCTCTTGATGTTCAAGAAAGAACGGTAAGAGAAGGGGTTAAATTACTTAACCTCAACCTTAGCGCCAGCCTCTTCCAGCTTCTTCTTGATGTCGTCAGCCTCAGCCTTGGAGACCTTCTCCTTGACAGCCTTGGGAGCGCCATCGACGA
>ENA-OVGM01001459-OVGM01001459.1-human-gut-metagenome-genome-assembly--contig:-NODE-1459-length-19202-cov-9.349924_pt1 | contig 19202 bp, 14 predicted proteins | sample MGYA00237773_ERZ505425 | MGnify/ENA primary metagenome ERZ505425 (study PRJEB26158, sample SAMN06016407) | human gut metagenome | biome: human gut; feature: ankylosing spondylitis patient; material... | reverse complement strand
GGATGCAGACATACTTCAGTGCTTTAAGATTGACCGTAAGCAAGGGATACAAGTGCTGTTCAGGCGGTATTACCGGCCTTTGGTGCTCTTTGCGGATGAATTTGTCCATTCTCTTTCTACAGCAGAGGATATTGTACAGGACTTTTTTATCCGGTTGTGGACAGACGACTATTTGGAAAAACTACTTCCTTCGGCACTTCCTTCTTATCTTTTTACTTCTGTCCGGAATGCTTGCTACACGTATGAACATCGTAAGGATGTATGGAATCGGCGCAGAGATCTGCCTCCCGAGGTAAATATTGCAGTAGAAACAGCACTGGAAATGGATTCCGAAGTGGCTGACAGAATCAATCGGGCTATTTCGAAATTACCCGTTCAGACCCGGGCTGTCGTTACCCGGATCCTGCTCGAAGAAATGAAATATAAGGATGCCGCAGCCGAACTGAATATATCCGTCAATACATTGAAGACTCTACTCCGGAATGGACTGAGAACATTGAGGAGCGAATTGGAAAAAGATTATCGTTCGATTAATTTTGCTGTATACTTACTTTGGAATTCTTCTGCTCCTTTAGTTCTATACGCTTAATAATCAGAAAAATAATTTTTTCCTTAAACAAATTAATATTAGAAATATTATCACCAATTAAACGAACAATTATTTTGTTATTTATTCGTCTTCGGTGTTCGTGTTCGGAGACCCCGTCGTTTTTGTCGGTCGGCTGGCTCTTTCTTTCACTGACCGTTCCGGACGAATCGGTCTTCCGGTATAAAACCCGAAATCGGAATAGAAAGTCGGTGTCGAAGATACCAATCGAGAAATTATTGCAGGCTACATTTAGCCTTCGACTCATTTGTCATTTGGTCCACCTCACAACATTTTCCTGTATATCCCTGTACACATATACATTCCTTTCCTGTCCAGGTAATCGTACCCTCTTTATAACAAGGATAATAATCCTCGTTTCCAGAAACAGTCATACTGGATAAAAAAGATAAACCGGTAATTCCGGCCAAAATCCATAATTTCAGATTTTTTAATAAAGGTGTTTTCATAATCAATGAAATTTAAAAGTGAATAAAATAAAAATGCGATGATTTGCAAATCTTGATTTTTGCATTATGTTTGTCAGTAAGACTTAATAATTTGAAAAATAGGTGAATAGAATTTGATTTAATTTCAATTAGTCTGACCGAAAAATAGAAATGGATTCACCCATTTTTATTTTTTTTAGTCTTACTAACGAATAAGGTACGAAAATTGAATGAAGTAACTATGAATACAAAGGTCGGAATATTATGCCTGTATTTGTTTCAGATACTTGTCGGCTGTTCTGTTTCGGAGAGTCCTTATGAGAAGTATGATTTAACATCCTTAACGGAAAAATGCCGGAATGAAAATAAATATCTGGTCATTATTATCGGGATGGAGGATTGCCGGTTCTGTGATTTTTTTTATCATGTACTTCGAGCTTCGGGGACTTTTGAGGAAAAGATCACTGACCGGTTTGTTTTTAGTAAAGTGGATATCAGGGAACAATTCAGATTGGCTCAGATGTTGGGCATATCGAGTACTCCTACTGTCCTGATAACCAATGGAGCATTATCTGTCAAATACGTTCATTCGGGCTTACTGGCCGAAAGTGAATGGTAGCAGGTGTTGTCGGAAATTATAAACGGCAGAAGTGTCTTTGCCCTTCAGGAAAATGATCTTTATTCTGTGGGGGAAGAGGTATATGCTTTATATTCCAAGGTGTTGCAAGCCAATTTGTTAATCGATAAGTTGAACGTATCAGAAAAGGAGTATCGGGAGGGCATCCGCTTACTCGAAGAGTCAATCCGCATGGAACCCTATTTTATGAATCGCTATTTCGCAGCCGACTCTGTGAGGCAGAGCAATATGCTCGAAGTGTTGGGAAATTGCCGGCATATCGGGCAATTACAGGTGATCACCGATTCGGCAGGGATAGAACCGATGAAAGCGATGTTGAAAGCGAATGAAAACAACCGGATTTGGATCGCGGCGGAAAAAAATGCCTGGCAAAACTATCCTTCCTTGTTTTTAACGGATGAGGAAAATAGGGCTGTCTATGGCTTGATGATAACTCCCCGAACAATGCGTTTGGTTGTTCGTTACCTGCGTTTCATCCAAAATCAGTACGATTTTGAATGATTATTATTCACTTTTAAATTTTATGATGATGAAAACGTTTTTAATTAAGTATTTGAAAATGGGGTCTTTGGTTTTGGTAACAGGCCTTTCGTTTTTATTTAGTGCAAGCACCTTTAATGATGACGATCCCAATCCCTGTTTCCCGGAGGGTACGAGGGTATGGGACGGATACCAATGTTTTTGTAATGTAGGCTATAGAGGGAAATGTTGTGAGATCGATATGGAAACCAATAGAGAATTGGTCGGATGTAATTTTCCGGATAATTTTGAGTTTAAGCAAGTGCCTATAGAGTGTCAGGTAGATATCTATGGAGGGGCTGATCTTGAGCCTAAATTGCGGAAGATTGTTCATATTAACATCACAGGTGATGGTTATTTTAATGTCACATTACATAATTTTGCATATAATTGTATAAAAGGGAGGTTAATGAAGGAATGTACGAATAAAGATTGCAGTGGAGCATACAGTGAAATAATATCTGCCCTTAGTAAACTATGAGTTTCCCAAAGTTATGTTGAAAAGTTATAATCGATTATTTGTACGAAAAAAATTAGAAACAGTAATTCTTTTGTTATTGTTTTGCGGATGGATTGGTTGTAAAGACCAGCAGGATCGCTTATCGGAAAATACCCTGCATTTTCCGATAAGCTGGTCTGAGATTCAGGAAATCCAGAAGAAGGAAGAATTGTTGTCTGTAGAACAGTGGTTCGATACTTTGGAGGTGATAAAGTCCCCGGATGTGGACCGGATCCTTTTGGTTGACAATCGGATACAAGGGATTATTCTTACAGAGCGATATTTTATTGCTTTGTCCGATGAAGCCTTGATGGCTTGCGGAAGGTATGATACAACTGGTTTTATTTATAATAAAATCGGGCGTGGTCCCGGTGAATATGAAAGGTTGAGTGATGTCGTCTACGATAAATCAAGAGAAAAATTATTGGTATTGACATCTTATCCGAATAAGATTCTGACGCTGGATATGGAAGGGAATTTCGTTTCTTCTTATACTTTACCTTATTTGATCGATTGGGACAGATTGTATATTTTCCGGAATCAGTTGTATTTATTGGGATCTGACTATAATCAAAAGACTGGGATAAATTTGGATGTTATAGCCCGGTATGATGGGACTCATTTGGCGGAACAGAGTGTGATAACCAGACGACTTTTATATGGAACGGAAGCTAAATATTGGACGCTGGGTGAAAGTCAGGACCATTTGGTGGTAGGGATTGATGAACGGGATTCTTTGTTTCGGATAACCGAAGATTTAACGGTGACCCCAATCCATTTGGATTTTGCCTTCGAAAAGGAATTGCCACAGGATCGGATAGCCGGTCAATATTTTTATTGGATGAACGGAAATCGTATGTTGTTTGTCAGATATATGCCGAATGGAGTTTTTTATAATTTCGGACATCGTTTCCGGTATGATTGTTCGACATCCAGGCTGGATGTAAGTATCGGTAAATGGTTCGGCACCGATGTGGGTTCGGATAAAGAAAATATTTATTGTTGTATATCGCCCTTACAGCAGAAAATTGTAGAACATGCCTGGAAAGCCATGTCCCCTGCTACCCGGAAATTCTATGAGCCTCTTCGCAAGGTTTTGGCGGAATTGGATGAAAACGATAATCCGCTTCTTTTGCGGTATCATATCAAAAAAGAGTAGAGAATTTGGTAATTATTGACATTTTTTTGTTTTATCGGTAAAAAAATTAAATCTGATTCACCCATTTTTTATTTTTTTTAGTCCTACTGGCAAAATAAATCAAAGCCATCAGGAGGATTATGGATTTTAAGGAAGATTTCATCTACCGGATTTTGGCCGGTGAGGTCAGCGAAGAGGAAGAACTTGCTTTTCGGAAGAGGCTTGCCGAAGATGAGGCGGAAAGAAAAGAATTCGAACGGATCGGACGGATCTGGTATAGGGGGAAATATGCAGGTAAATGGGAAAGTATAAATGAAGAGAAAGCGTTAAGGCGTTTGGAAATCGGCAAAACACATCGGATACATCTGAAAAAAATGCTGTACTGGAATATTGCAGCCATCGGGCTGCTTGTTTTGGGTACCGGACTGTTCGCTTTGTTTAAAGCCCGGACAATCCGGTCCACTTCGATGGTAGAAGTGGCAGAACCGATCCATCCCGGCCAGCAGAAAGCCCTTTTGGTATTGGCATCCGGGGAAAAGGTCGAACTGGGAACTATCCCCCAAAGAAAGATTGCAGAGAACGGAGTAACGATTCAGGGAGATTCGGCCGGTTTGGTGTATCATTCTCCGGTTTTATCCACCGGACAAGTGTTTAATGAATTGATTGTTCCGAGAGGGGGAGAATATCGTTTGTGTCTGTCCGACGGTACGGTGGTATACCTGAATTCCGAATCCCGTTTAAAATATCCGGCTAGTTTTGCAGGGGAGCGGCGTGAGGTGGAGTTGGAGGGAGAGGCTTATTTTGAAGTCGCACCTGATAAAGAACATCCTTTTCTGGTAAACACGAACGAGTTGAGTGTTCGGGTATTGGGGACAGGATTCAATGTGGCGGCTTATCGGGAAGGAAATGTTTCCGAAGTGACGCTGGCACATGGAACCGTTGTGGTGGGAGAGTCGGGAAAGGAAGCGAGCCTGAAGCCGGACGAACAATTTGTACTGGATAGGAATACCGGAAAAATCTCGATCCAACAAGTCGATGCCCGTAAGATTTGTGCCTGGAAGAGCGGGGTGTTATATTTTGAAGGAATGTCTTTAGAAGAACTGGCTGCAAAATTGAGCCGCTGGTTCGATGTGCAATTTTTCTTTACAGCAGAGGACCTAAAAAAACTGAAATTTACCGGCTCCTTGAAAAAATACAATAGCATCGACTATGCTTTGGCATTGGTCGAAGCGACAACGAATATCAGGATGCAGATCAAAGGCCGGACAATTGTGGTGGGCTATAAGTGAAAAAATACCGGAATGTGCGGGAACACATTCCGGTCCGACTCCGGAAGGAGTATTTTTAAGTTTTAACTAATTTACAAATTTATGAAAAAAAACTGGAACTGGAGGTTTGTTCTCGAGAAAAACAAACCGCATCAATTTTTTAGAGTGACTAAACTAACCTTTTTCCTGTGTCTGTGTGTAATGACTTCCCTCGAAGCTTCGGTTACGGCACAACAACGGCTGACCATGAAATTGGGGAAGGCCGGTATCCGGGAAATTTTTAACGAGATTCAGAAACAAACCAGTAAAACCGTAATTTATAACGATGACCGTTTACAACTCGATCAGAAAATTAAAGCTGATTTTAAAGATATCCGTTTAGAAGAATTATTGGATCGGATCCTGACCGAACGAGGAATGGGATATAAGTTGGTGGACGATTATATCGTCATTATACCGAAGGAAGAACAGGCAGTACCACAGGTAGTGCAAGAACGTATCATCAAAGGAATTGTTGTAGATAATAAAGGGGGTATTCTTCCCGGTGTGACGGTGTTGATCAAGGGTACTCAGGTGGGGACTGCGACAGATGTGGATGGAAAATTTATATTGGATGTAAGTCAAAATGATGTTTTAGAGTTTTCTTATATAGGTTATAAGTCACAAACGTTAGCTGTTGAGGGAAAAACAATATTAAATGTTTTAATGACTCCTGATAATGAAATGTTGGATGAAGTTGTTGTTGTTGGATATGGATCAATGAAAAAGTCTGATTTGACGGGAGCTGTTGTTAGTGCAAATATAAAAGATTTTGAAAAAGCTCCAAATACCAATATTCTCCAGTCTTTACAAGGAACAATCCCTGGATTAAATGTTGGACAAGCAACAACTGCTGGTGGAACACCAGATGTTTCTATTCGCGGCACGAATACTTTATCGGGTAGTAAAGATGTTCTTATTGTATTGGATGGAATAATTTATACAAGTCCATTATCTTCCATCAATCCTAATGATATTGAATCTGTTGATGTGTTGAAGGATGCTAGTGCTACAGCTGTTTATGGTGCACAAGCTGCCAATGGAGTATTATTAATAACAACTAAACGTGGAAAAGCAGGCAAAACGAAGGTGGATTTTTCAACTGCTTATACCACATCTTCTCCGACAAAGAATCTTCGTCCGATGAATCGTCAAGAATATTTGGATTTTACTCGTGAGTTTTGGTATGATGAGGCTTATTTGGGACCGGATTATAAAACTCCTAATCCTGATTTCGATTTGGCAAGTAAATTGCCTGATGCGGTTATGTTGGATGCCGATAGTCCAGATGGAATTGTTCCCTATGATTATGATTGGTGGGGAGAAGGGACTTCTAATGCTTCCATGTGGGAAAATAAATTGAGTTTGTCTGGAGGAACAGATACAATGTCTTATTTGATTTCGTATGCTAATACTAGTCAAAAAGGATATATACTAAATGATGAATTTAAGCGTAATAGCATTCGTGTTAATTTGGATGTAAAACCATTTAGTTGGTTGAAGACAGGTGTTCAGACTTTTGGCTCTTTTGTTAATCGAGATGGGGCACAACCTGATATATGGGATCTAGTGACGCAGAATCCTTTATGTCGTCCTTATGATGATGAAGGCAATATTATTCCTTACCCTTTTAATACGTTGGATACAAATCCGTTTATGTTGTCAGATGTAGATGATCGTGAACGACATAATTATTTCTTTGCTAATATTTATGCAGAAGTTCAATTACCGATTAAGGGATTAACCTATCGTTTTAATTGGGGTAACAATTATCGTATTGATGAGCATTATCAGGCAAGTGAGTATGGTGCTAGTTTAAATGGAGAAGCTTATAAGCAGCATACAGAATATTATGATTGGACATTTGATAATATTGTGAATTATAATGGGGAATTCGGAGACCATAGTATTGCTGCTACTTTCCTTTATGGAGCAAGTGAACGTAAGCAGAATTATACGGAAGCGAAATCTCAAAAATTTTCACGTTTGTCTTTAGGGTATAATGATTTGTCTTTAGGTAAGGACCAATACACATCTTCTGATGCTTGGAGTGAGGCTTTGCTATATCAAATGTTCCGCTTAAATTATAAATATAAAAATCGGTATTTGTTGACAGCAACAGTACGTCGTGATGGCTTTTCTGGGTTTGCTGAAAATAATAAATTTGCTGTTTTCCCTTCTGTTGCTTTAGGATGGGTTCTATCAGAAGAAAAATGGTTTAAAGCATTATGGGTAGATCAATTGAAAATTCGTGGTGGCTGGGGAATCAGTGGTAATCAGACATCTCGTTATAAGTCATTGGCTATAGTTGATACTTATTCTGGATATGTCTTTGGTGATGGAGCGGCAACGGAGACAGCTCAAAAAGTTACTGCGATGGGAAATAATGATTTGAAGTGGGAAAAAACTTCTGGTTATAATGTAGGTGTTGATTTCTCATTATTTAAGAATCGTTTGATCGGTTCATTAGAGCTTTATTATACAACAACTCGTGATTTACTTTATGATAGAGTGATACCAACTATTACAGGATTTAGTCAAATTAGTTCTAATATTGGAAAGATACGTAATAAAGGAGTTGAATTTACAATTACTTCTCACAATTTTGTGCTTCCAAATTTTGAGTGGAGTACTACGTTTAACATTTCTGCTAATAGAAATAGAATAGTTTCATTATTAGGCAGAGATGAAGATGGTGATGGATATGAAGATGATTTGACATCAAGCAACTTATTTATAGGGGAGTCAACTTCAGCTATTTATAATTATCAAATTGATGGAATTTGGCAATTAAATGACGATATACCAAATGGATACCATCCGGGGAATTATCGGATTGTAGACACGGATGGGAATGGTGAGATAACTACCGATGATAGAGTTATTTTAGGTTATAAAGATCCGGCATATCGTTTTGGTATTATGAATAAATTTAGATGGAAAGACTTAACTTTTAGTTTCTTTATTAATTCCGCACAGGGTGGGAAAAATGGTTATATGCAGAGCAATTCGAAATCAATGAATAGAGGAATAGATAATGATAGAAGATGGAATATGATAAGTGAATTGGCAGCAGATAGTTGGTCTCCAAATAATCCAAATGCTACATATGCTCGTTCTACTGCAGCTCCTACTATAACAGGAGTTAATTATCAACAAAGAAGTTTTGTCCGTTTACAAGATATAACTTTAGGATATAATTTGCCTAATTCTTGGCTGCGTGCTATTGGTATTGATAATATAAATGTTTATGTGAGTGGAAAAAATTTGCTGACATTTACAAAATGGAAAGGTTGGGATCCTGAAGCCGGACAAGATTATTTTGGACGTCCTGTATTGAAGAGTTTTACTGTTGGTTTGAATGTTACACTTTAAATTTTATTTTATGAAAAAATCTATCATTTTGAGTATATTACTCGGAAGTGTGTTGGTTAGTTGTAATGAAAGTGCTTTTTTAAGAGAAACACCAGAAGATTTTATGAGTACTTCGAACGCTTTCCAGACTGAGTCTGATTTTGAAATGTCGATAAATAATTTATATAATCTTACTCGTTATGAGTTTTATGGTTATGATGAATCAAAGCCTTTTGATTATATATATGGCACGGATATTGTCTTTGATGGAGTACCTGGACCAACTTTAAGACATAGCAATATGCTTGCAGCCTATGATCCAACAGCTGCAATTCCTAGAGTTCATTGGAATAATTTATATAAACTTATCGCAGGCGCAAATACAGTGATTGATAGAGTAGAAACAATGGACTTTTCAGAAGATGTTAGAACCTTATTAACAGCTAAAGCACGTTTTTTTAGAGGTTTTGCATATCGTACTTTAGCTTATTTGTATGGAGGGGTACCTTTAGAATTACATGAAGTATTGGGAGCTAAAACTGATTATGTTCGTTCGACTCGTGAGGAAACGTTAGAGCAGGCGAAAGAAGATGTGAAGTTTGCGGCTGAAAATTTGCCTGATATTGTAGATGTGAAAGATGGAGAAATTTCATCTCCTGCTGCTTATCATTTATTATCTGAAATTTATTTAGCTTTAGGTATGAATGAGGAAGCAAAGAATGCAGCAACAGAAGTAATAGATAATCAGGCTCTTGGATTAATGAAAAATCGCTTTGGATCAAGAGCTACGGAAACTCCTGGAGATGTATATTGGGATTTATTCCGTAGAAATAATCAAAATAGGAGTGCTGGCAATACGGAAGGAATTTGGGTTATACAGTTTGAAACAGATCTTCCAGGTGGAGGTAGTTCTACTGCTGATTTGAAAGTTACTGGAAATTATTTGTTTGAAAGGAATTGTAGTCCTTATACAGGGTTATTAGAATTGACAGTTAACGGTAAAAAATATAAGCCATTTAATAATTGGCCTTGTGGTGATTATACAGGAGGAAGAGGTATGGGATGGGCCATTCCTACAAAATATTTTAGTAATACTGTGTGGGAGAATGATTTTTACGGTGATATAAGAAATGCAGAACATAATTTTGTTCGTCATTTTAAAGTCCAAAATTCAGCTGTTGTGGCTTTGGGCATCTCAGAAATAGATGTAGATAACCCTCCTACAGGACTTAATATTGTTGTCCCAGCTCGTCCTTTATTTGCTTATCAAACAAAATGTACTACTCCTTATAACCATCCAGATGAAGTATATGAGAATAAAGCAACTTGGAAATTAAAAAGTATTGCAGGCACTACATTCACTGATCAATATATGTTTCGTTTGGCTGAAACCTATTTGTTGCGGGCTGAAGCATATTTGAATTTGGGAAGAAAAGATTTGGCGGTGGCAGATATTAATGAAGTGAGAGGGCGTGCAAATGCAACCCCTGCTCAAGAAGAACAAATAAATATGGATTATATTTTGGATGAACGTATGAGAGAACTGGGCATTGAAGAGAAACGCCGGTTAACTTTGATGCGTACAGGATTATTGTATGACCGTGTAATGAAATGTAATCCTTATTATGCTAATCCAGAGACTAATGGTGATGGAGTTGGAATGCAAAAACATTATAATCTTTGGCCTATCCCGCAATCAGCAATTGAAGCTAATATTGGATCAAAATTAGAGCAAAATCCTGGTTATTAATGGTTGTATAGATATTGATTGTTGATTTGGAACGGGAGATGTCTCTTGTTAGTTCTCCTGTTCCATTTATTATTAGGTTTATATTGGTGGAATGAATCGTTGTATACTTGCTTTTTGTTTCACGGAAAGAGTGGATTAATAATTTATTAAAAATGAGAAAAATATTTGTTTTTTTGTTGCTTTTATGTGAGGCTTCGGTGTTCGCACAGATTAAAGTAAGCAATGTTCAGAAGAATTCATCGGATTTTTCTTTATTTGCAAATGGAAAAGCCTGTAATATTTATGTGGATGCCTCAGATTTCACTGTGGTAAAGATTGTTTCAGATTTGTTTTCAGAAGATATTCAGAGAGTGACAGGAATAAAAAGTACAGTATTCTCTTCCATTTTTCCCAAAGAAGATCAAATTGTTGTGATTGGTACATTGGGATCTAATAAGATTATTGATAGACTGGTCGAATCAGGGAAATTGGATGTTTCTTTAATCAGGAATGGCTGGGAACAATTTATTATTAAAGTTGTAGAGTTTCCAATAGAAGGGGTTAAACGTGCTTTAGTTGTAGCTGGATGTGACCGTCGTGGCACTGCCTATGGTACTTTTACTTTATCTGAAGCAATTGGAGTTTCTCCATTATATTGGTGGGCGGATGTTCCAGTAAAGCATCAGAATGCTTTGTATATTGAAGCTTTAAATTATTGTTCGAAAGCTCCAAGTGTGAAGTATAGAGGTATTTTTATAAATGATGAAGGCTGGGGGATTACTCCATGGGCCGCTAAGACTTTTGATCCGGAATTGGGTGATATAGGTCCAAAAACTTATGCAAAGGTTTGTGAACTGATTCTTCGTATGAAAGGAAATATGCTGGCTCCTGCAATGCATCCGGGATCTGGTGCTTTTAATAAATACCCTGAAAATAAGGTTGTTGCAGATAATTATGGCATTGTTATGACTTCTTCTCATTGTGAGCCTCTGTTGTTCAATAATGTGACAGAATGGTTCCCTAAAACGATGGGAGAGTGGAATTATATGACAAATAAGGATGGTATTAATAAAGTTCTGGATAAACGTATAGCAGAGAATGGTATTTATGAAAATTTTTACACTTTAGCTATGCGTGGAATACATGATTCTGGGCTGGTTGGAGTTCCGAAAGAGAAAGAAGTAAGTATTGTTGAGGAAGTATTAAGGGATCAGCGCGATATTCTTGCCAAACATATTAATAAGGATATAGATTCTATTCCGCAACAGTTTGTTCCTTATAAAGAAGTTATGAATATTTATGAAAAGGGGCTTAAAGTGCCGGAATATGTAACATTGGTTTGGCCGGATGATAATTTTGGATATTTAAAGCGCTTGAGTAATAAGGATGAGCAAAAGCGAAAAGGTGGTTCTGGAGTATATTATCATATTTCTTACTGTGGAGAGCCACATGACTATTTATGGTTGAATACAACTCCTTCTACATTAATATATGAAGAAATGCGAAAGGCTTATAATACAGGAGCTAATCGCTATTGGTTGTTAAATGTTGGAGATATTAAGCCTGGGGAATTGGGAATGAAGTTTTTTTTGGATATGGCGTGGGATATTGAGCAATTTGATTTTGAAAGTGCCTATGATTTTAATGCGCAGTATTTGACTTCTATTTTTGGTCGGGAATATGAAGAGGAACTGAAGGATATAATGAATACTTATTATCTTTTAGGTTTTCAACATAAGCCTGAAGCTATGGGATGGGGATTCTTGTGGAATAATTATCAGCAACGTGAACGTGTTATAGACACAGATTTTTCTTTTGTTAATTATAATGAAGCAGAGAATCGTATAAGAGAATACAATCGTATTGCTACAAAGAGTGAGCGAATTTTGGAGTCATTACCTGAAGTTTACAAGGCTGCTTTTTATGAATTGGTATTTTATCCAGTGAAGGGGGCAGATTTAATGAATAAGAAAATGTTGACAGCTCAAAAGAACCGATGGTATGCTCGTCAGAAACGCGCTGCTACGAATTTGTATGCGGAAAAGGTAAAAGCTTATCATGATAGTTTGGATTATTATACTAATAAGTATAATTTATTGCTTGATGGTAAGTGGAATCACATGATGAGAGTATCTCCCGGATGGAATGGGGAGTATCAAAATATGCCGCCTGTTGAATTATATAAAACAACAGGGAAGGGAGATATGGAGATATTTATTCCTGGTCAGGATTATATGGCTGGTGGATTGAATCTGAATATATTGCCAACAATGAATCCTTATATAGAAAAAGAGTTGTTCATTGAATTATATAATAAAGGTTGCCAAGCTTTTTCATGGAAGGCTTTGGTCAAGAATGATTGGATTCAGATGAAAACTAAATCGGGCAAGGTGGATTTGCAGGAACGAATTGCTTTTTCTGTAGATTGGAATAAGGTGCCTAAAGGTGAAAAAATTGTAGGAGAGATAGTCTTAGTATCAGATTATAAAACTGAGACTATTTATGTTCCTGTATTCAATCCGATTTATCCTTCAGTAAATGATTTAAAGGGTTTATATGTGGAGGATAATGGTTGTATTTCTATAAATGCGGGAAAATTCCATCGTAAGATAGAAAACAGCGGTATTAAAATTACTTCAGTAAAGGGGCTAGGCTATGAAAATGATTGTGTACAGTTGGGTGAAGCTACACAGGCTGTTCCTAATATGTGGTTTACTAATAGAAGTCCAAGAGCTGAATATGATTTTTATACATTTAATGGGGGAAAAGCGACTGTTTATGTTTATGCTTTACCTTTGTTCCCTGTTGATTCCAAACATGATACACGTTTCGGTATTATGATTGATGATGGAATGGTACAATGGATGACTACTTCAGAGAAAGAATATTCAGGCCAATGGAGGAGGAATGTATTTCAGAATAGTTCTATTAATGGGGCTACGATGAATGTGGGAAATCCTGGGATACATACTTTAAAAGTAATTTGTGCAGATCCTGGTATGATTGTTCAGAAGATAGTAATTGATTTTGGTGGAATGAAACGTTCTTATTTAGGACCTAGTGTAACATTGGTAAAATAAGTATGAGTTTAAATTTTTGAAAATATGAGTGATTTAAAATTTATAAAGATATTTGTTCCATTAGTGCTTGGGGGAGGATTCTCTATACCTTTAAGAGGGAATTCAGTTGAAAATAATTGCCCTAATATTTTGTTTATAATTACTGACGACCAGTCGTTCCCATATTGTTCGGCCTATGGGAGTGCATTTGTAAATACCCCAGCTTTTGATTTTATTGCAAAGCAAGGTTGTTTGTTTCAAAATGCTTATGTAACTTCTCCAGGAAGTAGTCCTTCTAGGGCATCTATTTTGTCTGGAATGTATCCATGGCAAATAAGGGAGGCCGGAACTCATTGTTCTTATTTCCCTCAAGATATTATTTGTTATACAGATATATTGGAAGAACAAGGATATAGTGTCGGTTATACAGGTAAAGGGTGGGGACCTGGGGACTGGAAAGGAAGAAGTAGGAATCCGGCTGGGAAGGTTTTTAATCAGAAGAAGTTATTGCCTCCCTATAAAGGTATATCTGCTATTGATTATGTAGAGAACTTTAAAAATTTTTTTAATAATGCGAGAAAGGATAAGCCTTTTTGTTTTTGGATTGGTTTCAATGAACCACATCGTGGATTTGAACAAAATTCTTGGAAGAAAGAAGGTAAATTGCTTACAAATGTGAATATTCCAGGATTTTTACCTGATGATGAGGTTGTGAAAGGGGATTTATTGGATTATGCAGTAGAGATAGAATGGCTTGATTCTCAAGTTCTGAAAATTATTGAATTTTTAAAAGAAAAGGATGCATTTGATGATACATTGATTATCATGACCTCAGATAATGGTATGCCTTTCCCAAATGCTAAGGCTACATGCTATGATGCGGGTATACATGTTCCATTGGCAATTTGTTGGGGAGATAGAGTAAAGAGGAAAAATACAGATGTAATTATCAGTTCAATTGATTTTGCTCCTACCATATTGGATGCTGCAGGGGTTGCTTTTTCAAAGTATAGTCACATGCCAGGAGAAAGTTTGTTGCCTTTTTTGATCAGTCATGAAGAGCATAAACAAAATGTAGCTTTTTCAGGAAGAGAAAGGCATAGTTCTTCCCGATATAATAATTGGGGATATCCGATACGATGTATTAGGAAAGGTGATTATCTGTATATAAGGAATTTTCATCCTGAGAGATGGCCGGTAGGGGATCCGACTCCTTTGACTACTGATAATAAGTTGGCTAAGCCTCATTCAGGCTATTTTGATATAGACGGCTCACCAACTAAGGATTATTTTATTCAGAACAGAGATATAGGGAAAGGCATAAAATATTTTATTCGTACTGTTGGTTTTAGACCTTATGAAGAATTATATAATATTAAACACGATCCCGGTTGTCTGGATAATCTTGTGGGATGTCCTAAGTCTGAATTACTGTTGAACAAATTACGAAAGAATCTAGATGATATGCTGGATAAAACTAATGATGTAAGGGTAACCTCAGAATTGGGAGATAGTATATGGGAATCATATCCACGACGAGATTTTATGAGAAATTTTCCTAATTTTTAAGTTGAAAATGAATTAATTTTTAAGAATATGAATAAATGGTTTTTTATTTTACTCGTTTTATTACCTTTTCAGTTATTTGCACAAAAGAATGTTTTAACAGATTTTCCCAAAGGATATACGCCTGAGGAAGTGGGAGAACGTTTGTCTTATAGATTTGTTGATAGCAAGCATGCACTTTATGTAGGTAAATGGATTGGGTATTATGAAACATTTACTTGGAGCGGTGCGTTGGAATATGCTGCGATGACAAAGAATCATAAATTGCTTAAGCTTATTCGTAAAAAGTTTGACTATTTGCTGACTGAAGAGAAGCAGTATTTGCCTCCTAAAACTCATGTTGATTTAAATACATTTGGAAGTTTGGCACTGAAGTTATATAGGATAACAAAAGATAAACACTATAGGGAATTGGGAATGTCATATGCGGATAGTCAATGGGAACTTCCAAAGGAGGCAACTTCCCAAGAAAAAGAATGGGCAGAAAAAGGATATACTTGGCAGACTCGATTGTGGATTGATGATATGTATATGATTACTATTTTACAAATTGAAGCTTATAAGGTTACAAAAGAGATTAAATATATCAATCGTGCAGCTGAAGAAATGGTTTTGTATTTGGATAAATTACAAAGGCCTAATGGCTTGTTCTATCATGCCTTAGATGTGCCTTTTTATTGGGGACGTGGAAATGGATGGATTGCAGCTGGAATGTCGGAGTTACTTCAATACTTGCCTGAAGATCATAAAGATCATTTGCGTATTATGCAGGGTTATAAGAAAATGATGGAAAGTTTGAAGATATATCAAAATTCGAGAAATATTTGGAATCAATTAATTGATCAGGATGATTGTTGGTCTGAAACCTCTGGGTCTGCAATGTTTGCTTTTGCTTTTATTAAGGGAGTAAAAAATGGTTGGCTAGACGAAAAAGAATATGCGCCACTGGCAAGAAAAGCATGGATGTCTTTAGTTACATATATTAATGAACAAGGCGATGTGACGGAGATTTGTATTGGTACAGATAGAAAAAACGATAAGCAGTATTACTACAATCGTAAACGTTGTGTTGGGGATTATCATGGACAGTTGGCATATCTTTGGTGTGTGAATGCATTATTGGAATAATCAAAATCAAGATGAAATGGGACTAAAAGTTAAACTCATATGCGTTTTTTTATTCGGATTCATTTATTCGTTTTCCCAAACTATTTCCAATTTAGAAAAATATACCAATCCTGTTGTCGATTATAGTCTTCCGGATCCTTCGTTAATATTAGCGGATGATGGTTATTATTATCTTTATGCAACAGAGAATATTCGCAACCTACCAATTCATCGTTCCAGAGATTTGGTAGTATGGGAATTTGTTGGTACTGCTTTTACGGAACAAACGCGTCCAAATTTTGAGCCTCAAGGTAATATTTGGGCTCCGGATATAAACCGAATCGGGAATAAATATGTATTGTATTACTCAATGTCTGAATGGGGAGGAGAATGGACTTGTGGTATTGGATGTGCTGTGTCAGATCGTCCGGATGGTCCATTTAAAGATAATGGAATGATGTTTCGCAGTAATGGTATTAAAGTACAGAATTCTATAGATCCTTTTTATATAGAAGACGATGGGCATAAATACTTGTTTTGGGGGAGTTTCAGAGGAGTTTATGCTATTGAATTAAGCGAAGATGGATTGACTGTGAAGAAAGGAGCTAATCCAATACAGATTGCAGGAACTGCTTACGAAGGTACTTATATCCACAAACATGAGGGATATTATTATATGTTTGCTTCAATTGGCAGTTGTTGTGAAGGCTTGAAAAGTACTTATACGACAGTTGTTGGACGTTCAAAACAATTACTAGGTCCTTATATGGATAAGAATGGAAAGGGTATGCTTGATAACCATCATGAAATTCTTATACATAAGAATGAATATTTTGTGGGTCCAGGACACAATTCGGAGATTATAATGGATAAGGCAGGAAATGATTGGATTTTTTATCATGCAGTTAATGTGAAAAATCCTGAAGGTCGTGTGTTGATGTTGGATAAAATAATCTGGAAGAATGATTGGCCGGAAGTGAAAGGTCAATCTCCTTCATTAGAATCAGAAAGGCCTGAAGTATGATAAATGGAGATACAATGAAAAAGTTATGTTTAATGCTAGGTTTATCGAGCTGTTTGCTTTTGAGTTGCGTACGGTCTCGGCATAATGAAACAAACTTGAGTAGATTAGGAGAAGAACTTTGTTTAGCAGATCCAACCATTATTCGGGAAAATGGAATGTATTATATGACCGGAACTGGAAGAGATGCATCTCAAGGGTTTGTCTTGTTTGAATCAAAGAACTTAAAAGATTGGCATGAGATGAAAAATGATTCTTCCTTGTATATTTTGAAAAAGGGAAATCATGTTTTTGGAGATAGTTGTTTTTGGGCACCTCAGTGGTTTAAAGATAAAAAATGTTTTTATTTAGCTTATACGGCAAATGAGCAGGTTGCATTGGCTATGGCTGATTCATGGATGGGACCTTTTCAACAAATGAAAGCCAACCCTGTTGATATAAGTGAAAAAAATATTGATCCTTTTTTATTTCGAGATGATGATGGGAAATATTATTTGTACCATGTGCGTTTTAACCGTGGAAATTATATTTGGGTAGGTGAATTTGATTTGCAAAAAGGAGAAATTAAGTCTGGGACTTTAAAGCAATGTTTGGATTGTACAGAGCCATGGGAGAATACGGCAAATTATATTTCTAATCCTATTATGGAAGGACCTTCTGTCATAAAATTAAAGGATACATATTATTTATTTTATTCAGCTAATCATTTTATGAATATAGATTATGCAGTAGGATATGCAATCGCTTCTTCCCCTTTAGGACCATGGAAAAAATTTCATGGAAATCCAATTATTCATCGTAATATACTTGGAGAGAATGGTTCAGGACACGGAGATGTGTTTATTGGTGATAAAGACTGTTTATATTATGTATATCATATACATAATTCAGATTCTACTATTTTCCCTCGTAGAACTCGTATTGTACCTTTATGTTTAAAAGAAAACAAAAAGGGTTCGTATGATATTTCAATTGATAAAACAAAGGTGATAAAGCCTTTAAAAACTGAATAATTATGATTCTGAGAAAACTTTTAAGTGGAATTCTTGGGCTTGCGGGGATATTGGGCGTAAATGCATTTGAATATGCTCCGTCTAATGTTTCTGCTTCTATAGCTTTGAAAGTACCAGGCAATATGGCGGTACATTATCCTTTAATACTGAATAAGTTGTCAAATGGAAATTTTGATTATCAGTTGGTGAGTAATCATAAATTGCCGGTATTGTTGTATCAGAATATAACGGGAGAAGGGCAAACCAAACAAATCAGTTTGTGGATGGTTGCTTTAGAGGATGTGTATTTCAATTTTGGTGAGCAGGTAAAATCGGATGCGCGCCATGATGACTGTTTGTTTTATATGCCTGGTTTCTGGTATCGCCGCAATCTTCGTTCTCCAAAGGAAGCACCTTCATTTCATACCTCAGACAGCTGGCTGGTGCGTGAGGATCGTCTGAGTACGCCTATGACTACAATTCTTGATGAAAAAAATAAGAAGTCGATTTCTGTCACTCGTATTGCAGAGTTTGAAGATGAGGCATTGACTACTCATAAAGAGGGAGAAGTGATTCTTTCTGGTAAAACGTCTATTGGCTATACTGGATTTGAGAATGTGAGCGGAACAGCTACATTGTCCTTTGGCTATCCTTATAAAGAAGCTCCGAAGAGTTATATCCGTAAGTTAACTTTGGCTCCTTCTGTAGAAGCATATCAGTTCTTGAAGAAAGGAGAAACCCTGACACTGACATGGGAAATTCATGAAACTACAGCAGATGATTTTTCTGATTGTGTGAAGCAGGCTTGGGAATATAGCTATGATTTGTACAAACCGACTCCGGTAGAAACACCTTATACAGATGAGATTATAAAAGAAGTATTGAGTAATTTCTTTGTGGAAAGTTATGTGGATGATACACCTACTAAATATTATTCTGGTGTAGAACTGCGTACAGCTACTTGTGAAAATTTGGATGTAGCTGAAGTTGGTTTCGTAGGCCGTACTTTGTTGAATGCGTTTAATGCCTTGGAATATGGAGAAGGAAAGCAGCGTGCTGATTTGGTGAAAAATGCAAATAGTATCTTCGACTCTTATTTGCAGCATGGCTTTTCTGAAGCCGGATTCTTTAATGAGGTCGTACACTATAAACGCGACTTCGTAGAAAAGAATCATAGTATCCGCCGTCAGTCAGAAGGGGTATATGCTGTGTTGTATTATTTGAATTATGAAAAGCAGC
>ENA-OVGM01001447-OVGM01001447.1-human-gut-metagenome-genome-assembly--contig:-NODE-1447-length-19364-cov-90.501890_pt1 | contig 19364 bp, 18 predicted proteins | sample MGYA00237773_ERZ505425 | MGnify/ENA primary metagenome ERZ505425 (study PRJEB26158, sample SAMN06016407) | human gut metagenome | biome: human gut; feature: ankylosing spondylitis patient; material... | reverse complement strand
GCTGGTGCTGGTGCCGGAGATCAGCCTGACCCCGCAGATGATCCTGCGGCTCAAAAGTCAGTTTGGCCGCCGGGTGGCGGTGCAGCACTCTGCCCTCAACCACACCGAACGCCTTTTGCAGTGGCAGATGATCCAGGATGGCGGCGCAGACATCGTGGTGGGCACCCGCAGCGCCATCTTTTCGCCGCTGGAAAACATCGGGCTCATCATCATCGATGAGGAGCAGGAGCACACCTACCGCTCGGAATCCGCGCCCCGCTATTCTGCCCACGAGGTGGCCCGGCAGCGCGCGGCGGAAAACGGTGCATTGCTGCTGCTGGCAAGCGCCACCCCCAGCACCGAGAGCTTTTACGCGGCCCAGCATGGCCGCACCCAGCTGGTGCGGCTGACCCAGCGCTACGGCGGCAACCCGCTGCCCACGGTGCAGATCGTGGATATGCGCGCAGAGCTGGCGGCAGGCAACCCGCGGGAGATCAGTCTGTCGCTGGAAGATGCCATCCGCCGCAATCTGGATGCAGGCAAGCAGACCATTTTGCTGCTGAACCGCCGGGGCTACCAGACCATGGCCCAGTGCGAGGACTGCCGCGAGGTGCTCAAGTGCACAAAGTGCAGCGTGCCGATGGTGTACCACAAAGCGGCGCACAAGGTATTGTGCCACTACTGCGGCAGCCAGATGGAACCGCCCACCGTCTGCCCCGCCTGCGGCGGCAAGCTGCAGTACCGGGGCTTCGGCACCCAGAAAGCCGAGGAAGAGCTGGCAAAGCTGTTCCCGGATGCGCGGGTGCTGCGCATGGATCAGGATTCCACTGCCGCAAAGGATGCCCACGAAAAGCTGCTGGCAAGGTTTGCGAACCACGAATATGACATCATGGTGGGCACCCAGATGGTGGCCAAGGGACTGGATTTTGAGGATGTGACCCTTGTGGGCGTGCTGGGCATCGACTCGCTGCTGTTTGCACAGGGCTTCCGCGCGTATGAGAACGTGTTCAGCCTCATCACGCAGGTGGTGGGCCGCAGCGGACGGGCCAGAGACCCCGGCTTTGCCATCATCCAGACCACCGACCCCGATAACCCGGTGCTGAACCTTGCCGCCGCGCAGGACTACGATGCCTTTTTTGAGCAGGAGATCGCCTACCGCAAGCTGGGCCTGTACCCGCCCTTCTGCGGGCTGTGCGTCATTGGCTTTGCAGGCGCAAAGGAGATCGAGGTGGCACGGGCGGCGGCGCGCTTTGCGGCCCTGCTGGGCCAGCAGGCGGCAAAACAGCCGGACCTGCCGCTGCGGGTGCTTGGCCCCACGCCCGGCAGCATTGAAAAGATCAACGACACCTACCGCTATAAACTTACCATCAAGTGCCGCAACGACCGCCGCTTCCGCGACCTCGTGCGCAGCACACTGGAAAGATACGAACAGGAAAAACTTCCGTCCAAGGCCACCGTTGCGGTGGACCTGCATTCGGACGGTGACATCTGATTTGGAGGTACCATAAATGGCTATCCGCAATATTGTAAAAGAGGGCGATCCCATCCTGAACAAGGTCTGCCGCCCCGTCACCACCTTTGATGACCGTCTGGCTACCCTGCTGGACGACATGCACGAGACCATGATCGCCGCCGACGGCGTGGGTCTGGCCGGCCCGCAGGTGGGCATGCTGCGCCGTCTGTTCGTGGTGTGGGACACCACCGACGCGCCCGAGGAGATCCCCGCCGATTACGAGTACAAGTTTATCGACTTTGTGAACCCGGAGATTCTGGCTGTATCCGAGGAAGAAGAGACCGCCTACGAGGGCTGTCTGTCCTTCCCGGGCCACAACGGCGCTGTGACCCGCCCCGCCGCGGTCAAGGTGCGCGCACAGGACCGCCACGGTGAGTGGTTCGAGCTGGAAGCTGAGGATCTGCTGGGCCGCTGCATCCAGCACGAGAACGACCATCTGGACGGCATTACCATCATGCAGTCCAGTGAGTATTTCTATGAGGATACCGAAGAGGGCAAAAAAGCTGCCCGCGAAGCGAAAGGAAACAAGTAATGCGCATTTTGTTCATGGGCACGCCGGATATTGCCGCAGAGTGCCTCAAAGCCCTGTATGCCGCCGGGCATGACATCTGCGCGGTGTACACCCGGCGGGACAAGCCGGTTGGCCGCAAGCAGGTGCTTACCGCACCCCCGGTCAAGGAAGTGGCCCTTGCCCACGGCACGCCGGTGTTCCAGCCCCGCACCCTGCGGGACGGCAGCGAGGACGAGAACATCCGCGCACTGGCCCCGGAACTGATCGTGGTGGTGGCTTACGGCTGCATCCTGCCGAAGTCTGTGCTGGAAGCGCCGAAGTACGGCTGCATCAACCTGCATGTCTCCCTGCTGCCCAAGTACCGCGGCAGCGCCCCGGTGCAGTGGGCCGTGCTGAACGGCGATGCCGAGACCGGCGTTTCCATCATGCAGATGGACGAGGGCCTTGACACCGGCGATGTGCTCTGCTGCGAGAAGATCGCCATTGACCCGGAGGAGACCAGCGGCCAGCTGTTTGACCGCGTGACTGCCGTGGGTGCACGGGTACTGTGTGAGGTGGTGCCCGCCATCGCCGCCGGAACGCTGAAACCCCAGCCGCAGGATCATGAGAACGCCTGCCTTGCACCTATGCTGAACAAGGAGATGGCAGAGTTCCGCCTGACCGAATCGGCTGCCCACATCCACAACTGGGTGCGCGGCATGAACCCGTGGCCCGGTGCATGGTTCGTCACCTCCGGCGGCAAAAAGCTCAAGGTGATGGAGTGCCGTGCCGTGGAAGCTCACGGCGAAGCGCCCGGCACCGTGCTGGCCACAAAGCCGCTCACGGTGGCTTGCGGTGAGGGGGCCGTCCAGCTGCTGAATGTGGTGCCGGAAGGCAAAAAGCCCATGGACGGCACCGCCTTTGCGGCCGGTCAGCGCCTGAAAACGGGGGATATCCTCTGATGGCGGCGAATCCCCGCGCGGCGGCAGTGGCGGCGCTGGTGCGGCAGGAGCAGGATGGTTTTTCCAACCTTGTTCTGGATGCCGAACTCAAGCGCCAGCAGCTGGAAGGCCGCGATAAAGCTTTTGCCAGCGCCATCTTTTACACGGTGCTGGAACACCGGGGCACGCTGGACTACATCCTGTGCCAGTTCCTGCCCAAGGGCCTTGCCAAGCTGGATGCGCCGGTGCGCGAAATATTGCGCGCGGCGCTGGCGCAGGCCCGCTATATGCAAGTGCCGGTGTCCGCTGCGGTGAACGAAGCCGTCAAGCTGACCCGTGCCTTCAAAAAATCCAGCGCATCCGGTCTGGTCAACGCCGTGCTGCGCAAGGCGTGCAGCTACGACCTGAGCACCGCAAGCTTCAAAAACGAAGTGGAGCGGCTCATGGTGCTTGGCTCTGCCGGGCGGGATGTGGCGGAATTTCTGCACAAAAACTACCCGGACGAAGCACTGGATATCCTTACCTACAAGGCCGACGGCGGAATGACCAGCCTGCGGGCGAACCCACTGAAAGGCAGTGCCGATGAGCTTTGTGCAAAGCTGCTGGCTTCCGGCGCAAAGGAAGCAAAGCGGGGCATTGTGCCCGGCAGTGTGCTGGCCCGCTTCGAGGGCAGCCCGGCGGAAAATGAGCTGTTCCGGCAGGGGTACTTCCATGTGGAAGGGCAGGCCAGCCAGCTGGCGGCGCTCTGCGTGGACGCACAGCCCGGAGAAACAGTCATCGACCTGTGCGCCGCGCCCGGCGGCAAGACCATCCTGCTGGCCGAGCAGATGCACAGCACCGGCAGGCTTTACAGCTGCGATGCCGCCGAGAACCGCGTGGGCCTGATCCGCACGGCAGTGCAGCGCATGGGACTTGCCAATGTGGAAGCCCTGTGCAACGATGCCACAAAGGTGAACCCGGCCCTGCCGCAGGCCGACCGCATTTTAGCGGATGTGCCCTGCAGCGGCCTTGGCATTCTGGCAAAAAAGCCGGATCTGCGCTACAAAAAGCTGGAACCGGCCCGCGAAGCTGAATTATTGGCCACGCAGTCGGCCATCCTCGATACGGCGGCACAGCTGCTGAAAGCGGGCGGCAGGCTGGTGTACTCCACCTGCACCATCGACCCGGCAGAAAACCAGCAGCAGATCGCGGCATTTCTGGCCCGCCACCCGGAATTTACGGTGGTGGAGCCTGCCGCAGCGCTGCCCGCCGGGATGACGGCAGGGGAGCACGGCGCGCTTTCGGTGCCCACCCGTACCGGCATGGACGGCTTTTTCCTGTGTGCCATGCAGAAAAACGGGGAAAAGCTGCAATGAAACAGGTGGCTTGTTCGTAAAAAACAATAGGAGAACACAATGGAACAAAAACGCTGTATCTCTTCCTTTACGCTGGCAGAGCTGACCGCTGAACTGAAAGCGATGGGTCAGCCGGGCTTCCGGGCAAAGCAGATCTTCCACTGGGTGCACCAGAAGCTGGTCACCGAGTTTTCTGCCATGACCGACCAGCCCAAGACCCTGCTGGCAAAGCTGGAAGAAAGCTTCTACATTGCCGCGCCCAAGATCGAGCGCAGGCAGGAAGCAAAGGACGGCACGGTAAAATATCTGCTGCGCATGGCGGACGGCAACTGCATCGAGACCGTCGTGATGCGCTACCACTACGGCAACACGGTGTGTGTGTCCACGCAGGTGGGCTGCCGCATGGGCTGCCGCTTCTGCGCGTCCACCCAGGCGGGCCGCGTGCGCGATCTGGAAGCAGGCGAGATCTGCTCTGAGATCTATACCGCCCAGAAGGATATCGGGGAGCGCATTTCCCACATCGTGCTCATGGGCATTGGCGAACCGCTGGATAACTTTGACGAAGTGATGAAGTTTCTGGAGAACATCACCTCGCCCGAGGGCGTGAACATCGGGATGCGCAACATCAGCCTTTCTACCTGCGGTCTGGTGCCCAAGATCGACCAGCTGGCCGAGAAAAAGCTGCAGCTGACCCTCTCGGTGTCGCTGCACGCACCCAACAATGAAATTCGCAGCGGCATGATGCCGGTGAACGATGCCTATCCCGTGGAAGTGCTGATGCAGGCCGTGCGCCGCTATCAGGACACCACCGGCCGCCGTGTGAGCTTTGAATATTCCATGGTGCGCGGTGTCAATGATTCCGATGCCTGCGCCAGACAGCTGGCAAACCTGATCCGGGGCATGGGTGCCCATGTGAACCTGATCCCCATCAACCCGGTGGACGGCAGCCCGTACTCGGCCACCGATGCAGCCAACGTGCACCGCTTCCAGCAGAAGCTGGAGAGCCTTGGCGTGAACGCTACGGTGCGCCGCCGCCTTGGCAGCGAGATCAGCGCCGCATGCGGCCAGCTGCGCCGTGACGAAATGAACGGGAAAGCGTAAATATTAAAGGGAGAAGCCTATGAAACTTGCAGGAAAAACGGATGTCGGCAGGGTCCGGCAGGATAATCAGGACGATTATCGCGCAGGAGAACTGCCCGGCGATGCCGCATGGCTGCTGGTATGCGACGGCATGGGCGGTGCACGCGGCGGCAGGGAAGCCAGCCAGAGCGCGTGCGATGTGATCGAGCGCTGCTTTCAGGAGCAGTATGCTTCCAAGTGCCTGCCCGGCGAAGAGGAGACTTTTTTGAAAAAGAGCCTGCTCAGCGCCAACCGCTTTGTGTTCCAGAAGGCCCTGCGTGAGGAATCGCTGGCGGGCATGGGCACCACGGCTGTGTGCGCACTGGTGCGCGGCGGCAAGGTGTTCCTGTGTCATGCAGGCGACTCGCGGGCGTACCTGTACCGGGACGGCAGGCTTGCCCAGCTCACCCACGACCACTCCTATGTGCAGGAGCTGGTGGACTGCGGCACCATTACCGTGGAGGAAGCCGAGCACCACCCCCAGAAGAACATCATCACCAAGGCGCTGGGCGTGGACTACCGGCTGGACTCGGAGTTCACCACCGCACCGCTGCAGAAAGGGGATATCCTGCTGCTGTGCTCGGACGGCCTGACCAATGCCGTGCCCAGAGAACAGCTGGAACAGCTGCTGCGCACCGGCAGGTTCTACGACCTGCCGGACCTTCTGATCCGCACGGCCAACGAGAACGGCGGCCCGGATAACATCACCGCGCTGCTGCTGTGTGTGGAGGAGGTGCGCTGATGGACAACCTGATCGGCAAAAAGCTGGACGGCCTGTATGAGGTGCGGGAGCTGATCGGTTCCGGCGGCATGGCAAACGTCTACAAGGCGGTCATGCTGGGGCACAACGGCCCGGTGCCTGCCGGTACCGTGGTGGCGGTAAAGGTGCTGCGGCAGGAGTATATGCACGACCCGGACCTTGTGCGCCGCTTTAAAAATGAATCCAAGGCCATCTCGCTGCTGAACCACCCCAACATCGTAAAAGTGTACGATGTATCGGTGAATGATGATCTGCAGTATATCGTGATGGAATATGTGGACGGCATGACATTGCGCGAGTACCTTAACCAGCGCGGCGGCAGGCTGACCAACCGGGAGAACGTGCATTTCATCTCCCAGATCTTAAAGGCGCTGGAACATGCCCACGCCAACGGTGTGGTGCACCGGGACATCAAGCCCCAGAACATCATGCTTTTGGACAACGGCCAGCTGCGCATGATGGATTTTGGCATTGCGCGCATCTCCCGTGCCGAGAACCAGCTGCTGAGCGGCAAGGCCATGGGCAGCGTGCACTATATCAGCCCGGAGCAGGCCAAGGGCGATGAGACCGACTGCACCAGCGATATCTACTCGGTGGGCGTGATGATGTACGAGATGCTCAGCGGTCATCTGCCCTTTGATGCAGACGACATGGTGGAAGTTGCCATCAAGCAGATCTCCGATCAGCCGAAGTCTTTGCACGAGATCGCGCCGGAGGTGCCGAATGCACTGGTGGAGATCACCGAAAAGGCCATGGCAAAGCTGCCGCAGAACCGCTACGCATCCGCCCGCGAAATGCTGGATGCGCTGGACACCTACGTGCACAACCCCTCCGTGATGTTCGAGTACAAGTATATTACAGAAGATGCTCCCGAAAAGGTGGTGAAACGTACCATGAACCAGAACCGTGCAAACCGTCAGGCCGAAAAGCCTGCGCCCCGCGGCAAAAAGGCCGCACCGCGCAAGAAAAAGCGCACCATCTTCCTGCCGGCACTGTTCGGCGTTACCATTGCATTTGCACTGGCGTGCCTTGCGCTGTGCTGGATGATCCTGAACGATTCCTCCAACCTGATGAACAACAAGGCCGATATCACGCTGGGCGATTATATCGGCATGACGCAGGACGAGGCTGCTGCCACCGAGCAGGTGGTCTCCGGCCAGATCAGCGTTACCTGGGAGCAGGAGTACAACAGTAACTATGCGGCGGGCTATATCTATAAGCAGTCGCCGGTGTCCGGCCGCACGGTGCGCGAGGGCCAGAATGTGACCCTGACTGTGAGCCTTGGCACCCAGTACGTTACCGTGCCGGACCTGACCAACTATGTGCAGGCCGATGCAGAGCAGCAGCTCAAGGAGCTGGGTGTCTCGGTGCTGGTAACGCAGGCTGTGGATACCTCTGTGGCATCCGGCGCGGTGATCCGCACCGACCCGGCGGCGGGCAGTCAGGTGGCTGCAGGCAGCACTGTGGTGATGTATATCAGCCGCCCGCAGGTGGCAACCACCACCAAGGTGCCCTCGCTGACCGGCATGAGCACCGCTGATGCCCGCACCCTGCTGGTGCAGAACCATCTGGGCCTTGGCAGCCAGACCGAGCAGTACAGCGACCAGCCGGTGGGCACTGTCATCAGTCAGAACCCAGCGGCAGGCTCTACCACAAAGCTGAACGGCCGCGTGAACATTGTGGTAAGCGCAGGGCCGGAGCCTGCACCGGAACCGGAAGCACCCAGCGACAGCACCACCGGCGGCGACTGGTGGAGCGGCCTGTTTGGCAGCAGCTCCTCTTCTTCCAGCACCGAGACCGGCACCGAACAGGGCACAGCGGGCAGCGGCGACCCTTCGCAGAAACCGCTGACCGACTGGTGGTCCTCGCTGCTGAGCTGACGGAGGCGTGCATGAAGGGATATATCACAAAGGGTATCGGCGGCTTTTACTATGTGAAAACGCCGGAGGGCATTGTGGAATGCAAGCCCCGCGGCATTTTCCGCAAACAGAAGATCACGCCGGTGGCGGGCGATGAGGTGACGCTGGAGACCGAGAACGGTGCAGCCGTCATTGCCGAGATCGCACCGCGCAAAAATGTGTTCGTGCGGCCTCCGGTGGCAAATCTGGATGTGCTGTTCCTTGTGGCCAGCACCACCCAGCCCACGCCCAGCACGCTGGTGCTGGATAAGCTTGCCGCCATTGCGGTGGACAAGGGCGTGCAGCCGGTGATCGTGTGCACCAAGGGCGACTTGGCCGAGGCGGAATTCCTGCGTAAGGCCTACGAAAAATCGACCCTGCCGTTCATCCGCATCGATTACGAGACCGGCGGCGGGCTGGACGAGGTGAAGCAGTGGATCAGCGGCAGGCTGTGTGCGTTCTGCGGCAACTCCGGCGTGGGAAAATCCACCCTTTTGAACCATCTGCTGCCGGAAGCAGAGCGCGAGACCAGTGCCATCAGCCAGAAGCTGGGCCGCGGCCGCCACACCACCCGTGAGGTGACGATCTTTGAAGCCTTTGGCGGGCGCATTGCGGATACGCCGGGCTTTGCCAGTCTGGAAGCGAACCGCGCCGGGTTCATCCCCAAGGAAAATCTGGAGCATGCGTTCCCGGAGTTCGGGCCTTATCTGGGCCAGTGCCAGTTCACCGGCTGCTCCCACCGCAGCGAAAAAGGCTGTGCCGTGCGCGCCGCACTGGCCGAGGGCAGGCTCTCCCAGACCCGGTACGACAGCTACTGTGCCATGTACGAGGAAGTCAAGGACGTGAAGGATTGGCAGCGCCCGAAAGTATAAAGGATAAGGAAGAGATTCATGTCACGCTGTGTGATCATTTCGGCCTGCCCGGTTTCTCCGGAGCTGGCAGAGGCCCTGCGGCCGGACGACTTTATCATTGCCTGTGATGCAGGCTACCGCAACTGCGCACCTCTGGGGCGCAGACCCAACATCATCGTGGGCGACTTTGACACCGCCCCCTGCCCGGAACAGCAGGACGACGATATCATCGTGCTGCCCCATGTGAAGGACGATACCGACACCGAGTATGCCGCAAAGCTGGTCTCGGAAAAGGGCTTTGACGAGGTGCTGCTGCTGGGCGGCCTTGGCGGCAGACGGGTGGAGCACACCCTTGCAAACCTGTGCACCGGCCTTGGGCTGGAACAGCGCGGTGTGCGCACCACCCTGCTGGATGAGCGCAGCCGCATCACCTACGTGATGCCCGGCGAGACCCGCCGCTACCCGAAGGAGAAGTACTTCTTCTTCTCGGCCTTCCCGATGGAGGGCAGGGCGCAGGGCGTGTACGAGCGCGGCTCCTACTATGAGCTGACCGATGCGGAGCTGACCGCCAGCTACCCGCTGGGCGTCAGCAACGAGTACGCTGCCGGGTCGGACTGCATCACCATCTCCACCCGCAGCGGTGCGCTGGTGGTGGTGGAGACCATCGCAGACTGAGCGCTGCTGCCCTTGCCGGAACGTTCCGGTCCCTGCCTGCATAGGATGGGCCAGAAAACGGAAAGGCGGGGAGCATATGCAGGTAGTTGTGATCCGAAGCCCCAAGGCGCTGCGCGGCATTCTGCGCAGACTGTTCGGCATTCAAAAACAGTAAAAAAGATCCCCTCGCTGCTGGTCGGCGGGGGGATCTTGCTTCATAATACTCCTTTTTATTGCGTCAAGGCGTTGTAACAGGCATCGAACGCCTGCATAAAATCAGTGATCTCCTGTTCCGTGGTCAGGTGGCTCAGGCTGATGCGCCACGAGGACAGCGCGTTGCGCCGGTCATGGCTTACGGCAAACACGGCGCGGGAGGGCAGGCCGTCCGAAGAGCAGGCCGATTTGACCGAGACGCATACGCCCCTGGCATCCAGCTCCCGCTGGAACACGGTGCCCTTCACGTTCTGTACGCTCAGGTTTAAAATCTGCGGCACGGCGGTGTCCGGGCTGTTGATGCGCACCTTGGGGTATTGGGCAAGCCCGGTGCGCAGGCGGGCGTTCAGGGCGCGGATGTGCTCCACCCGGGCGGGCAGCTCGCTCACAGCCTTTTCCAGTGCCAGCGCCAGCGAACAGGCCAGCGCCACGGTGGGGGTGCCGCTGCGGTAGAGGGTGGTGCTCTCGCCGCCATGGATGAGCGGCTCCAGCGCAAGGCCGCGCCGCTTGACCAGCACACCGATGCCGTTCAGCCCGTAGAACTTGTGGGCGGTCAGGCTCATGGTGTCGATGCCCGCAAAGCTGACCGGCAGCTTGCCCACGGCCTGTGTGGCATCCACATGGAAGTGGCAGTGGGGGCAGGCCTTCAACATTTCCGCGATCTCGGCCACCGGCTGCACCACGCCCAGCTCACTGTCCACGGCAGTAACGGCCACCAGAATGGTGTCCGGGCGCAGCAGTTTTTTCAGGTGGGCAAGGTCCACCGTGCCGTCCTGCCGGATGTCCACAAGGTCGATCTCGTATCCCTGCTCCTGCAGGGCGGTCAGGCTGCCGCTCACCGAGGAGTGCTCCAGCGGGGTGGAGATGATGTGTCTGCCATGGTGGCGCTCCAGCCGGGCGATGCTCTTGATGGCAAAGTTGTTGGCCTCGCTGGCACCGGATGTATAGATGATCTCGGCGGGCTGCACATTCAGACTGCGGGCAATGCTCTGGGTGGCGGCATCGATGGCAGCCTTTGCGGCAGTGCCTGCTGCGTGGCGGGAATTGGCATTGCCCGGGCAATTGCGCTCCACCTCGCAAAAGCGCTGTAAAACCGCTTCGTCTACCGGGGTATTGGCGGAATAATCCAGATAGATCATAAACTCTCCTGATAATTCTCTTATAATACAGATTACAATGGTAGGCTATATTATAGTGCGCTTTGGGCCGGATTGCAAGAGAAGCGGCGCAAACTTCCGGGCTGGAAATACAGGAGAATTAAGCAAAATAGTTGCACGGCGGCAAAAAGTCTGCTATAATCTCTTAAAGGACTGCCCGCTGCGGCCTTTTGCGGGGCTTTTGGCGGCGGTTTGGAAAGAGCCTGAATGAAAGGGGGAGCGCACCATGCTGCACAAGAATCATCGACTGCGCTGCATTGCACTTCTCATTTCCGGGCGGGATCATTGTTCCCAAATTTCAAGGGCATTGCCGTTTTGCTGACGGCGGTGCCTCTTTTTTTGGGGCTGCGAGTTCTGTAGGAGGCAGAAAAACTTCATGAGCGAAAAGATCGATTACTCCAAAGGCATTTACGACGCGCGCCAGCTGGGCGCAGGCCGCATGTTCATTCTGGGCGTGCAGCACATGTTTGCCATGTTCGGTGCAACGGTGCTGGTGCCGCTGCTCACCGGCCTGAGCGTTTCCACCACCCTGCTGTGCGCAGGTCTGGGCACCCTGCTGTTCCACCTCATTACCAAAAAGAAGGTGCCTGCATTCCTCGGCTCCTCCTTTGCGTATCTGGGCGGCTTCTCCATCGTGGCCCCCATGCTGGCAGATGCAGACGGCAACCTGACCGTTGCCAACACCAAGATGCTGCCCTACGCCTGCGCCGCCGTCGCATTTTCCGGTCTGGTGTATCTGGTGGCCAGCCTGCTGATCTCCACCTTCGGCATCCGCCGCATCATGCGGTTCTTCCCGCCGGTGGTCACTGGCCCCATTATCATTTCCATCGGCCTGATCCTGGCCCCCTCTGCTATCAAAAACTGCCAGTCCAACTGGATCCTGGCCTTTGTGGCACTGGGTGTCGTGATCGTGTGCAACATCTGGGGCAAGGGCATGGTCAAGATCCTGCCCATCCTCATCGGCGTGCTGGTGTCCTATGCAGTGGCACTGGTGACCGGTGCAGTGGACTTCCAGCGCATTTCTGAGGCTGCATGGGTGGGCATCCCTCTGCACAAGGAGGCCATGGGCCTGTTTGCCATCGACGGCAGCCCGGAGTTCATCAGCGCACTGTTCACCATCATCCCCATTGCACTGGCAACCATGATGGAGCATGTGGGCGATATCGCCGCCATCAGCGCAACCGTGGGCCACAACTATATCAACGACCCCGGTCTGAACCGTACCCTGCTGGGTGATGGCCTTGCTACCACCATGGCCGGCCTGCTGGGCGGCCCGGCCAATACCACCTACGGCGAGAACACCGGTGTGCTGGCTCTGAGCAAGATCTACGATCCGCTGGTCATCCGCATTGCGGCTGTTCTGGCCATCATCCTGAGCTTCAGCCCCAAGTTTGAGGCTGTCATCAACACCATCCCCACCGGCATCATCGGCGGCATCAGCTTTGTGCTGTATGGCATGATCTCCGCCATCGGTGTGCGCAACGTGGTGGAGAACCGCGTGGACTTTACCAACAGCCGCAACCTGATCGTGGCCGCTGTCATTCTGGTGTGCGCACTGGGCTTCAACTCTGTGGGCGGTGTCAGCTTTGCCGTTGCAGGTGTCACCATCAACCTGTCCGGTCTGGCTGTGGCAGCGATCGCAGGCATCCTGCTGAACGCTATCCTGCCCGGCAACGACTACGAGTTTGATGCTGCCGACGGCTCCGAAGCCGCTACCAGCAGCAACCTGCAGGTCTGATCTCCCATAGAAGAAGGAAGAACAAGGCAGAAGCCGTCCTGTGTGTGCAGGGCGGCTTTGCTGTTTTTAAGGTGCACAGGGCAAAGCACACAGTTTTTGATGATGGTTTTTAGTGACCCTGCCGGAATTTATCTGTAAGGCAAAATAAATAGGAATTATTCTTAAAATTATCCTTGACTAACTAGGAATTATTCGCTATAATAGAGCCATGACAAGGGCCGGTGAGTACCAACACCGCCCAGCCTGTTTTCTAACTGATATAAAAAGAATGATGGAGGTCTATTCTTATGAAGAAGTACGTTTGCACCGTTTGTGGTTATATTGCTGAAGGCGAGATCCCGGCACAGTGCCCCGTCTGCAAGGCTCCTGCTTCCGCTTTTGTGGAGAAGACCGGCAACACCTATGTCACCGAGCATGTTGTGGGCATCGGCAAGGCCGAGGGCGTGCCGCAGGAGATCGTGGACGGCCTGCGCGCAAACTTTGAGGGTGAGTGCAGCGAGGTCGGCATGTATCTGGCAATGGCTCGTGTGGCTGAGCGCGAGGGCTACCCCGAGATCGCTGAGGCTTACAAGCGCTATGCCTACGAGGAAGCAGACCACGCATCCCGCTTTGCAGAGCTGCTGGGCGAAGTTGTCACCGACAGCACCAAGAAGAACCTGATGATGCGTGCCGAGGCCGAGTGCGGCGCATGTGCAGGCAAGATGGATCTGGCCAAGAAGGCAAAGGCCCTGAATCTGGATGCCATCCACGACACCGTTCACGAGATGGCAAAGGACGAGGCCCGTCACGGCCGCGGCTTTGAGGGCCTGCTGAAGCGCTACTTCAACACCGAAGTCTGATAAGGTTTCCCCGGTTATCCATTTGACCGCTGCATGGCTTTGCCGCTGTGCAGCGGTTTTTTGCTGCCTTCAACCCCCTGAGATGTCTGGTTGACAGGTGCCGCAGTGCGGTTTATAATTTGTCATATCGTATTGCGAAACACAGCAAAGGGGAATATGGATAATGGAAAACGAACGACGAGTGCAGCAAAAGGCCCCGGCGGGCCGCTACGCCCTGCTGGACGAGCTGCGCGGGCTGGATCTGGTCAGCATGATGCTGTACCATGCCTGCTGGGACATGATGTTCCTGTTCGGCATCTGGATGGACTGGTACGCGGGAATGCCGGGGCGGCTGTGGCAGCAGACCATCTGCTGGGTGTTCATCCTGCTGTCCGGCTTCTGCGTGCCGCTGGGACACCGCACCCTGAAGCGCGGCGCACAGGTGTTTGCTGCCGGGGCACTGGTCACGGTGGTGACGCTGGTCTTCATGCCGGAGGACCGGGTGGTGTTCGGTGTGCTGACCTTTCTGGGCAGCGCCATGCTGCTCACCGGTGTGCTGGAACCGTTGCTGAAAAAAGTGATGCCCACTGTGGGCCTTGCGGTGTCGGCGGTGCTGTTTGCGGTGTGCTACCCGGTCGGCTTGGGCTGGGTGGGCCTTGGCGGCTGGAAGCTGATGCTGCCGCAGAGCCTGTATGCCAACTACTTTACTGCATTTTTTGGCTTTTACCCGGACTGGTTCTACTCCACCGATTATTTTGCCCTGCTGCCGTGGCTGTTTTTGTTCTGGGCAGGGTACTTTCTGCACGGCGTGGTGGGCCGGGCGCGGATGGAACCGCTGCGCCGTTCGGTCTGCCCGGCGCTGGGCTGGATGGGCCGGCACTCGCTTTTGCTGTATCTGCTGCACCAGCCGGTGATCTACGGCGTACTTTCGGCCGCGGCGGTTCTTTTTGCATAAAAGGCTTGACACAGCCGGGAAGCTGTGGTATTCTATCGGTGGTTAGAAGATACTAACCAAATGGGGATGCGTCTGCGTGGTTGGACGCATTTTCACGGAACATAAAGTTAGATATATCTAACTAATATTGATTTGAGAGAGGACGATCTTTATGAGCAAAGTAGCAGTCGTATTCTGGAGCGCAACCGGCAACACTGAGACCATGGCAAACTGCGTGGCAGAGGGTGCAAACGGCACCATCGTGCCCTGCAGCGAGATGAACGCCGCAAAGCTGGCTGAGTTTGATGCAGTGGCTTTTGGCTGCCCCGCAATGGGTGCTGAGCAGCTGGAGGAGAGCGAGTTCGAGCCGATGTTCTCTGATCTGGAGGGTTCTCTGAACGGCAAGAAGATCGCCCTGTTCGGCTCCTACGGCTGGGGCGACGGCCAGTGGATGCGTGACTGGGTGGAGCGTGCTCAGGGCGACGGCGCACAGGTGCTGAACGGTGAGGGCCTGATCTGCAACGAGGCCCCGGACGATGATGTTCAGGCTGCATGCCGCAAGCTGGGTGCAGATCTGGCTGCATGGTAAACAGGAGAAGCTTCTCTTGACAAACAGAGACAGCTGCGATAAACTATGAGAACACCGAAAAACGGTGTTTTTGCAGAGCTGAAAGTTAGTAAGCGCTAACTTTCACGCAAAAGCAGCAGCCTCTGTACAGAATGCATCAAAACTGCGGCAGGGGACAGCAGGCGGAAAGGTCTGCGCTCCTGCCGCTTTGGTTTCAGAAGGCGGTGTATATGGCAGTGGCTGCAGCAATTGGTGTTACGGTAGGCTTTGCATTTTTGCGCCGTGCGGTGCGCCGCGCTGCAATGCGGTCGGACCGTAGAAAAAAATAAGGCAGCAGGAGGCCCCGTCCCATGCAGGATACCCCGAAGAACTTGGATCAGAAGCGCGCAGATGAAAAGATGCTGGTGAGCGAGATGATCGCTCTTTACTGCCGCAGGCAGCACAAAACACCCAAAGGCAGCCTGTGCCCGGAGTGCCGGCAGCTGCACGATTACGCCCTGACCCGCATTGACAAATGTCCGTTCATGGAGACCAAGACCTTCTGCTCGGCCTGTAAAGTGCACTGCTACAAGCCGGAAATGCGGGAGAAGATCCGCGCGGTGATGCGCTGGGCAGGCCCGCGGATGCTGCCGGTGCACCCGGTGCTTTCCATCCGGCATGCGGCAGTCACACTCCGGTCTAAGCGCGAAGCGAAAAAGACTGGCTGAGTTTTCCAGAATAAACACCCTGCCCGCAGGCCATACTGTGGACAGAGAGGTGATAAATATGGAAAACATCGGCGTTACCTGTGATGTCTGCGAGTGCAGCCACAATGTGAGCGGCTGCAAGTGCGACCTGCCCCAGATCAAAGTGACCGAGCAGTGCACCTGCGATACGCAGCAGGTGGAGACCCCGCACTACTGCCAGAGCTACGAGAAAAAGTAATTCCTAAAGCAGCAAAACAGCTCCTGCCAGAGCATTTCCGGCAGGAGCTGTTTTGGGTCACGGAGGTCAGCGCAGGGCCACATTGCAGGTGGCAAGGCTGCGGATCAGGGTGCCCACGCTCTCCTTCATCCGGATGCCCACGAAGCCCAGCGTGAATGCGGCCTGCACATTGGCCAGATTGTCGTCGATGAACACGCACTCGCTGGCTTTCAGGCCGTATTTGTCCAGCAGGGCCTGATAGATGCGGGGATCGGGCTTGTTGATGTGCACCTCGCAGGAGGCTACGCCGCCGTCAAAGCGGTCCAGCACGCCGCGCTCCTTGAGCAGGGCCAGCACGTCCTCCGGGATGTTGCTGAGATAGTACACGCTGTAGCCATGGTTCTTCAGGCGGCGCACCAGCTCCTGCATCCGGCGGCGCGGGCGCAGGATGTGCAGCCAGTCGTCCAGCACGCCCTGCACCTCAAACTCGCGCCCGGCGGCCTTGGCGTTGCGCAGCATGGCCTGATTGCCGTCAAAGCGGGAGACAAGCCCCGCATCCAGCTGCTTCCACTCCTCGCTGCCAAAGGTCAGGTCGTACACCTGTTCTTCGATCTCTTCATTGCAAATGCGGTCTACCAGATAGGCGCGGGGGGCAAAATCCACCATGACACCGCCCAGATCAAACACGATGCTTTTATACATTTAAAATTTCCTCTGTTTCTCATGGAATGCTCTGCCCACAGTATACCACAATCTGCCATGCGGTTTCCACTGCTTTTTGCATGATGCACCCGGCGGCTGCATAAGCTGTGGCAGAAAGGGGAGAAGGGCATTGACCATCCGGGAACTGTGTGAAAAAGAGGTGGTGCAGCTGGAGCAGGGGGTCTGCCTTGGCCGGGCCGACGACCTGACCTTTGACCCTGCCACCGCCCGGCTGCAGAGCCTGATCCTGCTGGGGCGGCCAAGGCTGTTCGGACTGCTTGGCCGGGACGATAGCCTGACCATTCCATGGCAGGAGATCGAGACCATTGGCACGGATGCGGTGCTGGTGCACACGGCCCTGCCGCAAGCACCGCCGCAGCCGGAACAGCCCAATTGGTGGCAAAAGCTGCGCGTGAAGCTGGGTTTGTAAATTTTTTGCAAAAACAGGGTGGACTTTTTTGTGGAAGTGACTATAATAATCGCAGAAGCTTTGTGCAAAAAGCGTAAAGAAATGTGCTTTTGCGTTTGATCTGAGGTTTCACGGATGAGGAAAGGAACAGGAATTATGAAAACTCCCAAACCGCTTTTGGCGCTGCGGATGGTATTCCCGCTGGCGGCATCGCTGATCGTGCTGCTGCTGGGCGAGGGGATCGCCCGCGGGAGCCTGAGCGCAGACGTTTTTGCAAGTTTTATCTTCCCGCACATCGGGGCTTATCTGCTGGCGTGGCTGCTGCTGTTTCTGGTGTGGCTGCTGCTGGACTGGGTATTCCGCTGCCCGCCGCTGTCCACGCTGGGCATGGCGGTGCTGGGCTGTGCGCCCTGCGCGGTGAACTTTTACACCCTGCAGCTGCGCGGCGAGCCGTTCCTGCCATGGGATCTGACACAGGTGTCGGAGGCTGCCGGTGTGGCATCCGCTGCGGGCCTCAAGATCCAGCCCAGCATGGTGGTGACCATCATCGTGGTGCTGGCACTGACGGTGGGCAGCTTCTTCCTGTACCGCGGCCGTCACAAACAGCGCTGGCTGCCCCGGCTGGCGGGCAGTGCCGCCACTATAGCGGCCCTCTGCCTGCTGGTGTTCGGCGTGTACCTGCAGCCCGCTGTCACGCAGGTGCTGGGCATTACGCCGGATGCATGGATGCAGGACCGCTACTACCGCTACTACGGCGTGATCACCGGCTTTATGACCAACCTCACCAATCTGGAGATCTCGAAGCCCGAGGAATACTCGCAGGAAGCAGTGGATGCCCTGCTGGACAATGCGGACGAGAGCCAGAAGTTTGCCACCAGCCCGCTGTACTCCACCAGCTACAGCGCCGTGACCCCCAAGGATGAGCAGGTGAAGCAGCCCACCATCATCTATGTGATGGACGAGTCCTACTGGGATGTCTCGGAGCTGGAACAGTACGGCATCACCTTTGATACCGATGTCTCCAAGAACCTGCACGCCTTGCAGCAGACCAGCGCCTATGGCCGGGCCTACAGCCCCAGCTTTGGCGGCGGCACCTGCGATGTGGAGTTTGAAGCCCTTACCGGCTACTCGGTATCCTTCCTGCCCAGCGGCAGCAAGCCCTACCAGCAGCATGTGACCAAGCCCATGTTCGCCATGCCCAATTACCTCAAGCTCAAGGGCTACCAGACCGCAGCCGTGCACTGCTTCTGGGCAAAATACTGGAGCCGCGACAAGGCTTACCCCAACCTCGGCTTTGACGATTTTATCAGCCTTGAGGATATGCATGGCGTGACCAAGGTGCGCAAGCACTACTGGACCAACGGCCTTGTCACCGATGATTCCATGGCCGACCAGATCATCCAGCAGTACGAGAGCATGAAGTCCAGCTCGGACAAGCCCATCTTCCTGCACGCTGTCACCATGCAGAACCATACCAATTATAACAAGGACAACTACCCGGACGACGAGCGCGTAAAGGTGCTGTCCCACCCGGCGGGCCTCAAGCCCAGCACCGTGGGCGCGCTGGAAGATTTTGCTACCGGCATCCGGGACGCGGACGCCATGATGGGCAAACTGACCGAATACTTCTCGCAGGTGGACGAGCCGGTCATTCTGGTGTTCTGGGGCGACCACTATAACCCCATCGATTCCAATTACGATGTCTACACCACTACCGGCTATGCCAGCGATTCCAGCGCAGACCCCCGCCTGCACCAGACCACGCTGCTGATGTGGTCCAACTACAGCCAGCAGCAGGTGGACCTTGGCACCATTGCCGCTTACGATATCTCGCCGGTGATGATGGACATTTACGGTCTGGAAGAGCCGCTCTACTTCCAGTTCCTGAACCGTCAGCTGCGCGTGGCCAGCCGCACCAATACCCGCGGAACCACCATGAATCTGGACGGCACCACCACGCAGGAGCCTACCGAGTTCCAGCAGCGGTGGAGCGCAGAGCACTGGCTTTTGCAGTACGACCTGATGTTCGGCAGGGGATACGCCCTGCAGCGCATGGGCCTTGCGGGCCTGAGCGGCGTGGACACAGGCAAATGAGCGAAAAACAGACGATTTCTTTGTAAAAAACAGAGAAAAACTCTTGCAACCGGCGTTTGTTTGTGATATTATAACAAGGCATTACACACGCATCACTATGCCCTTTTGTGCCCAAATGGGTGGAGGGCAGTCCCGAACCGTCCGATACGGCCCGGGATCACGGTGTGCGGAGGCAAAACAATATCTGGAGGTATTTTTACTATGGCAGTCGTTTCTATGAAGCAGCTTCTCGAAGCAGGTGTGCACTTCGGTCACCAGACCCGCCGCTGGAACCCCAAGATGGCAAAGT
>ENA-OVGM01001419-OVGM01001419.1-human-gut-metagenome-genome-assembly--contig:-NODE-1419-length-19662-cov-2.946397_pt1 | contig 19662 bp, 26 predicted proteins | sample MGYA00237773_ERZ505425 | MGnify/ENA primary metagenome ERZ505425 (study PRJEB26158, sample SAMN06016407) | human gut metagenome | biome: human gut; feature: ankylosing spondylitis patient; material... | reverse complement strand
GGATATCTGCGGATGGGCGAGGTAAAGTGGCAATAATATTTTGCCGCCAACCCAAAATGTCCGCCGTTTTCCGCCGTATATCTTGCCTGCATCATGCTCCGCAGCACCATTCTGGTGATAATGCGTTCCTCGTCCGTTTCCTCTGCCTTCTGCAAAACCTTCTGCAGCTCTCTGGGATGAATCTCCCCGTCCTTTTCCCGCAGATAATAGCCAAAGCCACGCAGGAACTGCTCCATTTTTTCCAGCTTATCCTCATCCGGCTCCTGATGGCTGCGATACATGAACGGCATTTCCTGCCAGAAGGAATTTTCCGCGATTGTTTCGTTGCATACCAGCATAAATTCCTCAATCATGTTTGTCGCAATGCTTTTTTCATAAGGCTTGATGTCAATCGGCTTTCCGTTTTCATCCAGAATGATTTTCGATTCGGGCAAATCAAAATTCACAGAACCGCGTTTTCTTCTTTTTTCTCCCAAAATCTGCCGCAGCTCCTCCATATCCTCCAGCATAGGCAGAATTTCCGCATACTGCTCCAATAACGCAGGTGCTCCGTCCTCCAGAATCTCGCGCACCGCCGTATAGGTCATGCGGTAATCCGAATTGATGACGCTCTCCAGAATTCTGTGGCTCACCACCTCGCCCCTGCCGTTCACTTCCATCAGACAGCTTAGCGCAAGCCGATCCACATGCGGATTCAGCGAGCATATCCCATTACTCAGCTTATGCGGCAGCATAGGAATCACCCTGTCCACCAGATAAACGCTTGTCCCTCTGGCGTAAGCCTCTTTATCCAGCGCTGTATTCTCCCGCACATAATGCGAAACATCCGCAATATGCACACCCAGTTCAAAATTGCCGTTCCCCAGCCTTTTCAGAGAAACCGCATCGTCTAAGTCCTTCGCATCCGCGCCGTCAATCGTAATCGTCAGCAGGTCGCGCAGATCCTCTCTGCCCTTTTTGTCCGCCTCGGCAACCTCTGTCCCAAGGTGCTCAATCTCCGCATAAACCTCCTCCGGAAATTCCACCGCCAGTTCATATCTGCGAATCACCGAAAGAATATCCACTCCGGGGTCATTGATATGCCCCAAAATTTCAATGACCTTTCCCTCCGGATTGCGTCTGTCCTCGCCGTAATCCGTAATTTCCACAACAACCTTATGCCCCGTCACGGCACCCTTTGTGTTTTCTCTGGAAATAAAAATATCCTTCGCAATCTTCTTGTCATCCGCCACCACAAAGCCATAGCCCTTGCTGCCTGCCTCAAATGTGCCAACAATCCGCTGCTGTCCCCGTTCCAGAATCCGTACAATTACGCCATCTGCCTTTTTGCCCTTTTCCGCCTTATGCAGCACCTTATACAGCACTCTGTCCTTCTGCATCGCGCCCATCGTTTCGCTCGCCGGAATAAAAATATCTTCGCCTCCTGCGTCGGGTGTCACAAATCCAAACCCTCTGGCGTGTCCGATAAATGTCCCCGTTGCCATCTGCAAATCCTTCGGCGAAGCCAGCTTGCCCTTCTTTGTTTCAAATACACGTCCCTCCGCAATCAGCTCATTGATAAGGTTCTCGAATTTTTCTCTGTCCTCCTGCGGCACCGAAATCATCGCGCGCATATCTCTGCGCTTTATGGGAACATATCCTTCGCTTTCCATATATGCCAGAATCCGTTCTTTTCTTTCCTTTAAAATGTCCGTCTCGTCCATGTCCTTCTCCTTATACTTTCTCGTGCTTATTCTGCCCAAAAGCTCTCTGTCCTATCAATCCCATAAACCTATAAAAAAAGATGCCCCCGAAAAGGCATCTTCTTCTGCATTTGTTAACCAACCAGGTTAATGATGAACGCAAGAATCATGAACAGTGCGCCGCCGATTTTTGTATATTTTTCCAGTGCGCCTTCTACAGAGTTCCCTTTGTTCTTGCTCCAGTAAGTATCACTGCTGTTGCCGCTCACTGCGCCCAGACCTGCGGAACGCTTAGACTGCATCAGAATGATTGCCGCCAGAATCACCGCCAGAATCATCAAAATAACTGTTAATACCATACCGATTGTAGACATGCCAAAACCTCCTGTATTTTCACTCCTCCGAGTGGAATCTCGTCACACTTGGGGACATTTCTCCCCACTATTTTTGTATTGTAGCACATCCTCTCATTCTCTGCAACAGTTTTTTGCCCGAACCTGCACTGTTTCCTTCTTCCTCCGTCAAAATTTCAAAGGGAATCTCGCCGTAGGTCAGCCCTTTTCCCTTCATCTCGCCGTGCCGCATTCTGTGCAGCTTCCCATGCGTATTCACATTCAGCTTCACCTGCAAAACCAGATTTGCCGGGATAATTTTCCGCAGATGCTTCTGCAAAAATTCCCGTTTTTCCTTCACGCATAATTCCAGTATCAACCGCAGTCTGTAGCTTTCCCTTTCCAGTGTACCGGTATAATTTCCTGTACCCACACACCCGTCCAGCCAGTCCTGCAAATGAAAATAGGTATATGGACTGCGGCTGCACCAGCGCGAAAGAATTTCCTCCCGCAGCTCCTCTGTTTCCATCCTCTCTGCCCCGAAAAAGCCCATCATCCCTGCCAGTCGCAGAAGACCGCTTTTTTCCGCCGTCAAAATCCATTGGTTTCGCTCCAGTGTCTCTTTTGCTGCCGCCGCTTCTTCCAGAATCGCCCCCTCGATTTCTCCCAGCTTCCGAAACTCTCTCAATTCGCTCACCGTACACGGGCAGTGCTTTTCATATCTGTTCTCCGTCATTGCTTCACCTCAATTTCACCCAGCACAGGCACCTCGTTCGTCCCCAGAATCAGGTTGCCGCTGCCGCCGTTAATGCCGCAGTCCAAAACATCCACCACACCATCTGTCTCCAATGCCCTTGATTCCAAATGGCTGATGCGTACCGTCAGAAAGTCGCTGTCCGCCCAGTTCTTCCGCAGCTCCTCAAAATATGCCGAAAATCCCTCCGTCAGCTTCGTCAGAACCGTTCCCTTCGTCACATCCTCCGCCACAGAAAGCTGCAGCGCAATATTGCAGCGCACCTCTGTCACCCCTTCCACCGTTACCTTATGTCCAATCGGCGCAATTCCGTAGCCTTCCCCCTTGCTTTCGGGGTCAATCTCCTTCTGCAATGCCGCCAGCTCTGTTTCCGTCGGTCTGCGCCATCCCTGGTCAATCAGCACCAGCTTCACCGTGCCGCCCCCGTTCCACGCGGGATAAACCTTCAGTCCGCCCACATTCTGCATCGCGTTCACCTTCCTCTTGTAATCCGCAATGTTTCCGCCGAAGGCATCCGCATCAAAGCTTGCAAAAAAGCGTTTGCGCAGCTCCTCGTCGCCTTCCGCATCCTCGCCGTCCGTCCGCAGTTCCTCCAGTGTTGCCTTTGCTAAATCGGGCATCGTTTCCAAGGGCAGCAGCTCCCCCAGATACACATTGCCGCACGCCCCCTCTGTTTCACATTCCAGAATATATCTTCCGTCTGCCTCTCTCCCCAGTACGATATATTTATATTCCTCCAGTGCAAATCTTGTCCCGTTTTCCACAGGATATACCGCTCCGTCCGCATCCAGAAAACGCCCGTAAAAGGTTGCCTTCACCGCGCCCTTTCGCAGCATTCCCCTCTCTGCCGCCCGTCTGGTCAAATCCTCGCCCACAGCCGTATCCGCAAAGGTTCTGTCCGCCAGCAAATCCAAATCTGCGTAAAATTGCGCCGTTTCCGCCGCATTGGGTGCCAACGCGTCATAAATCAGACTGCCCTGCCGCTTGTCCCTTCTGTCATCAATCCTGTCCAGCTTTATCTCCATCAGTTCCTCATAGCTTACCGCCATCATATATCCACCGTCCTCTCTGCCGTCACTTCCCCGAAAATCGTATATACCGTAAATGCCGCCGTCACGCTGCCCTTTTCCTCCCGAAAGGAAAAATCCGTCACCGCCGTCACCCTGTCATCCGCAAGCAGGGCATCCTCAATCCGCCTTTTCAGCTCCGGAATCACATACGATACATTCTTCCCGTATAAATCCTCCAGTTCCACGCCGTAATTCCAGTCATAAACCGCATAACGATACCGCTCCGTCTGCAAAATTTTAGAAACCGCCTGCCGCATCGCGTCCAGTTCATCTGTCTCGCCACGCACCTCTGCCTTCTCCTCGTTGATTCTCCATGTCAGGCTCGGCATCGTCCTTTTTTCCAGCTTCTCCATGTCAATTTCCGTTTCCTGTATCGGTGTCATCCTATCCTTCCTTTCGTACTCTCCCAAGCACCAAATATTGCTGTCCGCCGTCTGCCCGCAGCAGTGCCACCGCCTCTCCTGCCTGCAAAGCTCTGCTTCGCTTCAGTCGATATGCACGCCAACTGCCACCCTCAATCTGTATACTGCCCGTTTCCTCTGCCTGCAAAACATCCTCCGTCAGCACCAGAAACGCCTCTGTCAGCTCCAGTCCTTCCTCCAGTCGAATTGTCAGCGGTGCCGCCTTTGTCACTGTTCCTACGCAGAAATCCGCACCCTTCTCCGCCGCATCCAGTGCCAATTGTTTGATAATCTCAAGCATCCCTTCTCCTCCTTATCGTCTCAGCCGCCTGCCGCTTGCTTCCCTTTCTTCCCAGAGCCGCTTCGTCATCTCGCGCATCAGCCGTTCTATATCAATCTCCGCACCCTTTGCCTGCTCCCGTTCCTTTTTCGGTGCTTCCTGCGGCAGCTCTTCCGCTTCTTCGGCAGCCGCCGCTTTTTCGGCAAGCCCTGTTTCTGCCACAATCGGAATCGTTTTCCGCTTCTCCTGCTCCGCAAAAGGTGCTTCCTGCATAAAAATCGTTTTCCGCCTTTCTTCCGCTTCGCGCCGCTCCGTTTTCTCCCGAAAAATCTCTGCCGTAAAAATCGGGGCAATCGTTTTTCTCTCCTGCGTGCTTTCCTCCGCCGTCCGCAATGCAGGCCCCTTTGCTTCCGCCGTTTTCTCCTCCGCAAAAGGTCTTCGCCGCTCCTGCCCGAAAGTCTCTGCTTCCTCTGCCTTCTTTTCCTTTGCTGTCCGCACTGTTTCCTCCCAAAAGAAGGGCTTCTTTTCCGCTTTCTCCTGTGACAGTGCGTCCTGTCGGTTTTCTGCCGCTGTTTTTCCTTCCATTTTTCCGCCGCTCCAAAAACCGATGCCACCGTCGGCTTCTTCCGTCTTTTCCTTCCAAAAGTCCAACAGCCGCCCAAACAGCCCCTTTTTCTCCTGCTGCATCCCTTCACCTCTTTTCCTCTGCCGCAATCTCCATCTCAATCACCGCACAGCAAAACATTCTCTCATGTGTTGTCATTTCCGCCCAATCCTTCGGGCGTATGCCGTATCTGCGGAGAGCATAGCAGGCATAATCCGCCTCATCTACACCCTCCGCAATCATTTTTTTGCCTGTTCCTTCCAGACCCTTCTGCGGCTTTGGAATCCATTGATATCCTTCACCGCCTCCAATAACCGCATATACTCCCCCGGATAAAGCATCTCCTGCAAAGCCGCTTCTCCGCTGTCCGCGCCATAGCTTTCCGGGTGTGCCTCGTCCGTCCAAACCGGCACTCCAACAGCCAGCATGCCCAGCGCTGCTCCTTTACCTCGCTTGCCCTCTGCCGCCCTGCGGTATTCTTCCTCGCTCACCGCACGCAGCTCCCAGAGCACCTCCTCGCCGTTCTCCCGAAAGCATGGCGAAATATGCACCCTTCTGTTTTCGGGAAATCCGTTGTTTTCCTTCAAAAAGCCTTTCAAATCCATTAGCCAACCTCCTCAATGCGAATGTCCATCTGCATCCGATGCGCGCCTTCCTCAAAAATATGTGTGCAGCTCTCAATCAGAACCTGCCCCTGCAGGCTGATTTCCGCCAGTCCGGGAATCTCCAGCCAGATGGTATTCCCTGCAAAAAGCATCACATCCCCGTTGATGTTCTCCACCGTCAGCTTTTTCACCACTCTGCATTTTTCCTTCAAAATACGTTCTGCCTGCTCCTTCAGCTGTGCGCTGTTCATCGTGTAGGGTACGCGCTTGTAATACTGCAGTCTGCCCCATTTCTTCACCTTTTCTGCGTTTTCTGCCTTCCATGCCTTTCGCTCGATTTCCTTCCGCCCTGCATGGTAAAGCTGCACCGCGTTATAGGTATCCTTGCTGATGTCCGTCCGATAGGTGTATTCGCTGATGCCCCCATCGCACCGCAGCACCGCCTCCACTGCCATCTCCTTTTTCTCCTTCACAATCAGCTGACCGCCTCTGTCGAATAAAAAATATTCCTTCCCCGTTGCCTGTCCGCAGAGTTCCAGTGCAGAAAGAATCATATCCATCAGCGTTTCCCCCTCCTCAATTCTCTGCGGAATCCTCCATCCGCCGTCATTGATGTAGCCAATCTCCAAGCCGTAATCCGCCCCGATGGTCTGTATAATTTCCTTCGCACTCTGATTCAGAAATACATACGTCCCCTTGTTCCGCACCAGATAAAACATCTGGTCATACGCCGTCACCGAAATAATCTGCTCCGAGGTTCTCTCCTTCGTCATCACAAATCCGCTGAAGCGCAGCACGCTGTCCACATAAAAGGAAACCCTGTCTCCCTCCACGAAATTCACAATCCCGTCGCGCACCACGCGAAATTTCAGCCGTCCTGCCTTCCCCATCACGCTTGCGAACCATTCCACGCACCCTTCCAGAATCGGTGTCGCGTCATAGATGCTCGTCCCATGCTGCAATAATAGTTTTATGTTCATCCCCGTTTTCCCCTTTCTTTTTTACAGCTTGAGCACCTGCCCCGGATAGATACGATTCGGGTTCGCAATCCCGTTCTTCCGCGCAATCTCCTTGTATTTCGTCCCATCTCCAAGCTGCTTTTTCGCAATGCTCCAAAGGCTGTCGCCCCTCTGCACCGTATAGCCGGCGGCAGACTGCTTTGCCTGCCTTGCCTGTCCCTGTGCCATCATGCTGTTCCCCTGAATACTGTAACGAATACTTTTTGCCGTTCTCCATTCCTTCCAGAAAAATTCCACCCAGAAGTCCCCCTGTTCGCCGCCCTTTTCCGTCACTGTGTATTCCTCCAGCAGCACCTCCGTATTGCCGCAGAATTTCTGCTTGCCATCTGCCAGCCTGCGAAATAAAATCATCTGTACAGGCTTTGCCGAAGCCTTGTATTCCTTAAAACGATTCAGAAAATATTCCGGTTCCCGAAAGCCGCCCTCCGTCTGCACAAAGCTGTATGCCCGTCCCGGCAGCAGTGCCGTAAAGCGGATTTCCGTAAGTCCCGGCTTTTTCGCCAGATTCATCTCCCCGAAATCCAGAATATATGCCGTCTTATTCCGGTTTCCCGTCCTCGTCTCAATCTCCGCAGGTGTCACGGGCAGCAGAAGCTGCTCCCCGTTCTGCTTTAAATATAATCGGTACATCCGTCATCCTCCCCTCCGTTGATACGCTCCACCTCTCGCCGCAGGCAGTCATATTCCCCCGCCAGCAGCAGTCTTGCCAACAGCCGCTCCGCCCCAATCACGCCGTAGCTGTTCTGCAGTGCCGCATCCTTCAAATCAGGGAACACAACGCTCTCCGCCAGAATCATTTCCTGATATCGTCCTTCGTCCTCGCCGCACCGCTTCCAGATTTCCTCATTTTCCCTCTGTGTCATCGGGCGAATCCGCCAGTGCGTTTCACCGCAGCCTTCAGCCAATCGCTCTGTCAGAAGAATTTCCTCCTCCGCTCTGTCCTGCCTGTTCTCTCTGTAAAAGCATTCCTGTCCCAAAATAACCCCTCCCATTCTTCAAAATTTCTTACATCTGATTGAATTTGTCCAGAAGCTCCACGCCGCCAAAGGTAAACTTCATTTCCTCCTCCATTGCCGCTTCCTCCACGTCAATCTTGCCAATCAGCATTTCCTCAATATTCACATCCTTCAGAAGCACCGTCTGTCTGCCGGCATCCCCTGTCGGGTCCTCATTTGTCAGCAGCAGTTCAAAATAGGTGTCCACGCCGTTTTTCATATAATCCGCCATCACCCTGCGAAACAGACTGCTCACATAATATACCGTCATCGTCCCTGTGCCTTCCCAGCCGCCGCTTTTCTGCTGCTTTGCGGTCATCCCCAGAATGGGAATCGTCATTCTGGTTTTCTTCACCTTCGCCTGAATATTCTTCACCTGCATCAGCTCATGCCGCTTGCCGTCAATGATGGCAAAGCAGGTTCCCAATGCACCGTTCACTGTGTCCTTTGCTCTCAAGTAGCCCATCCTCGTACCTCCTTATACAACCTCAACCTTCATGTACAGCTTTTCCATCGCATCCACAGGCTGAATTGCCTCATATACCACAACATCCTGCTTCTCCGTGCCCTTTTCCACCGTAATATCATCCGCCGTAAAGCCTTCGATTGCCTCAAGCTTCATCAGCTCCTCATGGTACGCCAGAATCTCCGCCTTCAGCAGATTTCTGCCGTTTGCGTTGTTGCTCTGCTTCCCAAGGTAATATTTGCTGAAAATGTTCGCCACATCATTTGCAATGCTGTCCAGCACGCGCACCACCCGATTGCTCGAAAAATCGCTGTTCTTTGCCGCCGCAAAGGAGGTAAAGCTGTTGATGTCGCGCAGTACGCGCAGTGTGCCGTCCTCCTCATAAAACAGGAGCTGTCCCTTCCGGATGCCCTTGATGTAGTCGCTCTTTTTCAGCCTTGCGTCCACCTCGTATTCTCCGTCATAGGCCGTGTTCGTCAGGCTTTCGTTCACCTCTGCGCCTGCGCTTGCCCCTGCCGTCCAGTAAACCAACTCTGCCGCCGTCCCGACGGAAATCACGCCTTCGTGGTCTGCCGCAGGGTAATCATGCAGCACCGTCACAAATTTTACGCCTTCCTCCTCGCGCATCCGCTTCGTAAAATTCACAAACAGCTTTTTTGTTTTCTCGTCCGCGCCGTTGTATGCCAGTGCATTGAAGTCCTCCTTCTCTGCCGCCTCCAGAAATGCCGTATATGCGCTCCCCGTTGCCGCCGCGGTTGTGCCGCCTGTCAGGTAAACGCCTGCCGCCGCGGTCAGCCCGCCTGTGCCGCCGAATTCCACAAACGCATTTTCCTGCAAATCCTCAATCCTTGTCACCGTCTGTGCATCTACTACCTCCGCATCCAGATACGTTTCCACATCCCAGCAGTCGCTTTCGTCCACGTTTTCCGCAATCTTGATGCAGATGTCGTTTCCTCTTTTTCCCGGATATTTCGCCGTCACTGTCAGCCCGTCCTGCGTCATCCTCGCCTTCTCGCCGCCGTTCAGTCGGTAAAGCTTCCCTTCCTTCGCATGCGCAAACAGCTCGCGCAGATCCTTCATTTCCTCGCTCAGGTAGGTGTAGCCGAAAAGCTCTCTGCAATTCGTTCTGCACTCTGCCGCCGCAATATCCGTCATGCCTTCCCTGCCCCAGTCCAGCTCCATCCCGACGCAGACCACGCCTCTTTCGCCCAGACTGCCCATGGCTCTTGGTCTGGAAACAAAATTGATGTATGCCCCGGGCAGAACCTTGTTCTGTGTCATAAATGTACCGCCGCCTAATGCCATATCAAATCCCCTCTCTTTCTCCTGTCAGATATGCTTGAATCTCCTTCTCCGCCTCGTCCTTCGTATAGTCCCTGTCCTCCAGCACCGCCAGCACCAGATCCTTCCCATAGCCGAAGGTCTTGCTTTTACTCAGCTGCTCTCTGCTGAATGTCGCCTTTTTCTTCATAGCCGACCGCTTCCTTTCCGTTATATTTCAGCCGTTCCATCCGCTCCGTTGTCTCCTCCTTCAGCATTACATGATATTCATATTCCGCCGTAAATCGGATGCCCGTCTCTGTCCTTTCCTCCTGCATCCTGCTTGCCGCAAAGCGTTCCTCTCTCCCGATGATGCAAAGCACCTCATATAGTCCGTCCAAAGCTTCCGCACACTCTGCCGCTGCAGCCTTTTCCCCACCGCAGTAATACGTCACCTCGAAGGCTGCTTTTCTCGCCGCTCTCCTGCCAAGCAGACGCTTCTGCTCCGTTTCCTTCAATTCCACCGTAAAGCAGGGCTTTTTCGCCCCCTGCGGCACCCTCTGCCCATATACGGGCAACTGAAACCGCGCCGCAATCGCCTGTATCACCGCTCGTCTGATTTCCTCCGTCATACCGTTTCATCCCTTCTCAGTCCAACCGCCCTGTGCGTCAGAAAAATCCGGCTGTCGCCTGCCGCAATGTAGCGCCGTTCCGCGCCGTTTTCCTGCCGAATCCGCACCGCACTCCCTGCCGCAATCTTCTTCTCCGCAGGGTAAAGCAGAATCACCGTCTTTTCTGTCTGTGTCAGCAGTCCGTCCGTGCCGCAGGCCTCTGCCTTTTCCGTCAGACGGCAGGGGAAGGTCTCTCCCTCCCCCTTCTCGTGCAGACTTTCGCCCCACGCCGCCGTTTCCTCCGAAAAGGTCTCCACACAGCAGATGTCACAAAACAGCCGCTCCACCGCCTTTTTCGCCTTCTCAAGGCTTCGTTTCATGCGAACCATCCCCTTTTCTCATTTCTTACCAGTCTGCTCTGCGAAATCTGTCCAGCTCCGTCCGAAAGCCATTCAGCAGCTCCGTTTCCTTTCTTCCTTCCGCAAAGGCTACGCTTACGTCCCCTTCCTGAATGCTCTTTACATCTGCCGCGTCCAGAAGCTGCTGTGCCAGTGCCACACCAACACTCCAAAGCTCCTTCGGTAAATCCTCTCGGCTGCAATATGCCTGCATCATGGAAACACTTCTTTCCGCCGCAAAGGCAAGCAGATTTTCTTCCTCCTCTCTGCCCAGCCTCCGCAGCTCCTCAGGAATCCTCTCCTTCATCCGTCCGACATCCTTTCTTATGCGCTCACGTTCACAAAAACGCCGTCCATGCTGTTGTCCGCAATCCAGAGATCGTGATACTTTCTGTAGTCGATTTTCCATGCGTTTGCATTCTGGTTGGTCATGGGGTCAAAAATTCTGGTCACGTCTGTCTTGGAAATTGCCACAGGTGCCTGCTTCACTATGATAATCCAGTTAATGCCCTTCGCATCCGCTGCCGCTGCAAAGCCGCCCTCTGCCTTTTCTACGCCATCCAGGAATGTGTATTTTGTCTGGAATCTCGCAGAAGGTACGCGAATAATGGGACAACCGTCCAGCTCCTTTACCTTCAGCTCCACGCTCCCCTGTCGGAATGTGCCGCTTTCCAGAATATGGCTGCCGCCCTTCGCCAAATCAAGCTTGCCTGCCACCTTCGCGCTCATCGCAATCACCATTTCGCACCCATCGCCGACCGTATCTCGCACCGCAGTCATGTCCTGCAGCAGGTTTTCAAAAATCGTCTCCACCTCCACGGTGTATGCTCTCGCCTTGCCTGCCGCCTGTGCCAGCTCTGCAATTTTGCTGTAGCGGTAAGCATCAATTTCGGGAATCACCTTTGTATTCTGAAATTCCCGCATCACCGCCCCTGCCGTAGGCGCAAAGTTCATTTCATCCACGTCCATCGCGTCCAGCTGGAAGGTTCTGCCTCTGTCCTGTGTCAGCCTTCTTGTTTCGTAGGTCACGGTCACAGCCCCCTTCGCGAAGCCGCCGTCCCTGTCATAATTCCCCAGACCACTCATCTGCATCTTGGGAATTTTCACCTCAGCACCCCCGTTGTACTGCACCTGTCCTGCGTTTTCCTCCATCCAGCCTGTGGTAGACTGATCCAGCAGCTGGCTGTCCAGCTCCTCCATAAAAACGGTTGCATATTCAAAACTGTTAAAACTCATATTCCTTTCCTCCTTATCTGCCTAAGCCTCTGCGGAATGCCGCTCTGATTTCGTCCTCTTTCCTTTTCTGTCTGGTCATGGGCACGCCTGTCCCCTTTTTCTTCTCTGTTTTTTCATAGAACAGATAGGGTGCTTCCGCCTTCACTTCCTCCAGATCCAGCCCTTTCAGCCCTTCCTTCGCGTCATAGCTGATTTCCTCCATGTCAAGCAGTGCCAGAATCGCCTTCACGTTTTTGCCGCCGCCCTCCAGAATGGCTCTTTCCACTGCCGCCGTTTTTCTGTTTTCCGCCAGTTCGCCGTCCTTGCCGCTCAGCTCCTCCTGCAATTCCGCCATTTCCTGCTCTGTTTCCTCTGCCGCCTGCAGCAGTTCTGCCCTTGCCACGCCGTTCAGCATCCCCTGCTTGGCAAATTTCTCAATCATCTGTGTCAATTTCATTGTCCTTCTCCCTTCTTTCTCTCTCCAGCTGCTCCATCTCACTGTTTACGTCCTCCACAAAGGGATGCTTCCCCAGAAGCGTCTTTTCGCTCACCATCCCCTTGCTTGCCGCAATAATCTGCATCGTCTCCATGTCATCGGTAATCCCGTTGGTGTTCAGCGTAATCTGAATTTTTCTCCAATCCCAATCCGTCCCGTTTTCCCTGTTCCGATCCTCTGTCGCAAAGCGAAAGAATTCCTTCACCGCCCGCTTGATTTCCGGCACAATCCCGTTGATTTTCAGGTAAAACATCGCATATTGGAATTTCAGTGCAACGCCGCTTGCCGCCTTGCCCCAATCGTCGCTGTCCGTATCCACCCCCATCCCGAAGTGGAAAATATCCTTGCGGAGCATCTGCATCCAGTCCAGCCTGCCCTCTACCGGCAGCTGCCTTGCCTCCACGTTGCCGCTGCTGTCGCTGATCTGCACCGCCTTGTTGATTTGCAGCTTTTTCGCCACCGCGCTTGCCGTTTCGCCGCCGTAGCCCTGAATCACCCAGTACAGATCCACCAGATCCAGCAGATTGTTCGTCCCCTCGCTGCTCACAAGGTCATACGCATCAATCAGCCCCTTCACCAACTGCAAATCCGTCAGTTCCTTCTCATTGTTCCTGAGCGGAATAAAAGGCACGCGCCCCCAGCCATGCTGTTCTGTTTCTGCTTCCTCTCCGTCCAGAAGTGCCGTCACCGCCCAGTGTCCGCAGCTTTTCTCCTGCAAAAATTCTCCGTCGCCGTTCTCCGTAAAATAGGTCACGTCCTCCGCCGTCCACCATTCCACGCGCCGCTTTGTTTTCTCTCTGCCCTCGTCCAGAACCTTGATGTCATAATAACGAATCACCTCGCGCAGCTCCTGCTGATATTCCTCATCGTAAATTGCAATGATTTCCTCCGCCGGCACAATGCAGTAGCGAAAATTCCCCTCTCCGTCATAATAAACGTGCAGGTATTCCACCCCCTTGTTCGCCGCCCCTGTCAGCCAGCTTTGCAGCACCCCGTTAAAGTGCTCATCTGCCAGCTCCGTCAGCATTTCCTCAAACGCCCTGTCTCCGTTTCTTACGCTGATGGTCGGCTCTCTCCCCACGAGGTACGCCGTTTTCTGCGCCACCAGTGTGTGATGAAACGGGTGTACGCAATGGTGGTTGCTTCTGTTCGGGTTAAAAAACATCCGCATTTCCTCCTCCCCGTTTTCCGTTGTCTCGGAAATCGGGCTTCTGCGGAAGTCCTTCTGTAGGCTGTCATGCTCGCCGCGGTAATACCGCTCCCCCTCTGCCATCCGCCTTTTCTTCTCGCTGCTTCTGTCCTCCTGCAAAATCTCCTTCAGAATATGGCTGTCATTCAACCTTTTCCCTGCCGCCAGTCTTGCCTGCAGCAGCTCCATCTCTGTGATAAACAAACTTCCCTTCTCCTTTCTTATCGCACACGAATATGCCGCATGTCCTCCTCTCTGCTGTAGCGCACCGCGTCAATCGCATGGTTGTCCCTGTCGGGAAAAGCCGCACGCCAGCCGCCCCTCCCGTCGCTTTCGTATTCATAGCTGCTGAATTCTCTCGCCGTCTCAGGGCATCTTTTCGGGTCAATGATGATTTCCTCTAAGTCCTGCATCCACTTGATACCGTAATAAACGCTATCGGGGCCCTTCCTTGCCCCAATTGCCGCCACGCCGTATTCGCGCATCTCCGCAATAGATTTCGGCTCCGCGCTGTCGCAAATCACCTCCCGATGCTTCGGGTTCTCTCGGTTGATTTCCTCTGCCAGTCTGCGGTTGCTCATCCCCTGCGCCCGCAGCTCGTAGAAAATATACAGCCGCCGTCTCGTCCTGTCGTAGTGGTTCACCGTGTAGTGCAGCGGGTCTACTGCGTACCCCCAGTCCAGTCCGCGCCGCAGGCGGTCAAACGCGGCAATCTCCGCATCCGTAATCTCTCTGAGCATCAGGTTACGGAATACCTCGCCGCCGCTCCCCGTCACCTCTCCTAAATATTCGTGTCGGTAGATTTCAGGGTGCCGCTTCCGTATATATTCCGCCTCCGCCAGAAATTGCTTTCCGAGCCATTCCTCCTTCATCTGTAAATATGTGCTGTGATGAATCAGCCTGTCTGCCCGTTCCTCTGCCGTCTCAAGATTTATCCAGCTGCGTCCCTGCTTCGGCGGGTTGTAGCTGTAAAAAACACAGAGCTTCTCACCGCCGCGCAGCAGGCTCTGGTTCAGGCTTCGCAGTTCCGCCATGCCGCCGAATTCGTCCGCTTCTTCATACCAGATGAATTTCGCGTACCCTCTCTGAAATTTGATGGATTTCAGCTTTTTCGGGTCATCGCACCCCCGAAAGAGGATTTTCTGCCCTGTCCCCTTTCGGATAATCTCCATCGGGCTAATTTTTTTCTCCCATTCCTCCTCCACACCCAAAGCATGAATGGCCCAGTTCATCTGCTCGAATACGCTGTCCCGCAAATTCGCCGCCACCTTTCGCAGCACCACTGCGTTTGCGTCCCTGTCTGCAATCAGCCCCAGTAAAATTTCCAGTGAAAGGAATGAGGATTTGCCGCTTCCTCTGCCGCCCTTCAGCCAGTAATGCGTGTGCCTGCCCTCCCGAATGTCTCTGTGGATGTCATAAAACCCCTCCCCGATCCATTCGCTTAATCGTATCTCCTTCATGGCAGGTCATCCACGATGATTACGCGGCTTTCCTTTTCCGTCGGCGTTTTCTTCTCAAAAAGGCTTTCTCTCTTTCCCAGAAGCTCCGCCGCCTTCATCCTTGTCTTGAGGTCAGCCTCCTCCTCGTCTCGCATCACCTCCGTCAGAAAGCTGAGAATCTCGGCCTTCTTCGCCGTTTCTCTTTTTCTCGGCTGTTCCGTCTGCTGTACGCCTTTCCGCGTTTCCTCCGCATCTGCCGCACTTGGGTTCTTTCTCACCTTAATTGCCCTTCGGATATGCTCCTTCCGCATCAGCCTCCAGCCATATCCCTTGGAAAACCCAATCAGCCGCTCTGCTTCGCCTGTTGTCTTGCCTTCTGCCAGCAGTCTGCAAAATTCCTCCTGCTTTTCGCTTAACCCCTGTCTCTTTTCCACATTTGCATCGCCTCCTTTCTCCGCTGCTCCTTCAATATACCCTCCCCTTAGTCTCACAGAGTCTCAATCTCCGCTTGCCGCAGCTTTTCCAGAATCCTGTCCTGCATCCGAAACACCGTTGCCCTGCTGATATACAGCCTCCTGCCGATGTAATCAATCCCGTATCCCTTCTCAAACCGCAGTCGGATGTATTCCTGCTCGTTCTCCTCCAATCCTGCAAGCAGTGCATCCATCCGCTTTTTCTCTCTCCAGATTTCCGCAAGCCTTCCTTCCAGCCGCGCCCGCTCCGCTTTGAATTCCTCCTGCAAGAAAGCATTCTCTGTCCCCTCCGGCTCCTCCAGCCGCCGCAGCTCCTCCTGCAATCGCCTGCATCGCTCCACCGTGCAGCCCCAATCCAGCAGCCGAAGCTTCATCTGCCCCTTCTCGCTGTTCATTCCCCTTCTCACATACGCCTTCCAGATATCCTTCTCCCCCTCTCCGCGATAAGAACTTACATTCCCTTCTATGCAGAACATTCGTTCTTGCATATATGTATCATTTTCCTTATCCTTCTGTCAACCCCCCTTTTCCCAAAATAAAAAAAGCCCATGGCTTCTCTCAAAACCATAGGCTTTCTCCAATTTTAGCAGCTCCTCTTACGGAATCAGCAGTGTCTGCCCCTCGAAAATCATATCTGCATTTGCCAATCCGTTTGCCTCCATGATTTTCCGAATCCCGCTGCTGTCCCCGTAAAATTTCCTGCTGATAAATCCTAAGCTGTCGCCGCTTTCCACGGTATAGCTTCGCTTTTGTTCCGGCTGCTCCTCTGCACTCTGCGGCTGCTTCTGCACTGCAAAAACGCTCTGCACCCTCGCATCCTCCAGATTTTCCGCCAACGTCTGATAGGAGGTCTGCATTGCCGTCAATTCCTTCTCCACAAGCTGTAGCCTGCCAAGGCTCTGCATCATTGCCATTCCCATGCACACGCACACCACGCAAAGCACGCCGCTCACCGCCAGCAGCATCAGGTCATGCTCCCTTTTTGCCTGCTTCACCACCGTTTCGCGCTTTTGCAGCACCCTGCGAATCTCCTTTGCCGCATCCATCCGCTCCTCCTGCGTGGGCTTCTTCCGCCGTCTTGTGCCCTCCTTCGGCTGCTCTGCCGCAGTCTCAATTTCTGCCGCTTCCTCCCTTGGGCGAATCATGCTGTTATCGAGCATATATTCCTGCATCTCTCGGTTTCTGTCATAGTATACAAAATACCCTCTCGCCTGCCGCAGTCCACTCCCGTCCTCATTATAGAGATAAAAGCTGTCCAGTCTGTCCACTGTGTCCATCGCAAAAAGCACCTGCCAGTCCTCCTTGAAATACTCCCGATGGAACTGCTCGTCCTTCGCCGTCAGAAACGCCCCGAAGCCCGGTTGGCAATGCACCCAGCCGACCACCGTCATCCCCTTAAAGTATTGCTGCAGCTGCCCGCCGATGTATTCCCATGTTTCATCGCCGAATCGCTCTGTGCCGCCCTCCTGCACCGTTCCCTTCGCCTGTATTGCGCCCGAAATCAGAAGCACCCTCTGCCCCTCAAGCTCATAATATTTCCCGACCAACGCCGCCAGCTTTTCTGCTCCGCCGCCGCTTTTTCCATATTGATAAAGATATGTATATACATAATCCTCTACAAAGATTCTGAGCCGCTGCTCAATGCCGCCCATCTGCTTTGTCCGCTTCGGCATAGCAAATTCCGCCCTGCGTTCCCTTTCACCGTCAAATTGATATTGCATCCTGCATCCTCCTTTGCGCTTTCTCTTTGCCAGACTGAAAATCGTATCTTTCCATTCCTGTCTACAAAGATACCATTTCTTCTTTGCATATCCTGTCAAACGCTGTCGGTGATGCCCCTTTTTCCTCTGCAATATCCGTCTTTTTTCGCCCTCCGCACACAAAAAAGCGGCCTGTTGCAGACCGCCCTTCTCTTATTCTTCTGTTTTTCTTTTTCTTACTCTCGGCTTCTTCAGACTCCTGCTGTTTGTACCGTCCAGACATTCGTCCCCTCGCTTCAGCGAAACCACGCCTGTTCGCCCCAGCTCCAGAATCCCGTATTCCTTCATCAGCTCAATAAACGCATCCAGTTCTCTGCAAACCGATTTTTTTTTTTTTTTTTCCTTTACGAAATGCACATCATGCAGCTTTCTCAACTGCTTGATCATCTGGTCTCTGTCATGGTCATTCCCCGTAATCATAATCGTCATACGGGAAACCTGCGGATTCACCGTTTCCCCAACCGTCAGCGTATCAATATTATATCCTCTGCGCGCAAAGAGTGATGCAATTCTTGTCAGCACGCCGTATTTATTCGTTACCAAAAGCCCTATCATATATTTTTTCATGCTTACCGACCTCCCTGCAAAATCATTTCATCAATGGATTGGTTTGAAGGCACCATCGGGTATACCATATCCTCTCGGTCAATCTCGCATGCAATCACAACAGGCCCTTCTGCCGCCTTCGCCTTCTGCATGGCATCCGCCATTTCTTCCGTTGTTGTCGCACGGTATCCCTCTGCCCCCATTGCCCTTGCAAATGCAACGAAGTCCGTTTTTCTGTTTGTTGTCGTCTGGGAATAATGCCCGTTGCTGAAAAACCTCTGCAGCTGCCGCACCATCCCCAGTACACCGTTATCCATCAGAACCACAATGACAGGCAGTCCTTCCGTCACCGCTGTCCCCAGCTCGTTAAAGTTCATTGCAAAGCTGCCATCCCCCGTAAAGAGTACGGTTTTCCTTCCTGTCCCGATGCAGGCACCGTTTGCCGCCCCCATACCAAAGCCCATCGTGCCAAGTCCGCCGCTGGTCAGGAAGGTGCGCGGCTGTGCAAAGGGGTATCTCTGCGCCACCCACATCTGGTGCTGCCCTACGTCCGTTACAATCGGCGTATCCTTCGGCATGACCCTGCTGACCGCATCAATAATCGCATCGGGTGTTAATTTCCCGCTGTAGTCGGTTGCGTGCATCCGCCCAAAGGCGCGCATTTCGGCAATTTCCGCCTGCCATTTTTCCTTTTTGCCGCCTTCCACCGCAGCCAGAATTTTCCCCAGAATCTCCTTTGCATCCCCAATCAGGGGCAGGTCAACCGTTATGCTTTTATCCACCTCTGCCGGATCAATTTCAATATGAATGATTTTCGCTTTCGCCGCATATTTCTGCTTATCTCCAACTGCGCGGTCGCTGAACCTCGCCCCAACGGCTATCAGCAGATCCGCCTCGGCAATCGCCTTTGTTGATGCATATTGTCCGTGCATCCCGGACATTCCGAGGCTTGCAGGGAAGTCGGTCGGCACCGCATCCACGCCCATCAGGCTATGACAAATCGGCGCATCCAGTCTGCGGGAAAGCTCCATAATTTCTTCCCCTGCATCCGCCATAATCACACCGCCGCCGCAATAAATACAGGGACGTTTTGCCTTTTCCATCAGCTTCACCGCCTGCGCAATTTCCTTTTCAGTATATTCCCCTGCAATTTTGGGAATTTCCACAGGCGGCTTAGGCGTAAACCTTGTCTTTTTCTGCTGGACATCCTTCGGAATATCAATCAGCACAGGCCCCGGTCTGCCCGATGCCGCAATGGCATACGCCTCTCGGATATCCTCCGCCAGCTCCTCCACGCGCGCCACACGGTAGCTGTGCTTGACAATCCCATACGTCAGGCTGAATACATCCACCTCCTGAAAATTATCCTGCCCAATCAGCGTTGTGGGCACATTCCCCGTAATGATAACCAGCGGAATCGAATCCAAATAAGCTGTCGCAATCCCTGTTACCAGATTTGTTGCGCCCGGACCGGAGGTCGCCAGCACCACGCCCGTTTTGCCTGTTGCTCTGGCATATCCATCCGCCGCATGAATCCCCCCCTGCTCATGGGAGGGCAATACATGACGAATCCGTCCCTCGTTTCGGTAAATCTGCTCATACAAATCCAATACCGTTCCTCCAGGGTAGCCAAAAATTACATCTGTGCCCTGTTCCAGCAGCGTTTCCATCAATATCTGCGCGCCTGTCATCTCCATAACCATCTCTCCTTTGTACTTCTTCTGTATTTTCTCTTTTGTTCAAAATAAAAAGACCCGACAGTGAGCGCTGCCGGGTCGTTCCAATTTCTGTCAAAGCAAATATCGCCATTCCTGCCGATTCGCTGAAATCCAAGCATCACTCAAAAGACCGCTGTCACTGCCAAAACCAGAAGCAGCACGCCGCCAAGAAGGACATTCAGATTGTCAGATACGAATTTTGCTCTCATAAAAATTTCCTCTTTTGTAAAATAATTATCTTCTGTAGACTATGTACTTTTCCTCGTACATAAAATAATGTATTTAATTTAGCACATTTTTTTAGAAAATGCAAGGTCTATCTGCTTTTTCTTTTTCCCGTTTTTACATC
>ENA-OVGM01001394-OVGM01001394.1-human-gut-metagenome-genome-assembly--contig:-NODE-1394-length-19825-cov-107.459838_pt1 | contig 19825 bp, 15 predicted proteins | sample MGYA00237773_ERZ505425 | MGnify/ENA primary metagenome ERZ505425 (study PRJEB26158, sample SAMN06016407) | human gut metagenome | biome: human gut; feature: ankylosing spondylitis patient; material... | reverse complement strand
CAGGCCGCAGATGATGACGATGGCCATGCCGCTCATCAGCTGGCTTGCCATATCGCCGCTGAACACCAGCTGCAGCATGGCCAGCACAGTGGTCAGGGTGGTCATGAGGATGGGGCGCATACGGGTCTTGCCGGTAGCCACCAGCGCAGCGCGGCGCTCCATGCCGCCAATGCGCAGCTGGTTTGCATAGTCCACGAACACGATGCCGTTGTTGACAACAGTGCCCATCAGCACGATGAAGCCCATCAGGGAGATCATGGTGAGCTGCTGGCCGGTGACCAGCAGGCCCAGCAGGCCGCCGGTAAAGGCCAGCGGCACCGTGAACAGCACGATGAAGGGGGACAGCAGGCTCTGGAACTGTGCCACCATGACCAGATATACAAAGGGCAGGGCCAGAGCCATCCACTGCACCATTTCGTTCACCATGTAGTCGGTGCCCTCGGTCTCGCCGCCCAGCGTGGTGCTGCAGCCCTCCGGCATCTCACCGCTGGCCGCGTACTCATCCAGCTTCTTCTGCAGCACGCGGGACTGCACCATGGTGTTGTAGCCATCCAGCGTATCCGCCGTAACGGTGACAAACTCGGTCTGGTTCTCGCTGGTAATGGCATCCGGTGCGGTGCCGGTGGTCCAGCTGGCGATATCGTTCAGGGTGCAGGTACCATTGGTCACTGTGCCGTCTGCCGACATTTCGGTGGTCTCAAAGGTAAGCTCCATCATGTTTTCCTTGGTGACGGGGTCCAGATTGTCCGTGATCTGGACATCCATGGTGGTGCCGTTCACCGTGACGGGGGTCTGGGCGGTGGCGGTGGTGGTGAGCTTTGCCGCGATCTGCTGGTACACCTGCGCAACGGTCAGTCCGTAGGCGCGCACCTTGTCGCGGTCCACCTTCAGGATGATGGTGGCATCGCCGCTGCCAAGGCCGTTGTCCGCATTGGCAAAGCCCTCGGTATCGTTGACGATCTCCATTACCTTCTCGGAAACGGTGGTCAGCGTTTCCGGATCCTTGCCGTAGACCTTGACCGACAGGCCGGTGGCCAGCTGGCTGGTCAGATCATCGGTCATGCCGTACAGCTTGACCTCAGCGGTGCAATTCTCGATCTGGGACACTGCATCCTCCATGGCCTGCCGGGTCTTTTCCACCTCACGGGAGGAAAGGCTCTTGCTCATCATAACGTTGATCTTGTATCTGCCGTAGGCATTGGCGGAGTTCAGGATATCGGTAATGGCGGTGGGCAGGCCCAGCTGGCTGATATCCAGACCGGCCATGCTGGTGTCGGTGGTGATGCCCACCTCTTCCACGTTTTCTACATTCAGGGCCGCCTCTGCCACCTGACCCGCAATGGCATAGGATTCCTCCTTGGTCAGGCCGTCGGCGGTGGACAGGGTGATCTGCGCCTCGTTGCTGGTGATGCTGGGCAGCAGCTCCACACCCATGTTCAGCACCTGCCAGCCGCTGAACACCAGCAGTACCACCGCCGCGACCAGGGGCAGGGCACGGTGCTGCAGGCACCATTCCAGACTATGGGCATACTTTTCCTGCACCTTTTCAAACCAGGCAAGGCGCTTGGGTTCAGCTTTTTTCAGCACAGTAGAGGATGCCGCCGGGACCACCGTGAGCGCCACGATGAGGGAGGCCATCAGGCAGTAACCGATGCACAGGGACATGGGCATCATCAGGCTGCGCACAATGCTGGCCGAGAACACCACCGGCAGGAACACGCACACCGAGGTAAGGGTGGAGGCCACCACCGACATGCCCACCTGTTTTGTGCCCTGCACGGCAGCGCGGGCCGCAGGCACGCCGCGGCTGCGCAGACGGTAGACGTTCTCAATGACGACCACCGAGTTATCCACCAGCATACCAATGCCGAGGGAAAGGCCGGCCAGGGTCATCACGTTCAGGTCCAGCCCGGTAAAGTACATGAGCACCACCGCGAACAGAACGGACAGCGGGATGCTGATGCCGACCACGAGGGTGGGCTTGATATCCTTCAGGAAGATAGCCAGCACGATGATGGCCAGTGCAGCGCCCACCACCATGCTGGTGAGGATGCTGTTGATGACGATGGTGATGTAGTTGCCCTGATTGGACAGCACCACCATGTGCAGGCCGTCGTATTGTTTTTCCAGCTCTTTAAATGCGGTCAGGCAGTTGTCGGAGACCTCGCCTGCACTGGAAGTGGCATTCTTATAGATTTTGAGGATGGATGCCTTTTCGCCGTTCAGGCGGGTGTAGCTGTCGGCGGAGTTATCAATGACCTCCACATCCGCCACATCAGAAAGGCGCACGTCGCCGTAGCCCTCCACATGCAGCAGCAGGGCACCGCTGATATCCTTCACACTGTTGTACTCTTCGCCGACTTTCAGCAGCCAGGACTCGCCGTCCTTATCCTGCACGTAACCGGCCGGCATGGAGAAGTTCTGGGCATAGATGAGCTGCGCCAGCGTTTCAATGTCCAGCTGCTTTGTCACATCGGCCTGTGCCAGAGCGTTGGTCTTGGCCGTCTCGTACTCTGCCTTGGCAGCCTCCAGCTGCTTTTCGTACTCGTTCAGCATTTCACGCGCTTCGGTGAACTGCATATAGGCGTTGAGCTGCTGCTGGGAGAAGCTGCCCAGTGCGCCGGAGAACTCGGTCATCAGCTGGGGCACATTGTCCATGGCCTTGATGGTGCTTTCCAGCGTGTTATAGACCACATTCAGGCTTTCCTGCAGCTGCATCTCATTGGCAAGATCCTCTGCGGTGCTGCCTTCGGAGCCGGTCTCGGTGTTCACGCGCTCCTGCAGCTTCTGCAGGGCGGTAGTGAGCTTATCGGTAATGGTGCGCAGCTCAGCCACAATATCGATCAGAGAGTCGATATCCCGCATACCGGTCTCGTTGAACTTGTCCATGACCTTCTGCAGACCGTCGCGCACCTCGATCAGGGCCTGCTGGATCTCAGGCTCCTTGACCACAGCGATCAGGCTGTTCACACTTTCCAGAAGAGCCTGCGCCTGCGCACGCACCGTTTCCACTGCGGCGCCCACCTCGGTGCTCATCTGGCTCATGACCGAGTTGGACACCGTACTGCCAAAGTTTTTCAGCTGCTTTTCGTATTCCCTGCGTCCGGCGGTGATCTGTGCCTCGGCGCTTTCCAGCTGGGAGCGGGCTGCAGCCAGCTGGGTATCGATCAGTTCCAGCAGCTTTGCGTTGATCTCGTCGATCTTATCCTGATTGAGCTGCACCTGCACCAGCTTTTCCACCAGACCGCTGGACGAAACGCTGGACACACCGCCCTTGCGCTGCACTTCCGGCACAAGGGTGTTCTGGATAAACTCAGAAAGCTCGTACTGGTCGGCACCTTCGCGGCTGACAGCCACCGTCATGAAAGCGTTCATGTTCAGGCTGTACTCAATGATGGAGGGGGTCAGGCAGGTGCTGGGCAGGTCGCTTTTGGCCTGATCCAGCTTGTTGGACACCTTGACCAGCGCGCTGTTCATATCCGTATCCTCGGTAAACTCCATCAGCAGCAGACTGTAGTTTTCTGCCGATGTTGCGGTGATCTTGGACACGCCCGGCACTGTGAGCGAGTTCTGCAGCACATCCGAGACCTCGCTCTCCACGCGCTCCGGGCTTGCGCCAGGATACACGGTGACCACCATCAGATACGGTGTGTTCACGTTGGGCAGCAGGTTCGTATCCATCTTTGTGACCGCCACAAAGCCCAGGATCAGGATCATGACCACTGCAACCAGCACCGTAAACGGCTTTTTGACACTGAATTTTTCCATTTTCTCCTACCGTTTCTCTGCCTTGCCGCAAAGCAGGACAGCTGCTTTCCCTGCGGGAAAGGCTACACTTCAACATTTTTATTATACACGCAAGCCCCCGCCTTGCAAGAGCGGGGTGGGATTCTTTTGCGATTCTTTAGATACTTTCGCAAGATTTTAACATTTGCCGTTCCGTTTTTCCATTTTCCGGCTGCGGGTGCGACCAAATTCGGTCAGTCTTCCTTTATGGATACGCGGCAGCAGGGCAGATTGTTGCACCTTTTTAAAATTTTTCTGCTGAAGCGCCAGAGCCGCTTTTTGTTTTTTGCGTGGAAATGTGCATTTGAATATGTTATACTAGAGTACAGAATGGATCAGCAGGCTCTTTTTCGGGCCTTATCCTATAGATTCGACCGATAAAAACGAGGAACACTATGAAAAAAGTCATCTCCGTCCGTTTCAAAGAGAACGGCAAAAGCTATTATTTTGATCCCGCCGGGGCCGACATCAAAACCGGCGAATATGTGATCGTGGAGACCGCCCGCGGCATTGAGTGCGGCGAGGTGGTGCAGGGCGTGAGGGAGATCGCCGATGCGGCAGTGCCCAAGGCCCTCAAGCCCATTACCCGCATGGCCGACAGCGTGGATATCCGCCGGATGCGCCAGAACCGTGAGGACGAAAAGCGCGCCTACCGCACCTGTCAGGAATGCATTGCCCGCCACGGCCTGGAAATGAAGCTTGTGGAGGCCGAGTATACCCTAGACCGCTCCAAGATCATGTTCTACTTTACCGCCGATGGCCGCGTGGACTTCCGCGAGCTGGTCAAGGATCTGGCCGGTATCTTCCACACCCGCATCGAGCTGCGCCAGATCGGCGTGCGGGACGAGAGCAAGATGATCGGCGGCCTTGGCATCTGCGGCCAGCCCTTCTGCTGCAGCCGCTTTTTAAAGGACTTCCAGCCCGTCTCCATCAAGATGGCCAAGGAGCAGGGCCTTTCGCTGAACCCCACCAAGATCAGCGGTGCCTGCGGCCGGCTGATGTGCTGCCTTGCCTACGAGGAAAGCGCCTACGAGTACCTGAACAGCATCATGCCCATGGTGGGCAGCACCGTGCGCACGCCGGACGGTCTTGGCACCGTGCTGGAGGTGAACCCGGTCTCCGGCTACCTGCGGGTGCGCTGCGGCACCGAGAGCCTTTCGCCCCGCTACTATAAGGTGGGTGTGTGCGAATATATCAGCGGCGGCAAGCGTGCGCCCCGCCGCCCGGACCCGGATGATGATTACTCCGGCGTACGCAACCCGGCCCCGGTGGTGGCTTCCTCCGACGATGGCGAAAAGCGCTGCGCGGGCGGCGGCTGCGGCCGGAAGCGCGCTGCCGAAAAGGAGTGAGGGACGCGCCGGAGGTTCTGAGGGGTTAGTCTGCTAAAACTAACTGTTCTTCGTGATTTTTGCCAAAAAACTCCTGCAAATTTGGCCATAAGTTAGCCTGTGCTTTTGTGCAACCCAACAAAAAACAGACTTTTGTGTTTTTCGGGTCACGGTTAGTCTTGCCTTTTCTCACCTGCTTTGTTAAAATGCAGGCAAGGATATGATTTCCGGAGAGACATGCACAGCCGTGCCATACATGACTCTTCATACAATACTTCGGGCACGGAGATAAAAAGGAGAGTTTATTATGGCACACAAGGTTTCTGACGCATGTGTTGGCTGCGGCGCTTGCGAGGGCGCTTGCCCGGTTGGCGCTATCACCGTTGATGGTGTTGCTTCTGTGAACGCAGACGCTTGCATCGACTGCGGCGCTTGCGAGGGTGCTTGCCCCACCGGTGCTATCACTGCTGAATAATTTTAGCAGCTGCACAAAAAACGCATCAAAAGCAGCAGGCCTGTCCAAAGCAGGTCTGCTGCTTTTTTGTTTTGCAGTAATTCGCACAAATTCCCCGAGCAATTCCACGCATTTTTTTGAGAGGGTACGGCACACTTATCTATGGAACATTCTACCGAAGTCTTGTATAATAGAACTATGGTTTATTGCTCGCCGGAGCATCGTTTTGGCTCCGACGCGCTGCTGCTGGCCCGTTTCTGTGAGCCAAAGCGCGCCCAGAAGGCCGCAGACCTGTGCTCCGGCTGCGGCATCGTGGCGCTGGAATGGCACGACCGCGGCCACCGCGGCCCCTGCATGGGGCTGGAGCTGCAGCCGGAGGGCAGCGCTCTGCTTTCCGCTGCGGTGCAGGAGCAGGACATCGGGCACATTGAGCCTGTCTGTGCCGACCTGCGCGCTTTCCGGCAGGGCGAGGGAAGTTTTGACGTGTGTGCGTGCAATCCGCCCTATTTCACGGATGGACCCCAAAGCCAAAACGCAGCCCACGCCCTTGCCCGGCACGAGAACACCTGCACACTGGACGATGTGTGCCAGTGTGCGTTCCGCCTTTTGAAGGACGGCGGGCGCTTTGCGCTGTGCCACCGGCCGGAACGACTGGCCGAGGTGCTGGCGGTGCTGCGGGCTTCCCGGCTGGAGCCGAAGCGGCTGGCCTTTGTAAAGAACAAGGCGGACGGCGCGCCATGGCTCTTCCTTGTGGAAGCGCAGAAGAACCGCAAGACCGGCCTGCGGGTGGAGCCGGATGTGTTGATCAGCGCCGGTGCGGCGTTATATGGGAGGTAAACTATGGCAGGAACTCTTTATATCGTGGCAACGCCCATCGGCAATCTGGACGATATGCCGCCGCGCGTAGCGGCCACCTTTGGCGCGGCAGACTTTATTGCCGCCGAGGACACCCGTGTGACCATGAAGCTGCTGAACTTTCTGGGCCTGAAAAAGCCCATGGTCAGCTACTATGAGCACGCCCTGCAGAAGGGTGAGGGCATCCTGCGCCGCATTGAAGCAGGCGAGAGCTGTGCCCTGTGCAGTGATGCGGGCATGCCCTGCGTCTCCGACCCGGGCGAGGTGATCGTGCGGGATGCGCTGGCCCGGGGCATCAAAGTGGTGCCGGTGCCGGCGGCTTCCGCCTGCGTCACAGCGCTGGCCGTGTCCGGGCAGGACACCTCCCGCTGGGTGTTCGAGGGCTTTCTGCCCGTGAACCGCAAGCAGAAAAAAGAGCGGCTGGCTGAGCTTTTGCAGGAAAAGCGCACCACCATCTTTTACGAAGCGCCCCACAAGCTGCGCACCACGCTGGACGATCTGGCCAATGCCTTTGGCGCAGACCGCAGCATCACCCTGTGCCGGGAGCTGACAAAGCTGCACGAGGATATCTGGAAGACTACCCTCGGCGAGGCGGTGGAGCACTACAAGACCAACGAGCCGCGCGGCGAGTATGTGCTGGTGATGGCCGGTGCGCCGGAGACCGCCGACCCGGAGCAGGAGCTGACGCTGGAGCAGGCAGCGCAGCGGGCGCTGGAGCTGACCGGACAGGGCTTTGGCCCCACCGCCGCAGCCAAGGCGGCGGCACAGGGCACACCTTATTCTAAAAGCGAAGTGTACAAGCAGCTGCTGGTATTGCAACAGGGCCAGCAGGCTGGTGAATGACAGCATCTCAGGTAAATGGTAATAGAGGAGGACCCCTTTTGTGACAAAGCTTCTGGTTTTGAGCGACAGCCACGGCGGACGTGCCGCCATTGAGCGCGTGCTGATGAAAGAGAGCAAAAGCATCGATGCCCTGATCTTTCTGGGCGACGGCCTGCGGGATCTGGAACTGGCTCTGACGCTGTACCCCAAGCTGCGGGCCTACTCGGTGGCGGGCAACTGCGATTACGGCGCACTGGAACCCACCGACGGCCTTGCCGCCTTTGACGGCGTGGTGATCTTTTACACTCACGGTCATATGTACGGTGTGAAATACGATCTGGATACGCTGGCAGATGCCGCATCTGCCCGGGGTGCCGAGGTGGCGCTGTTCGGCCACACCCACATCCCCCATGCAGAGACCCGCAGCGGGGTGTTCCTGTTCAACCCCGGCTCCTGCGGCCGGTGTTACACCGGGCCGGACACCTACGGCATCCTGACGCTGGACGAAGGCAAAGTGACCGCCTATGAACATAAAGAGGTACCCAAACAATGAGCATCAATGAGGTGCGCTATCTGCCGGAATGCGGCAGCACCAACGCTTACGTGAAGGAGCATTTTGAAGAGTTTGGCCCGGTGGGTGCGGTGTATACCGAGAACCAGACCGCAGGCCGGGGCCGTCTGGGCCGCAGCTGGGTGAACGCCGAGGGCAAGGCCCTGTATTATACGGTAGCCATCCGGGAACCGCTGGCCCAGCCTGCCACCCTGCCGCTGCTGGCAAGCCTTGCCGTGCGCACCCAGCTCAAGCTGCGCTACGGCGTGGACTGCCAGATCAAGTGGCCCAACGACCTTCTGCTCAACGGCAAAAAGATCGTGGGCATCCTGTGCGAGGGCGTGAGCTACGGCTACCAGCAGCAGGGCCGGGGCATTTTGTGCGGCATCGGCATCAATCTGGCCCAGCCGCAGAGCTACTTTGATGCCGCCGGTCTGCCCAACGGCACCTCGCTGGCGCTGCAGGGCGCAAAGGTGGATCTTTCCACCGACCCCGCATGGCTGGCCGAGGGCCTGACTGACTTTGGCTTTGACCGCAACATGTATGTGTTTGCCCGCGATGGCTTTGCACCCTTCCGGGAGGAATACAAAGCCGCCTGCGTCAATCTGGGCCGCCGGGTCACTTTTGACCTGCCGGACGGCGGGCAGGGTGCAGGCGAAGCCGTCGATGTGGACGAAGAGGGCCGTCTGGTGGTGCGCACCGACAGCGGCGAAGTGCACGTTTTTACCGGCGAAGTATCGGTGCACGGCATCTACGGGGCCGTCTGAGTTTTATAGAACTGTACGCTCCATGCAGACAGTTTTAAGCCTGCATGGAGTTTCTTTGCACATTTTTGCTCGATTTTTCCGCAAAACGCTTGAATTCACGAACTTTTTGTGAATTTGTTGTGTACATTTCCAGTTGCCAATTCAGCCATACTTTAGTATAATAGAGTATGTGCCAGCGTATCCTTTGTTGGACAGGATGCGCGTGTTTTAGGAAATAGGAAAACAGACAGCACAAGCGCCCTGCCCCAAAGACAAGGCGCTTGTGCTGTCGCAAGGAGAGCAAACATGAAAGATCAAGAATCCTTCAAGCCGTATATTCCTGCGGAAAAGATCACCGCAGAAATGACGGCGACCTCTGTGATCATGGGCATTATCCTGTCCGTGGTCTTCGGCGCTGCAAACGCCTATCTGGGCCTGCGCGTCGGCATGACTGTTTCTGCCTCTATCCCGGCAGCAGTCATTTCCATGGGCGTGATCCGCGTCCTGCTCAAGAAGAACTCCATTCTGGAGAGCAACATGGTGCAGACCATCGGTTCCGCAGGCGAGAGCCTGGCCGCCGGTGCCATCTTCACCATGCCCGCACTGTTCCTGTGGGCAAAAGAGGGCCTGTGCGACAAGCCCAGCATCCTGGAGATCACCCTGATCGCCCTGTGCGGCGGCATTCTGGGCGTTCTGTTCATGGTGCCCCTGCGCAACGCCCTGATCGTCAAGGAACACGCCACCCTGCTGTACCCGGAAGGCACCGCCTGTGCAGACGTTCTGCTGGCCGGTGAAGAGGGCGGTGCAAACGCCTCTACCGTGTTCTCCGGCATGGGTCTGGCAGCCATCTTCAAGTTCATCGTCGATGGCCTGAAGATGATCCCCGCCGACATTGCCGTGGCCTTCAGCTCCTTCAAGGGTGCTCTGGGCATGGAAGTGTACCCCGCTCTGCTGGGCGTGGGCTACATCGTCGGCCCCAAGACCGCTTCCTACATGTTCACCGGTTCTCTGGTGGGCTGGATGGTCATTATCCCGCTGATCTGCCTGTTCGGCGCAAACATCTCCCTGTACCCGGCAGCAGCCGGCACCACCATTGCTGATCTGTATGCAGCAGGCGGTGCAGACGCCATCTGGTCCAACTACGTCAAGTATATCGGCGCAGGTGCCATTGCTACCGGCGGTATCATCTCGCTGATCAAGAGCCTGCCTCTGATCGCATCCACCTTCCGTGATGCCATGAAGAGCATGAAGGGCGGCAGTGCTTCCGGCACCTCCCGTACCGAGAAGGACCTGCCCATGCCCTTTATTCTGGGCGGCATCCTGCTCATCATCCTCATCATCTGGCTGGCTCCGGCCATCCCCGTCAGCCCGCTGGGTGCTCTGCTGATCGTCATCTTCGGCTTCTTCTTCTCCACCGTCTCTGCACGTATGGTCGGCATGATCGGCAGTTCCAACAACCCGGTCTCCGGCATGACCATTGCCACCCTGCTGATCGCTACCATGATCCTGAAGGCCACCGGCAACGTTGGCATCGAGGGCATGATCGGCTCCATGGCCATCGCCTCTGTCATCTGCATCTGCGCTGCCATTGCTGCGGATACCTCTCAGGACCTGAAGACCGGCTACCTGCTGGGTGCGACCCCGGTCAAGCAGCAGATCGGTGAGCTGATCGGCGTTATTGCCGCCGGTCTGGCCATCGGTGGTGTGCTGTACCTGCTGGACAGCGCATGGGGCTACGGCGGTGCCGAGGTCCCCGCACCGCAGGCTACCCTGATGAAGATGATCGTCGAGGGCATCATGGGCGGCAACCTGCCCTGGAACCTGGTGTTCACCGGTGTGTTCCTTGCCATTGCTCTGGAGGTCCTGCGCATCCCCGTGATGCCGTTCGCCATCGGCCTGTATCTGCCCATCTACCTGAACACCTCCATCATGATCGGCGGTGTTGTGCGCTGGTTCATGGACAGCCGCAAGAATGTTGACGCGAAGCTCAAGGAAGAGCAGACCACCCGCGGCACCCTGTTCTGTGCCGGTATGATCGCAGGCGAGGGCCTTGTGGGCATCCTGCTGGCTGTGTTTGCCGTGTTCGGCATCAGCACTGCCCTGAGCATTGATCTGGGCAACATTGGCGGCGTGGTTCTGATGATCGTGATGATCGCATGCCTGCTGGCCTTCTCCATGAAGAAAAAGAAGAACTGATGAGTAAGAAAAAGCAGTCCATCAACTATCTGGACCTCATTCCGCAGCGGGCGGAAACCCTGCGCTGGCACACAGACGAAGCCACCGGCCTTATCACCCTTGAGGTGGAGAACACCGGTGTGTTCAACACGATCGCGCAAAAAGTGTTTCATAAACCGCGCACCACACAGGTGCATCTGGACGAGACCGGCAGCTATCTCTGGCCGCTGATCGACGGCCAGAAGACCGTTGCAGACCTTGCTGAATGCATGAAGCAGCAGTTTGGCGAAAAGGCCGAACCGCTGTACCCGCGCATCATCAAGTACTTCCAGATCGTGGAATCTTACCACTTTATCAAGTTCCTCAACCAATAAGCACAAAAGAAGCGGCGCTCAGAGCCTGTTGCAAGGCACTGAGCGCCGCTTTTCTTATTTTTTTCTGCTCCAACCTGCCGCATCTGCGGCCACGGCATTTTATCTTTTGCGCCTTCTCTTTTTGAGGTTCAGCGAGTTGCCGCCCGCGGCAAGAGTGACCGCCGTTAATGCAGCGAGGATGAACAGCAGTGCACACAGCAGAAGCACTGTGGCTTTGGCGTCGGTGCGGAAGTCGGAGACGTACTCCCGGTGGGTCACAAGGTCCACCGTGCCCACTTCATCGCCGTCCAGATACACGGTGGCTGTACCCACCACACTGCCGCTCTTGACGGTGGCCGCAATGCTCTCCGGCAGGTCGAAGGAGTAGGTAACGATATCGTCCGCGTGGCCGTAGCCGCTGACCGGTGCGGCAGCATACAACTCCACTGCCGGTTCAGTGCGGCACTTGGTCAGGTCTACGGTGGTCAGCACGGTCTGGGTATCCACCAGCGGGCGGTCGGCAAAGCTGGCAAAGGCCCAGTCGAACAAATCATCGCACTCGGCAAAGAGGTGGTCCGGCGTATCGCAGCCAAGGATCACCAGCCCGTAGGTGTGGCCGTCCTTTTCCGCAAAGGCAACGATGCAGCGGCCTGCCAGCGTGGTAAAGCCGCCCTTGACCCACCGGACATACTCCCGGTAGTTGGCGCTCTCGCTGTTCATCAGGCTGTTGGAGCTGCTGATGGTGTGCTCAGCCTTGCGGAGGTTCGTGGCCGGCAGGACATAGCTGGCGGTGCCCGCCACCTGTGCAAAGGTCTGGTTTGCCGCACAGGCGGCGGCGATCTTTGCCAGATCCTGCGCGGTGGACACATTGCCGTAGTCAAACAGGCCGTGGGCACAGGTAAAGTTCGTGCCGGTGCAGCCCAGCTCCTGGGCACGGGCATTCATCTGCTTGACGAAATCCAGCACGCTGCCGCCCACATCGTAGGCAATGACGCTGGCGGCGTCGTTGGCGCTGACGATGAGCATGGCGTTCAGCAGGTCGATGCGGCGCACCGTCTCGCCGATGCGCAGGCCCATGGTGGTGCCGTTGGCGTTCTGGATATCCCGGAACTCCTGGGTCAGCGCGGTGGGCACGGTCACTTCACCGTTCAGATCCTTGCCGCTTTCCAGCAGCAGCAGGGCCGTCATGAGCTTGGTCAGGCTGGCAACATACTGCTGCTGGTCAGCATTCTGGTTCAGGATGGTCTTGCCGGTGTCGGCGTTGAACAGGTACACCGCCTCGGTCTCGCTGGCGGTCTGGATGGGCATGGGATATACCGCAAGGCCCGGCAGTGCAGCAGCAGCGGCCAGTGCCAGCGTGAGCACCAGCGCCGTCATGCGGCGGAAGATGGTGTTTTTGAACATGAGCGTGCCCCCTTGTATCTGCTTGCCGACGCACGGCAAAAATTTTTGTTTTGAAACAGCTCCTACTTGCCGGAAAGGCTCTGGCTTGCTATACTACTTTAAAGAATACCATAAACCAGCCAAAAGAGAAAGAGAGAAAGGCGGTTTTTAACAATGTTTCTGTCCTTTTGTGGAAAAGTTCCCCGCGACGAGGGGGCTGCGTTCGTTGCGCCCAACGCCACCGTGCAGGGCGATGTGATCCTGAAAGCCGGTTCCACGGTGTGGTACGGGGCCGTGCTGCGCGGCGACGACGGCACTTTGACCATTGGCGAAAACTCCAACGTGCAGGATAACGCCGTGCTGCACTGCGATGTGGGCGGTGCTGTAATGCTGGGCAAAAGCGTCACCGTGGGCCACGGTGCCCTTGTGCACGGGTGCACGGTAGGGGATGGCAGCCTCATCGGAATGCACGCCACCCTGCTCAACCACTGCGTCGTGGGCAAAAACTGCATCATCGGCGCGGGTGCGCTGGTGCCGGAGGGCATGGTGATCCCGGATAACTCGGTGGCTGTGGGCGTGCCCGCAAGGGTCATCAAGCAGGTAAGCGCGGCCCAGATCGAGGCCAACCTGCACAACGCCGCCCACTACGTAGAGCACGGCAAGCTTCACGCCGCCGAGCTTACCAAGGGCTGACCCTGTGCCGATTTTACAGTTTTTTACCATATTTTTTCGTCTTTCCGCCAAAAAGCCGACATTTTAATTGACACCTGCGGTCTTGTCTGCTATAGTGAAATTGGCAGTTTATGTCATTCTGGAATACCAGAATTTTTGTACACCGCGCTGTTTGGTTTTTATCATTGGGGGAATTTTGTAAAAAGTTCATTGTGGGATGTTTTTTCACAAAAATGTAATGACTTTTCACTTAAAATCGGGTATACTATACCTTGCGGGGAGGCGGGGCCGCAACCGTCTTTCCGCACATGATTCCTCCTCACACCAAAGCAATACCCCAAACAGAAACTCCCTCCGGTGTACCGCAAGCGCCGGAGGGAGTTTCTGTTTGCATCAGCTTTTGTATTTTATGATTTCCTGCAATCAAAGGAGAGATTTTTATGTCTGAACTGATCACCCGCCGTACATTCCTCAAAACCACCGGTGCCGCTGTGCTGGTGACCGCTGCAGGCAGCCTGCTGACCGGCTGCGGCGAAGGCTATGATGCCTTGCTGAACCCTCCGACACTTTCCTCTGTCAGCGACCACTATCAGGCAGATAATTTTTCGATCGGAATGAGTTCCTTCTCCGACTGCACCTCCAATTCCCAGCGCGAATCCAGCGAAAGCCGCGGTTATTATCTCTATGCTGCTGTCTCGTTCCAGGCTGTCAACAGTCAGGTCGTTCTGCGCACCTCTGACTTTACATTTGCCTTTGATAATGAGCCGTTCAAGACCAACAAGCCTTCCTGCACCAGTATCGGCAACTTTACTCTGAACAGCAGTACGAAGAAATATGCTCCCGTCACACAGAGAACGATTCCCGTAAGTTCTTCTACTACGATTCCGATCTGGATCCGGCTTGGCGACTATCTTGAGATCCCCACCTACCATATCGGCGGTTTTACCGTCACATATAAAAACAAATACCGGTTCAAATATTCCAGCCCGGATGATTCCACCCCTACCTTTGCAACGATCTGAAAAAATGGCCCGACAAATCTGTCGGGCTATTTTTATTACAGTACGCGGAACTTTGCCGCAAACACGCTGAGCACGATTTTAGGGTTTACCTGCGCGCCAAGACGCTGGATGGCGGCTTCGGCCAGCCGCAGGGCACGCTGGGCGGAAATGCCCTGCACCGGTGCGTGGGGGCTTTGCCGCAGGCCCGCAGCGGCCACCGCACGGAAGTCCGTCAGCAGGGCGGCGGCACCGGCCTTGTCCTTTTCGTAGGCGGCCAGCAGGCAGGCTGCGGCATAGCTGTCACGGTCGGCAGCGGCCTTTGCCAGCTGCAGGGCCTTTTCCACCTGTGCGGTGCGGGCTTCGTCCTGTGCGGCGGCAAGCACCGTGCCAATGTGCCCGTCGAACAGTTCGCTGTACAGCGCGGCCGTCTTTTTGTCCACCCCCTGTGCGGCGCAGTAGCGGGCGCACTGCTCCGGCGAGACAGGAGCCACTGCAAAGCTGACGCAGCGGCTGCGGATGGTGGGCAGCACGCCTGCCAGCGAATCCGCCGTAAGCAGGAACAGCACCCCCTCCGGCGGCTCTTCCATCACCTTCAGCAGGGCATTGGCGGATTCCTCGTTCATCTTTTCCACATGGTAGAGCAGCACGGCACGGCCCTCGGCCGAAAGGCTGGTGTTGAAGATCTCGCTGCGCATAGCCTTGACCTGACTGACCAGATATTTGCCGCCTGCGCCCATACCGGCAACGCTGATTGCTTCACGCACGATGCCGGTCTCCACATGGCCGCTGTCGCGGTCGCCGGGCTTACCCACAGCACGGCAGCATTCGCCCCGCAGAAGGGCCTCAGCGGGCGCTCCGCCTGCAGGGTAAAGATAATCTGCCGCAATGCAGCGGGCCGCAAAACCGGCCCCAAGGCCCTCTTCACCCACCAGCAGCACGCTGTGGGTCAGGCGGCGGGCTGCCAGCATCAGCTGCACGCTGCTTTTCAGTTCTGCATTGCCCTCCATGCGATCCAGCATCATGATGTTTCTCCTTACCTTCTGTTTCTCCGCTTCCACTGCTCACGGCGTACCCATGCGCGGACGGAACGATAAGCCATCGGGCCAAAGAACAGCCAGACGTTCGCCATGCTGAGCAGCAGGCTCAGCTTTTGCGGCAGCGGCGCGCCCAGAAAGCTGAGCACCCACAGTGCTGCCGCAAAAAAGCCAAAGTATTTCACCCGGATGGGGATGACAAAGAACAGCAGCACCTGTACTTCCGGGTACAGCATGGCAAAGGCCAGCAGCAGCGAAAGGGACAGGCAGTAGGTGCTGCCTGTCACGCCGGTGAGCAGGCAGGCCAGCACAGTGCCCAGCATCCCGGAGAGCAGATACACCGTATAGCGGAAATCGCCCCACTCCTGTTCCAGCGCTGTGCCGATGAACCATGTGAAATAGATGCCCAGCACCGCGCTGAGGATGCTGCCGCCGTAAGAGGGGATGAACGCAAAGGTGATGATGCGCCAGATCTGGCCGCGCAGCAGAAAATAGCGGCTGAGTGCCAGCCAGACACTGACGGTCTGGTTGACAAACAGCTCGATGGCCAGCACAAGGATCTGCCCGCCCACCAGAATGTTGGTCAGATTCGGGATGCCGAAGCGGCCGTATTTGCGCTCCAGCTGGTTGAGCCAATTGTTCATATAGGGTGCCTCCAACGCATTGTATTCCGATATCGGTGAGTTTTGCCGCATTTTTCTGCTGTTATTGTACCATGATTGGCCGGGGCATTCAAGGTAATGCCCCAGTGTGGAAAACTGCCGCATCTTCCGCCCAAAAATACAGCTGTCAAGCGGATTTTACGGCACAAAAGCACAACCGGAAAGTGTATGGAGTTTCCTGTCTGGAATGAACTTTTCACTTTTTCCACCGGGTTTTCCACCGTTTTTGTGAAGAAAAGGGCAAGTTTTCCATGAGGTTTTCCACTTTTTCCACCGGGTTTTCCACAACAAAAGGGCATCAGCCCTATACACACCGTAATTCAGGCCGCAGCTTTCTGGTAAGTTTTGGGCAAAAATGCGGGCATTCTGCCTTTTATAAAAAAGAAAGTCGAAGGATTTTCTTTGCATTCTACAAACCGTTCCTGAGCGGCGATTTATTTTTCTCCAATCTGGAATGGACCGGCCCCAAGTTTTCAACACCGGGCCGCTGCCATTTTTCTGTGTGGAAAAGGCGGGGAAAATTGCAGTTTTCCACACTGTTTTATCCCGGCTGAACCCTCTCAGTCGCCTGCGGCGACAGCTCCCCCGAAGGGGGAGCTTTTTTGCGATAACCGAAACGTATCGGATGAATGCTAAAAGCTTCCGGCAGTGCTATAAGCTCCCCCTTCGGGGGAGCTGTCTGCGACCAACGGGAGCAGGCTGAGAGGGTTAGGACGCTTCCGGCTCCGCCAGAGGCTCCCTCTTTGAGGGAGCTGGCAAAACCGTCAGGTTTTGACTGAGGGAGTTGGCATCGCGCAGCGATGACTGAGAGGGTTCGTCCTATAAAAATGCCGGGCAGTCACTTCAAGACCGTCCGGCATTGCTTTATTATTTACATCATATTGTGGAACACCAGCTGTGCGATCTGGAAATACAGGATCAGGCTGCAGGCATCCACGATGGTGGTGATGAAGGGGGTAGCCATGATGGCCGGGTCGGCACCCAGCTTCTTGGCTGCCAGCGGCAGCATACCGCCCACCAGCTTTGCCAGAATGACGCTGAAGAACAGCGAAACGCTGACCACGATGGCATAGCCCATCACGTTAGCGTACTGGCCGGGGAACAGGAAGGTGTACATCAGGTAGATGCGCAGGCCGTTCACGATGCCCAGCACCGCACCCACGATGGCAGACACCCGCAGCTCCTTGCCCAGCACCTGCAAAAAGTCGCTGGGTTCTACCTCACCCAGAGCCAGGCCGCGCACCATCAGGGTGCTGATCTGGTTGCCGCAGTTGCCGGCGGTATCCATCAGCATGGGCATGAAGGAGACCAGCAGCGGCAGGCTGACAAAGGCCTCCTCATAGTGGGTGGTGACCATGCCGGTAAAGGTGGCGGACAGCATCAGGATCAGCAGCCATGGAATGCGCTGCTTTGCGTGGGTCCAGACGCTGGTGCCGAAGTAGGTGGTGGCATCGTCGTCCGGCAGAATAGCAGCCATCTTCTGCATATCCTCGGTGCTCTCGTCGGTCAGAACGTCGATCGCATCGTCGATGGTGATGATACCCACGAACATGCCCTCGTTGTCCAGAACAGGCATGGCGGTAAAGTCGTAGCGCTGCATCTCACGGGCCACGTACTCCTGATCGTCGGTCACTTTCACAGTGACCACGTTATCATCCATGATCTCGGTGACGGGAGTATGCGGCTCTGACAGCAGCAGGCTTCGGGCAGAAACAACGCCCTTCAGGCGGTTGCGCTCCACCACGTAGCAGGTGTACACGGTCTCTGCGTTTTCGCCCTGCTTGCGGATGGCTTCAAAAGCCTGCGCCACGGTCATATCCTCGCGCAGACGGACATATTCGGGGGTCATCAGGCTGCCGGCAGAGCTTTCGGGGTAGTTCAGCAGCTTGTTCAGGCTCTCACGGGTCTGCTTGGAGGATTTTTCCAGCACCCGCTTCACCACACCTGCCGGCATATCCTCCAGCAGGTCGGCGGCATCGTCCAGACTCATCTCTTCAATGGCGCCCACAAGCTCCACATCTGAGAAGGCGTTCACCAGATCGTCGCGGGCCTCGTCGGACATATAGGCAAAGGCCTCGGTGGCCACTTCCTTTTTGAGCAAGCGGAACACCACAAGGCGGTTGTTTTCGTCCAGCTCTTCCAGCAGCTCGGCAAGGTCGGCAGGCTGCTCTTCCTCGGTCACTTCGCGCAGCTTGACGTACTGCTTCTTGATGAGCAGCTTGAGCAGGCGGCTCTTGGTGAGCATCTCAGGGTTGGCCTTGACCTCTTCGTCGTTGGCTTCCTCTTTTTCGGCCTCGCGCATGTCCTGCTTGAGGTCTTCAGTAGCTTCCTCGTTCAGATCTTCAGCCAGCTTCTGGCGGACCTCGGCGGGGATATCAGCAGGCAGCTCCTGCACCGGCAGCGCCTGTTCCGCAGCATCAGCCGTCAGCTTTTTTTCTTCCATATCCATTGGGCGTACCTCCTCAGTTTTTACGGAACAGGAGCAGCTCCTGTATCCGGAGGACGCAGCAGATCGGGAAACAAAAAACGCGCCGCCTTGCCTGCCGGAATGCCGCAAACGCCGCATTCTGCGCACACAAAGCCGCGCCTTCCTCTGCTCTGTTTTGCGGAAAGATGCACCGTTGAAGCGGTGCTTTTCCGCAAGGCTCAGCGAAGGAGGCGAACGGTTGGGGAAAACGCAGTTGTTTTTGTTTTCTGATCCACCGCGCCGGTGGTTCTACTTCGACTATGATCCGGGTCCATTTTCCTGCGTTCACCTCCAAGTTTTCATATTCATTTTTATTATAGCGCCGCAAAAAAACGGGGTCAACCCTAAACCACCGATTTACCAGAATTTTGCAAAACAAAACACCCTCTTCCGTGTTGCGGCACACGAAAAAGGGTGTTTTGCTTGGATATTGCCTTGGTGTGAGGAGGAATCATGTTACTTGGGTAAGCGGTTGCGGCCCCGCTTCCCATGGCAAAAGTATAACAGCTTTCACAATTGAATTCGTTAAGAAGCTATGAAGAAACTGTAAAAAGGGAATGGTATCTTTTGGAAGATTTTGTGATAGAAGCTCCTCTTGACAATATTTGTTTTATCCTATATTATAATGGTAGGATGACATCAACCAGAAAGGATGCGGAAAATGTCTGCTTTTGAAGTAAATTTTTATTATAAGGCAGATGGCAGTTGTCCGGTTCGTGATTTTCTGGATACACTGGACGACAAAATGCTGGCAAAACTTTTAGGTGCAATCTCCCTGTTGGAAACCAATGGCACACAACTGCGGGAACCTTATTCCAAATCATTGGGTGACGGCATTTTTGAATTGCGTGCCAAGCAAAGCAGCAATATTACGCGCATTTTATATTTTTTCGTAGTTGGACATCAGATCATCCTGACAAACGGTTTTGTTAAAAAGACGCAGAAAACACCGCCGGAAGAAATTGCACTGGCGCAAAAATACCGCGCGGACTATTTTCATCGGAAGGAGAGTTCCTCATGAGTGATTTTCGGAATTATTTGAATGAACAATTACAGCGGCCTTCCTTTAAGGCAGAATGGGATGCTCTTCAGCCGGAGCTTACCATTGCACAGGCCATGATCGATGCCCGGAAGGAAAGTGGTCTGACCCAGAAGCAGCTTTCGGAGCGCACCGGCATTGCACAGGCCGATATCAGCAAGTTGGAACGGGGAAACGCAAACCCTTCTCTGCGCACCCTGCAGCGCCTTGCGGCTGGTATGGGGATGAATGTCAGAATTGAATTTGTATCGAATAAATAATTTTTATTCACCAAAAACGCAAAGCCCGGAACATCCGCAGATGTTCCGGGCTTGTATTTTCACAAAAAGAGTTTGCACAAAAATACGCCCCGGTCACCTTGCGGTGAACGAGGCGCTAAAAACGATATACGTTTTTTACTGCGGCAAGATCCCTGCAAAGCAGGTCTTATGCAGCAGGCGGAGCAAGGTATCTGCAAGCAGACCTTATGCTCCTGACACACGCGGGGTGTGCTTTCAA
>ENA-OVGM01001362-OVGM01001362.1-human-gut-metagenome-genome-assembly--contig:-NODE-1362-length-20158-cov-14.896384_pt1 | contig 20158 bp, 15 predicted proteins | sample MGYA00237773_ERZ505425 | MGnify/ENA primary metagenome ERZ505425 (study PRJEB26158, sample SAMN06016407) | human gut metagenome | biome: human gut; feature: ankylosing spondylitis patient; material... | reverse complement strand
TACCTGCCTGTCACGCAGGGGGTCGCGGGTTCGAGTCCCGTCCATTCCGCCAATTCTTAATACCAATAGGGGCGTAGTTCAATTGGTAGAGCACCGGTCTCCAAAACCGGGTGTTGGGAGTTCGAGCCTCTCCGCCCCTGCCATTATTTCATATCAAATTATCTTTAATTTTTTAAGAATATTGTCTATTTTACTATTCGTTTTATACTAATCGTACTTTTAGTATTTCAGAGATATTCTTATGCATTACTCCATTCAAGATTTTATTCAATTAATTGCACAATTACGTAACCCTAACGGCGGTTGTCCTTGGGATCTTAAACAAAATTATGAATCAATGATTCCTTGTTTAACCGAAGAAACTTATGAAGTCATTGATGCCATCCAAAAGAAAGATATTGTTAATTTAAGGGAAGAGCTTGGTGATCTTTTGTTACAGGTGGTATTTTTCAGTCAGCTTGCTTCAGAGGATGGTTATTTCACATTTGATGATGTTCTTAATGATGTTTCTGAAAAGATTGTACGTCGTCATCCTCATGTATTTGGTGATGTAACAGCTGGAAATGAAGAAGAAGCGTTAGCCCGTTGGAATAGCATCAAAGCACAAGAAAAATCAGCTCAAAAGCAACAGTCTATTTTAGATAATGTTCCGAATGCTTTTCCTGCATTATTAAGAGCACAGAAAATGCAAAAACAGTGTTCAAAGATTGGATTTGATTGGAATGAACTTGAGCCTGTATTTGCTAAAGTTGAAGAAGAATTGAAGGAAGTGCGGGATGAAATCAACCAAACACCTCGTAATCAAGAAAGAGTAGAAGAGGAAATTGGGGATTTATTTTTTGCGACAGTCAATTTGTCTCGTCACCTTAAATGTAACGCAGAAGAGGCTTTACGTAAGGCGAATAATAAATTTGAACAACGTTTTCGCAAAGTCGAAGGAAAGGTATTAGAACGAGGCGTATCACTTAAAGATCTTTCTTTAATCGAAATGGATATTCTATGGGATGAAGTAAAAAGAGAAGAAAAATAATCGGAATGGCAGAGGACGTTTTCCTCTGCCATTTTTTATTTTATGGAATGAATAATTAACATATAAGCACTGATCACCAATAAAATAATGCCTAATAGTTTTTTGACTAAGTGCGGTGATAATTTACCTCGAATTTTCATCGAGAAAAATCCGGTCGCAAAAGCGCTGAGTACGACAATAATCACAATCGAAAAATTGACATAACCGATTTGCCAACCAAAGTGATGCGGTGAGCTTTTTGAAAGATAGCCATAAAGACTGCCTAACCCACCAATAAACATCATCGCATTGGTATAAGGGGCAATTTGATGGGCTTTAACGGATTTTAGCTGACTAATTAAAGGCGCCATGATAGAGCCTCCTCCAATACCCGTCATACCCGCAATAAATCCCCCAAAAGTCGAAAGACCCATTCCTTTTATGGTTTCATCAGCTGTTGTTTGCTGATTCATTGCATTTTCTTTACTAAAAATAGTACGAATCGCTAATAGAGAAAGTGTGATAACAAACACGCTGATAATGGCAATATCTGGCACGTAAAAACTTAATTCAAATCCTAGCTGTACACCAATAACCATGCCAACAGACCAAATGAGCATCGCTTTGTAATTAATTGATACTTTTTGTTTGTAGAAATAAATCAAGTTAATAAAGGATGATCCCATGACAATCGTCAATGATGTTGCAGCAATCATTTGCAAAGGAAATTGTGGGAATAAGGTGTAGAGAATAGGTACCATCAATACACCGCCACCAATACCAAAGATGGCTGACATGATATTCGTCATGACACCACATAAAATCAAAATAAGAATTAACTGTAAGCTCATTTCAAACTCCTTTTGTGTGGGAGTACGGCATTATTATTCTTATAGAGCGATAAATAATTTATGATCTTGCTCATAATTGTCGATAAAAACAGACTTTATTTCGATTTTGTGATCCCTCTCACACAATCACTATGACAATTATCATATGCTCTTTACAAACTGAGCAGTAGTCTATAAATGGAATTTAATATTGGCTTCTACAAGGAGGAGCGTATGCTATTAACGGTTTCGAGTTTCCTCATCGTAACGGCTTTAGTGGCCTATGTTTCATGGCTACGTACTAAAAACGATGATTTAACCACCTCGAAAGGTTATTTCTTAGCGGGACGAGGATTAAGCGGTATTGTGATTGGTTGCTCAATGGTGTTGACCTCTCTTTCAACAGAGCAATTGATTGGCGTGAATGCTAATTCTTATCAAAACAACTTTTCTATTATTGCGTGGACAGTGCCAACTGTGATTCCGCTTTGTTTCTTGGCAATTTATATGTTGCCGAAATATTTGCGTAACGGTTATACCACCATTCCTGAGTTCTTTGAGAATCGCTTTGACCGACAAACTCGTTTAATTATGTCAGGGTTATTTTTAGTCTTCTATCTTTTAATTGTTATTCCGACCGCACTTTATACTGGGGCGATCGCCTTTAATAAAATCTTCAATCTAGAAACGATCTTTGGATTAAGCTACGCTCAAGCAATTGTTTATACCGTGATTGCTATCGGTGTAGTCGGTGCGATTTATGCGATTTTTGGCGGGTTAAAAGCGGTAGCGGTTTCTGATACCATCAATGCCGTGATCTTAGTGATTGGTGCTTTGCTTGTACCTGTATTTGCGTTACTTTATTTAGGTAATGGCAGTATTTCAGAAGGGTTGAATATCATCACTACCACCCACGTTGAAAAATGGAATGCTATTGGTAGTTCAACCGACTCTACCCCTTGGCCAACAATTTTTACCGGTATTATGGTTGTTCACTTCTTCTATTGGACAACGAACCAGGCTATCGTACAACGTTGTTTAGGAGCGAAGGATTTAGCATCGGGTCAAAAAGGGATTTTAATTGCAGCGCTTTTCTTACTCACATTACCGATTATTCTTAATTTACCGGGTTTATTGAGTTTCCATATTCTAGGCGAAGGCTTAAATCCAATTGATACCTCTTATCCATTGTTGGTTAATAAAGTGATGCCGACTGCATTACAAGGCTTCTTTATTGCTGCACTTTTCGGCGCAATTTTAAGTACCTTTAACTCATTCTTAAACTCTGCAGCGACGATTTATTGTAAAGACTTACTACCATCTATCAGTAAAAAACAACGTACCGATCAAGAATTGATCGTCTATGCGAAAAAAGTCTCTACCATTATGGCGATTGTGACCATGATTATTGGCCCACTTTTGATGTTCGGTACAGATGGTATTTTCTTAATCACTAAACGCTTTGCTGGTTTTGTGAATATTCCAATCGTGGCGTTATTTGCTGTGGGTTTATTTAATAAAACAGTTTCTGGCTTGGCTGCACGTATAGCCTTACTTGTACACGTGGTACTTTATTTCAGTATTGTTTGGGTATTCAAGGTGAAAATCAATTTCGTGTATGTCATGGGCGGATTATTCGTATTTGATGTTGTCTTGATGTTGATTTTAGGTCAATTCTTAAAACGTGAGCCTTATGTGGAAAATACCATCAATAAAGGCGATGTAGACTTAACCAATTGGAAATACATTAAAGTGACGTCTGTTTCATTGATTCTTGGTTTAATCGCGCTTTATACTTTCTTATCACCTGTTGGTCTTGCTTCTCCAGATGGCAATCCAATGTTAGTGTTGGAAGTGTATGCGATATTACAACTCATCGTATTGATTGTCTTTAGACCAAAAAATGAACAATCAGAACATTAATTACATCTTTCTAACCAATTAATAAGCTGGGCGTACATTACGTACGCCCTTAAAATAGATAAGGATTGTATATGAACATTATCTATATTTTACTCGACCAAGTGCGTAAAGATATGCTGGGGGCTTATGGTCACCAGATCGTTAAAACCCCGAATATCGATCGTCTAGCGAAAGATGGGGTGCGTTTTAATAACGCCTTTACGCCAGCTTCCGTTTGTGGGCCTGCACGGACTTCACTCTTTACCGGTTTAATGCCATCCACACATGGTATCATTCGTAATGGTGAAAAAGGCGGTACAGGTGAAGTGAGTGAAGCCGCACCAAATATCGGTAAACTAGACGGCTATAACACCTATGTTGTGGGTAAATGGCACGTGGGTACAAAGTCTGTACCGGAAGATTACGGCATTAAAGGACATAACTTTGATGGCTATGGTTATCCAGGCAGTGGCGTGTATAAAAATTTAGTGTTCAACCAACCGCCGACACATTCCAATCGTTATAAAGAATGGTTAGATGAAAAAGGCTATGAGATTCCAGAAGTGAGTCGTGCTTATTTTGGGGATAACCCACATTTGCGTGTACAAGAGCTTTGTGGTTTACTTTCTGGCACAAAAGAACAAACCATCCCATATTTCATTATTGATGAAGCGAAAAGCTATATTAGTGAATCACTTGCTGAAAACAAACCATTCTTCACATGGATTAATTTCTGGGGACCGCATACGCCTTGCATCGTGCCAGAACCGTATTATTCCATGTATCGAAAAGAAGATGTGGTACTAGATGAAAGCTTCTTCAAACCGCTAGAAGGTAAACCAGGACACTATCGTACCATCTCTAAAATGTGGGGGATGTGGGAAGCGAGTGAAGATCATTGGAAAGAAGTGATCACAAAATTCTGGGGTTATATCACCTTGATTGATGATGCAATTGGCGAGTTGTTTACTTTTTTAGAAAACAAAGGTATTTATGACCGCACTTTTATTGTGGCAACCGCTGACCATGGTGATGCGATGGGCGCTCATCGAATGATTGAAAAAGGCGAATTCATGTTCGATACCACCTACAACATTCCGATGATTATCAAAGACCCGAATTCAAACCGTGTTAATCAACAAGATGATAATCTCGTCTATCTCCATGATTTAACCTCTACCGTTTATGATTTGGCTAATCAGCCGATTCCTTCCGCCTTTGAAGGGGAAAGTATTTTGCCGATTGTTCGTCAACATCAAGATAATCAACGCAAAGGGATATTGGCACAGTTAGCAGGGCATTTTGTTTATTTTGAACAGCGCATGTGGCACCGTAAAGACTATAAATTAGTATTTAATGCTTCGGACATTTGTGAGCTTTATGATGTGAAAAATGATCCGGCTGAAATGCATAATTTGTTCTATAAGCCAGAATATGAAGCTATCAAAAAAGAAATGCTAGAAGAAATGCGTCAAGAAATGAAACGTTTAAATGATCCGCTAGAAAACTGGGTATATCGGATTATTCACGAAGTATAAAAACAAAGAAAAAACTGACCGCACTTTTAAGGACGTTTATGGAAAATTGCTCAATCAAGCCTACTGAGTTATCGCATTGTCAGCTCACCGAGTTACATCACTTGCCGAAAGGCTCCTTCTTGTATCAACAAGGTGAAGCAGCACATGAGTTTTATTATGTTCAAGCAGGCTTGATTGGCTTATTTCATACCCTTGAAAATGGTAAGGAAAGCTTGGTGCGGTTATATTCCAAAGGCGATTATTTTGGTTTCCGAACCTTATTTTCCATGACGGATAAACACTATCATTGCAATGCGAAAGTTTTAATTGATGCAGAAATTACTCGCATCAAGCCTAATGTAGTGAGCGAGTTTTTTACGCATAATACAGTGATGAGCCAATGTTTACTGCAGATCTTGGCAGATGAGCTACGCGAAGCCGAAGAACGTTTAGCAAAAAGTGCCTATTTACGTACTTTAGATCGTGTGATGGATAGTTTATATTTCCTCAAACAAAACTTTCCTGATTATAATTGGACGTATCGCGAAATTGCGGAATATGCTGGCTGTGAAACTGAAACAGCCATTCGTATTGCGAAAGAACTCAAACAAAACGGGGCATTTGATCGAATATCAGGTCATAAATAATGTTGTAACAAAGGATGGTTGATGTCTGTTTTTCCACCACAAGCTCATTTTCACTTAATGGCGAAACCAAGCAGTTTTCACTGTAACATTCAGTGTGAATATTGCTTCTATTTGGAAAAATCAGAACAGTTTGGGCAACATGCCCCTTTTATGTCGAAAGACACCTTAAAACATTATGTCAAAAACTATATCCAATCTCATGCCGGTAATGTGGTTGAATTTGCTTGGCAAGGGGGGGAGCCCACTCTCTTAGGCTTAGATTTTTATAAACAAGCCGTTGAATATCAGCAGGAATTTGCCCAAGGCAAACAGATCACAAACGCCTTTCAAACCAATGGCATTGCCCTTAATCAGCAATGGGCTGCATTTTTCAAACAACATCATTTTCTCATTGGGCTTTCTATTGACGGTTTAAGTGCTGTGCATAATCGTTATCGTATTTCGGGTAACGGTAATCCCACTTTTGAAAAAGTCGTAAAAGCGTTAAATCTGCTACAAGAATATGGCGTGGAATTTAACACCTTAACCGTCATTAACGATCAAAACTGGCAAAAAGGAAGAGATACATACCTAGCACTCAAACAGCTTGGCTCGACTTATATGCAGTTTATTCCTATCGTTGAACGTCATGCCCAAACACAATCACTAACCGATTTTTCAGTACCATCAGAAGGTTATGGGCAATTTCTCGTAGATGTCTTTCATGAATGGTATGCTCATGATGTGGGAAAAGTTTATGTGTCTCAGTTTGATAATTTACTAGGGCAATGGCTCGGTTATCCTTCCACAACTTGCGTTCATCAACCTACTTGCGGGCAATCGCTTGTCTCGGAAGCCAATGGTGATGTGTATGCTTGCGATCATTTTGTGTACCCCGAATACAAGGTCGGCAATTTAACTCAGCAATCTTTAACGGAGATTGTGCTTTCCAGTAAACAGCAACAATTCGGTTTAGAAAAATCACAAAAATTGACCGCACTTTGTCGGCGTTGCGAGTTTCGTAAACTCTGTTATGGCGGCTGCCCGAAACATCGTTTTATTTCTCTCGAAAATGAACCTAATCCACATAATTATTTATGTGCCTCTTACCGTTATTTCTTTGAGCAAACGGCGCCTTATATGCAAGCCATGGCTCGTCAAATTCGATTACATCCATCCGCCGCTTAAGGTAGAATAGTGTTTTTCTATTTTACTGTTTGATTGATATGAATCCTTGGACATTACTCGCTATCTCTATTTGCCTTGAAATCGTAGCAACGAATTTATTAAAAGTCAGTGATGGCTTTACCAAACTTTTACCCACCGTTGGCTCATTGGCGCTATATGCCATTTCGTTTTATTTTGTCTCCATCGTTTTCCGAACACTTTCCGTGGGCTTGGTTTACGCCATTTGGTCTGGCGTTGGTATTGTTCTGACCGCTATTGTGGCATATTTCGCATTTGGTCAGAAAATTGATACCGCTGGGCTGATAGGTATGGCATTGATTATCTGTGGCGTTTTAGTGATTAACTTGTTTTCTCAAACAGGGCATTAATCCTCCAAATGAAATGTGATTAAGCTCACAAATTTTATTTTTCTTCAAAATAAAATTATGTAAGCAATCGATTCACCGCTATAATTCTCCGGCATTTTTAACCGCACTTTGTGCAACTTTAAAGAAAATTCTATGAAAAAATTACTTTGCTCATTATTTGCGCTTTCTGCTGTTAGCACAGCAATGGCACAAGAAGTGAATATTAAATTATTAGGGACCTCAGATGTTCACGGTCGTATCGTACCTTGGAGTTATGGTGCAGACATAGAGGACAAATCTGGTTCTTATGCACAAATTGCAACTTATGTGAAAGATGTGCGTAAAAATAATAAGAACGTGGTGTTAGTGGAAGTCGGTGATGCGATCCAAGATAACCAAATCGATGTGTTCGCAAAAGATAAAAAATATTACAAAGATCACCCAATTCCAAAAGTATTAAACGAAATGAATTATGATATTTTCGTATTGGGTAACCACGAGTTTAACTTTGGGATGAAAGCATTAGATGAAATCCTAAAAGATATCAAAGCGAAAAAATTAACCGCAAACTTCTATCATAAGAAAAATGACAAACGTTATATCGATGCGACAACCATCATCGAAAAAGATGGCGTGAAGTTAGGGATTATTGGTTTAAGTACCCCAATGTCAGCAAAATTTGAAGAAGACACGGGCAACTTAAAAGACATGAAATTTACTTCACCGACAGAAGAAGCGCGTACACAAGTTGAGAAATTAAAAGCAAAAGGCGTGGATGCGATTATTGCGGTGACCCACATGGGTATCGATAATGAAAACAATATTCCTGATACCGGTATGCGTGATGTCATCAATGCGGTAGATGGCATTGATGTAGTTATTGCAGGTCACATGCACAAAGATGTACCAAGTGAAACCATTAAAAATACACTAATCACTGAACCACACCGTTACGGTACCGTGGTATCTGAAGTGGATCTCACTTTTGATATCAACGATAAAAAAGAAGTGAAATTAGTGAAGAAAGAATCTAAAACGGTTCCAGTTAAAGCACTTGAAGCAGATAAGAAAATTGTGGAAATCTACAAACCTTATCACGAGAAATTACGTGAATTAAACAACGTAGTAATCGGTCAAACAGCGAATGAAATGGTACCTCAAGAGACTAAACACGGTGTATCTGCTGCATTCTCAAAAGATACTGGTCTATCTTCATTCATTAATGATGTTGAACAACATTACAGCGGTGCAGATGTGGTGACTTTCTCTTTCGACCATCAAAAAGCACGTATGGATAAAGGCGATATCAAGAAAAAAGACATCATCTTTAACTATCGTTATGCAGGCGGTGATGTTACCGTTTATGAACTGACCGGTAAACAATTGAAAGAATATATGGAATGGTCTGCGAACTACTTCGATACCATCCAACCAGGTGATACTGAATACCGTTACAATGCGGAGCGTAAAAAATCAAAATATGTGACTTACGACATTTTCGGTGGCGTAAATTACAAAATTGACTTACGTAATCCAAAAGGTAGTAAAATCGTTGATTTAACCCTTGCTGACGGCAAACCGGTCACTGATGATATGAAATTAAAAGTGGGTATGAACTCATATCGTTTCGCTCAGTTAAACGGTAAAGGTGGTATTTGGGAAGGTCAAAAAATCCCCGTACTTTGGGAATCTAAAGTAGCAATGGGTCGCGAAAAAGGCACGATCCAAAATATGATGATCGATTACATTACCAACGTGAAGAAAGGCAAAATCGATGGTCAATCTCACAACCGTTGGGAAATCATTGGATTAAACTAATCGGTCTTTTAAAAATACGATAAAAACCAACCGCACTTTGAGGTAATTGAATCAAGTGCGGTTATTTTTTTCTTTGTTTTCAGCTAAAACTTGTAAATAATCAAGGTAAAATTAAGCCTAACGTAGTAAACTACAAGGACTTTTATCCTTTAGGAGATGACAAATGAAACCTTATTTAATCGCCCCTTCTATCCTTTCTGCAGATCTTGCTCGTCTAGGAGATGATGTGCAAAACGTGTTGAATGCTGGTGCGGATGTGATTCATTTTGATGTAATGGATAATCACTATGTGCCGAATTTAACCTTTGGCCCAGCCGTGTGTAAAGCTTTGCGTGATTATGGCATTAAAGCACCCATTGACGTGCATTTAATGGTGAAACCGGTCGATCGTATTATTCCTGATTTTGCCAAAGCGGGTGCGGATTACATTACGTTTCATCCTGAAGCTAGTGAACATATTGATCGCTCGTTACAGCTTATTCGTGATCACGGCTGTAAAGCGGGTTTAGTGTTTAATCCTGCCACACCATTAAGTTATTTGGATTATGTATTAGATAAGGTAGATGTGATTTTGTTAATGTCCGTGAATCCAGGATTTGGTGGACAATCCTTTTTACCTTCAACATTGAAAAAATTACAACATGCACGTCGTCTGATTGATGAAAGTGGTTTAGATATCCGTTTAGAAGTTGATGGTGGGGTAAAAGTGGATAATATTGCAGAAATCGCCGCAGCCGGTGCAGATATGTTTGTGGCAGGCTCAGCGATTTTTGGTAAACCAGATTATAAACAAATCATTGATCAAATGCGTACGCAATTAGCGTCAGTAAAATAAAAGGTAGTAGTAATGAAGACTCAATTTAAAGTTATCGGTTTTGATTTAGATGGTACGCTCGTGAATAGCTTGCCGGATTTAGCGTTATCCGTGAATTCTGCATTGGCTGATTTTGGTTTTGCACCTGCATCAGAAGCACAGGTTTTAACTTGGATCGGTAATGGCGCACCTGTATTAATTGCGCGTGCTTTAAAATGGACTGAAGAGCAAACAGGTAAAACATTCTCTGAGGCTGAAATCGAGCAAGTGAAAGAGCGCTTTAATGTGCATTATGCTGAAAATCTTTGCAATGTGAGTCGTTTATATCCAAATGTAAAAGAAACATTGGAAACTTTGAAAGCTCGTGGTTATACCTTAGCTGTGGTAACGAACAAACCAACTCGTCACGTTCAGCCTGTATTGGCGGCATTTGGTATCGATCATTTATTCAGTGAAATGCTTGGTGGGCAATCATTACCCGCGATTAAACCACACCCAGGTCCATTGTATTATTTATGCGGTAAATTTGGCGTAGAACCTCGCCAAGTGTTATTTGTAGGTGACTCTCGAAATGATATTCTCGCTGCGCATTCAGCAGGCTGCCCGGTTGTGGGATTAACTTACGGATACAACTACAATATCCCAATCGCTGAATCAAACCCAGATTGGGTGTTTGATGACTTTGCGAAGTTATTAGAGATTCTTTAATTTTATTACTGAAAGTTTAGTTAAAATATAATAAATCTGGGATGCTATATAGCTGTATAAATTTAAGGGAATAGTATGAGTGTATTGGATAATACTCGAGATGAAAAAGCTATCTTTGACGATTTAGAAGCTTTATGTCAGCAACCTGGCTATGCACATATAATTGCTTACTTTTGTTTTAGAGATAATTCTATTTTCTCTGATTCTAAGCAGGCAACTAAAGATGCTATTTTAGAAAAATATAACCAGAATAGATTAATTAGGAATGAAATATCTCTACTCATAGGTTTAATGTGCAAAAAAACTCTAAATTTAGAACTTCCTGAACCTAAAAAATTCCAAGAATTAGTGAGTCAAACAGAACTTTTATTAAAAGAGTTACATTTATCAATGATGATACGAACCGGTGATGCAGGTTCAATTGAAGAATTTTTGAAATATATGAATTCAGGAGAGATGCTAAGAGAACCTATATTTTATACAGGTGATTCAGCATATCATTTTCAGTATAGAGACTTTTCAAAATTTAAGTATAGCTATGATAATGATTGGTTTATCCTTAATAAAGAATATTCTGTAGAGCAACTTTATAAAGTTATCTCATCTATAGAGGGTATTCAAACAGAAAAAATAAATGAAACGTTGAAGGATTTACAAAAAGAGAAGTTAAATAATTATACAATTCTACCTGGATATATATTTTCTATACAGGATATTTCTTATAAGACAGGAATAGATGCAAAAACTATAGAAAATATTATTAATTCATTTTCTTTTTCAAAAGAGTCTAATGATAAATTTGAATGCATTAATGATTTTAATGCCACTAATGCGTATCCAATTTTACCGTTAGAAAACGGTAAATTTCTACTACTTCAGTATTATAGCTTATTGGAAGCTCTATACGAAACGCCCTTCTTTTGGTTTAATCAAGATCCTAAGTATAAAAATAAAGCAATGGAACATAGAGGGAAATTCACAGAAGATTTCTCCTATGAACGATTAAGACATGTATTTGGTGAAAAAAATGTATTTAAAAATATAGATATAAAAGATACTAATAGCAATAAATTAGGTGAAATAGATGTATTAGTTACTTTTGGTAATAGATTAATAATATTGCAAGCAAAATCTAAAAAATTAACAATTTCCGCTAGAGCAGGAAATGATGACGCTTTAAATAATGATTTTAAGAAGGCTATACAAGCATCCTATGATCAAGCTGTAGAATGTGGAATATTTTTATTAGATACTACAAATACACTAATTTTACCCTCTGGTGAGGAATTAAAAATTAATAGAAACATTGCTGAAATATATCCTTTATCTATTATTTCTGATCATTATCCTGCTTTATCTATACAGGCTAGACATTTCTTAAAACAGAGACAACATCCTATTATTAAACCTGCTTTTGTTATAGATATTTTTACTTTAGATGTAATCACAGAAATATTAAAAACTCCGTTATATTTTTTAAGTTATATTAACCGTCGTGTTACATATGGGGATAAAGTTATTTCCAACCATGAATTGACAATTCTTTCTTATCATTTAAAAAATAATTTATATTTAACGGAAGAACATTCAGTTCTATGGCTCCTTGATGATATTGGAGCTGAACTAGATCTAGTAATGCTATCTAGAAGGGGAGGATTAGGAAATGAATATGTTCACAGTGGGATATTAGCTAAGTATCAAGGAACATTCTTTGATACCTTAATTAAAGATATTGAGAATGATAAAAATCCTAATGTTATTGACTTAGGATTTAAATTATTGATGTTGAGTGAAACTTCTGTATCTGAGTTAAATGAGAAAGTTCGTAGAATCTGCTTAGATAGTATGAGAGATAGGAAGTTACATGATCTTACTTTAATTTTTGGTAAGGATAACTCTTTTGGTTTAACGATCCATTGCACAGATGCACCTGATGATGAGGCTATGCTTAAATTGGATAGTCACTGCGAATTAAGAAAATATGTATCTAAATTAGATCATTGGTTTGGTATTGCCGTTAATATTGATAGTTCTAGGGTTCGATTCGGTATAAATAAAATTTATAAATGGCGGCAATCAGACGAAATGGACGAAAAGTGTCGGAGATTTACTAAACTTATTTCTCAGTCAAGCTTAGGAAAATTGAATAGAAAAACTGGACGAAACGATAACTGCCCATGTGGAAGTGGAAAAAAATATAAAAAATGTTGTCTTAATAAATAGGATTAATTTACCGCACTTTTTCTTAAACCTCCCACCAAATCAACGCCCATTTGCGTTGTCCGTGTTTTATCGGTTCATTGTTTATTTGTTTTTGTTGATAGAATTGAGCTAAGTCTTGTTTTTCTTTTTCGGTGAGATGACCGAGAGAAAATTCCACGGAATTTAATAAATCCTCAAAGGTTTCACCTTGGAAATGACCAGATTCAGTTTCAATAAAACTCACATTTGCGTGAATGCCTTTTTGGTAAAGACGATTAACTAAATAAATATAAGTTGGGAAGCCCACGTCATCACGGCCAATAGCTTCAAATACGCCTTCATCGAGAAAATGGCGTTGGGTCACTGAGGTTAAAAAAACGCGTTTTTTCGCCTTGCTTTGCAGCTTTTCAATCATGTCATCCAAATCATCCACAAGCGTCGAGCGAGAGGCGAGTATCACATCCGCTTGAGGCACATCATCCCAGTTATCCGACCATGATTTATGTAGAAGGATAATATTATTCAGTTGATGCTTTTCTTTGTATTGTTGCACCATATCTAACATCCCTTGGCTGTAATCGAGAGCATACACAGCTTGGCATTGTTGGGCTAAAGGAATCACAAACGTGCCGGGGCCACAGCCAATATCTAACACCGTTTCATCAGGTTGCACATTCATGGCTTTAAGCAATGTCTCGTTATAACGGCTTGGTTTACCCACTAAATTCTCAGCCATTTTTGGTGCTTTTTTATCCCACTTTGTTGGTGGAAGATTATAGTGATTGCAGGCTTTCAGATGTTGTTGATAGAGATCGTTGAAATTGATGTCATTGATGATCATAGTGGCGCCCCAAAGTGCGGTTATTTTTTGGATTGTTTTTAAATTGCTTGATGATTATATGCTTTCTCACACTGAAAATCATTTAAAAATGATTGACGCAAACGTTTTCGTTTTGATGTGTTTTCCTTTATAATAGCCCGCGATTTTCATCTCAAACACAACTCAAAGGTACCCGTATGTTTCAAACTTTTCGTGGCTCACCCGCCCTTTCTGAATTCCGTATTCAAGGTTTAATGCAAAAATTCCAACAAAATCAATTACCGGTAAAATCGGTTTATGCGGAATATTTGCATTTTGTGGAATTAAATCGACCGCTTGTTAGCGAGCAGGAAGCAAAACTAAAAGCATTGTTACATTACGGCCCAACCTTGGCAGAACACGATGCCAAAGGTGAAACCTTTATTGTGATTCCTCGCGTTGGCACGATTTCTTCTTGGTCTTCTAAAGCGACGGATATTGCACATAACTGTGGTTTAAATGAAGTAGAGCGTATTGAGCGTGGTTTGGCGTATTATTTTGAGTTAAGCCAACCGCTTGATGAAAAAACAACAGAAAAATTGACCGCACTTTTACACGACCGAATGATGGAAACTGTGGTGCGCAATCCGCAAGATGCGGAGATTTTATTCCGTCATCAAGATCCGAAACCGTTTAAAACCGTGGATATTTTAAAAGGCGGACGTGAAGCCTTAGTGACAGCCAATGTAGAATTAGGCTTGGCACTGGCAGAAGATGAAATTGATTATTTGGTGGAAAACTTTACCCAATTAGGGCGCAATCCACACGATATTGAACTTTATATGTTCGCGCAAGCCAACTCTGAGCACTGCCGCCATAAAATCTTTAATGCGGATTGGATTATTGACGGCAAAAAACAGGATAAATCCCTGTTTAAGATGATTAAAAATACCTTTGAGAAAACCCCTGATTTCGTGCTTTCAGCTTATAAAGATAATGCTGCAGTAATGGATGGCTCAAAAGTCGGCCGTTTCTTTGCGGATCAAGATGGACAATATCGCTATCACAATGAAGATGCGCATATCTTAATGAAAGTGGAAACCCATAACCACCCAACCGCGATTTCGCCATTCCCTGGTGCTGCAACAGGTTCGGGCGGTGAGATTCGTGATGAAGGCGCAACGGGTCGTGGTGCAAAACCTAAAGCGGGTTTAACCGGTTTCTCCGTATCAAACCTCGTGATTCCTAACTTTGAACAACCTTGGGAAAATCCACTTTCTAAACCAAACCGTATTGCTTCAGCCTTAGATATTATGATTGAAGGCCCATTAGGTGGCGCAGCATTTAACAATGAATTTGGTCGTCCTGCGTTATTGGGTTATTTCCGTACCTATGAAGAGAAAGTCAACAGCTTCAACGGTGAAGAAGTGCGAGGTTATCATAAACCGATTATGTTAGCCGGCGGTATTGGTAATATTCGCGGCGAACACGTTCAAAAAGGTGAAATTCCAGTCGGTGCGAAATTGATCGTATTAGGCGGCCCAGCCATGAACATCGGCTTAGGCGGTGGGGCAGCGTCTTCGATGGACAGCGGGAAATCAAAAGAAGATTTAGATTTTGCCTCTGTTCAACGTGAAAACCCAGAAATGGAACGCCGTTGCCAAGAGGTGATTGATCGCTGCTGGCAATTAGGTGATGAAAACCCAATTCTCTTTATCCACGATGTGGGTGCGGGTGGTTTATCCAATGCAATGCCTGAATTAGTTCATGATGGCGAACGTGGCGGTAAATTTGACTTACGTTCCATCCTTTGTGATGAAAAAGGGATGTCGCCATTAGAAATTTGGTGTAACGAATCGCAAGAACGTTATGTATTAGCGGTTGCACCAGAAAAACTCGAATTATTTACCGCACTTTGTGAGCGTGAGCGTGCGCCGTTTGCGGTCATTGGTGAGGCAACGGAAGAGAAACATTTAACCTTGCACGATAGTCATTTTGATAATAATCCAATTGATTTGCCAATGAATGTGTTATTGGGCAAAACCCCGAAAATGACGCGCGAGGTTTCGTCAAAAACTGTCGAAAATCAACCGCTTGCAACAGAAAATATTCAATTAAAAGAAGCTTTTCATCGTGTATTACGTTTACCGGTGGTGGCAGAAAAAACGTTCTTAATCACCATTGGCGACCGTTCGGTAACAGGTATGGTAGCGCGTGATCAAATGGTAGGCCCATGGCAAATTCCGGTGTCTGATGTGGCCGTCACAACCGCTTCATTAGACAGCTATCACGGTGAAGCCATGGCAATGGGCGAGCGTGCACCTGTGGCATTATTAGACTTTGGTGCTTCTGCACGTTTATCGGTGGCTGAATCCATTACCAACATTGCGGGCACCAACATTGGCAATATTAAACGCATCAAACTGTCTGCAAACTGGATGTCTGCAGCAGGTCATGGTGGTGAAGACGCTGGCTTATATGAAGCGGTAAAAGCAGTGGGTGAAGAACTTTGCCCTGCATTAGGAATCACCATTCCAGTGGGTAAAGACTCCATGTCGATGAAAACCACCTGGGAAGAAAATGGCGAGAAAAAATCAGTAACAGCTCCGCTTTCTTTAGTGATTTCATCTTTTGCTCGCGTGGAAGATGTCCGCAAAACCGTGACACCTCAATTACGCACAGATAAAGGCGCAAGCCGTTTATTATTGATTGATTTAGGCGAAAGAAAAAATCGCCTAGGTGCGACCGCACTTGCGCAAGTGTATAAGCAATTAGGTGACAAACCGGCTGATGTGGTAAACGTAGCTAAACTGAAAAACTTCTTTGATGCAATGCAAGCACTAGTAGCAGAGCGCAAATTATTGGCTTACCACGACCGTTCAGACGGTGGTTTAATTACCACGCTTGCAGAAATGGCGTTTGCGGGTAACTGCGGTGTGGATGTGGATATTTCTGCATTAGGCGACAATGACTTATCCGTGTTATTCAATGAAGAATTAGGTGCAGTGATCCAAGTATCAGAAAGTGAATTAAGCGCGGTGCGTGAGGTATTAAAAGCCCATGACTTGCTTGATTTAACGCATGAACTCGGTTCTGTTAGCTCAGAAGATCGTTTTGAAATCACTCGTGGTAGCAAAAAACTATTAAGTGAAAAACGCTCTGAATTACGCGGTATTTGGGCAGAACTCACTCACCAAATGCAACGCTTACGTGATAACCCAGAATGTGCCGACCAAGAATTTGAAGCGAAAAAAGCCACAGACAACAAAGGTTTATCTGCTCACTTAACTTATGATGTGAATGAAGATATTGCCGCGCCGTACATCAGCAAAGGCGTGAAACCAAAAGTGGCCGTATTGCGTGAACAAGGCGTAAACAGCCACGTTGAAATGGCAGCCGCTTTTGACCGTGCAGGTTTTGCGGCGATTGATGTCCACATGAGCGATTTAATGGCAGGCCGTTACAACTTAAACGACTTCAACGCGATGGTCGCCTGTGGGGGCTTCTCTTACGGTGATGTATTAGGTGCTGGTGGTGGCTGGGCAAAATCCATTTTGTTCAACCCACAATTACGCGATCAATTCAGCCAATTCTTCGCCAATGAAAACACCCTTTCATTAGGCGTATGTAACGGCTGTCAATTTATCTCCACCCTTGCGGAAATCATCCCAGGTGCAGAAAACTGGCCACGTTTCGTGCGTAATAAATCAGAACGTTTTGAAGCGCGCGCTGCGATGGTAAAAATCAACGACACCAACTCATTGTGGTTTAAAGGCATGGCTGGCTCACATATGCCGATTGCGGTTTCTCACGGTGAAGGTCGCGTAGAATTCAAAACGCCTGATAATTTGACCGCACTTCAAGCGCAAAACTTGATTGTGGCACAATATATCGACAGCCATTTAAACGTGACTGAAACCTATCCAGCTAACCCGAATGGTTCAGCATTGGGTATTACCGCAATTTCTAACGTGGATGGCCGTATTGCTGCGATGATGCCACACCCAGAACGTGTATTCCGTGCCGTGAGCAACTCATGGTACCCAGAAGATTGGTCTGAAGATGGTGCTTGGATGCGAATTTTTAGAAATGCGAGAGTGAATTTTAAATAATGTGAGATTGCTCACAGAAAATTAATTAAAAATAAGAGATACTACTAAATTGGTATCTCTTTTTTATTACATAAACCTGAGTAATAAAAAAATGCCAACAATATTAGCGAGTAATATTGTTAATGATTTATATAAATACTTTATATAAAAATTCTTTGGGCATTATGCCCGTTATATCCATTGAACTATATAAGGAGTTCTGAATGAGTGCATTAGTTACATTGCTAGCTAATATTGTTGCGCCATTGCAACGTCAATTTATTAACTTTATCCGCATTGCGATTTGTGTTGTGATGGTTTGGATTGGAGGTTTAAAAGTTTGCCAATATGAGGCAGATGGTATCGCCCACTTTGTGTCAAATAGTCCTTTCTTAAGCTTCCTTTACAAAAACGGTGCAAATGAAGTGATAAATGATAAGGGTGTTTTAGTGAAAGAATATACCTTATATAAAAACCCTGAAGGCAAAATGGTCGCAAAAAATATTGAATGGCATAAAGCCAACGGCACCTATACCGCTTCTTATATTATTGGTGCAATCATTGTGACAATTGGTATTTTAGTATTAGCGGGGATTTGGTCTCCAACATTAGGTTTATTCGGAGGTTTACTCACCTTTGGTATGTCGATAGTCACGCTGTCGTTCTTGATATTTACGCCAGAAACCTGGGTGCCGAATTTAGGTGGTGACTTCCCAACACCTAATTATGGCTTCCCATATCTCTCAGGTGCTGGCCGACTCGTGATTAAAGATATTATTATGATGGCAGGTGGCTTAGTTGCTGCAGCAGAATGTGCGAAACGCTATTTAGATAATAAAAAACAATTTGCGTAATAGTTAGATTTTAAAAGGCTTGCTGGGAGAAACAGCAAGCTTTTTATTAGTAAAAATATACCAGAAATTTAATAAATAACGTGTATTCTGTGTGGCTAGAAACACAATGGTGTTCAGAATAACAATCTGAAGATAGAGCTTAGTTTCAGATTGTTAGGAGTACTAGAGTAGAGTTTTATCAATAAAATAGAAGATAATTATTTTATCACTATTTTGCTGTTATATATTTTAAAATTAATATTGTTATGTCTGATAATTTTACATCTAATTCTGAAATAAAAAGAATTATAAAATTTATTTCTGATAATTGGTCAAAGTTAATGATTGCTCCATCTTTTTTTGGGGTTATATTTCTTTGGGTTTATTTATTGAGTATAGATAAGGTGGAGTTTTTTCCACAGGTGAGTTTTTCTTCTCCTGGTATCCTTTTAATATTATTGCTCTTTATTTTTTTATTTTTTAATTTTAACCTTTCAATCTTTATCTTTAAATCCTTGTTGCTGGATAATAATAAGTTTAATGAATTTGTTAATAATAATAAGATTTTATATGTTTTAATTCAACCTATTGCTATTTTGTTTGTTTTGGTGATTTTCTACTTTTGTTTTTATGGGGATTTAAATTATAATGAAAGATTTTATCTTTGTTATTTTATTTTGCTTTTAGTTTTTCTTGTTTTTTTATGTTGTATATTTAATTTTAAGGCGTTTAATTTTGATGCATTTAAATTTGCTGCTTTGTGTAAGTTTTTTAATGATAACTCAATTATCCTGTTTCCTTCTTTTTTATATGTCATTACCGCCTTTCTTTCTATTTTTCCTTTATATGTGATTGGTGAAGTGTCAAGTGACCTTGGTCAAACATTCTTTTGGTTAATAGTTATCTATCTGTTATTTTTAGTGGCAAGTTGTTATGTGGTTTTATATGATATTAACTTAGTGGGCTATTTAGTTGTTTTAGGTATGATTTATATTCTATTATTTATAGCCATAGCTAAAGTGGGAAATGGATTCAAGTTACAAAGAATGATATTAAAACCTATTGGTATTGCTCAAGCACCGTCACAAAGTGGGGAGTATCTTTTGAGAAATGAAGATTTTTTAGAGTTAATAGAGCGTAATAAATTCGAAAAATATGTGAATACTATAGATGCAAGAACTTACACTTATATTCATGGGTATCTTATTTTGAATGTTGGGAATGTGAGAGTAATCTGTCCACACGATTTTGAGTCTGAAGATAATAAGAAGTCTGATACTAACAGATTGGATTTCTCTAGATGTTTAGGTCTAACATCTGAAGATATTAAATTTATGAAAAAGGGTTTTCCTAAGAATAATAAAAACTAATGGAAAAGTTTATTGGAGAATTCTTCTACTTTAGAATTTTATAAGTTTAAGAAAAGCGGTCAAAAATCACAACGAATTTTGACCGCTCTTTTTATTACTTTTAC
>ENA-OVGM01001346-OVGM01001346.1-human-gut-metagenome-genome-assembly--contig:-NODE-1346-length-20362-cov-12.082878_pt1 | contig 20362 bp, 20 predicted proteins | sample MGYA00237773_ERZ505425 | MGnify/ENA primary metagenome ERZ505425 (study PRJEB26158, sample SAMN06016407) | human gut metagenome | biome: human gut; feature: ankylosing spondylitis patient; material... | reverse complement strand
CTTTGCGGACATTTAAGAAGATATAAAAAGATAGTCAAAAAGACATATATAATTTATCTATAATTAACTTGAAAGTAATTTACTTCAAAGTTAATTACGTCATATGTAGTTTGCTAAACACATTATATCCCCCCATAATCCACAAGACACCGTTTCAGTCCCCCAATCACATCACTGAACACGACACCATATTCTGCTGCCTTTCCGCAGTCCATCCAGAGATTATGCGCTGCCGGGACTTCTTTTACCATCTGCTTACTTCCAGTGATGCGCAAAAAATCCTTCGTAATCTCATACATGGACTGTGTTGTCTCGCTTCCAAAATTGTAAATTCCACCCGGAAGCTTTATCACACGTTCCATATTCTCGCACACTTCACGCAGATAAGTGATCCCACGATACTGACGTCCAAAAGTAAGCGTCTCTTTTGCATTGAGAACATTCAATAGATAATTGCCCTTCGGTGAAATGTAGTCATACATCCATTCTGCCCGCGGCAGCACAGAATCCGGCTGTCTGTCCAACACCCGCTGTTCCATTTCCAGTTTATGCGCTCCATAGATATTCGCAGGTTTTGCCTCATCCTCCCGATATGGTCCGTCGCTCTCGCAGCCACGGTACACCTGATCTGAACTGAAACAGATCAGTTTTCTTCCGTCTGATGCTTTCGCCAGATAAACCGGAAGAAGTACATTTGCATAATAGGACTCTTCCGGATTTTTCTCACAGATCCCCACATCCGAAATTGCAGCTGTGTGGATGATCACATCTGCTTCGCTCTCCTCCACGATCTGCCTGATCTGTTTTTCGTTCATTCCCTGAATGGACGGCGCGGCAATTGCTCCTTCTAACTCTTTCATCAGGCGTGTGCCCACAAAGCCGTGTGCTCCGGTAACTAATATTTTCATTTTGTTTTCCTCCTCATTCTTTTTAATGCATCTTCAACTCAAAGTCTTGATTTTCCTCCTCACATAATATCACTCATCGCCCTGTGCAAAATATGCATCGCAGAACCCATTCCATTTTTCTTCATACTCATCATGTTCTAATTTCGTCAGATCATGTGGTGTGTAAATATTTCTTTTTTGTGCTTCTGTCACAAAATATTCCAGATAATCTGCCTCTTCCGCTGACCAGAAAGCCAGCACCGTATCCAACCCTTTCTCTGCCGCAACCGCCATCCTCGTGTGTCCATCCATTGAAACAATTTCGTTTCCAAACTTTTTCAATGGAATGATGACATCTTCCTTCGTATGGATGAAAGTGCCCACTTCTTTTTTCTTTGACTTATCCACGTAAAACTGCGATGGCTGTATGTTTTTCAACGGAATTTCAAACAATTCCACTTTTGGAAATTCTTTTACCATGTTTCCCTGTACATCCCGGAATGTCGTGATATGCTCTGCAAAGAAACGGAAATACTCGATCACCGCCTCATAGTATTTCCTGTTTTCCCCGGTGATCACAGCCTCCGATGTTCCGGTGATCAGCACCTCATAGAAAAAGATGCCATTTACCACGAATGCACCGTGCTGTCTTAATACTTTTTCGGAAAAACGATTATCTTCATAGCTGTTGATACGCTCAATATCCAATTGTTCTACTCCCTTTATTGGCATGCTATTTTCCTCACCTGTTCGTTATTCTGCTTACATAAAAAATCCTCATGTGTCATACATCAACGATAACACATAAGGATTTCCTCTTCAAATTATTTATTTCAGGGAGATTTATGAAAAAAAGTTTTGCATCACCAATGATGGTGTATCAGATTTTATCGGCACTATGCATACCATCTTTCTAGCAGATTCCCAGATAACTTCCCAGTTTCTCAAACTCTTCCGGATTAATGCAGTTCGGTATTTCCACATCTGCAATCTTTTCCCTGCACTCCTCATAATCCATCCAGCAGACTTCTGCGACTTCCGACTCTTGCAGTTTCAGTTTACCAATATCCACCGGCTGTCTGTATACAAAATCATTACTGAGCTCATTATCCCGGAATATTTTTCCAGAAAAAGTTGTCTCAAACTTCACGAGTGTTGTTCCGAATAGTTCCAGCTGCTCCGGCTGTGCAGACAATCCCAGTTCCTCCTCAAACTCCCGCAGTGCACTCTCCATGACCCCATCTCCGGCACTGATATGCCCGGCAGAAGATATATCATAGCAGCCGGGGTACGAATCCTTGTTATCGCTCCGCTTCTGAAGCAGTACATCATATCCGCTCTTATCATTTTCCCGCACGATCCAGATATGAACAGTTCCGTGCAGTGCGCCTTCACGATGTGCCACACTGCGTTCTTTTACTACGCCTGTTTTACTTCCATCCTCATTTAAAATATCGAAAAGCTCCAACTCTTTTGCATCCAGAACTGCCTGCTCCAGAATATCCTGCTTATTGTATACAAGCTTTAAAGAAAAGAACTCCTTCTGCTCCTCTAACAGACGGAAGAAAATCCGGTCGCCTTCCCAGAGATTCAATTCCGGAATCTGGTCTTTTTCTACCCATTCCAGCACACCTTCGTTGCAGTCGATTGGTGTTCCCTCGAATCCATCTGCTGTAAAAAGTGACATGTATTCTACGGTATCTTCCCCCAGAACAAAAGTTATAATACCACGATATTGCCATGAAGTCAGGGTATAACCGGTTTCCTCCCGGACTTCCCTTAACATACATTCCTCCGGACTTTCTCCCCACTCAAATTTTCCACCGACACCGATCCATTTGTCATGATTGATGTCATTTTCCTTTTTGATGCGGTGAAGCATCAGATACTTGTTATCTTTTTCAATATAACATAAGGTTGTCAATTTATTCATTTGTGAAAATACCCCTGTCTTTTTTCTTTTGGTTTTAGCTTATCACTAAACCAGAGGATATTGCAACCTATAACCCATACCCCCGCAGTGCACGCTCATTGCTTACGCATAGTATTTCGCCTGCGCACTCCAGAGTTCGTAATATTTGCAGTTCGTCTGCTCCACGAGCTCCTCGTGTGTTCCCTGCTGCACGATCCTGCCCTGGTCAAAGACGACAATCTCATCACAAAACCTGCAGGAAGAAATCCTATGACTGATGTAAACCGCTGTCCGGTCGCCAACAATCTCATTGAAGCTGCTATACACCTCTGCTTCCGCGATCGGGTCTAAGGCGGCAGTCGGTTCATCTAAGATCAGGAATGCCGCGTTCTGGTACAGTGCCCTTGCAAGTGCGATCTTCTGTTCCTCGCCACCGGAGATGTTCACTCCGTCAGCATCACAATCCTTGTAAAGCCAGGTGTCCAACCCCTTTTTCATCCGGTCGGAATGTACATCAAAGCCAGCAAGCTTCAAGCATTCCTGCACCTTGTCTGCATCATACTCTGTAGATGCCGCCACATTCTGACCTAGTGGAAGGGCAAATAGTTTAAAATCCTGAAAGACAACCGAGAATACAGACATATATTCCTTATACTTGTATTTCTTAATGTTGATTCCATTTAACAGGATCTCGCCTTCTGTCGGATCATAAAGACGGCACAAAAGCTTGATAAACGTTGATTTTCCAGAACCGTTCTCCCCGACGATCGCTAATTTTTCCCCGATACGGAATTTCAGATTGACATGGTCTAACACTTTTCTGTCTGTGCCTGGATAGCAGAAGCTGACATCCTTAAATTCCACTTCGTACTGACAGTCATTTCTTTTTTCCACGGTAAGGCTTCCCTGATACATATCATTCGGTGTATCCAGAAAATCAAAGGTTTTCTTTAAAAATTCCCAGTTTGTATTCACTTCACCAATTGCACCCAAAAATTCCTCCAGATTATGGCTTAAAGCCGTCACCGCACTGATATACTGTGTCACAGCACCGATTCCAAATGCACCTCCGTATGCCTTTAAGCAGACAAGCAGATACACCAGACCACTGCAGAGCCGTTCTGTCATATTTGCAGCCGCTGCTAGAACTCCTACTTTTCCTTTTTCCAGACGATCCATCTCGGTTCCGATTCCCCAGACTTTATTTTTCTTATAAAGTTCCATAGCAGCCGGGATCTGCTCATAAACACGGATATCCTGCTCCCGTTCCCGTTCTCCTGCCATACCTGCCATGAAACTCCAAACACGATTTCCAAAAGTTGCACGCTCTGAAAGCTCTGCAATCATGTTCTGTGCCCGTTCCACAATTCTCGATGCCAAAGTCGTAAATCCCAGTATTCCAGCAAGAAATACAATCGCAAAAAGAGGGCTGTTCATCCACAGAAACGCGCTTTTCACCGCTTTTGCCTGAAAAAAACTCACAGTGAGCATCAATGCTCCGGCAATACCGGCAATTGCCTGCAGCATCCTCTCCAGAGTAAAGACAACCATACACAGCCCAAATCTGCTCCACCGGTTAATCTGTTCAATCTGTAATACTTTATCCTGAATGACGGCATCATCCACTTTTTCAAAATCCAGTGACAACATTTTTTCACTCAAAATGTATCTTAATTTTTCTAACATGCGGTTCCGTTCTACTGTGTAACGGTTCTTAAAATAATGGTAAATCAGTCCCAACAAGCTCTCGATTCCGAGTAAGAGCAGTACCAGATTGCGTAGAACAACCGGATTTTTCGCTCCTGCCAGTTCCGTAATGATCTGTGCCGAAAAATAGATCCCGGCATAAGGAAGCACTGCACCGGTGATCACGTAGAAAATCAGCGCCACTAACATTCCCGGCGACTCTCTCCACCAGATTCCGATTGCCCTTTTATTCATCCCAATTGTCTCACGCATCGAATGCAGCATCTTCCATTCCTCCTTCCGTGTAATACCTGCTCTGCACCTCATACAGATGTGCATATTCTTTTCCTGCTTCCATGAGTTCCTCATGCGTTCCCATCTCCGCGATCCCACCTGCTCCGATTAAAATAATGCGGTCACAGAACCTTGTGGACGCAAGACGGTGCGACACATAAATAGAAGTGGAACCCTTTGTCAATTCATGATATCTCTCGTAGAGATCGCTCTCTGCGATCGGATCTAATGCCGCCGTCGGCTCATCCAGCACGATCACCGGAGCATTTCGGTAGAGTGCCCTTGCAAGCATGAGTCTCTGTGTCTCGCCTCCGGAAAGCTCGTATGCATCCAGATGAACCTTCCGCCCCAGTTTTGTCTCATATTTCTCTGACAGTCTTTCAATGTTTTCTTCCAGACCTGCATCCTTTACTGCCGCCTTCACGCGAGAAAAATCAATCTCATCCACGCACTGTGCCACATTTTCTGCGATTGTTCCCGGCAGAATGGAAAAATCCTGAAAGACTGCGGAAAATAGTCTGTAATACTCTTTTCGGTTATATTTTCGGATATCCTCGCCATTTAAGAGCACACACCCATCTGTCGGGTCAAAAAATCCACACAAAAGCTTCACCAGTGTTGATTTTCCAGCTCCATTTCTTCCCACAACCGCAAGCTTTTCCCCATTTTGTATCGTAAGATTTAAGTTGTGTAACGTATCCTCTGATGCCCCCGGATACCGGAAACTCACATTTTCCAATCGAAGCTCATACTGTCCTGCTGCATTCTTTGGAAGCGGCTCCCCATCTTCAAACCGGTACGGCTCCTCGTAGGAGATCAGTTCCATCACGTCAGAAATCCCAACACCTGACTGCCTGATCTGTGCCACATTTTCCATGATTCCCTGCACCCAGCTTGTAAAACCGCTCACCGCGGAAAAATATAAGATAAACTGTGGGGCATCCATATTTCCTGCAAGCACCTGTCCGATCAGATAGGCATACGCAACTCCATTCCTGATCAGTGCAGAAAAAATGTTCACACAATCTGCCATAAAATGATGGTTTCCCAATGCCCTTTCAAAATGCATGAATATCTCATAATTCTGCTTCATCGTTTTTAACAGCCATTCCTTCATATGAAGAATCCGGATATCTTTTGCAGAGACCGGACTCCACGCCTCACCTCTCAGATACCACATGCATTGCCGCGCATGGTCATTTTCTGCCCTGTTGTTCTGCAGCCATACCACAGACCTCTGTGCCGCCAGATAACTGACAACTGCTGCAAGGATTGTGACTGCCAGAATAAGCACATTCATCCTTTTCATGACAAACAGGTACGCAAGGAATCCCAAAATACAGAACACAAGCTGATTTAACTGTATCCATATAATCTCCGTTGCACTGCTGTTGCTGCTGGTTGCCTGGTTAGTGCGCTCTTTCTTTTCCTGAAAATCTTTTTTTCCAAGGTTACAGTAAGATGTTGCGCCAATTTTTTCCGTGATTGCTTTGCAAAGTGACATGCGGATTTCTATCTTTCCCTGATAGGTTGCATTGTTTATGTATTCTTTCAGTCCGGTAAGCAACAGGATTCCACTTGAAAAGAACAGGATAGTTGTTACTAACTCTTTCAATGCGATCTGCTCCTCAATATCGCGCAGTAATACCGGTGTCACGTATAATTCGAGCAGCTGTAATATAAGCGCCAAAATTGCGTCTACAACCAGCCATACCAGCACAGCCGGAGCTTCTTTTACCGCCTGCCGGATCATGAACCGGATCGTTTGGATGACGCCGTATTCTGATTTGTGGTTATTCATTGTGGTTCCTCCGTGAATGTGAAATTTCTAACAGTCTTTACTATAGTACAAAGAAAAAAAGATGCATGTTTCAGGGACGAACTGCATCTTTTCTGGGACGAATTGTATTATTCCTGTGGCAGCAAAATCTCCGTTGTGAAAGCTCCGTCTTCACTGTTGCGGCTTAGATAGCCGCCATAGCGTTCCACAATATCATCGATACGGACAAGTCCGAATCCATGTCCCTGTCCTTTTGTGGTGTGGAATCTGCCACTGATTTTTTTCTGTTTTTTCGTTGCGGTAAAGTTGGTGAAAGACATGTAGAGCTGGGTATTTTTCATGTCCATGTAGATGCGGATCATGCGCTTCTCTTCCGGCAATTGCAGGCTCGCCTCAATCGCATTGTCGAAGAGGTTTCCAATGATAATGCAGAGATCCATCTCCGATGTTTTTAATGCGACCGGTACATGGGCATCCGCCACGACCGGGATATGTTTTGACTTTGCCAACGAGATCTTACTGTTTAAGATGGCATCGGTCATTTTGTTCCCAGTCTTGATCACGGTATCCACGGTGGACAGATCCTCGTCTAACTCATCAAGGTATTTACTGATCTGTTCCAAGTCACCGTCTTTCGCATAGCTTTTGAGTACCTGGATATGGTTTCTATAATCATGCCGCCAGCCACGGATCTGACGGTACATGTTCTCCACCTCCTGATAGTGAGTCTGGACTAACTCGCTCTGGTAGGCGGCTAATTGTCTGTTAATGTATTTGGATAGCAGGGACATTGTTTTTTATCTCCTCGGGCAGTTGTTCTTTTATTTCAATTTTTCACGTATCTTAAAAATATTTTATAAACGCCTCATTCAGCTTCTTATAGCTTCCTCTTGGAACCAGAAGTTTCTCCCCGGTGTTCAAAATCAGCTCCGTCTTGCCAATACGTCTCACATAATTGAGATTCACCAGATATGACCGCCCCACGCGGACAAATGCTTCATCCAGTTTTGCTTCCAGCTCTGACAAAGTGCCACGCACCTCGTAATCATTATCCGCATGGATGATATTATAATTCCGGTTTGATTCGATAAAACGGATCTCCTTGAGTGGAAGCCTAAGAACTTCTCCGCCACTTTCGACGAGAAGCACGGCATCCGCTGTCTTCAAACGCTCTACCGCCCGATCTAAAACACTGTCTATTTTCTCCTGCGACACGGGTTTTAACAGATAGTGAAGTGCCTCCACATCGTAACCTTCCTGAATGTACTCCATGTACCCAGTCACAAAGATGATCTGCATCTGGCGGTTGTGTTTGCGGATTTCCCTTGCAAGTGCGATACCGTCCATTTTCTCCATCTCGATATCAAGAAACAAAATCTGCGTCCTGTCATATGCCTGTTCAAATAAAAACTGTTCGCTGCTTGCATATTCCTGAATTTTTGTATGATGAAAAGTCTGGCGGAGCCATCCCTCCACCAGACTTTTGATATACGCTCTCTGTTTTTCCTCGTCGTCACAAATTGCTATTTGATATGTCATATTAGCAGATTTCCACAAGTTCAATCTTGAAATTCAATTCTTTTCCTGCCATCTCATGGTTTGCATCAAACGTAATAATTCCGGCTTCCTTTGCCACAACCGTAACCGGGAATGGCTGTCCCATCTCATTCTGAAGGTAAACCTGCTGTCCTTCTTCCAGTTCTTCTGCACCCGGCAGCTGGCTGATCTCCACATGAAAGATTGCATTTGGATCAGGCAGACCGTATGCTTCTTCCGGCATCAGGTGGATGTCTTTGATCTGTCCGATCTCCATATCTGCCACTGCACGGTCGAATCCTTTTATCATCATACCGGCTCCGCACACGAACTCTAATGGCTCACCGCGGTCATAAGATGAGTCGAATTTTGTTCCATCGTTAAAGGTTCCTGTATAGTGGACTTTTAATGTCTTTCCTACATTTGCTCCCTCGATCTTGCTGCATTCTCCACAGCCTTCTCCGCTCTCTGTTCCTTCATGGGAACCGCATCCGCAACTGTGATTTTCCTCTGCATCATGATGTCCGCATCCATGTCCCTCTTCATGATCTCCACAGGTATGTCCCTCCCCATGGTGGTCACAGGTCTGTCCTGCATCTATAAGTTTTCCATTTAAGTAATCTTCGACTGCTTTGTCAGTATCTCCGGATGCACCTGAGCAAACTTCAATCCCCGCCTCTGTAAGGGCATTGATCGCACCGCCACCTATTCCTCCGCAGATCAACGCCTTCACGTTCCTGTCGGCAAGTACTCCGGCAAGTGCGCCATGTCCTACTCCGTTAGAACTGATCACCTCACTAGAGATCACTTTATTATCCTCTATTTCATACACTTTAAAATTCTCTGTTCTTCCAAAATGCTGAAAAACCTCTCCGTTATCATAAGTTACTGCAATTTTCATACTTTCTTTTCCCTTCTCTTTCTTAATTATAAATAGCTGACAAGCCACTCTTTTTATTATAACGGATGCATCTGCTTCTGGCAACCTGCCAGCCTCACGCTTCCTGCCGACGCTAAAATATCATTACCGCGCATCCATAGCTCGTTCCAGTCATAGACTATCTTGCTTCAAAAAGTATTTTTTAATAGCCTGCTCCTTTAACTCTTCCCCGATCACAATGATCACTTCCTGCCCCTTCTCGATCGGGTTCATGGTAATTCCATTATGCGTTGCATTCAGCTGTATCCAGCTTCCATCCTCCTTCTGCAAAAAACCTTTTACACGGAATACCTCGCCGCATTCCCTGTCATTCATCAGTTTTCCCACAGTAGTCTTTAACTGTTCCTCCGTCATTTTCACATTCATAAAATAGACAGATTCAAACCCTTTTTTCTCTTCCATATCCAGTTTGCGGTAGCTCTCCATCTGATAGCCGCAGCTAATCAGCCGGTTGAAATCTTCCTCATTCAGATCCAGTGTGCTTTTGCGCAGCACCTCTTTGTCCACCCTCCGCGGACACTTTATCTGTTCCAATGCACGGTTTAGGTGTGCGACCGTGGTGTCTGCCTGCTCCGCTGACACTTCATCCGCATGACTTAAGATAATCTCTCCTGCATTCGCCACCTCCGAAGCCAGAATATATTCTGCCTCCTCAGATAAATACTCTTCCAGATTTGCATCCACGATTGCGATCACATTTCCTACCTCATACCAACGGTCTAACGGCTCTTCGCGCAGCGCATCAAAAAATTCGTCCACATCAAAAATACCGGACGGCTCTACGATGACACGGTCATAACCGCACATCCCCATTGCGATCAGTTTTGTCTTAAAACGTCTTCTGTGACAGTCCGCGTCACAGCCACCGGAAACCATTTCCAACTCGCAGTTGTCTCCCATCAGATCCTGTAACAGCATCATATCAACATTCACGGCTCCAAAATCGTTCTCAAGGATTCCGATGTTCTGTCCTTTGGCAATGAGATATTCTGCATATTTTTTCAAAAAGGTTGTTTTTCCAGCTCCTAAGAAGCCTGTGATTAAATCTATTTTTACCAATGTTCCTGTTTCCTCTCTGTTGCCCTGTTTCTATGTGATTTATGTTCTGCTTTTTTATTCCTATGTTTTTCATGTAATATATTGCACTTTTTCCTATAAATCAATGCAGATTTTTACTTTTAATACCGGTTATGCACCTTTTCCGCAAAACATAGAACGTCTTTGACCTCAACTTTTGTTCCGTCATCAAGTACCGCTGTTCCACTCATTCTCCCAAACACCTGATGCTGATCGGATACAATTAATTTATAATCGAGACAAGCTGCTCTGTCTAGTAGCGGAGTGAAATCCATCTCAAATCTTCCATCACTGGATGTAAATTTCCACGGCTTGCAATAATCATCCTCCGGGATCACAAAGGTCACATCATCAATTTTGTGTGCCACGCCGTCATAGAAGATCACGTTTTCCGAAGCTGCTTTCGTGTTGCCAAACCCATAGCCGATATTAAACCCAAATGCATGTCCAGCGACATCGCAGTTCCCAGAACCCCAATACCACGTATTATCATACGTCCACACACCGCGTCCCCAGTCGAGCGTCCCAAAATGTTTTTCCGGGTAAAATTCGTACCGCTTTCCATTATATTCTGCAAAACCTTCTGCGCGCATACAATTGATTTTCTGGTTATAATAGAATCTTCCCTTTTTATCCCACGGTGTTGCAATGACCATCGTATCCATTTGGGGCTGCTGCAACCGGATGTCACAGGAGAATGGCTTGCCCTGATAGAAGTTATCAAATTTGCAGATAATATGACGTATAGTTATATTCTTTTCGTTCTCCAACACATACTTCAACCGGAGATTCTTCTTCTCATAAACAATATCTCCCTCAGAAGAATTCGTTGGCATTTTTAATTTTCCCATTGGAAATGCGTCTAAAACCGTTTCCGTATGCTCCCACGGCTTCCCGGAAAAATCAAGCAGCGACACCGACTGTAACCCAACATACCCATCATCTGAAAGCGTGAAAGCGACCGCACAGTCATCCCCGACTACGAGATAATAGTCCCACTCTTTGATGCGTAACTTCGGCACTTTGATGTGCTCTCTGGAATACTGCTGCAACTGGCATCTCGACCAGCCTGGCTCTGCGATATTGCCATTTACATCTAATAACTGCTGTTTTGTTGTAACTTCATGATTTCTTGCTGACATATGCATTCCCCCATATAAAAATCCGTACGTGCCATATCTCAACCATAACACATACAGATTTTCTCTTCAAGAACATTACCTGTCTGTGTTCCCACACAGCGAAATACATCTTCCACCACTGGTGACACACCGTCTGTTCCGATCCTATAGAATACAACATCATATTCCGCCGCACTGGCACTGGATGTAACCTCGATAAGACCATCGTCACAAAGATCAAAATTGGTACGATATCCCAATTCATAATTGTGAAATACATGCACTACATTTCCATCGATATCATAGAAAGAATAAAATACACTCTGTTCATACATTCTTATCTCTTCTCCGATATCCGGTCCAAAACTTTTCTCATAAGCATCCCTGTCTTCCGCCTGCAAATCCGCATAAAAATGGTTCTGCACCATATCCCGATATTCGTCTATCACTTCCTCGTAATTATGACGGTAAAAATCTGCATCCTGACTGTTGTTATCTGCCACACCTATGCCAGCTTCCTCTCTATTTTCACTGCTATCTGTTTCCTCTTCTGTCGGATCATACTCCTCAAACTGCATATCCAGTATCTGATACTTTCCATCTTTGTCATAATTAAAATATACATCCAGATAGCCGAAGAAATCGAACTGCCCCTCCAGACCCTGAATTCCATAGGTGGCAACGAGACAGTTTTTCACTTCATTCTCATAAATGGCTGGTTTGATGTACCACATTCCCCATGCTGCAACACTGCCATACTCATCTCCTGCGGTTGCCACTGTATCATCCAGATATGACTGATACATACTGGACTCGCTCTCTGTAAACCCGTACTCCTTATTACTTTCTATTTCGTCCTCAATCAGCCTCTCATAATGTTTCCGCACATTGTAGTCAATTGTTTTCTCAATTCCATCACACGAAATTTCAACATCATAATTACCCTGATAAATAACGCTGATTGGGAATGTGTTCTCTGCCAGATTTCCCTCCTGCTGCATCTGTAATGGCTGCCACTCGTCACCGTTCTGTTTTAAAACCACATATTCCACAAGCCCTGCCGAATTCACCCTTGGCGCAAACGTATAAAAAATTTCTTTTCCTCCATCTTCATCCAAGTCCAGATACTCTACGCGGGATGGCTCCACATAATTCACTTCACTGTATTCCCAGATTATCGTCCCATTCCAGAATAGATTCTGATGGGAGTCATAATCTGTTCCTTCCTCTTCGTATGGCTGTTCCACCTGTACCGATACACGATTGCCATCAATCTCCCCAAAGCTCTTTTCATACATGCTGTCTGAAATCCGGGTGATGCCCGTATCCCCACTCTCTGTACCAGATACTGTCTCCGTGACTTCTATGCCTGCTACTTCTTCTGTGTTTACGATTTCCACATTATTCGTTATCGTTTTATTTTCTGCCTTACCTGCAAATTTTATAATCACGATTACACATCCAACACAGACTGCCAACCCAATTCCCCATACTGCTCTTTTCGCCCAATTTTTCAATATAATCTTACTCCCTAAAACCAATCTGTTTTCTATTTCCATTCTATTATGAATACATCTTTTGGTCAAGAAAGGCGTGCCACACCATCGCAAAATAAATCTGCCATGTTGTAACACGCCCACTTCTTATTCTCTGCCTTTTTATTATTTTCTACACCTGAATCCGGTCTGCAATTTCATTTCCCATTGCAAATCTCGATCCTTTTACCCCAACGATCAATGCGTCCTTCAGCTTTCGGATAATCTGTATATTATCTCCCTCTTCCACATGATGTTCGCGCAGGAAATCCATGACTTCCGGCACACCAAACATCCACTGGATCGTATAGCTTCTTCCGATTGCAGCCTTTGATAATTTCTGCATAAAAATGCCCCCTTTTCTTTCATTGTAAGAACAGTATGCCCTGTTAGTCAATGGAAATGTAAGGTTAGGAAAGACTTTTTTGCAGGTATTTTTTCCCTGAAATTCAAGGTTTTGTTGCTGCTATCCACATGACAATCTGTTTGTTTTGAATAACTTTCGGTTAATAAGTATTCATCTGCGCCGCAAAAATCCTGCTGCACAACTCATTATATGTTTCTTCGGAAACTTCATCGCTATTGATCACGTATATTGAACCTTTTTCCGGATCATTTTCATCTCTGTATTCTTCCGAAAAATCCATCTCATTCACTTTGCTGTCAGCCCCATCATATCTTTCCATATGATAAACCTTGTAACCACTGTTCATCTCATTGCTGTACAAGATCCATACATATCCCTGATAATAGGTATAAGACAGACTTTCAGCTGTCCCATCTCCTGCAGCAAATTCATACACTTCACCATCTCTGGCATCCAAATATTTTCCGCCATAAGGTCCACAAAGTATCAGTTCCTCTTCTCCATCATTATCAAGATCTTCCCGATCTCCAATAGAATAAGCATCCCACTCTTCGCTATCCATATCTAATTCTGTAATATAAAAAGTTTTCGCTGTGTCATACAGACAATGCGCACTGACTTCTCCATTTACAAATCTGTCCAGCAGTTCATCTGCTGACATCTGCACAAAACCTTCATTTGAATCCCCACTTGTCTCCTCTGTAGAAAACGTAATATCTCCTTCTAACGTGTCATTTTCGACCAGATTACTGTCTTTTATCTCCGATACAGATTTACCACATCCTGAAATTATAGCAAAACCCACAAAAAAAATGACTGATAATTTTTTTCTATTCATGTTACCGCCTGTCTCTGTTGTTTTCTGTAAAATTCTAAATTAATATCATTTTCTGCTTTTTCATTACAGCGCAAACATTTCCTGACAGATGTTCTTTCCACTCTCTGTCTTAAAAATATTATGATATGCCTGCAAAGCTGCTTCTTTCGCCAGTCCATCCTCCAGAATATTTACCAGAAAATCAGCCTCCACAAGAATCTGATAATCGATACCATCGATTGCATCATAAGTATGATGATGTGCGATCAGGTATTTCACACGCTCGATCACGTTTTCCTCAAACTGCAGCTCTTTTAACAATTTTTCTGCGATCGCAGGTCCTTCCTTTTCCTGAAGCTTTCCGTTTGAACTTCCGTATTTTTCCTCACACAGATGGATGCCAATATCATGCGTCAACGCAGCCGCTTCCAGAATAAATAAAGTGTCTGCATCTACGTGCTCCATCTCCGCGATCAGTTTCGCATAGCTGTGTACCTTGCAAAAATGCTGGATCCGCTTTGGATCACCACTGTATAAACGAATCATTTCATAATGTAATCTGTTGATCATATTGTTTTCTTCCTTTGCTTCTTCCCAATCTTAAATAGCAAGCAGATTCTTAATCGCTTCCATATATATAAGAACCGCCTCTTCCATCTCAGAAACAAGGATAAATTCATCTGCGCTGTGAATATGATAATCCATTCCCATTTTTTCCGGTCCAAATGCAATGATATTCTTCAATGATTTTGCATAAGTACCGCCACCGATCACCATTGGTTCATGTTCTGTGTCACCTGTCACATCTACATATGCTTTGTACAGCGCATTTACCAGTGGAGATTCTCTTGGGAAAAATAATGGATCACCAATTTCTCCAATCTCAATCCGTCCATTTTCATCCTCTAACCTTGCCTCACACATTGTACGGACATCTGCTGCTTTCAATGTCACCGGCACACGGATATCGATCGTGCATGAAATGATACCATCTTCCGTTTTGACAATTCCGTTGCATAAAGTCAGGGCACCATACTCATCTTCAAATTTCAGTCCTACACCAGCGCCATCACAGGACGTTCCGATATGTTCATTATAAAATTTTATAAAATCATCTTCAAATCCGGCTTTTTCCATGCACTCAAATGTCACACCGGCCGCATTGACACCAAGCTGCGGCGTACTTGCATGCGCAGGCACACCTTTTGCAAATATAGTAATCTGTCCATCTTGCTCTGTCACCTGATACTGCTGAAGCTTTGTCTCTGCAAGAGCAGCCTCTAATCTTTCTTTCAATCCCACCTCTGCCGGAATCACAGTTGTACAGGTATCGCACACAGCGTTTGACACAAATCCACCATTCACGGAAATAATTTTTGTATTCTTCGAGTAAGCCGTCATAGACATATGCCCTTTTTCACCGTGTATGCAAGGAAAATTGGCATCTGGTGTAAATCCACAGGATAACTCTTCTGCGACCTCGTTGTAATGCTCCATACATTTTGAACCGGTCTCCTCGTTGCATCCCATGATGAGGCGGACTCTTTTATTCAGTTTTACACCTGAATCCCGGAGAAGTTTCATCGCATAGAGTGCCTCTAAAACAGGTCCCTTATCGTCCGTTGTTCCACGTCCATATACATGATCTCCATCTCTGGTCAGCTTAAATGGATCATAAGTCCAGTCACCGCCTACCGGCACGATATCTAAATGTCCTGCAATACCAACGATTTCTTCTCCTTCGCCCATCTCTGCATAACCACAATAATGATCCAGATTCACGGTCTTAAAACCTAATTCTTCTGCAATTTTTAATCCTTCCTCGAGTGCCTTCGCCGGACCTGCACCAAAAGGTTTTCCCTCTTCCGATGTACCGAGCTGGGAATCAATTGCAACTAATCTTCCTAAATTTGCTATCATTTCCTCTGACAATGCGTGGATTTGTTCTTTCATGTTCATAATTCTTTGTTCCTTTCCTATATGTCAAAATTTGTCTCAAACACGCCCTCCGGCGTTCTCATTGTGAACAGTCCAAGGTTAAAATCATCATCTAAAATTGTGATATGGTATTCAAAAACAACATCTTCCTCGAACTTAGACAATAAAATATACATTCCATTTTCTTTTCCTTCAATCTGGTCGCAGATGTCATCATATACTGCTTCACCGGAAATTGCTCTCGGATAACCGGATTCTTTGATTTTTTTCTCGATTGCTCTGTATAATTCGTTCATGCATGCCTCCCTGTATTTTATTTTCTACCCTGCATTTCTTCCTGATATTTTGCAGCCATTTTCTAATAATCTGCTTATTTTAAATTAAAAATATCCATTATCTCTTATATACCTAAATATGCGTTCACTTTTTCCGGTGTATCCAGCCGCAAAGCCATGATGGTTCCATAGATCATATAATCAACCACATCTTTCGTGATTTCCTCCTCAAATCTCGCCTTCATTTGATCCGGATATTGATGCACCAGAAAATGCACCCGGTAATTATCATCTTTTCTGGAAATAAATGCACTGATATACAATCCATTTATAGCTGCGGTCAGAACCTCATCATCTGTAATTTTTATATCCAAATGATAAGACTTTGAAACAAGATAAAAATCTTCCCCACGTTTTTCAATCTTCTTATCCGTAATCTCTCCAATGGAAAAATCCTGCACATGATTTGCCGTTGCAAGAAGAAACTGCGTGTCTAATTCTTTTTCATAAACATAATTTAAAATATCTCTCGGTGTATACTGCATGATTTGGTCATCTCCATGTAAGCTTTTGGTATATCTTATAGTATCTGCGTTTTCTCAATGATTTAGATCTTCTTCTGTATAAAATGTACCTGTCATCTGCGCATTAATCTCTGCAATTTCACGTTTTCCATTAATATAGTCTGCATAGATATCCCAGAGATCCATGTCGCAGTCCTGTAAACCGTCATCATCTGGAATCCATGCCTTAATCAGTGCGATCCGTTCCTCTTTTGTTGTATCTTTGATCAAATTTGATTTCATGCTTTCTTCTGGAGATAATCACCTGTATTATCTCTGCTCCTTTTTTGTTTTAGGTTGCAGTGCATGCCAGAAAAATCAAAGATTTTCCTGGCTGACGGGCATTCGCCCTATCATAGACAAAGAAAATAGTTTCTTGCCTGCAAGCAGTCACAAACTATTTTCTCTGTCTATTGCACTGCTCATTGCTTACGCACATTATATCATGAAGCAAAGCTTCATGATCGTTATCTACACTCGCTTCGCTCGGCAGTCTTTATTATACCATAAATCATTTCTGTGTGCGAATCGAATATCGTGCATCCTCGCCAAGCATTTTTTATGTAATAGGAATGAAGTTTCCCAGTACATAAAAAAGACTTTCTGTATTTCCGAAAGCCTTTCTGTACACTATACAAACTTTTTTATCCACGGAAATCAATATGCTGTCCGACCTGCAATTCTGCTTCTGTCTGAACATTGTCGCTCTTCATGGGAAACGTATAATCATTGATTTTCTTGATCAGTTCCTCAATCGAACCTGCCGAAATCATAATGGTATCGTCATCATCTGACGTTTGCTGTGCTTCCTTTAACTTGTCCTGCTTTTCCTTCTTCTCAGCATTCCGCAGAAGATTTCTTCAGAACTGCAAAAAATGATGCTGTTCCTCCATCATTAACCTTCATTCCGTAGCCTACAACGTTCTGGTTCTGACCGCATGATTCAATCTGAGATTTTAACTGTGATAAACCGGACGCTGCATTTGCCTGTCGCATTTTCCTTATTTGTTTTTCCAGTCTTGGACTGTGAACTGTAAGTGCTGTAAAGATTAGATACGATTGAATCTGTGTTGACTGCCATGTCATTCCCTCCCATATCACGATACGGTTATTGCAAATCCGTTTGCTTTTACTTGTTATCTATTATATCGGGCAAATTTCTGAAAATTGATATAGAAAAAGCAAACCTATCTGTTTGGTTTGCTTTTCTTTTGATTCGTTGTAAAAATTATTTTATTCCATAGTATATGGATTGGCAAACATCGCAACACCTTTTGTCAAAGACAAGATATCTTTGTCACCATATACCTTTACCGTTCCATCGTATTTTTCATTTTCTCCAACTTTTTCAATAAACTCTGTGCCGACACCAATGACCAGACCATCTTCATCCAAAAGACAAACTGTCAAAGTCGAACCCGTACATGGTGTTCCATCCGAAGCGTAAAAAGAATAATCAACGGACAAATATCCGTCTTCCGGATTTCCAGACACTGAATAATCAGTCTCCCACGGAACGTAAGTTCCGGATGCCTCCATTGTCTGTCCTTCTGTCCATTGCACACGTCCATCTGGCATGGTCTGTCCACAGTCTATAACCTCAACTGCTGTGTTACCAGAACCAAGATTAGGTTCATATATATAGGTTTCACCAATTTGATTTCCGTCTTCGTCCAATGCAACCGCACTTCCATTAAACCATATGTCATCACTATACAAGTTCGTAATTGCCACAAGAAGTCCATATTGGTCATTCTGTATACACGGTGTAATGCTCACTACTACTCCCGGCAGATCCTCAAAAATAGAATAAGACGTACCCCAATAAACACTGTTGTAATCTGTATCCACATTTGCCAGAACAGAAGCGACTTCCTCGTCGAGCTCCGATGCTTCGTCCGTCCATTCATCATCAATACTTTCCTCTGTGTCTACCACTTCCTCGGAAAACTCCTCCTGTGCAGCCGCACATTCTTCGCTGGTTTCGCTCTCTGTGTTCTTGTAAGTTTCTTCGGCTGGCTGTACATTCTGCTTTGTCTCTTTTCCACATCCGCTAAACATACAAGTCGCTGCCAAAGCGATTGCTAAAACTGATAATTTTTTCATACTCTCTTCTCCTTTGTATGATACTATTTTATTGTTATTTCTTTATATTACCAGATATTGGTGTGATTTGTCATCTGATAGTTTTGTGACGATGTCTGCATTGTTTCCATATTTTTTATTTTTCATCATTCTACACATCTATAAACTTCAACACTTTTACCATCAGCCACTTTTTTACATTCTTAAATAAAAAAACCGCAACCCCTGATTTCTCAAGGATTGCGGAATATAATCCAAAACCTGTTAAACAATAGAATGCACACTTCGTGAGCATTCTATTGTCATGAATTATAAATTACTCGATGATTGTAGCAACACGTCCAGATCCTACTGTACGTCCACCTTCACGATATCAGACCTGTGTATTACGGTGTGCAAATGGTGATTTTTCGTGTGATTTGTGGGGAAAAATCCGAATTTTCCGTTGTGTCCGTATGGTTTTCGGGAATTTTGTTATCATTTAATTAATAACTTTCTATCAATACATCTTGCACATCATTTGTATTATCTTTTTTACTCAATGCTTTAAAATATATATCATCAGGTTTCATACTTACTATTTCCAATTTATTCAACTTCTTTAACAAGTTTATATATCGTACTACCATACTATCTATATACACATCTTTATCATTTTTTATCATGTCAATATACTGTTTAATCTGTAGTAATTCCCTGTTTGATACTTGTTTTTTGTGTCTTTTAATGTATTGTATTTTTTCTAGGACATAACAATGAATCGAATAATTTTTAGCCTTTTCCTTATAGTACTCGGAGCTATTTATCAACTCTAACATTATTTCTTCACCTTGTTTAAATAATGCTTCCGCCTGCACTGAATCACTCAAATAATTAGCAAATTTAAGATAATTCCTTCCAATCGCATGCTGGATTTGATATGCCTTAGGTCTAATAACATGTGCCATATTTAAATGATTTAACGCTTTATTATATTCATTACATTTTTGTTCAGCAATTCCCAATTGTAACCAATAATAACTTATATCCGAAAATTCCACTTTTAATTGATAATAGATTGAAAGAATTTCTTTTAATTTCAGACCAAATTTTTTTTCTAAACAATCTTCTTTTAATATGCTTTCGAAAATTATTTTCCAATAATTATTTTCATTTTCTTCAACATATGGTGAAATTTCTTTTAATATATGTACTATTGCATGTTTCTTTTCATTTCTTGATAAACTTCCCCATACTTCATTTACTAAAATTACATTTTTTAATCCAACACCTTGCTCATCCAATTTTACAAAATCCACAATCAATGCCTGCACTCTCGATAACTCCTTATAATTTTTTCGAACAAACATGCCAAAATCTATTGAATATCGAGCCGTTAATAATTCGCTTGGATAATACGACAAATCTGCCTTATCAAATATGGTTAATTCTATATATAAATTTTTAATTTCCGGATTCGATGCTAATACCTCTTTCGAGGTTTTCTTTAACCTTTTTTTGAAACCACTTCCATAAGTTATTGTTGTAAACAAATTTATATAATTTTTTT
>ENA-OVGM01001316-OVGM01001316.1-human-gut-metagenome-genome-assembly--contig:-NODE-1316-length-20746-cov-4.134406_pt1 | contig 20746 bp, 14 predicted proteins | sample MGYA00237773_ERZ505425 | MGnify/ENA primary metagenome ERZ505425 (study PRJEB26158, sample SAMN06016407) | human gut metagenome | biome: human gut; feature: ankylosing spondylitis patient; material... | reverse complement strand
TCTATAACTGGATAATGTTTAACCTGTCCAACTTTTAGGGTGCACTTCACTTTTTGGACAGCCCCTTTCTTTTTAAATACAAAGCCATGAAAATCTTTTCTCTTTTTTTCTTGCTTTTATTTTTTTTCGCTTGTACGCAGCAGCAAAACGACAGCGAAGTGGTTTTAGCTGCAAGTCCGGAACAAACGCTGGATTTGGAAGGTGAAATATTACCTATACAGGAATTGATACCGATGAGTATCTGCCGTCTCGATACTTTTTTGGTGATACTGAATATGGAGGAGGAGAAAATAGTGAGGGTGTATCATGCGGATACCTACCGGTTTTTAGGGGCCTTTCTGGAAAAGGGAAGAGGGAGCGATGAAGTGATTACCTGCCGTAAAATATGGGCGGCTCCCTGGAAAGGTAAAATGAGATTATGGCTACAGGCTCCGTTGAATTTTGTCGGAGTCGTCGATTTGGAAAGTTCATTAGAAACAGGTAAACCTTGTTGGGAGCAACAGTATAAATTGGGGAGGTACGTAAAAAGTGATCATTTATACCGTTCAGTTTTTCCTTTGAATGATTCTGTTTTCTGGATATCGTGTGCCGAAGAACCTTCGTGGTTTTACCCGGAAGGGACATTGAAAAAAATCCGGATGGTAGTTATACCGTTATTTCTGAAAAAGGGATGCAGAGTTTTCCTCCGAAAAACTTGTATTGGCTGGAATTCAATTACGCTTCTTCTCAGGCACAAGATACTGTTTGGTATACGTCTTATACCGATTTACAGTATTTCGACCGGATTTTTTCAACCGAAGAGGCGATGTCACCGGATCAGCATAAGATTGTCGTGGCTTTTCGGCTGATGAATCAGATGTTGTTCTTTGACCGGAAGAAGCTTACTTCAAAGTGGCTGACTACTTCGACTGAATTACCTTTGCCTCACACAACCGAGGGACAACATTATTCCGGGGTTTGCTGTACCGATAAGACAGTACTTGCATTTCGGGCTTTTCCTTTGCATCCGGATGGCAGAAAAAGAGAACGTAACATCTCCGTCTTTGACTGGAACGGCAAATTCAAATATCTACTGAATATCGAACACCCCCTGAAAGCTCCTTTTTTCGATGCAGAAAAGGTATTTCTTTATGCTACGGACGATGAAGACCGTATCCGGAAGTATGCTGTCGGGGAATTTCTTTAATCACATCGGAAATTATATATTTGCTCATTATAATTAAAACCGGATTTATGAAGATTTTCTACCTGCTTTTTCTAGTTTTTCTTTTTATGAGTTGTGCAGAACGAGGTAATGAAGAGAAGAAAGTAATGATTTTAGGGGTAACACCTGAACAAATAGTCGAGTTGAAAGGAGAGGAATTACCTATACAGGAATTGATCCCGACGAGTATCTGCCGTCTCGATTCTTTTCTGGTGATATTGAATATGGAGGAAGAGAAAATAGTGAGGGTATATCAGGCGGATACCTATCGGTTTTTAGGAGCCTTTTTGGAAAAAGGACGAGGAGATGATGAAGTGATCAGCTGCCAGGAAATATGGGCAGCTCCCTGGAAGGGAAAAATGAGGCTGTGGTTGAAAGCTCCCCAAAATTTCATAGGAGTCGTCGATTTGGAAAGTTCTTTAACAGCAGGTAAACCTTGTTGGGAAAAGCAATATAAATTTATGGATCGGGGTATGGCCGATTTCTTATACCGCCCGGTTTTTGTCTTGAACGATTCGGTGTTTTGGATTTCCCGTGCCGAAAGGCCTTATGATATTATACCGAATCAGAATATTAGAAAAAATGCTGATGGTAGTATACGGATTCTGTCTATGCAGGGAACGACGCATGTAGGAGGTAAGAATTTGTATTGGTTGAGCTATAATTATGCTTCCGCTACCGTTTTAGATAGCGTATGGTATACCGATTATGACGACATCCGGGATTTTGATCAGCTTTTTCTCGGGGATGAAGCGATGTCGCCCGATCGCCGGAGAATAGCGGTGGCCTTTCGTAATATGAATCAGATAATACTATACGATTCAAAAATGCAAAACTTCCGTTGGCTGACAACGGGTAACGAATTGCCGTTATTGAATTCTTCCGAGTCGTTCGGGGAAAATTATTCTGGAGTCGATTGTACCGATAAAACGGTTTTTGCCTACAGAGCTTTTCCCGAGGATCCGCGGCGTCCGGGCAAACTTGGCTTTTCGGTGGAGGTATTCGATTGGGAAGGGACTTTTAAATTTCAACTCAAACTTTCCCATCCCCTTAAATATCCTTTTTTGGATGCAGAGAAAGGTTTTTTATACGCTACGGATGAAGAAGACTGTATCCGGAAGTATGATGTCAGGGATTTTCTATAGTGGCCGATGCCCGGTTATTTTTGCAGGTCGAATCCGGGCTTCATGCCGTCGTATTGTTGGGCTACTTTGTTGACACCCGATAAAGTACTGCTCTTTGAATAACCCGACAGTAAAGTGACCAGTTTTAGTAATCGGTCGGCATTGAAGAGGAAAGTCGTGCCGTCTTTCTTTCCCGATAGTTGTACTTCGGTGTTGATTAGAGCTATCATAAGCATAGGTACCTTTCAATTCCTTTTTCCCTATTTGGCAGGTAAAGGTGGAATCATGGTTGAAAGTGTATGAGAAATTGCCGGTTCTGATTCCTGCTTTTTCATAAGCTTTTTCGAGTTTGCCTTCCATTGTTTCACCCAGGGCTATACCTCCTGCCTTTTGGAGTAATTCCTCACTTTTAAATTGGCAGGCTGCTCCTTTGTATTGCCAGGTCCCCTGCAAGTCTTCGAATTTGAGTGCTGTCGCTTCCTTTACGGCATCGATGACTTTTTGTGCTGTTTCTGATTTTAGGATGTCTTTCAGGCTCTGTGCTTCTGTTTTTTCCGGGAGGATGAAAAATAAAGCCGAGACTACAAATAAGGTAACCGGGATCTTTTTCATATCTTTTAGATTATTTTTTGCAAAGATATAAGCTTCCTTCTTTATTTGATAAAATAATCGACAATTTACCGGATTTTATAGATTGAAATAATCATGCAATAGATACAGTTTATGTTTTATGTAAATTTTATAAATGAAAGTTAATTCTTCATTTTTAATTCTTCATTCTTCATTCTTTTGTCGTAACTTGTGTCAGCAAAATAAAATGTATAATTTAAAATTACGACAAAACGATGACACATATTGTAGATATTACAGGCCGCGAAATATTGGATTCCCGTGGGAATCCGACAGTAGAAGTAGATGTAACTCTGGAAAACGGAGTGATGGGGCGTGCAGCTGTTCCTTCGGGAGCGTCGACAGGCGAACATGAAGCTTTGGAATTGCGCGATGGGGATAAATCCCGTTATCAGGGGAAGGGTGTATTGAATGCTGTCAACAATGTCAATACAGTGATTGCCGATGCTTTGCTGGGATTCGATGTTACCGACCAGGCAGCAATCGACCGGTTGTTGATCGATCTGGACGGCACGAAGACAAAATCCAATTTAGGAGCCAATGCCATGTTGGGCGTATCTTTGGCTTGTGCAAAAGCTGCAGCCGGCGCTTTGGAAATTCCTTTATACCGCTATATCGGCGGATGCAATGCAAAAGTATTGCCTGTGCCGATGATGAATATTATCAACGGAGGTTCCCATTCCGATTCTCCTATTGCTTTTCAGGAATTTATGATTCGCCCGGTGGGAGCGAAAACCTTCCGGGAAGCTGTTCGGATGGGAGCAGAGATTTTCCATACCCTCAAAAAAGTATTGCATGATCGGGGATTGAGTACGGCTGTAGGAGATGAAGGTGGTTTCGCACCTACCTTGAAAGGTACGGAAGATGCGTTGGAATCTATTATCGAAGCTATTAAAAAAGCGGGTTACAAACCAGGCGAAGAGGTGATGATCGGACTTGACTGTGCTTCTTCGGAGTTCTATAAAAACGACATTTACGATTATTCCATTTTTGAAGGGCCGAATGGAGCGAAACGTACTTCTACCGAGCAGGTACTTTATCTGGAAGAGTTGATCGATAAATACCCGATCGATTCAATTGAAGACGGTATGGCTGAAAATGATTGGGATGGCTGGGAAATGCTGACTGCAAAAATCGGTGATCGTTGCCAGTTGGTTGGAGACGATCTGTTTGTGACTAATGTCGAATACCTCAAGAAAGGGATCGAATTAGGATGTGCCAATTCGATCTTAATTAAAGTGAACCAGATCGGAACGCTAACCGAAACACTGGATGCTATAGAAATGGCTCAGCGTGCAGGGTATACGACCGTGACGTCCCATCGTTCGGGTGAAACAGAAGATGCTACCATTGCAGATATTGCCGTCGCAACAAATTCCGGTCAGATTAAAACCGGTTCGATGAGCCGTTCCGACCGTATGGCGAAATACAATCAGCTTCTGCGTATTGAAGAAGAATTGGGTGAAGATGCTGTGTTTGCCGGAAAGAAGTTCAATCTTAAGAAATAATACGAACGAAACAACGTATCCGGTTTTTTTAGTTACAGAGGTTACAAAGGTGAAAAGGGGTTCAGAAGTTTATCCCTAAGCCTTGTAACCTCTTGTTAATTGTATATTGAAAAGAAATGGCTGTCAAAACCATCTTTTCCGTTTGAAGAAAAATAGCATCAGGATGACGATAGCGATCATGATCCCCCACAGGATAAAATAGGCATAGCGGTATCTGAGGAAAGGGATATAGTCGAAATTCATTCCGTAAACTCCTACGATAAAGGTGAGGGGGATGAAAATAGCTGAAAAGATCGTCAGCACTTTCATGACGTCGTTGACGTTATTACTGATTGTAGCATTGTAGCTGTTTTGTTGGTCGGAAAGCATGGTGTAGTAGATTTCGATAGCTTCCAGGGCTTGGGTAACCAAACCTTCCAGATCGCGCAGATAGCTGTAAGTATGATCGTTGATCAAGTCGGAATCGCAGGTGACGAAACGGGTCATGAGCTCTTTTACAGGACGGACATTATTCCGGACATAAGATAATTCGGTCTTATAGTGGTAAATATTCTCGACAAGCTCCTTCCCTGATGTGAGCAATAATTTTTCCTGTTCCTCGATCACATTACCTAATTTTTCGATATTCAATATATAATTATCGACCAAGGTATCGATCATCGCATAGCAGAGATAATCGGAGGATAAACTTCTGATTTTTCCTTGTCCGGCATATATTCTTTTCGAGACATCTTCGAAATACTCGTTATCCGTTTCCTGAATGGAAATCAGGTAATTTTTTCCGACAATCAACGAGATCTGATCGATCTGAACCTTACGGAGTTCTCGGTTGAAATTCAGGGATTTCAGGATAACGAACAAATGCTTGTCGTCTTCGATAAATTTGGGACGTTCGTCCGTATTCAGGATGTCTTCCAGGATCAGGGCACTGATGTTGAATTTCTTTCCGAGTTTGCCGATCAGGTTGGTGTCCTGTAAGCCGCGCACGGAAATCCACGCCACATGGTCGTCGGAAAAGTATTCGGAAATCTTATCCAAAGTTTTTACTTCCCCTTCTTTGACATATTCGGCATTGTACTGGGTCACCCGAATGCAGCTGTAATCCATCTTTTGCCGGCCGATAAAGATCAGTGAACCAGGAGCAGCTCCCTTGGATTTTTGTTTATCTTTTAAAAAACGAGCCATAAATTAACTTAATAGGTTAAAAGTTATAAGCTAAGCTATATGGTAAAACAAAAATAAGCTTATCGCTTTTTAACTTTCTATTTTCACCGGCATAGCCCCTGTCCCGGAGCCGGTGTTCAGGCTGACTTGTGGAAATGGGATTTCGATGTGCTGGGCATCGAAGGCTTTTTTGATCCGGCGGCGGAATTCCCGGCTGGCTGCCCACTGCTGTCCTGATTTAGTCGTCAGTTTTACTTTCAAAATCACGGAACTGTCGCCGAAACTATCTACTCCCCATAAATCTACCCCCATAAGGATCGATTGCCAGGCAGCGTCTTTCATGAGTTCGTCGCCCACTTGTTTCATTACTTCGTTGACATGGTCCGTATCTTCTTTGTAAGCTACGCCGATATCGACTACTATTGCCGACCAGCCTTTGGTCATATTCGATAAGGAGTTGATTTTACCGTTTTGAAAAATGTGAACGACCCCCGAAGCGTCCCGTAAAGTCGTCGTTCGCATCTCTATTTTCTCTACGGTTCCCGTCGTACCGTTGATGATCGCCACATCTCCTGTCCGGATTTGATCCTCCAATAGGATAAAGAATCCCGAGATAAAGTCCCGGACTAATTCCTGGGCACCGAAACCTACTGCCAAGCCGACGATTCCGGCACTGGCGAGGATCGGACCGATATTGATGTTGAACTTACTCAACATGATCAGCACGAATATGGTCCATAAGAATATTTTTCCAACCCCTAAGATAATGCCGGATAAGGTCTCTATTCTTTTGTTGCCTTCTGCGTCGTCGATACTTTCATTGAGGTGTACCCGTCGTTTGGCCGCTTTATTTAATTTTTTGACGATATAATTGAGTAGTCGTAATAAGCCGATAAAAATGAGAGTGAGGATGATCATAGAAGGTACTTGGGTGATTACCCAATTGGTAAACCGGTGAGTCAGGTCTTTCCAGAAGGTTTTGTCGGCCAGATTTTTAATACTGTAATCCCAAAAGATAGACAGGTCGGTTACTTTGGTCTGGGCGGGTATACTGTCGGGGGCGATCTCTCCGGTCGAGTCGATGGCTAGTGAAGGAGGGAGGAGCCGTTTGTTTATTTCGAAATTGGCATCTATTTCCGGGACATATAGGATGATTTCATCTACCGAAGGTAGAAACTGACTATGAGGATAGGCTGTTCTGATTGTTCCTACGGTGGAAGCCAGTCCGATTCCCGAGGCTGTCTGGAAACGTTTATCTTTTACGATGATTCGGGAAATACGCGAGCGTTCGTCGTTTTGCCGTTCGGTATTGACAATGAGGAGTAAACGGGAACTATCGCCATAGATATAGTAATAGTCGGCAGTCTCGTTGGATAGCTCGGTACGGGTTTTCAGTTTTTTGATCCGGTCTTCCGGTAGGGCTGCATACAGTTCTTTTATCGTCATACCCTTTCGGATGGCTCCGACCTGAGTAGACGTTATCCTGAATTCGGAGACAATGTTAGCCGGTGGTGTTTTTGTCGTACTTGGGGTGTGACAGGAGTATACCCCGAAAAGTAAACAGAAAAAGAGTAGTATTCTATTCATGCGTATCCATTTTTTAAGTCATACGTAAAGGAAGAAAAAAAAGAAGAAGGATTCTATTAAAAAAATAAAAAATACGATAAAGTAATAATTTGTAATAAAAAATACATTTTAAGCGATAATTCCGCAAACGTGAGCGCTCTGTACAAAAAAATGTCGTTTTTGGGAAGATTGTTTAGAACGATTTCATTTTAAAGCGTTTCGAAAACTTGAAAATCGTTTGCAGAATCGTTGATTATCAGAGTTATTGCAAATCAGGAAAAAATGTTCGGATTAAACTTGTTTAAAAGGGAGGTTTCGCTACCTTTACCATGTTTTAAAACATAAAAATAGCATTCGGAGAATGTTATAAGATTGTTAAAATGAATAGTTAAAGTGGTAATTTTCCCTTTTACATTTACAATGAAGTAAGCTGATTGACGTCAGCAACAATTAAAACTACTTATTCAACCATGAGTCAAGAGACAAAAGTTATCGAAAAACATGATGTTGTCATTCGTTTTTCCGGAGATTCGGGAGACGGAATGCAATTAACCGGGCAGCAGTTTTCGGATACAGCTGCTTTATTTGGAAATGACGTAGCAACATTTCCGGATTATCCGGCAGAAATTCGTGCCCCGCAAGGTACTGTTGGTGGCGTGTCCGGTTTCCAGGTACACATTGGAGAAGAGCACATTACTACTCCGGGTGATTATGCCGATGTCCTCGTGGCTATGAATCCGGCTGCTTTAAAAGCGAACTTACGTTGGGCTAAAAAAGCAGGTACTATTATTGTAGATATCGATGCCTTTACCGACAAACATATCGAAAGGGCCGGTTATACTGCAAATCCGTTGGAAGACGGTTCTTTGTCGGACTATAATGTTGTTCCGGTGAAAGTAACCGAGCTGACTATCGAAGCGCTGAAAGAGACCGGTTTGGATCAGAAATCGATATTGAGATGTAAAAATATGTTTGCTTTGGGAATGATCTATTGGATGTTCGAGCAATCTGTAGAGCATACCGAAGCTTTCTTCGATATTAAATTCGGCAAAAAACCGGCTATTGCTTCTGCCAACAAAATGGTGTTGAGAGCCGGTTATAATTATGCTGCTAATGTACATGCGTTAGCCACTCATTTTAAAGTAGCTCCGGCTACCATCGAAAAAGGTAAATACCGTACGATTACCGGTAATAAAGCCACAGCCTGGGGATTGTTGGCAGCTGCAGAAAAAGCAGGACTGCCTTTATTCTGTGGTTCTTATCCGATCACTCCCGCTACCGATATTTTGCATGAATTGGCACTTCGTCGTGATTTGGGTGCTAAGACTTATCAGGCTGAGGATGAAATCGGTGGTATCTGTACCGCTATCGGTGCCAGCTATGCCGGTAATTTTGCCTGTACGACGACTTCAGGTCCCGGATTGGCGCTGAAATCGGAAGCTTGCGGATTGGCAGTTATGGCTGAATTGCCTTTGGTGATCGTGGATGTACAACGGGGAGGGCCTTCTACGGGTCTGCCTACGAAGACCGAACAGTCCGACTTATTACAGGCACTTTACGGCCGTAATGGTGAATGTCCGATGCCGGTAATCGCTGCCAGTACTTCAGGAAACTGTTTCGACTATGCTTTTATGGCCGGAAAGATTGCGCTCGAGCATATGACTCCGGTAGTCCTGCTGACCGACGGCTTCCTGGCCAACGGAGCTCAGCCTTGGTTGATTCCTTCCATGGCTAAATTACCTGAGATAAAATTGCGTCTGGCTAAAGAAGGTGATGATTATAAACCCTATGCCCGTGATCCCGAAACTCTGGCCAGAACCTGGGCTTTACCCGGTACCAAAGGCTTGGAACACCGGATCGGCGGACTGGAAAAGATGAATATTACCGGAACGATCAGTTATGTGCCCGAGAATCATCAGGTCATGACCGATCTGCGTGAAGAAAAAGTAGCCCGGATTGCAAATGATCTGCCCGAACAGGAAGTATACGGTAATCCTGAAGGAGGCGATATTTTGGTTGTCGGATGGGGAGGTACTTATGGTCACCTTTATACCACAGTGTCTGAAATGCGGGCTGAAGGAAAAGATGTCAGTTTGGCCCATTTCAACTTTATCAATCCGCTGCCGAAAAATACACGGGATGTGTTGGCTCGTTATAAGAAAATCGTCGTATGTGAATTGAATCTCGGACAGTTTGCTAAATATCTGAAAAGTAAATTTCCCGAATTCAATTACCTGCAAGTAAATAAGGTGGCTGGATTACCTTTTACTGTCGTAGAATTGAAAGAAAAAATCAATAAAATAATTTAAGCTCTTCGACTTAAACAAGGATGAAAGATATTTAGAATCAGAAATCGAAAATTAGAAATTGAAATGAGCGAATTAAAATATACTCCTAAAGATTTTAAAAGCGACCAGGAAATCAGATGGTGTCCGGGTTGCGGTGATCACGGTATTATTAATTCCGTGCAAAAAGCGATGGCTGAACTGGGCTATCCCAAAGAATCCTGGGCTGTGATTTCCGGTATCGGATGTTCTTCCCGTTTCCCTTATTATATGAATACCTATGGGTTCCATACAATTCATGGACGTGCTGCCGCTATTGCTTCCGGAGCGAAGAATGCCAACCGGAAACTGAATATATTGCAGATCTCCGGTGATGGTGATGCATTGGCTATCGGGGGTAACCATTTTATTCATGCTATCCGCCGGAATGTGGATATTACCATTTTGTTGTTCAACAATGAAATTTATGGTCTGACTAAAGGACAATATTCCCCGACTACCAAATTGGGAACTAAAACCAAAACTTCTCCTTACGGAACGATCGAGCATCCTTTCAATCCTGGAGAGCTTTGCATCGGTGCTCAGGGTAAATTTTTCGCCCGTTCGATCGATACCAGCGTGAACTTGACCGCTGAAATTCTGGAAACAGCTGTAAAACACCAGGGAACTTCTGTGGTAGAAGTGCTTCAGAATTGTGTCATCTTTGCCGATGGTGCTCATTCTGCTGTAACGGATAAAGAGTTGAAAGAAGAGCGTCAGATCGTTTTGCGTCACGGTGAACCGATGATCTTCGGTAAAAACAAAGATAAAGGTTTGGTATTGGCAAAATCAGGTGAGCTGAAAGTGGTCGAGATCGGTAAAGACGGTATCACTGAAAAAGATATCCTGGTTCACGATGCACATAATCCCAATCCGTTCCTGCATTGGATGCTCGTCAATATGAAAGCTCCGGAATTCCCGGTTGCCCTGGGAGTTATCCGTGATGTCGAAGCGCATACTTACGACCAGGCTCTGGACGATCAGATCGAAGAAGTGAAGAAAATTTCTAAGATCCATTGTATGGAAGACTTGCTGAATAGCGGGGATACCTGGGAAGTAAAATAATAAGCGGACAAGTGTAAGCTGAAAATGAGGTGCAATCGGAAATACCGGTTGCACCTTTATTTGTTTTTATTTACTTTTATACGCACAAAGTAGGAATAAGGGCAGTGATCAATCAGGAAGATTTCATACGGCGTTTGCAACAACGGGAAAAAGAAGCTTTCCAGGAGCTTTTTTATTCCTGGCATCGTCCATTGTGCTTTTTTGCCTCCCGGATAATCAAAGATCAGGATGTGGCGGAGGATTTGGTACAAGATGTATTCGTCGCTTTCTGGAAATACGATTTGTCCGCCTTTCCCAATGAAAAGACGATTCGTACTTTTTTTGTATACCAGTGTCAGAAACGGCTGCCTGAACTATCTGCGCGATTTGGAAATCCGCGCAAGGAATGATCGTAAAGCTGTCCCGGAATCCGAAGAAGATCAGGATTGTTTCCTCCTCAGGCAGATGGAATCCGAAGTGGTAACCGAATTATTCGAAGCGATCGATGAATTACCGGAACGGTGCCGGGAAATCTTTTATATGGCTTATCTTCAGGAAAAAGAAGAAAAACAAATCGCCGAACTCCTGCGGGTTTCTGTCAATACGGTCAAGACGCAAAAACAACGGGCCAAGGCCTATCTGAAAGGACGGTTGGGAGAACTTTTCGTCTATATGACTCTGTTTTTTTTCGAATTTTAATTTTTTTCATACCTCTTGTCACCTATTTCCTTATCGGGTGTGTTTAAATAGTAAAAAGGATTAAAATACTCAGAAATGATTAGCGTCCTTTGGGTATTGATCGGTGTCAGACCTTCGGACTTTCTGATTAATCAAGGATGAGGAAATACCGATTTCAGTGTAGATATACGAATTGAAGGAGTACTGATCAGGCTAAGATTAAATGTTATGGATAAAAACGAGGAAATCTGTCGTTGGGTGGCTGCCTGGATAAAGGGAGAGCTGACACCGGAGGATGAGGCCGAATTGGCCTGCTGGTTAAAACAGGATCCTAAAAATCAGGAGTGGTTCGATACTTTTACTACAAGAGAGAATCTGAAAGGAGCTTTGTCACTTTATGCTTCTTTTCATACAGCGAAGAGGTGGGAAGAGCTGGAACGTTATTGTAGAATAACGAATCGCCGTAAAATCCATCCGGGCTATTGGCGGTATGTCGCCGCAGTGGTGATTTTATTTATAATAGGAGGGATCGGTTTCCTGTATTTCGTGCCGGATACCCGTAAAGAGATGACTCTGGCTGCAGTCGGCCCGAAGGAGTTTCACCAGCAGGCGGTGTTAGTGCTGGAGAATGGAAAAGAATTGGTGTTGAACGGTATAAAAGACACTTGTTTGTCGCTCGGGCAAGGGGAACGTTTATGGATCAACGATCAGGGGCGTTTGGCTTATCACCAGGATTCTTTACAGCAGGAAACTCCCGAAGAATGGCATATCCTGCGAATCCCGAGAGGAGGCGAATATACATTGGTATTGGAGGATGGGAGCCGGGTATGGTTGAATAGTGCATCGGAATTGCGGTATCCTGTTCGTTTTACAGGTAAAAACCGGCAAGTGACCCTGGAAGGAGAGGCTTATTTTGAGGTTGCCCGGAATGAAGCCCGGCCTTTTATCGTACAATCGGGAAAACAACGAGTCGAGGTGTTAGGAACTTCTTTCGACGTCACTGCTTATGAGGGAGAACCGGGGATATACACGACCTTGTTGCAGGGAAGTGTCGAAGTTAGCGGTGAAAAGGGTAAACAATTATTGAAGCCCGGACAACAGGCGATATACACCGAAAAGGGAATCGAGGTGAAAGAAGTGAATGCCGCCCTTTATTGTTCCTGGATACAAGACCGTTTTGTGTTTGTCAGTGAAGAATTGGAAGCGGTGACCCGGAAACTGGAACGCTGGTATGATGTCAGTTTCTTTTTTACCGGGGAAAGCCTGAAAATAAAACGATTCTCCGGGAGTATTCCTAAATATTCGGATTTATCGAAGGTATTGAAAATGTTGGAACTGACGACGAATATCCGGTTCAAAAAGACAGATAAAACAGTCGTAGTCGAAATGATACAATAAAAAATACAGAAGGTGGTCGTAACACCTTCTGCATAAAAAGTCGATCTAATACAAACGATTAAAATCAAACAAAGTTATGAAAAAAAAACGAAACGGTAGGTCGGGAAAACTTCCTGGCCTGAGAAAAATGGTGTTAATGATGAAATTATGTGTCTTTTTTCTGTTCGCTTCATTTTTATCGGTGGCGGCAAACGGTTATTCGCAGAATACCAGGCTATCGCTGATGAAACAAAATGCCAGCGTGATAGAGGTCTTGACCGAGATCAGCCAAAAGACCGATATGCAGTTTTTATATAATGATAACGAACTGCAAGGTATTCAGGTGAATGTGTCGCTTAAAAATGCGACGCTGCATGAGATGTTGGATAAAATATTTGCCGGTCTGCCTCTGAGCTATTCTATTCTGGATAGTGTGATCGTCATTTCCCCTAAGGGAAAACCATTGCCACAAGCACTGAAAACAGTGACGATTACCGGTCAGATCAAGGATAAAGACGGTAACCCGCTGCCGGGAGCGACGGTACGTATCAAAGATACTCAAATGGGGGTTGTCTCCGATCAGGATGGTAAGTTTAAACTGGAAGTAGGCGAAATAAAAGATCTGATGCTGCAGGTTTCTTTTATCGGTTATAAAACACAGACCGTAAAACCCGGTGAACAGAGGGTTCTGTATATTGTGCTGGAGGAGGAAGCTCAGAAAATGGACGAAGTGGTTGTGACCGGTTATTTTACCAAGACCAAAAGTTCTTATACCGGTTCGGCAGTAACCGTACAGGCAGAAGAATTGAAGCGGATCAGTCCGACGAATTTGTTCAAGGCTTTACAGGCTTATGAGCCCTCGTTACAGATCGTCGAGAATAATGAATACGGTTCCGACCCGAATAAATTGCCGGAAATCCTTATTCGCGGGAAATCGAGTTTCGAAGGGAAATCCAATAATCCTCTTTTCATTATGGACGGTTATGAAGTGGATATGCAAAAAGTATTCGACTTCGATATCGAGCGAATCAAACAGATCACAATCCTGAAAGATGCTTCGGCCACCGCTATTTATGGTTCACGGGCTGCCAACGGGGTGATTGTAATCGAAACGAAAATGCCGGAAAAAGGACGCCTCACCGCCAGTTATAATTTTAATGCTACGGTTGAAATCCCGGATCTGACCGATTATGACTTGTTGAATGCCGCCGAAAAACTTGAATTCGAACGTTTGGCCGGAGTGTATAAAGATAAAGACGGTAATATCGAACAGCAAAGGAAATTGGATCGGTTATATGAGTCACGTCACAAAGAAGTGCTCCGGGGAGTAAATACCTATTGGCTTTCCAAACCGCTCCGCACGGCTTTCAAGCATACGCATTCTTTATATCTGGGAGGAGGAAATGAAAATTCCCGGTATGGAATCAACATCAATTACGGCAATAATCCGGGGGTTATGAAAGGATCCAAGCGGGATCGGTTGGGTTTGAGTTTTACCTGGAATTATACGATCAGTCAGAAATTACGTATCGGGAATATGTTGTCTGTTGATCAGAATAATACAGAGGAATCTCCTTATGGAAATTTCAGTAAATATACGGAAGTTAATCCCTACGAAAGAGCCTATGATGAGATGGGACGCTGTATTAAACGCTTGTCTAACGGAGAGGCTAACCCGGTATTTGATGCTACACTGAATAATGTCAATAAAAGTAAGAGCACTTCCTTCAATGACAATTTTGATTTTGAATGGTATATTGTCGAAGGAATACGGCTGACCGGGCGTTTTGCCTATACCTACGGGACGACCCATAGTGATGTCTTTGTATCGCCAAAATCGAGTCAGTTTGAAGATCAGCAGGATGATAAAGATAAAGGATCCTACGATTATAGTAGCAGTTCGACCCATTCTATGGATGGAAATATTGTGGTGAATGCCTGGAAATCTATCGATAAGCATATGTTTACCTTGGTGTTAGGGGCCAATATGCAGGATAATAAAGAAGATAATAAAAGTTTTTCAGCTACCGGTTTCTTGAGTGATAAGCTGACTAATCTGGATTTTGCCATGCAATACCGGGAGGGTGCGAAACCCAGAGGATCGGTATCCCAGGACCGGTTGATCGGTTTCTTTGCTAATGCCAGTTATGCATACGACAACCGTTATTTGTTCGATTTTTCTTATCGGACAGACGGTTCTTCCAAATTCGGTAAGAAAAACCGGTTTGCTCCTTTCTGGTCGGCAGGTATCGGATGGAATATTCATAACGAGAAATTCTGGGGAAATCCGGAGTGGTTAACTCAGGCAAAAATAAGGAGTTCTGTAGGATATACCGGTAATGTGACCTTTTCCCCTTATCAGGCCCAGACTACTTATCAATATTCATCGGATAATATTTACCTGAACGGAGTCGGAGCCGATATCATTGCTTTGGGAAATGAGGATCTGAAATGGCAACGCAAATTTACGGTGAATCTGGGATGTGATCTGGATTTCTGGGAGGGACGTTTTTCTCTGACCGGAGAGTATTTCCGTGAATATACCAAGGATGTATTGATGGATATCAGTCTGCCACCCTCTCTTGGGTTTATCGATTATAAAGAAAATTTCGGAGAGATGGAAAATAAGGGGTGGTCTCTGAATTTACGTACTCAGATGCTGAGGGATACTGAACGGGAACTGTATTGGTCTTTGGCTTTCGGTACCAATGACAGTAAGAATAAGATCAAAAAGATCACGGATAAGCTGGGAGCGATGAATGATGAGAACAATAAAAATGAAACCAAGAAACCGGTACCTTTATACGAAGAAGGAGAATCACTCGATGCCTTGAAGGCTGTGCCTTCTTTGGGAATCGATCCGGAAACCGGTAAAGAAGTGTTTGTGAAAAAAGACGGCAGCCTGACTACCATTTGGGATTACAATGATAAAGTGGTTTGTGGAACGACAGATCCCAAATTCAGAGGCACTTTGAATTCTTTTCTGACCTTTAAGGGAATTAGCCTGAATATGTCTTTCAATTTCCAATGGGGTGGACAAACTTATAATCAGACGTTGGCTTCCCGGGTGGAAGGGGTGAATCCCAATAGTAATTGTGACCGGCGGGTATTGTATGACCGTTGGAAAAAACCGGGCGACCGGACCTTTTTTAAAAATATCGCTTTGGAAGAAAATGTGTCGAATCTGACGACCCGCTTTGTACAGGATTACAATTATTTTCAGATCGGTAGTATATCGCTCGGTTATGAAATGCGACGGGAATTATGCCGGAAAATCGGTCTTACCGGCTTGCGTTTTAATTTCAATATGGGAGATATTGCCCGTTTCTCTTCGGTAAAAGAAGAACGGGGATTGTCTTATCCGTTTGCCCGGCAATTTACTTTTTCTTTGTCTGCTAGTTTGTAATAGGGTATAAATACTAAAAATGAGAATTATGAGGAAATATATACAGATAATAAGTTTTCTGCTGGCTGCGGTTACATTAAGCGGATGTGAAAACTGGCTGGACGTGAAACCTGAAACTGAAGTGAATGAGGATGATATGTTCAATACCGAGCAAGGGTTTATGGATGCGTTGTACGGAATATATGTAAACATGGGAAAAAGCGATTTATATGGAGGTACGTTACAGACTGCTCTGGACATGACGGCTCAGTACTATAGTTATTATGATATTTCTGAATGTCCTTACGGGCATTATCAAACCTTCGAATATGAGCATCCCTCTTGTACAGCTATATCCGATGCTTTATGGATGCGTATTTATTATTGTATCGGTCTGACGAATAATTTACTGAAATACCTGGATAAACCTGAAGCGGTACAGATTTGTAGCAATTATGATTATTTGAGAGGAGAAGCGTTGGCTCTGCGGGCCTATCTGCATTTTGAATTAATCCGGATTTTTGCACCGGATGTAAAGAAAAATCCTGAATATAAGTCGATCCCCTATCGGAAAACTTTTTCACCGGATATCGAACCTCAGTTAAAAGTTAAAGAGGTGTATCAGGAGATTCTGGCTGACCTGACTGAAGCAAAACAACTTTTATCCAACGATGTGATCCGGACAAATGGTCCCGACTGGTTGGGAGAAAGTGAAAAGAAAGAAGAATCGGACGATGTAACTGATAAAAATGAGGGTTATTATACATCCGATTTTCTGAAAACAAGGAAATACCGGATGAATTATTATGCCGTATTAGGGACACTGGCACGGGTACACCTGACTTTAGGGACAACCGACGATATGGAGAAAGCCTATGATTATGCGATGGAAGTCATCGAAAGCGGTAAATTCCGGCCCATTCAGGAAGAACATATTCTGGTGAGTGGCGAACAGGCGAAATACAGGGATATTCTGTTTACCGACGAATTTATTTTCGGATTATATTCAGCACAGGTAGATGCTTTTTATAAGTCGAATTTCGATGAATCTTATGGAGTTAAAAAGATTTTAATCAATAAATTGAGTGATATTTATGGGCAGGGAACACGTGATCTGCGTCAGACACATTGGTTTAAAACATCCTGGGGCACTTCTTATTTATTGAAACATAATGCGGATTTGGAGTATGCCAAAGAAAAGGTGAGGATGATAACATTGGCTGAAATGTATTACATCGCTGCCGAAGCTCATCCCGTCGAAGCATACGATTTGTTGGAGGAGATTTTGCCTTCCCGTGAAATTCATAGTTCTTTGCCGGTGAATGCCGGCCGGACGGAAGTATTGACCGAAGTGTTGAAAGAATACCGCAAAGAATATATCGGAGATGGACAGTTCTTTTATGCTTATAAACGCCTGATTGAAGAGGAAGCGGCTATCCATCCTTTAGGTATAAATATTCCGAATGAAAATAAAGTTCTGGTATGGCCTTTACCACAGGATGAAATTAAATATGGGGACCGGGAATCCGGAATTTGGAAAACTGAAAAATAAATAATTATGAAAAATAAAATAATCATCGCTTTGGTGGCTGTCGTTGCTTGGTTAGGACAGTCGTGCGAAACAGATCCTGCTTTCGATTTTAAAGATGACGGTAAGATATATTTCAAATATCCGAAAAAAATAAACGATTTAGGAATAGAAACAGATCTGTTGGTGGATAGTATTGTTCATACTGTATATGGGAAAGCCCTTCCGGATGGGAAAGATACTTTGTGGATTCAATTACAGATTATGGGAGCCCGTAAAGATTTCGACAGAAATTATAAAGTGGTCGTTGTTGCCGATAGCAGTACCGGTAAGGAAGGTGTGGATTTCGATAAGTTAGCGGATGAATATATCTTTCACCGTAATGTCGGCGTGGATTCGTTCCCTTTGGTGCTGAATAAACAGGCCTTTGAGAAAGTTTTTAACCGGAATGTTTTGTTAAAACTCGAACCGACAGAAGATTTAGGGATTGCTTATGTTGAATTTTCAACCCTGAAAGTGAATTTCAGTGCTTATGTGCTGGAACCCGATTGGTGGTGGGCTTTTGAATTTATCCTGGGGGAATACCATCCGTTGAAATATGAGAAAGTGGTCGAAGTGTATGGAAGTGAGGAAATCGACCCTTATGGGAATAATCCTTATTGTGCTTATGTAGCTAATGTTGTCCGCGAATATTTTGAAAATAATATCGTGATCGATCCTTTTACCGGTAAACGCCTGGAAATATAATATGCTAATTAAAAAATGATGAACTTATGAATAATATAAGAATATATGCCTTTTTCTGGATGATTGTGCTTCTTACAGTTTCCTGTTATGAGGATAAAGGAAATTATGACTATCATCCGATCAATGAAGTAAAAATATCGGGGATTAAAGAAGACCCTTACGAAATATTGCGCTGGGATACCTTGAAAATTCCGGTTACTTTAGAAAATAGCCTGAATGAGAAAGCTGAATTGATTTATGCCTGGTATCTGGATCAGAAAAAGATTGCGGAAACCGAAGATCTTTGTTATGTTGTATCGGATAAGGCTAAAAAATATCAGGCTCGTATGGAAGTTACTTTGCCGGAAGATGATAGTGTCCGTTTTTTTGCTGATTTTGAGGTTCAGGTTTTCTCACCCTATTCAAAAGGACTATTGTTATTGAGTGATTATGAGGATTATCCGGAAGTTTCTTTTATGAGTACATTGAATAATCCGACTAATAAAATCATGCGGGATGTGTATAGTTTGGAGAATAAGAGAGAGTTGAAGGGGAAGGCCTTAGCAATAGAGCAGTCCGATGAATACTCTTATGGTGGAACTGTTTTTGTACATACTTCAGCTTCCTCTCATGAGTTGGATCCTGTACTATTTAAAGAGATTGCCTTGTTCGACGAAAATTCATTTACCGGGCCTGCCCAGGAATATGATATGGTGTATTGCCGGTTTGAAGATGCGATTACCGAATTCGGAGGGGCTATCGGTAAAGATGGGATTATTTATCCTAAACAGGCCCGTCAAAACCGTTATATGGCTTCTTCTCTAAAACCGATCCACGTCGAAGGAGATGCAGAAAGATTGGTGGACTATCGGTTGTCTCCGATGCTTTTGAATACCCGGAATTCAACCTTGGGGTATGATAATCTGTCGGGGCGGTTCATGTATTTTATGAATAGTTACGATATTCCTTCTTATGATGAAAATCAGTATGATGAGGTTCGGATATCGCAGACTTATATCGGACTCCCCTGGCTGGGATGGGGAAAAAATATGTCTGGCGGAACATATCAATTCAGCTCTTTATTTTATGATCCGGTTACTGATCGGGCTGCACTGGCCCGGGCCCATACCGCTACAGGAAAATTGAAAGGACAGGATTCGCTGGTTTTTCTGTCCGGTCATCATTTAGCCGAAGGTTCGGTTATGGCCGTTAATTCCGGTATCAATTGGTTGTATTATTCGGATGGAGGCCGTCAGCTTTATGTATTGAATTTATCGGATCCTGATTTTAAGTTTCCTTCTATCCCTTTCGAATGTGCTTTACCGGATAATTGCCGGATAACGATGCTAAAAGTATCTGTCGATAATTTGGCCTTGTTTGTCGGAGTGGAAACAGACAGACCGGAGAAATACAAAGGAGATGTGTATAAGATAAATGCAAAAGACGGGACAATTCTCGAACATTATCAGCGTTTCGGCGGGACACCGGTGGATATGGTCGAAAAGAAATCTGTCGAATATGATGTCGAGGAGTGAGGGGTAGGAGGTAAAAATGAAAAAACGGTAAAATTTTAAGAAATGAAGCAAGTTTATTTTATCATAGCAATGCTGTGTGGATTGGCCTTGGGTGGGCAGGCACAGGGAATACGCTTTGCAGAAGGAAGTTGGAAAGAACTGTTGGAAACAGCGAAAAAGGAAGGAAAATTGATCTTTGTGGATTGTTATACGGAATGGTGCCAGAATTGTACGCAAATTGAACAGCAGGTTTTTCCGTCGAAAAAAGTGGGGAAGTTTTACAACGAGCATTTTATAAATGTGAAGATGGATATGGAAAAAGGAGAGGGACCGGTAATTTTGAATACTTATAAAATCAATGCCTTCCCGACCCTTTTGTTTGTCAATGGCGAAGGTGGTGAAGTTTACCGGATTGTAGGCAGCAAAAAGGAAGCGGAATTGTTGCAGGTAGGTGCTGATGCATTGGCTTCGAAAACCGTTTATCCGGTCAATCCGCAGGCTCAGCAGCAAATCGCTTTGATCGGACGCGAAATACCTGATTTTTGTTATCGCGATTCGACTGGCAAAGAAGTGAAGTTTTCTTCTTTCCGGGGAAATTATGTGTACGTGGATATGTGGGCCACCTGGTGCCGGCCTTGTTGTGAGGAGATTCCTTATATGGGCGAATTGGAAAAGAAATTTCACGGTAAGAAAATCTGTTTTGTCAGTCTTTCCTGTGATAAGGATTTACAGGCCTGGAAGAAGAAACTCAGAACCGACCGGATGGGAGGGATTCAATTGAATTGTGGAGGCGATCCTGCATTTATGAAATTTTTCGGTATTCAGGGAATCCCCCATTTTATTTTGCTCGATCCTGAAGGGAAAGTCGTAAATCCGAATATGAGCCGCCCTTCACAGGAAATAACGGTGGAAACTTTAAGGGGCTGTCCAAAAAGTCGGATAGCCCCTTTTGCTATTGTTTATTTCGGTAAAAA
>ENA-OVGM01001305-OVGM01001305.1-human-gut-metagenome-genome-assembly--contig:-NODE-1305-length-20873-cov-43.742242_pt1 | contig 20873 bp, 22 predicted proteins | sample MGYA00237773_ERZ505425 | MGnify/ENA primary metagenome ERZ505425 (study PRJEB26158, sample SAMN06016407) | human gut metagenome | biome: human gut; feature: ankylosing spondylitis patient; material... | reverse complement strand
GAGTTTTCTGTGAATTTGATTAAAAAGTCCTTGACAATTTGTCTCTGGCAAGACCGCAAAATCCATCCTCATTTCCTGTGGTGCCAGATTAGCCCCCTTCGACATCCAAGAGCTGCGTGACCTCACTATGTACGATGAGCTGCAACTGGACACGCTGGGCGATAAGAAAACGGCATTGTTCCTCATCATGAGCGATACGGACAGCACCTTCAACTTCCTCATCAGCATGGTCTACACCCAGCTTTTCAATCTGCTGTGCGACAAGGCAGATGATGTATACGGCGGCAAGCTGCCCGTTCATGTACGGTGTCTCATCGACGAGTGCGCCAACATCGGGCAGATTCCCAATCTGGAAAAGCTGGTGGCCACCATCCGCAGCCGTGAGATCTCCGCCTGCCTTGTTTTGCAGGCGAGAAGCCAGTTGAAAGCCATTTACAAGGATAACGCGGATACCATTGTGGGCAACATGGACAGCCAGATTTTCCTCGGCGGCAGTGAGCCGACCACCCTGAAAGACTTGTCCGAGATGCTGGGCAAGGAGACCATCGACGCCTTCAACACCTCAGACACCCGTGGCAATAGCCCCAGTTACGGCACTACGTTCCAAAAGATGGGCCACGAATTGTTGAGCCGGGACGAGCTGGCGGTGCTGGACGGCGGCAAGTGTATTTTGCAGTTGCGTGGCGTCAGACCGTTTTTGAGCGACAAGTACGACCTGACCCAGCACCCTAACTACAAGCTGACCTCGGACTACGACCCCAAAAACACCTTCGATATTGAAAAATATCTGAACCGCAAAGAAAAAATCCAACCCGGAGATGAGTTCATCGTGGTGGATGCTGATTCGCTCCCGTCTGCCTGACCCGGTAGGCGGTTTTATTTTTATCCCGGTCAGAAAGGTGCACCAGAAAATCAGCCTTGCTGCGGTTATGCAACGTAAAACTACAAGATTTCGGGTGTGTACAAACGACCGGAAACGCTTTATAATAAAGGAGAAAAGACTATGGAATTCTTCAACTCTGCTATCGAAGTTCTTCAGACTCTGGTTGTCGCTCTGGGTGCCGGTCTCGGCGTTTGGGGTGCCATCAACCTGCTGGAAGGTTATGGTAACGACAACCCCGGCAGCAAGAGTCAGGGCATGAAGCAGCTCATGGCTGGCGGCGGCGTTGCGCTGGTGGGCATTACCCTGATTCCCCTGCTGAGCGGTCTGTTTGGCTAAGAACAGTGGGCGGCGATTGCCGCCCTTACATAGAAAACACAGGATGGAGTGACATTGCAATGCTAAGCATTTACTTTGGCGATATGCCGCAGGCTATTTACAATACCCCCACATATTTTAATAATGCGTATCTGGATTCATGGCTGGAAGATGCGTTAGACCAGAGAATGATCAAGGCTGTGGATAAAGGGGTAGTCTGTGGTCCCAATGCGGTGGAAACGAAAGCTCTTGGACTTATCCCGCCAACGAAACTTTCCGGTGGCGTAAAAACCCTGATGCTCATCCACAATCTGCCGGACAAGGTTTTCAATGCCTCCAACTGCGGCAATAACTGTGCCCGTTGGATCTTGGAAATTGCAAAAAAGCAGGATGTTACCATCAATCTTCGCCATATCATGGATTTCGGCGACAGAAAGCTGAAAATCAAGGTATTGAACAATGGTCAGATCGTGGACAACATGGGCGATTTGGCAGAGATTGCAGCGCGGTATGTGTAAGGCGGTGTCAAGATGAGAGGGGGTCATGAGGTTGTCGTCCAAAACAACCGTGTACAGTACAAATTTGCCATTCGCCGCAATTTAACGATTTTGCGAGGCGACAGTGCTACCGGTGTGCAGCCGTCACAATGCGATGTTTCATGTTGGCACCTTCTCTCCATTTCTATTATAATGGATGGGACTGCTGGGAACAAGAGGAAAGATATCGGTGTATGGAATCTGTCCCCAGAGAGCTGGAACACGCCCTCCGGGGACATTTTTGGTTTTTCGGAATCTTTTCCGCAGGCGAAAACCATGGTATACTGAGAACGACAACCCGGAATTTGAGGAGATAGAATCGTGAGAACATACGAGAATAAGGATGAACTTAAAAACGAGATAAATAAAAGCTTTGCAAAGTATATATCGGAATTTAATGATATTCCGGAACTTTTAAAAGATAAGAGAGTTGATGAGGTTGACCGAACTCCAGCAGAAAATCTTGCTTATCAGGTTGGATGGACAATGCTCATTCTTAAATGGGAAGCAGACGAAAGAAAGGGGCTTCAGGTCAAAACTCCCTCCGACAATTTTAAGTGGAATCAGCTGGGTGAATTATATCAATGGTTCACAGATACATATGCACACCTGTCACTGCAAGAGTTGAAAGACATGTTGAATGAGAACATTGATTCTATTTATGTAATGATCGATTCGCTAAGTGAGGAAGAATTGTTTAAACCCCATATGAGAAAATGGGCCGACGAGGCAACGAAAACAGCCGTCTGGGAAGTATACAAATTCATACATGTTAACACAGTGGCTCCGTTTGGAACCTTTAGAACGAAGATCAGAAAATGGAAAAAGGTGGCACTATAACTTCCGGCTTGCCGGGCAGACAGACATCTGAAAAACCATACAAAAATAAGGGAACAGCCATGGTACTTTATTTTACGGGAACCGGCAACAGCCGGTATCTGGCACAGCGCATTGCCGAAGGGCTGGATATGCCGCTTTACGACCTGAACGCCTGCATCCAGGCAGGGGATACCGCCCCGGTATCACTTTGAAGCACTGGAAAAGCAGCAGGACCTATGAGGCAGAGTAAACCCCGGCGGCGCAGACAGACCTGAGTTGCTTTTGAGAGACAGGTGTGCTATACTGCCAACAGAATAAACGGGAATGAAGTTCTCCCGAAGTAACCAGATTACTTGAACCGCTTTGAAAGCTGATGACTTCTGCGAAGAAAACCACGCAGAAGGTGTCAGCTTTTTTGTGTGTTGTGGGTAAGGAGGAACGTTTATGTTAGTGAGTGTTTCGCTGATTTTGATGGTTGGGATGTCTATGGGGTGGCTTTGCCAGAAGTGCAGGCTGCCGAGCCTGCTGGGGATGCTGGCAACCGGTATGGTTCTGGGACCCTACGTCCTGAACCTGCTGGACGGCAGCATTCTGGGCATCTCCCCGGAGCTGCGGAAGATGGCCCTGATCATTATTCTCACCCGTGCAGGGCTGGGGCTGGATACTTCCGGGCTGAAAAAGCTGGGGCGGCCTGCCGTTCTGATGTGCTTTGTTCCGGCGTCTTTTGAGCTGATGGGGGTGCTTTTGCTGGCACCGAAGCTCATGGGGCTGACGGTGCTGGAGGCGGCGATCCTTGGTGCGGTGCTGGCGGCAGTTTCCCCGGCGGTGGTGGTGCCAAGGATGGTCCGGCTCATGGACGAAGGCTACGGCGGAAAGCAGGGCATTCCGCAGCTGATCCTTGCAGGGGCGTCGGTGGATGACGTGTACGTCATTGTTCTGTTCTCCACCTTTGTGGGCATGATGCAGGGGGAAAGTGCTTCTCTGCTCAGTTTTGTCAACATCCCGGTGTCCATTCTGCTGGGCATGGCGGTGGGTCTGGCGGTGGGGTCCCTGTTGGCCTGCTTCTTTGCAAAGGTCCATATCCGGGATACCGCAAAGGTGCTGATCATTTTGAGCATCTCTTTCCTGCTGGTGGCAGCGGAGGAGGCCCTGACCACCGCTATCACATTCTCGGCCTTGATCGCCATTATGTTTATCGGCATTGGTCTGCAGAAAAAGAGAGAGGTAGTGGCAAAAAGGCTCTCGGTAAAATACGGCAAGCTCTGGGTGGCTGCGGAGGTGTTCCTGTTTGTGCTGGTGGGCGCAACGGTGAACATCGGCTATCTGGGCAAGGTGGGCGCAAAGGCATTGCTTTTGATCGTGGGTGCGCTGGCATTTCGGATGCTGGGCGTTTTTGTGTGCCTTCTGGGCACGAGCCTGAGCAAAAAGGAGCGGCTTTTCGCCATGATGGCCTACACCCCCAAGGCAACCGTGCAGGCTGCCATTGGCGGCATTCCGCTGGCACTGGGCTTTGCCTGCGGCGATACCGTGCTTACCGTGGCGGTGCTGGCCATCGTGCTGACGGCTCCCCTTGGCGCCTTTGCCATGGATCTGAGCTATAAAAAGCTGCTGAAAAAAGGGTGAACCGACCGGGAGGGAGCTTTTCTGCAGGGAGAAACCATCGTAGACTGAGAATGACAACTCGGAATTTTATAAGGAGTGAAAAGAAAAGTGTGTGAGGAATGTTACTCTGATGAAAATAGAATAACGCCTTTACTAAATCCGCTGGACTGTTTAGAGAACCACACTCAATATATTTGTGGAACTTGTGGACGGTGCATTTGTATCGAGCATGACCCAAATAGAGGATTGCAACGATGGAATTTTCCTTTTAAGTCATTGGAAATTGCAAAACTATATTTGCGAACAGCGGACTATACAACGAAAAGTGCGTGTGGTATTTATGAGATAGAGAACAATAAAGGAAGATTATCTTATAAAATATTTCCAGGGAATGATGGGTTAAATCTATTTTTGAAAAAGAATAAAGACAAGAAATGCAGGCAAATGATGCCTGTGTTTAGTGCTGGAAAGTATAAAGAATATCCACACACAGAAGTACGAAAATTGACGTCTGATGAAATAAAACAATATATGAGTGAACGCTAAATCCAAGTTTGACGGAGTAATGGATATGAAAATCCGAGAAGTGAATGAGAATAAAAAGCAGTTTATATCATTATTGTTATTAGCTGATGAACAGGAGAGCATGGTTGATCGGTATCTTGAAAAAGGAACTATGTATGTGCTTGAAGACAATGATGTAAAAGCTGAATGTGTTGTCACCGAGGAAGGTAACGAAATACTTGAAATTAAGAATATCGCAGTCGATCCGGAAAATCAGGGAAAGGGCTATGGCAAAGCACTAATTGATTTTCTTGCCGGTAAATATGCAGATGAATATTCTGTTTTGCAAGTTGGAACAGGTGACAGTCCATTGACGATACCATTTTATGAAAAATGTGGATTTGTTCGTTCTCACAAGATTCCTAATTTCTTTACCGACAATTATGACCACCTAATTTATGAGGGCGGTGTAAAACTAATAGATATGGTATATTTGCAAAGACATATATAACTTCCAGTTTGTCGCACTCGTTCCCGGCAAAAGGCAGCGCACAAAACCCACATAAAGGAGATGCTTCCCCATGGAATACAAACGTTTTGGCAATAAGATCATTGTCCGCATCGACAAGGACGAGGAGATCCTAGAACAGGTCAAAAAACTTGCCCTGAAAGAAAACATCCGCCTTGCCGCCGTGCAGGCGCTGGGCGCCACCAACAGCTTTACGGTAGGCGTATATAATGTAGCAGAGAAGCAATACTACGCCAACAGCTTCAGCGGCAGCTTTGAGATCGTGTCCCTGACCGGCACCATCAACACCATGAACGGTGAATTCTACACCCACCTGCACATGAGCGCCGGAAACGACAAGGGCGAGGTGTTCGGCGGGCATCTGAACCGGGCGGTGGTCAGCGCCACCTGCGAGATGGTGGTGGATGTTCTAGACGGCACGGTAGACCGCCAGTACGACCCCGTTACCGGGCTGAACCTGTTCAAGTTCTGAGCTTCTTTTCAAAAACGAGAAAGTCCGCTGCGCGGTGTCTGCGCAGCGGACTTTTGTTTATAGCTCTTCCCGGCGGGTGTAGGGCGTCATGCCGTGGTCGGCGGGGTCGTAGGCTTCCAGCACGGTAATGTAGTTTTCCTGAAAGTGGCACAACACGGTCTTTAAAATGCCGCTCAGCTGCCCCTTTACCGTGATGGTGGACAGGACAAAGTCTGCCACCAGCTGCACCGTCTCCGGCTGCAGCTCAAAGCACAGGCCCACCGCCAGCATAGGGATGACGATCTGCTGCGCCTGCAGCGGCACCGCGCTGCCCAGCTTTTCCAGTACCGGACGGCTCAGCGCCGAGGCTGCCTGTACGCAGCGCTCCACCTTTTCCTGCGGGAAGCGCTGCATCAGTTCCATGCTGCGCAGCTGCGCCACCACGGCGGCATCGTCACGCACGATGCCCCGGGTCACCTCTTCCTCCGTGCGGGTGGTCGCGCATTGCAGCATACAGCGCATGGCGTCCTCATAGCCCTTGTAGTAGGTCTGACGGTCGCAGAACAGGTCCAGCATGGAGCGCAGCACAGCATCGGTCTCCTCGGAGACCGCCAGCCGCCCGAAGTCCATCGGCGTGCCTTCCATCCCTGCGCTGCGGTCGTTCAGTGCCTGCAGCTCCTCCGGGATGACCGTGGAGGGCAGAAAGCGGTCGTTGCCGTTGCGGTAAAAGCCCCACTCTGCGGGCAGGATGCGGGGAATGACATCGCCGCTGGAAACGATATTGAAGATATTGCTGGTGCCCCAGTTCTTTTTCAGGCTGCCGTCTGCCGCGTGGTTGTTGTCATAATCCTGCTGCAAATCGGGGCAATCTGCCGCCGTCAGGGACGCCGGGGCGGCAAAGGTATAGACAAAGGTGTTTTTCTTTTCCAGCTGCGGCAGCACAGCGGGCAGGCGCGCTGCCACAAGGTTCGCCACACCGCCGCCCCGGCTGTAACCGCCCATCCAGAGCTTCAGGGTGCCCAGCGGCTGACGCTTTGCCGACGTCTGAACGTATCCTCGTATTTTTTCAACCAGCTGCCGCGCCGCCGTCACAAAGCCGACGTGGGCGCTGCCCGGCCCTGCATGAAGGTTGCCGGACCACTCGGCCCCGTAGCCGGAGCCGCGCAGGAACGCCCCGATGATGGTCACCTGCCTGCCGCCGCGCACCAGCGTTTTGCGGGCGATGGCGCAGCCCACGGTGTCCGGGGTGTCGTTCAGGCTGTGGGTATAGTTGAACAGCTGCACCTCGGTAAAGCCCAGCTTTGCAAAGGCGTCCCGGATATGGTCGGCGCGGCCGACCTCCCCCTCCATCCAATAGCGCTGGTCGCTCTCCCATGTACAGTCGGCGGCTGCCGCCATGCCCAAGGTGGCCAGCGCCAGCTGGTTGTCGTACTCCGTGGCAGGGTGGTCGAACAGGCTGTCGCTGTAATAGTAGTCGTGCCGCAGGTCGGCACCGCAGCGGTCGCTGCGGTACCACAGGGTATAGTAGTCGTCCGGTACGGCGCGGCCGACCAAGGCTGTAGCCGCCCCGGCCTGCGGCAGCGCCGCAGCGGGTGCAAGCGTCCCCGCTGCAAAGGTCACCGCAAGACCCTTACAAAAATCCCGTCGTTTCATGGTTTCATCCCCCGCATCCTGCCCTGCGGCCTGTACCCCGCAGCGCTTTTTTATAGTATAATCCTTTTTGCCGTAGGATGCAATTTTTACTTGCAGTGGCAGACGGGACGATTTAGAATGCGCGCCGCTATCGGGTTGCGGCACCCAGCATCCGCATCGTGCCTTGAGCGGCACTTGCGTCTTGCTGGCCGCTGCCCCAACGACTTCTCCCTGTTTCCGCCGCTGGCGGCAGTCGTCGTCGTTGCACTTTGCGCATCATCAGCGGAAAAATGATTTTTAATTTGGGGTTCTGAAAAGCCTGCGGGCTTTTCAGAACCCCTTTTTCACGGGAGGGTCGTAGAGGGAAACGGCAATTGCAACTTCTCCTCTATACCACATGAAAAAGGGATAGCCGAACCCACGCGGGTGTTCTGCTATCCCAAAATACATATTATTACTCGATCAGGCCGTTGAGCAGGGTCAGGCACTTGCGGCTATGCAGCTTGCGGATGGCCTTGGCTTCGATCTGGCGCACACGCTCACGAGTGACGCCGAAGTCGCGGCCGACCTCTTCCAGCGTGCGGGGACGGCCATCGTCCAGACCAAAGCGCAGGCGGATGACCTTTTCCTCGCGGGGGGTCAGGCTCTTGAGCGCCAGATTGATCTGCTGTGCCACCATGGCGCGGTCGGCTGCCTTGCCGGGTGCTTCGGCGTTTTCGTCAGCAACGAAATCGCCCAGAGAGGAATCCTCTTCCTCGCCCACGGGGCTTTCCAAGCTGGCGGGCTCCTGTGCCATGCGCTGGATCTCGCGCACGCGCTCCACGCTCATGTCCATGGCCTTTGCCAGCTCTTCCGGGGTGGGCTCGTGACCGTTCTGGTACACCAGCTGGTTGGTGGCCTGACGCATCCGGTTGATGGTCTCCACCATGTGCACCGGAATGCGGATGGTACGGGCCTGATCCGCAATGGCACGGGTGATGGCCTGACGGATCCACCATGTAGCGTAGGTGGAGAAGCGGAAGCCGCGGTCGCAGTCGAACTTTTCCGCAGCCTTGATCAGGCCGATGTTGCCCTCCTGAATGAGATCAAGGAAGGCCAGATTATGACCGACGTGCTTCTTGGCGATGGACACCACCAGACGCAGGTTTGCCTCGCTCAGGCTGCGGCGGGCGTTCAGGCCGTCGCGGCGGGTCTTGAGCAGCTCCTGACGGCGCTCCTCGCTCAGAGGGCCGTTCTCCACGGCTTCCATGGCCTTTTCCTCGTCTGCCTTTTCCTCGGCATCCTCGGCGGACTTTTCGCTGTCCTCGTCCAGATCCTCGTTGTAGCTGCGGCTGTTCTCGTCCTCCTCAAAGGAGAAGCGGGCGCTGTTCTTCTTGATGTACTCCGGTGCGCCGTACTTCTGGCGGTCTGCCTGCAAAATATGTGCAGCCTCGGCACCGGCATGGATGCGGCGGCTCAGCTCCACCTCCTGCTCGGCGCTCAGCAGCGGGATCTGACCGATCTGCTTGAGGTAGTTCTTCACAGGGTCATCCAGCAGCTCGTCCATGGCAGCCTTCAGGTCTGCCGGGTTCTCCTCGGCATCCTCTTCATTCTCATCGGCAAGGCCCATGTCATCGTTGTTGTTCTCGGCGTTCTCCACCTCAGCAATGATGCTGTCCACGTCCAGACTCGGCTCGTTCTCTTCCTCCAGGATCTTGATGCCGCGCTCTTCCAGCAGGGTGTAGAGGGTATCTACATCCATGCGGCATTGTGCCGCCAGCGCCTTGGCCTCCTGTGCAGAGAGGGTGCCCTCGCCCTTAGTCAACAGTTCCTTCAAAGTCATGCCCATTTTTTCTCTCCTTCCCGCTCCGGGGAAAATCGTGTAATATTGCCCTGTGCATCAGATCACAAGGCCGCCGTTCACCCCGAACACCTGTCCGGTGATGTATCCGGCATCCTCGCCGGCCAGAAAGACCAGCAGCTTTGCAACTTCTTCCGGGGTGCCCAGCCGCCCCACAGGGGTCTCCTCGGCCAGCGCCGCCTTGTCCTCGGCGGTAAAGGCCGCCATCATGTCGGTCTCGATGACCCCCGGCGCTACGCAGTTCACCGTGATGCCGCTGGGGCCTTCTTCCTTGGCCAGTGCCTTGGTCAGGCCGATGAGCCCGGCTTTCGCGGCGGAATAGTGCACCTCGCAGCTGCCGCCGGTCTGGCCCCACATACTGCTCACGGTCAAAATGCGGCCCTGCTTGCGGCGGATCATGCCGGGCAGCGCCAGCTGGCACAGATGGAACGCGCCGCTCAGGTTCACGTCCAGCATCCGCTGCCACTCTGCCGGGGTGATGTCGGTAAACAGCTTCTGCTGCGCGATGCCGGCGTTGCACACCAGCACATCCACCCTGCCCATGGCCTGCTCCACCGCGTGGAACGCCAGCTCACAGCTGGCGCGGCTGGCTACATCGCACTGGATGGCGATGCACCCGGGCAGCTGCTGTTCCAGCGCAGCGGCGGCGGCGGCATTCTGGTGGTAGAGCACCGCCACCTGATACCCTGCTGCCGCAAAGGCGCGGGCAGCGGCAGCACCGATGCCCCGGTCGCCGCCGGAGATCAGCACCCGGCGCGCCGCAGCGGGCGCGGCAGGGGCAGGCCGTTCTTTTACGGGCTGCGGCGCTGGCTCTTCGGGCGGCTCCACCGCAGGCGGCTCTGCGGGTTTTTCCAGCGTGATCACCCGGGTGGGTTCGTCCACCACAGGCGCTGCCGTTTTTTCCAGCGTCATGATGCGGGTGGGCTCGTCCACCACCGGCTCCGCCGGCGCAGCCGGTTTTGCAGCCGGTACGGCAAGGGGCTCCGGCGCGCTCTCTTCCTCCGGCACCTGAAAGGTCAGTTCAAACTCGTCCTCGTACAAGAGTGTATCCCTCCTGTTCGGTATTCTCGGCCGGGCGCAGTGCTCCAGCCGGAAAAACCCTGTGCCCATCCCCAGACAGTGCAGCGTTCCGTTTATGTGTCCGGCAAAGGTCCGGTGCTTTGGCGTGCCTGCCTGTGCTTATGATGGGTTTCGACAAGATTCCATTGAATAATATACCACAATCCAGCCCAAAAAGAAAGTGGGAACTGCAATTTTTTACGCAGTTCCCACTATTTTCCCCTGTTTTCGGGTACCGGGGGCTTCCAGCGGGGTCTGCCCGCCCGCTTTTCCCGCAGGGAAACAAAAAACGCCTGCAAAAGCTGCTGCGCTTCGGCCTCCCGCAGCCCCTTTTCCACCACCGGGTGGTGGTTGAAGGGCAGCGCAAACAGGTCTGTCACCGAGCCGCAGCACCCAGCCTTGGTGTCGGCAGCGCCGTACACCACCCGGCGCAGACGGCTGTTGATGATGCCGCCCGCGCACATGGGGCAGGGCTCTAAGGTAACGAACAGCTCACACTCCCACAGCCGCCAGCCGCCCAGCGCCTTGCAGGCGGCATCAATGGCCAGTAGTTCCGCGTGGTGCAAGGCGTTTTTCTCGGTCTCCCGGGTGTTGTGCGCCATGGCTACCACCTCGCCGTGCCGCGCCACCACCGCGCCCACCGGCACCTCGCCCAAGGCGGCGGCTTTGGCAGCTTCTTCCAGCGCAAGACCCATCAGTTCAAAATCGGTCATGTATCCCATCCTCTCATCCCATCGCCAGCACCAGCAGATTGTTTGCACTGTGCAGCAGCATCCCCGGCCAGAGATGCCCGGTGCGGTCGGCAAGCCACCCCAGCCCCAGCCCGCACACCAGCGCGTAGGCCATGGCGGCGGCGCTGCCGTGCTGCAGGGCGAACAGCACCGCCTGCAAAAGAATGGCCTGTCCCCTGCCCAGCGGCTGCGCCCGGCGCTGCACCGCGCCCCGGAACACCCCTTCCTCTGCCAGCGGAGCCAGCAGGCAGACCCGGAAAAACCGCGCCGCGCCGCCCGGTGCAGCGGGCAGCAGCACCGCCAGCGCCTTGTCTGCCAGCAGATAGCCCACCGCCCAGCCAAAGGCCGAAAGCAGTGCGGCGGTGCGGGGGTTCAGCTTGTGCATGGTCGGTCTCCTCCTGCTATGGTTCGTTCCCGGTTATAGTACCATATCTGCCGCCGGGTGCGCAAGGTTTCGGCGTTCTGTCGTGGCAAATTTATGCAAATTATTGACATATCGCCCTAAATGGTGGTATAATAATTTCCAACCTTTTTGATGAAAACGTTGCGTATACTGTAATTTACCGGTAGACCGGAGGTATTATTATGATCCGTATCCTCACCGATTCCGCGTGCGACATCCTGCCCGCCGAGGCGCAGCAGCTGGGCGTGACCGTGATCCCCCTGAATGTGACGCTGGAGGACGGCACCGTCCTGCGGGACGGCATCGACATGACCCCCAGCGAATACTATGCCCATCTGGCAGCCTGCCGCAAGCTGCCCACCACCAGCCAGCCCAGCCCGGAGCAGTTCGAACAGCTGTATCTGGACGCTGCTGCCGCCGGGGACGAGGTGCTGGGCATCTTTTTGTCCGATGCCCTGTCCGGCACCGGTCAGTGCGCAAGGCTTGCCGCCGACCTCGCCAACGTGGACAATGTGGTGTTCGTGAACACCGAGAACGTCTGTCTGGGGCAGTCTTTGCTGGTGCGGCTGGCTGTGCAGCTGCGGGACGCCGGCAAAACCATCACCCAGATCGCCGCCGATCTGGAAAAGGCCAAGCAGCACCTGCATCTGGTGGCCGCTGTGGACGATCTGAAGTACCTGCGCAAGGGCGGCAGACTGTCTGCCGCCGCCGCTGTGGCGGGCGGTATGCTGGGCATCAAGCCCATCCTCGCCGTCATAGAGGGCAAGGTGGCGCTGGCCGGTAAGGCGCGCGGTCTGCCCGGCGTGTATGTGGCGCTGTTCAAGAAGATCGACGAGATGGGCGGCATCCACCCGGACTACGCCCCGCTGCTGGGCTACACCGTCAACCACCGGGAGCTGCAGCCGCTGCTGACCTACCTGCAGGACAACCTGCATCTGGACGCACCGCTGGTGCGCCAGATCGGCTGCGTCATCGGCACCCACACCGGCCCCGGTGCCTTCGGCATCGCGTTCTTTGATAAAGAGCTGGTGCTGGAATAAAACCTATTCGCAAAAACAAGTCGGACAGCCCGCGGGCTGCCCGACTTTATTTTTACCCGTGAAAAAGTAGTTCCGAAACGCCCGCAGGCGTTTCGGAACTACAAATAAAATATTCTTTCCGCTGATTATGGCCAGAGCGCAAGCGGAGGCCATTCCAAATCGTCCCGCCTTGCCCTTACAGCACCGCGTCCGAGATGAGCTTGCCCAGCAGCAGCACCAGCACCACCAGCATCATAGGGCGGATGAAGCGGGCACCCTTTTTCAGGGCAAAATGGGAGCCCAGCAGGTTGCCCAGAATGTTGCTGATGGCGCAGGGGATGCCGATGTGGAACACTACCAGACCGTTCATCAGGTAGGTGAACAGGCTGGCGTAGTTGCTGGCCAGATTGAGCACCTTGCCGTTGCCGTTGGCAGTGCGCAGGTCAAAGCCCATCAGGGTGGTAAAGGCCATGATGGCAAAGGTGCCGGTGCCCGGGCCCATAACGCCGTCGTACAGGCCGATGCCCAAACCGATGGCCAGCGCCAGTAAAATCTTTTTCAGGTCCAGCGTGCCGTCGTCCCGGTTCTCGTCCGGCAGGTTGCGCTGCCACAGGATGATGACCGCCGCCACCGGCAGGATGATGAACATCATAGTGCGCAGCATCTCATCGCTGAGCAGCAGCACGATGTGCGCACCCAGCGCACTGCCCGCAAAGCTGCCGATGGCTGCAAGAACCCCCACCTTCACGTTCATGGCACCGCTTTTGAAAAAGCTTGCCGTGGCAAAGGTGGTGCCGCAGGCAGCACTGAACTTGTTGGTGGCATAGGTGTAGTGGGGCGGCAGCCCGGCAAACAGATAGGCAGGCAGGCTGATCAGCCCGCCGCCGCCGGCTGCCGAATCCACAAAACCTGCAAAGCCGGTCATCAGCATGAGAAACGCCATCATCCACGGCGAGATCGTGATACCCATTGTTATAATTCCTCTTATCTTTCCAAGTCGTTTGTTCTTTTTCAGGGGACGCGCGCCTCAGACCATATAAAACCTCCCCTCGCAGGGCAATACACAGCCCGGGACACCCGCACACAGCAGGGCATCTCCGGGCATTTTTTGCAATTTTTCGGCTCAATATTACAGATTGTTTTTAAAGAAGCGGTATGCGTTGCGCCAGTAGATGGCCTCTACCTCATCCTCGGTAAAGCCCTCGCGGCGCAGTGCCTCGGCCAGCAGCGGCATATCTGCCGCCGTTTCCAACTCATGCTGACCGCCGATGCCGTCAAAGTCGCTGCCAAGGCTGATGACCTCAATGCCGCCCACCTGCTTGAAGTGTGCGGCGTGCTTTGCCAGCCGCTCCACCGTGCTGCGGCAGAGCTTGGGGTGTGCCGAGTCTGCGTCCACAAAGGAAGCGCAGTAATTCAGCCCCGCAATGCCGCCCTTTTCTGCCAGTGCGCGGATCATCTCATCGGTCAGGTTGCGGTTGTGGGGTGACAGGGCACGGCAGTTGGAGTGGCTTGCCGCAAAGGGGCGGGTGCTGTGATTTGCAATGTCCCAGAAGCCCTTATCGGAAAGGTGGCTCACGTCTGCGGTGATGTGCAGCTTTTCCATCTCTTCCAAAAAGGCAAAGCCCCGCTCGGTCAGGCCGGTCTCGGTGTTGGCCACCAGCGGCCCGCCGGGGTTTGCGTTGGGGGCTGCCAGTTCGTTGGGGTAGTTCCATGTCAGGGTCATCATGCGCACGCCCAGCTCCTGCAGCCGCCGCAGCACGCCCAGACTGCCCTTGCAGCAGCCGCCCTCTTCCACCGTCAGCATGGCGCTGAACTTGCCCTCGGCGCGGTTGCGCTCAAGGTCGGCAGCGGTGTACACCGGGGCGATCTTTTCCGGGTAAGCCGCCATGAGCCGCTTGAAGATGTCGATCTCCTCCAGCACGCTTACCAGCGGGTCGGCCCCGGGAGCGGGGTCGGCCAGATCCACATAGGCCGCAAAGCATTGCAGCAGATAATCCCCCTGCTGCAATTTTTCAAGGTCGATATGCAGGTCGTTGTGCAAAAAGCTTTTGGGTGCGCCCGCCTTTTCGGCGCGGCGCAGTTCGTACAGGGTATCGCAATGCAGATCCCAAACCTTCATGATGGATACACTCCTTTATGCTTCTTCTCCCAGCAGCTGCAGCAGCTGTTCGGGGTTCATGGACAAAATCGCGCCGTCTGCCCCACCGGTAACGGTGTCGGCCAGCGACTGCTTGGCCTGTTGCAGCTCCACGATCTTTTCCTCAATGGTGTCCTGCGCGATCAGCCGATACACCTGCACCGGGTTGCGCTGACCGATGCGGTAGGCGCGGTCAGTGGCCTGATTCTGCGCGGCAAGGTTCCACCACGGGTCGTAGTGGATGACGATATCAGCGGCGGTCAGGTTGAGGCCCGTGCCGCCCGCCCGCAGCGAAATGAGAAAGACGTCTGCCTCACCCTGATTGAACCGGCGCACCTGCTCGGCACGCACCGGCTTCGGGGTAGAGCCTTGCAGGGTGAAGTGGCTCACCCCGGCTTCGTCCAGCCGCTTTGCCAGCAGCTCCAGCATGGAGGTGAACTGACTGAACAGCAGAATGCGGTGCCCGCCCGCCACCGCCTCGGTGACAAGCTCCAGACAGGCCTCCAGCTTGGCGCTGCTGCCGGTCCAGTTGTCCGCTACGAGGCGGGGGTCGCAGCAGATCTCCCGCAGCCGCATCAGCACGGCAAACACGGTCATCTTGTCCTCCGGCTTTGCCGCCCGCAGCTTTTCCCGGGCGTCCACCACCGCTGCCAGATACAGCTTGCGCTGCTCGGTCTCCAGCTCAACGCGGCGCACATTCTCCGTTTTGGGCGGCAGCTCCCGCAGCACCTCGGACTTCATGCGCCGCAGGATGAAGGGGCCGGTGAACTGGTTCAGCCGCCGCACGGCGTTGGCATCCTCGTCCTGCACGATGGGCTTTTCAAACCGGGCGCAGAAGGTCTTGTAGGGGGGCAGATACCCGGGCATCAAAAAGGAGAAGATGCTCCACAATTCGCCCAAGCGGTTCTCCACCGGGGTGCCGGTCAGGGCAAAGCGCACCCGGCTGTTCACCCGGCACACCGCCTTGTATTTCTGGGTGGTGTGGTTTTTGATGGCCTGCGCTTCGTCCAGAATGCAGGCGTAAAAGCTTTGCCCGGCATACAGTTTTTCGTCCCGGCGCAGCAGATCGTAGCTGGTGATGACGAGATCCGCCTGCGCCCACCCATCGACCAGCGCGGCGCGGTGGGCGGCATCGCCGTCCATGGCAACACTTTGCAGCTGCGGGGTGAACTTCTGGCATTCCTCCTGCCAGTTCAGCACCAGCGACGCCGGGCAGACGATGAGGCTGGGCAGCTGCTGCCCGCCCTCCTTCATGGCCAGCAGGTAGCTGAGCACCTGCACAGTCTTGCCCAGGCCCATATCGTCGGCCAGAATGCCGCCCATGCCGTAGCCATCCAGTGTGCGCAGCCAGCGGTAGCCATCCCGCTGGTATTTGCGCAGGGTCTTTTGCAGGGAGAGCGGCGGGGTATACTCGCTGTCCCGCACGGCGTGGAAGCTGCGGCTGATGCGCCGGAAAGCATCGTCCCGGTCGAACCGCAGACCGTTCTGCCCCGAAAGCGCCCAGTCCAGCGTGGGGGCGCGGTAGAGCGGCAGAGCGGCGTGGCCGTCCTTCAGCTTTGCGCCGGAAAGCTCCAGCGTGTCGTTAAGCTCGTCCAGCCCTTCCAGACTGTCATCCAGCCGCAGCAGACTGCCGTCCCGCAGGCGGTGGTAGCGTTTTTTCTGGTGCAGGGACTGCAACAGTTCCCGCAGTTCCTCCACCGGGAAGGCACCGGTGTCCACTTCCAAGTCCAGCACACTGCCGTGCACCGATACCCCTACCGAAATTTTAGGCGGGGCGGCTTGTAAGTTGCGGAAAGCATCGGTCTGGTACACCTCGCCCATGGCCAGCAGGGCGGGAATGCCCTCTTCCAGCAGCTGGAAAAGCGCCTCCTCCCCGGAAATGCTGTAATGCCCCGGCTTGCCGGTCTCGGGTTCCAGATAGGTTTCCAGCAGCCGCTTTGCCCGGTTCTCGGTGCGGGCATCCCGCAAAAGATCCGGGGGCACCGGCTCGCCGGGGGCTACCCTGTCCTCTCCGTACAGAAAGACCGGGTACGCCGTGACGGTAAGCCCCCGGTCGGCGTCCAGATAAAACTGCACCACCGGTTCCAGCGGGATCTGGTTCAGCAGCAGCCGGTCGGGGTCCACGATGTTGACCCGGTTGCCCAGTTCCGGCAGCACATAGCTGCAAAAAGCGGCGGCGTCTGCGCTGGTAAAGAACAAACTGCGCCCGCCAAAGGTGTCCAGTACCGGCAAAACCCGGCGGCATTCCTCCCGCTGCATCCGCCAGAGGGTGCTTTCGCCCAGCAGATAGGCATAGTCCAGCCCCTGCACCCCGCGGAGCACCGGGGTACAGCTCAGCTGCACGCCGCCCTTGCGGCGCTCCACCTTCAGGCTGATGACCGGCAGCCCCTCTTTAAGGGTATAGCCGCCCACAACGCCCTCGGCAGCGTAAAGCTCCACAAGAGCATCCAGCCCCTCGCCGGTCAACGGCAGGCCGCCCGCCGGGCCTTTCTCCCAGCCGGAGCGCATGGTGCCCTCGGCTTCAAACGCCTGCCGGGCGCTCACCTGACGGCGCAGCAGCCGCAGCAGCTGCTGTGCATCCGGGGCAAAGGCGTCCCACCGGTGCACAAAGGCCAGCGATTTCCCGTAGCTGACGCTTTCGCCCCGCTCGATCGCATCCAGAAACTGCGGGATGCTTTTTACCAGATACTGCCGCCCGCCGATGCCGTCCGAGACCCGCAGCCGCAGCCAGATACGGCCATTGTGCGGCGTAAGCTCCGGTTCCAGCAGAGCAAAGCCGGTGCGCTGGGCGGCGTTCTGGGGCTGGGGCTGCGCATCCTCCCGCTGGTAGCGCTTCAGCAGCAGCTGGGCCTCATAGTCGGTCTCTGGCTCCTCGCCCCGCCACTTGCGGCCGAACAGCATATCCAGCCCGGCGCTGTAACTGTCCTTGCGGGGCTCGGTGCTCAAGCCTGCCACGCCCCGCTGCACCCCGGGGATGCTCTCCGGCTTTTTTTCCGGGGCAGGCGGGTTCTTTTCCGCGTCCTGTAATAGCAGCGCACCGATATGCTTGCAGTAGGTGCCGTCGCCGTTCTGGTTATAGGGGCAGTCGCAGGAGGCGCTGACAAAGCTGCCGTTTTCCCGCAGCCAAACCTGCGTATAATAGCAGTCCGGCCCGCTGCCCTGCACCAGCGCTGTCAGGTGCCGCACCCCGTCCTCGTTGGTGGTGCAGCTGCTTTGCAGGATACGCTTGCGGTACTTCTGCGCCCGCTCAAAGATAGACTTGCCCAGCAATGTGCAGATCTCCTGTGCGTCCATGTGGTCTCCCTCCCCTGTGCTGTCGCGGTTCCGGTCTATTCTATAAGAATACCGCGTTCCACCCCGGGATGCAAGGGCAGAAGGGTAAAAAACGTTTAGAAAGCGCGGGCGGGACGATTTTGAATGGCCTCCGCTTTGCTTTGGCCATCTTCAGCGGAAAAATTATTTTTATATAGAGCAATACCGGAGCGTCTGCGGACGCTCCGGTATTGCATTTTTCACGGGAAAGGCCGTAAAGGCAAACGGCATTTATCGTGTTATAGTAAGTTCACAACCGTTCAGCCCTGTTTTTCTGCGGGGGCTGTGCCGCGCTTGCGAGTCTTGAGGTGGTACATCTCCTGATCGGCCTTATCGATCAGGTCGTGCACGGTGGCAATGTCCGGCTCAAGGCGGGCGCAGCCGATGCTGATCTCGATCTGGTAGGGCTTGCCGGAGGCGGCGTTGGCGGCATCCAGCTCTCGCTGGATGGAGGCGATCAGGGTGCGCACCTCCACGCTGTTGCAGCCGCAGGCGATGCAGAATTCATCGCCGCCGTAGCGCGCCAGCACGCCGTTGTAGTTGGCGCACACCTTTTTCAAAATGCCCGCCAGCAGCACCAGTGCGGCATCGCCCTCCAGGTGGCCGTATTCATCGTTGATGTGCTTGAAGTGGTCCATGTCCATCATAAGGAAGTGCAGCGAGCGGTTGGGGTGCCGGCGGTAGTAGGGCAGTTCGCTTTCCAGATACCGCAGCGCCACGATGCGGTTGCTGACGCCGGTCAGGGTGTCCACCGTAAACTTGGTCTGCAACACCAGCACATATACGCACACCAGCCCCAGCGTAATGCCGCAGCACAGCAGCCCGCGCCCGGGCAGCCAGCCTTGCAGCAAAATGCCTGCCGCCGGCGCAAGCGCGAGCAGCAGCAGGGTTTTCAGTTCCTCCTTGGGTGTTTCCTGCTTCCAGTGGCTCAGCGTCCAGCTGCAACGGAAAAAGGCCGCTGCCAGATAGGCAAGCCCCACCAGCTTCGCCCCCCAGAACAGGGTGCTGCCCCGCAGCCCCTCTGCATCCAGATAGCAGAAGCCGTTTTCGTCCCGCGCCGTCAGCAGCGCCAGCAAAAGCAACGCCACCGGTGCGGCGCTGAGCGCCAGCCTGCGGCCGTCCTCCATCCATGTATGCCCCAGCTCTGCCTCCACATACAAAAACACCAGCAAGCAGCAACACGCCGCCAGCAGATAAAACAGAATACTGCCCCCGGCGTTCAGCCGGTAGGTCAGGGGGATGCCCAACTCCTGCCACGCGCCCAGCTGCGCCAGCGCACTGCCATGATCTACAATCGTCAGCGCCCCGGCAGACCACAGCAGCGCCGTGAACAGCCGCCCGGGCAGACTTTTATCCCGCATTTTCTGCTGCGCCCGCAGCAAGACCGCCAGCGTGACCAGACAGACCACACTGACCTGAGTATGGGCAATCGCATCCATGCCGCAACGCTCTCCTTTACCCTAGGGCGGCTTTGCGCCGTCCCGGCCCTTTTCCGTTCTTCCAACGTTCCTTTTCCGCACAGATTTATTGTACCAAATCCGTAACAGATATGCAACACAAACCGAAAATTTCATACAAAAAAAGACACCGGAACGTCTTTCGGCGTTCCGGTGTCTCTTGGAATCATATCACTTTGCCTGCGGATGGGCGGCGTCGTTGCGCAGGGCGCTTTCGCGGATCTTTTCCAGCGTCTGCTCGCTGAGGATGTGCTCTGCCTTGCAGGCGTCCTCGGCGGCGGTCTGCTCGTCCACGCCCAGCTGCACAAAGAAGTGGGTCAGCAGCTGGTGGCGGCTGTAAATGCGCTGAGCGATCTCCAGCCCGGGCTCCAGCAGGGTCAGGTTGCCTTCGCCGTCCACCGCGATATAGCCGTTCTCCCGCAGCTTTTTCATGGCGATGCTCACGCTGGCTTTGGTAAAGCCCAACTCATTGACAACGTCAATGGAGCGCACTTTGCCCATACGCTGGCTCAGCATCAGGATCGTTTCAAGATAATCTTCTGCGGACTGGTGGATCTGCATGGTTTGTCCGGCCTCCTGCCTTATTCCCTCTGGGGGATTTTTCCGACAGGGGATGTGTACCCTCTGTCGTATGTTAAAGGATATCACATTTTTGCGGTTGATGCAAGTAATTCGCAGCAAGTTTTGTTAAACTAACCATATTTTTCTGCACAGAACTGCTGTTTTGCCGGTTTTGCACCACCCCTGTTTTGTGCAAAGGGTGCAATTCTCGGCGTTTTGGCCTTACCGTGTGGCCAGATAGGCCGCAGGGCCTGCCTCGTACAGATCGCCGCCGTGGGCGTCCAGCACAACGGTCAGGGGCATATCCTGCACGGTCAGGCGGCGCACCGCCTCACAGCCCAAGTCCGGCCATGCGATCACCTCCAGCGTCTGCACGCTTTTTGCCATCAGCGCACCGGCACCGCCCAGCGCAGCCAGATACACCGCGCCGTTGCGCACCACAGCTGCCTTGACGGCGGCATCCCGCTTGCCCTTGCCGATCATGATCTTGTTGCCAAGGTCCAGCAGCCGGGGGCTCATGGCGTCCATGCGCCCGCTTGTGGTGGGCCCTGCCGAGCCGATAATCTCGCCCGGGCGCTCCGGGGTTGGGCCTACATAATAGATGGCGCTGCCTTCCAGATCAAAAGGCAGGGTCTCGCCCTTGTCCAGTGCCTCCATCATCCGCTTGTGTGCCTGATCCCGGGCGGTGTACACCACGCCGGAAAGCAGCACGGTATCCCCCGCCTTCAGCGGGGCAAGCTCCTGCGCGGTGCAGGGGGTAGTCAGTCTGTATTCCATCGTTCTCCCCTCCTTACAGCTCCGCGCTGGCGCGGCGGGTCACATGGCAGGAAACGTTCACAGCCACCGGCAGACCCGCCACATGGGTGGGCATCTGCTCAATGGCAAGGCCGAGACAGGTGGTCTTGCCGCCAAAGCCCTGCGGGCCGATGCCCAGTGCATTGATGGCGGTAAGCAGCTCCTGCTCCAGCTGGGCATAGTAGGGGTCGGGGTTGGGGATATCCAGCGGGCGCAGCAGCGCCTTTTTGGCAAGATACGCCACCTTGTCAAAGCTGCCGCCCACGCCGATGCCCAGCACGATGGGCG
>ENA-OVGM01001301-OVGM01001301.1-human-gut-metagenome-genome-assembly--contig:-NODE-1301-length-20927-cov-3.770171_pt1 | contig 20927 bp, 19 predicted proteins | sample MGYA00237773_ERZ505425 | MGnify/ENA primary metagenome ERZ505425 (study PRJEB26158, sample SAMN06016407) | human gut metagenome | biome: human gut; feature: ankylosing spondylitis patient; material... | reverse complement strand
TTTCCCTACACGACGCTCTTCCGATCTGGAGGGAAAAAGCATGAAAATCATCTACAATGACGGTCATGTGGACGAAAAAACGCTCGTCCCTCGCGTTGTTTCGAGGGACGAGCGGAAAAATCTGCCCGTGGTTCCACCCTGATTGGTTCTCTTTGCCGCGCTATCGTGCAGCACACGGTACGATCGGGAGGTGGTCTTCCCCTGCCGCCGAATCAGCGCTTTTCACCAAACCGCGCCTCTCTGTGCACCCTGTGGCAGGATACTCTTCTCCGTCATCTCGGACGAGTTCAGTATAGCCCAATTTATTGTCTTTGTCAAGGTGGAGAAAAAGACTTTTTCACTTGCAAAGCGCAGAGGCGAAATCCCCTGCATCAGCACGCGGGCATAGCATGAAAATGCGCTCAATTCAATCGCACGGAAGGGTCAAGGGAGGAACTCCCTTGCGGAGCCCAGAGGCAGAGCCTCTGGTGGGGTCAAGGGGCAAAGCCCCCTTGGGTCATTCTTTCGCCCTTGGCTGGAAGATCAGCGCCATCAGCACCCCGAAGAAGACCGCGGCGCTGATGCCCGCAGCCGTGTTCGTCAGACCGCCTGTGAATGCGCCTAAGATGCCGATTTCCTGCACGGCGCGCTTCACCCCTGTCACCAGCGCGTGACCGAAGCCTGTCAGGGGAACACTCGCGCCCGCCCCGGCGAACTGCGCAAGGGGCGCGTATACCCCGATGGCGCTCAAAAATACTCCCGCGACAATGTAGCCCACCAGAATCCGCGCCGGGGTCAGCTTTGTTTTCAGCAGCAGAATTTCGCCAATCATGCACAGCGCGCCGCCCACCAGAAACGCCTTGATGAGATTCCACACAATCGTCATGCTTCGTCCGCCTCCAGTACAATCAAGTGGGCAATGCCCGGAATCGCACCGCCCTGCTGGCTGAATGTCGGGGATAGCAGCGCCCCGGTCGCCATGAACGCCACGCGGTGAATCGCCTTCTCGCGGAAGAGACGCATGATGTACCCGCACAGCACGCTCGCGGAACATCCACAGCCCGAACCGCCCGCGTGGACATCCTGCTCAGGCGAAAAAATCAGCATTCCGCAGTCCACATAGCGCGCCGCGTCCAGGGGAACGCCCGCGTCCATCATCAGCGTCAGCAGCTCTGCGCTGCCCTCGACCTTGACGACCTGTGTAACCGTTTCCTGATTGTTAGTCAGGATCGCAAACAGCGCATTCTTCGGGCAGGTAATAGACACGTCCGCATCATCAGACAATGTATCCGCATAGACCAGCAGCACACCATTCTTCACGCGGAGCATGTGCTGTTCGCCCACGTCAGGCAGGATCACGTTCATGGTGAAGTCGCGGTCAGCCAGCGCCTGCTTGTCCATGACAATGGCCATATAGTCAAACAGCATGGGCGCGGAGAGGGCCTTGACCATGTCGCCGGTAGATTTGGTGGAAGCGGTGAAATTGGCGTTTCCATGGCGCAGCTCCTGCGCGGCGGTCAGATATTCGTTGCGCCACGGACCGGACTCCGCCTGATACCCCAGCTGCTCCAGTGCATCGGCGCACAGAAGCCGTGCATCGGTGTTCGTCGGGTCGGCAAAGACGATGGTATTTGTGACCTCGGCGACCCACTGATATTCACCCTTGTCAAAATCCGCCTTTGCCATTTGCAGGACATTGTCAACATCCCCCAGGTACTCCACCCATTTTTTTGCGCTGTCGCTTGGCATGAGGGGGTTCAGGTTGACAGGGTTGCTGTCATACCAGCCCATGAACTTCTGGTAGACCGCCTTGGCGTTGTGGGCGACCGTCCCGTAGTACTGGCGGGTGTACCAGATTTTATTGAGTGCCTCCGGCAGCTCGATCATGTTGGAGATCTCATCGCTGGTGTAGCCCTGATTGATATAGGTCAGAGTCTGGTCGTTGATGAACTTATACACGGCAGCCGTGTTGACCATGTAGTCGTTCACCACGTTGTTTCCCCAGTGCGGCCAGTTGTGGGACTGGAAGGTGACCTCCGCGTCCTTGCCGTAAAGGGAAATGGCCTCGGTGATATAGTTTGCCCATGCCGCGCCGTCGCGCACCTCCGCGCCGCGCAGCGTGTAGAGATTGTGGAGCGTGCCGGTGCAGTTTTCCGCCATCCAAAGCGCCTTGTACTGGGGCAGCCACGTGTTCATTTCGGCGGGTGCTTCCGTACCCGGCGTGAGCTGGAACTCCAGCTCCACACCGTCGATCGTCAGCTTTTCGCCAGACTGCGTGATTTCATAGCTGGGCGTCATGAACGAGACCGTTCCGGTGGACTGTCCCATGCCGATGCCCTGCGCCAGCTTGCCGGTCACGCCGGGGGTCAGAAGGATGCCATACTGATAATTGCTGCGGCGGCCCATACCCTTACCGGCGTAGACATTTTCCTTCACGGAGTGCTCCGTGAAGCCCACAGGCGTGATCACGGGGATCTTGCCGCTGGCGAGCTGATCTTCAATAGAAAGTGTCTCGTCTGCCTTATCCTCTTTCGCCATCACGCCGGCGATGCCGCCAAAATGGTCGACGTGGGAATGAGAGATGATGACGGCCTTGACCGGGAATTTACCAAGATTCTTTTCGATCAGCTGCATGGCAGCCTGACTGCACTCCACGCTCATCAGCGCATCAAAGACGATCCAGCCGGTATCGCCCTTGACAACGGTGAGGTTTGCCATGTCATAGCCGCGGACCTGATAGATGCCATCCGTCACTTCAAAAAGGCCATAAGCGTGGTTATTTTTCGTGTTCTCCCAGAGACTTGGATTTACGCTGTCAGGCGCTTTTTCGTAATCGTCCAGGAACGCATAGGCTTCCTGACTCCAGAGGATCTTCCCATCCTCGTCCTTTAGTTCCAGGGTTTCCGGCGCGTCGATCAGTCCACGGGTGGCGAATTCATATTCCTGCTTATCATCGAAGTCAAGTTCATCGTAGATGGCGGCATTTGCCTTTGCCGTAAAGTCTGTGGCGGGCTTGACATCGGCAGTCAGACCCAGGTCTGCCTTTTCCGCGCCCGGCTCTTTGCGCCCATCCTGCGCACAGCCGACGCAGGACAGCAATAGTACCAATGTAAGAAGCATTGCTGCAATACGTTTCATAGCCATTCTTTTCCATCTCCTTATTGTTCGCGGATAACAGGTGGCTGCCAGCTATCCAGTGCTGTCATATCCGGTACATAGATCCGCATGAACAGATGAAATTCCCCGTCGGAAACAGGCAGCCAGTTAGAGGTGTCTTCCGGTGCATCCTTGGACAGGATAATATCCAATGTGCCGTCCGCATTCAGCTTGAAGTCGGAGCGGTCGTTGATGCAGTAGCGGTCGATGGAATTGTCAATGAGGAAATCATCCTCTCCGTAGGCGGTCACGGACCAGAAGCCGCCCTCCAGCGTGGGAGGAAGGGTTTCAAAGTGGAGTGTATACTTCTTTTCTCCGGTCAGCGCTGCGCCGGTCTCATCCACCGCTGTCTTGGGATAGATTGCCACGTCCACGGTGTTGGCGCCAAGCCCCACCAGCGCTACCATCGCGCGGTAGGTATACTCCGTGCCGAAGTCGCCGATGGGCTTGCCGTAATAGACCCACTGGCCGAGTTTCTGCGCATACTTCGCGCCGTCGGCGGCGAGCGTGGCACGAAGCCCCTGAAGCATCTGCGTCCAGCGCTCGGCAGCTCCTTCGCCCAGGAGAGCGGCGTCGAAGGTCTTACCCGCGCCCACGTTGATGGCGGAGAGTTTCTTCAGCAGTTCCTTATCCGCATCGGCGGGCGGGTTGACCTGCATCAGAGCGTTAGCCGTATTGAAAAACTCTGCTGGCGTCATGGAAAGCACCTTGTTCACGGGAACAAAGTCATTTTCCTCTTTATAAGCTCCCTGCGGTGCGGCATACTCGCCTCCCTGTACATAAGCCGAAAGCGGCAGGAGCTGCATCTGCTCCTGAATAGCATAGACATTGGGCAGGTCCTCGTTCCCGGACAGCACCGTGCGGGTGATCGACCACATCGTTGCGGTGGGCACGTCCACGCGCGTCACACCGTCGGGCAGCTCGCCCTCCCAGCCGGGAAGCGCAATGGCATAAGCACCCGCCTTGTCCAGCACGGCGGCGGTGTTCGTCCACGCATCCAGAAGCTGCACATTGCAGAAGCGATCCGTTTCCGGCAGGACGTAGACCATAGGCTCTGTGCTGATGTCAAGCCATGCCTGCGAATAGACGGTATCGACGTTCGGCGTCACGACGGTGCGGAAAGAGGCGTCCGCCAGCTTTTTTGCATGGTTGAACTGATTGATGGGCGCACGGCCAGTCATGGTCCCGTCCGTATTGGTCGATAATGTTTTGGTTGCGTCGGTCAGCACCAGCGGGAACGCATAGATGTATGCCTCACTGACCATTTCCCACACGGTTTCAGTATCCGGTGTATCCGGCTGCGTTTTTTCGGCAGAGCAGGCGGAAAGAAACCCGCAGGAAAGCAGCGATAGTAGAATTGCAAGTATCTTTTTCATGTTGTCCTCCTATGATTCTCTTCTGTTTTTGGTCATCTCCTCGAAAGGGTTTGTGCGTATGGATTGACTATAAAGTCGTTTGTGATTTTCTCTTTATGGTAAACTATCGATTATTCCGCCCCTTTCTTTCCGCAAGCCGCACAAGGGAAGGCTTTACCTTTTCTCCGTATTCGCGCGACACACATACGCTGACCAGAAAGCGCATGGTAGGCGACATTTTATCCGCCAGCTCACCGAGATGATCCATCATGCTTTTGATGTCACTAATATCTTCAAGCACGATGGCAAACGCGGCTTTTTCAATTCGACTGATCGCTTCCTCGGCGCAGGCAAGAACGATTTCCTCTTTGGTGGAGAAGTAATAGTAGATGCCGCCGTTTTGCAGCTTTGCCGCCTTACAGAGGTTCTTTGTCGTGGCAAGGGTCAGCCCCTTTTCGACAAAGCAGTCAAGGCAGACGCCTACAAGCTCCTGTCTCTTTTCGGCTTTCTTTTCTTCCCGCAAAACACAATCCCCTCATTTCTGTGCATTATCCAGTGTTTCTTATAATAAGATATCAGACTTCACAAAATAAATCAGGCGATTGCTTGAATAAAAATTGTAAATTTTTATGATCACAATGCTTAATCAAACATCACAACAGCCTCTTTCAGCAGCCGCACCTCCGGCAAGCCATAGATGTACCGAATCGCCGTCCTTGCAAAGACATTGGACTTTACCGTATCCAACTCTGCCCCAGACGATCTCCGCTGTGCCGGTTGCAAAGTCAAATCTGATCTCTCCCCATTCGCCGTCATTGTCTACCTGATATAGGTAGACAGCGGCGGCTATTTTTTGTTCCTTTTGCGGCATTCGGTCTGCTTCAGCGTCACGGTATGGACAAGCCTGCTTTCAAGCAGCTTCAGGCACAGCTTGTCAAGCGTACGCCGGTAGAATCGCTTCGCGCCACTGGCGGTTGTACCCTCGAAATCCACCGCCAAGTCCTCAAAGGTAGACTGCATGGACAAAGGGCTGACGCGTCCACAGGTCATGCAGAGGCTTTCGCCGCCGACAGTTGCTCTGATCTGCTGGTTTTCCTTCTTGACATGAACAATGCTCCCTTCGTGATTGACAGTGTTTTTATTTCACTGTCCCTCATAAAGGGAGCATATCAATCAGAAACGGGGGTGATTTTGTAGTTTTTTGACAGCTTTCCTTGAGTCTTACTTTGCAAGTACAACGGAAATTTTGATTTCCTTTTCCGTCTCGCTCAGGTCGAACGCGCCGCCGTCCGCGACGCTCACACGCAGCTCATACAGTGTGCCGTCAGAAAGCTTATCCACGGCACTGCCTGCTTCATCCGTGATCGACCACAGTTCATTGCTGACCTCCACCAACGTTCCGTCCGCACCGTAGGCATAGAGCTTCAGCTCGGCAGTGCTTCCGGAAAGATTGTTCATTCGGAACGAGACCGTCGTGTTGGGGTGGACGTTTTCGACTGTCACGGTGTTGCGCCAACTTGCAACCGCTCCCTCGCCGCCGTCCTGTTCAAACTGTGCCTGCGACAGCACGTTCCGCGCGACCTTATCGAGATCGACCTTGCGGTACGGCATTTCGGGAAGATAGACGAAGCGGTCCTGCAAGCACAGCAGCTCCAGATAGCCCGTCGGGCAGTAGAGCGCGTTGCCGCTGTTTCCGGCATACATACCGATAGCCATGTTATTGTAGCCATATTTGTTGGAGACGTCCATGGTGAATACCGTCTCGCCGGTGGCAAAGTCCAGAATGATGTACTGCCACATGCCGCTTTCCAGATCCTGCACATAGCCATAGATATAGCCCGTCGCGGTGGAAAGTTTGAGAATCGATGTATCGCTCAGGTCATTTCGAGACCAGATACTCTTCATCTCATAGCCGGAATCGGTTTTAACCGTATCGACACGCTCCACACCGGGAGCAATCATGCTGTTGCCCTTCGTCAGCCAGTTTGTGTCATAGATGTTGGCGTAGCTCTGGATGGAAGAGTCACTGTTTGGATCGGCAAGGCCTGCGCTGCCTGCGCCGAACCAGTTGCACACGATAGTGCTGACGGTGCCCTCACTGTCGTCATAGACGATGGCAGAGTTTTCAACCGCCACCTGATAGCCATCGGGCAGCTCATCCAGCACCGGCAGACTTGCAACGATCTCACCGGTCTTCATATCGAGCGCCAGCAGCTTGACGGGGTCCGCGTTGTCGGTGAACATCACAAGCTCCGGCGTCAGCGACGGAGAGCAGCCGCCGCCCCAGGCAAGACCGCCGCCGGTGGTCTTGTCGCCTTCGCCGCTGACTTTTGCGCCGACGCTCTCATACGGTGTGCACCAGACGGCATCAACGCCGTTATTCGCGCGCAGCAGATAGCAGTTCTGGTTTGTCAGGATGACCGCTCCGTCCTTGGAGGCGGCAATGCCGTTTTCCGCGCCCTCGCCGGGGGTAAGCTCATAAACAAAGACCGCGTCGGAGAGGTCAGCCTGCTCGCCATTGAGAATTGCATCGATGGCGGGGCGCGCGATATAGCCCAGCACACCCTGCTGCTCACGCTCCGGGTAGATGCGGAAGCCGCCGGTTGCAAACCAGAGGTTTCCATCGTAGTCAAAGACCACGGACAGAAGATTCTGCGTCAGCTCCTTGCCGAGCGCAGCCTCGGCTGCCGCCTTGATGTCAATGTCCAGTACCTTTTCAAATTCAGGCAGGACGTTTCCTGCTTCATCGGTTGCCCGCAGCATCAGCACATGGTTGTTGCTGGTGGGGCAGACGATGCGGTTTTCCGAGTCCAGGAACGTATAGGAGCTCTGGATGACGTAACCGCCGCCGTCATGCTGCTTTGGGGAGAAATAGCCCAGCGTCGTGGTTTCCTCCGCGTTCAGATCGCGGATGGCGATGCCGCCGAGAAGCGGAACGACTGCGTGGCCGTAGCTGTCAAAGTAAATGGCAGGCGAAGCGTTCGCGTTGGTTTTTTCATAGGAAACATTGATCTCCGGATAGATGCCGAGTGGCAGGACTTCATCCGTAGAGTCGGTATTGTAGCCGTCGTGGTGAATGTTGGCGTCGCTCTTTGCCATATATGGGTTTTCGTCAACACGTTTGGCATTCATGGCCTTTACCGGCAGGGCAGTGCTTACCGCGGAGTCTGTATTCGATGCAGGCATGTCGGAAGACTGCTTCGCACCGCAGGCTGCCAATGTCAGGCACAACACACCTGCCAGCATAAGGGTTGGTACAGAACATTGTAACTTTTTCCTTTTCATTGATATCCTCCATTTTTGTGCTTATTGTCCCGGTTTGGTTCGATGCCCGTTTATTCAATCCAGGCATTAAGTCCTCGCTGGAATGCTTCTTCGGAAACCGGCTTCATCAGGAAATAATCGGCCCGCAGCCGGAAGGCATGAAGAGAGAAATCCAGGTCACTGCACCATATCATCCGGCATGCGGGGCATAAGGACCGAAGGTGCTCCGCCGCATTCAACCCTGCCACCCCGGAAAGTGCAATGACGGCATTGGTTAGATCAGCTTTCTGCGCTATTTCAAAAAAATGTTCCTGATCGTCATATTGCATGACCTGCGGAAACAGCCCCTTCGCTTCACAAAACCGGGTAATTTGCTCGGCGTAGCGCTGCCGCTCTGCTTCCTGTTCTGCCAACACTGCAATACGATACACAGATCTCACTCCTTCCTTCATCCGATTTAGCATCTTGCTTGCGCTCAGTATAAAAAGGCCATTCGGTTTTTTCAAGCGCCGTAGCACGAAAGGGTCGATTTTGGCACGAATTCCGACAGCAGTTCTTAGTCATCCTCGACAAGCTGTGATATAATTATCTTGGAATTTAAGCACAAGGAGAGGACCCTGCATGAGAATTGCAATTGTTGATGATCTTGCCGCGGAACGCACACTGCTGAAAGGCCGGCTGGAGTGGCAGCTTCAGCGGAGAAACGTACAGGCGGATATTCTGGAATACGAAAGCGGCGAGATATTTCTGGAAGCGGCAAGGAAAGCGCCCTTTACTGCCGCATTTCTGGATATTTATATGGATGGCATGACGGGCATGGAGGCGGCAAAGAAGCTGCGGAAAACCGACACGGACTGCCTGCTGGTTTTTATCACGACCTCGACCGACCATGCGCTGGAGGGCTTTCAGGTACGGGCGCTGCACTATCTGGTCAAGCCCTTTACCGAAGCGGACATCGACGCGCTGACGGACGAGCTGCTTGCCCGCATACCGCAGCCGGACAAATATATGGAGCTAAAGGTGGAGGGAAGCGAGATCCATCTGCGCTATCAGGACATCGTCTACGCAGAACACTTCGCCCACTTGATCTACGTCCATACGACGGTTCAAAAGACGCTTGCCACACGCCAACCCTTCAAGACGTTCATCGCCCCACTAAAGGATGACACACGCTTTTTTGTGTGCGGGCGCGGAGTGATCGTGAATCTGGAACACGCGAAGGAGCTGGAAGGTGCCGCCTTCCGCATGGCGGACGGAAGCCGCGTATTTGTCAGTCAGGACCTTCTGAAAAGCGCCCGGCAGGCGCTTATGGAATTCCTGCTTCAAAGGGGGCGGATGGTATAATGGAGCTGCTGCGTCCAATTCTGGAACTCGGCGTGGTGATTCCCGGCATGCTGCTTGCCTGCTTCCCGGTAAAATCCAGTTTAAAGCAGCCGCTGTCAAAGCTTGTTTTGTGGCTTGCCCCGCTGCTTGCGCTGCTTTGTGCCGCCGGAGGCATGGTGTGCTATGCGCGCCGTATGCCGACTGCGCCGGTGCTTGCGGGGCTGACCTTGCTCGCAGCCGTGATCTACATAAAAACGCTCCGGATCTCGCTTTGGAAATCCGGAACGGTTGCATTATCTGTCTGTGCGGTATTTGCCTGTATCAACAGCCTTTGCCGGGCGATCAACGCCGCTATGCTGGCCGGTTTGCCGCAGGCGCAGGCTACGCCATGGTTCTGTCTGCGGGCCGTGATTTGCTATCATGCGATCTGCTGGCTGTTTGCCGCCATCGCCTATTATCCTGCGACGCACAGCGTGCGGAGGATGGTCGAGGACGAAAATTTTGCGCAGACCTGGTATGTGTTCTGGGTGCTGCCGCTGGTGTTCATTGCGCTGAATCTGTTTATGATCCCCAAGTATGCGGACACGCTCTATACCGGACGTGTTTTGCAGGGGTATTTTGTGATCAGCATCGCACTTTTGTTTTTGATGCTTTTCTTCAACGCAATCTTTCTTCTGATGGCGATCAGCATCAACCGGAATGTGAGATTGCAGCAGGAGAACCAGCTGCTTTCCATGCAGCAGCAGCACTACGAAAGCCTGAAAGCTGCCATTGAGGAAGCACGGCAGGCGCGGCACGATCTGCGTCACCAGCTATGTCAGCTCGCCGCCCTTGCAGAAGAAGGGAATCTTGAAAAGATCAAAGCCTATCTTTCCGGCGCAGTTTCCAGAATCCCGAGTCTGGAGCTGCATTTCTGTGAAAACCGGGCGGCAGACGGCGTGGTCGGGCATTACTGCGCACTTGCGAAGCGGGAGCAGATCCCATTTTCCGTGCAGCTCGATCTGCCGGAATGTCTTCCTGTAGACGAAATCAATCTGTGTCTGGTTCTCTCTAATCTGCTGGAAAATGCGCTGGAAGCCAGCCTGCGTACTGCACCTGCCAGACGCAGAATCGAGCTGACCGCCTATCTGCATGGAAACAGTCTGGCCCTGATTCAGGTTGAAAACACCTATGACGGAGTCATCCGCGAAAAAGGTGGCATATTCCAGTCCTCCAAGCGAAAAGGAGACGGCGTCGGACTTCAGTCTGTCCGTCACATCGCAGAAAAATCCGGCGGGGTGAGTACGGTTACCTATCAGGACGGCCTGTTCTGTGTAAAGGTCATGCTCTGCGGGTAATTATGCCCTGCCTTTCCAAAACGGCACGACCACAGATTTCAGCAGTCTCGCTTCCGGTAATCCCTGTATGTACCGGATCGCCATTTTTGCAAAGACGTTAGATTTCACTGTGTCCCAATCTGCCAGTTTTACTATCTCGGCTGTGCCGTTCTCAAAGTCAAACCGCAGCTCGCCCCATTCGCCGTCGTTGTCCACCAAATATTCGTAGACAGCGGCGGTAATCGTTTCACCTGTTTTCCGACACTCCGTCTGCCGCAGAGAAATTGTGTGTGCGGGATTGATCTTCGTTGCTTTTGCCGTGCTCGTCGGAAGAGCTGGTTTTTCCGAAATCCCCATCTCAAACGGCACAACGGCATCTTTCAGCAGTCTTGCTTCCGGTAAGCTCTGAACAAACCGGAGCGCCGTTTTTGCGAAAACGTTGGACTTCATCGTATCCCAATCCGCCAGCTTTACGACCTCCGCTGTGCCGTTTTCAAAATCGAACCGAATTTCGCCCCATTCGCCGTCGCTGTCCGCCTGATACAGGTAGACAGCGGCGGCTATTTTTTGTTCCTTTTGCGGCGCTCGGTCTGTTTCAGCGTCACGGTATGGATCACACCGCTTTCCAGCAGCTTCAGCCGCAGCTTATCCAGTGTGCGCCGATAGAATCGCTCCGCACCGCTGGCTGTCGTTCCTTCAAAATCCACCGCTAAATCTTCAAAGGTGGACTGCGTGGACAAGGGGCTGACGCACCCGCAGGTCATGCAGATGGCGTTCCGCTTTTCCAGATACCATTGCTCTTTGTAGGAAAGCTGCTCAAACGCTGCCGTGACCGCCTTTGCCTGTATTCCGTTCCATAGGATTTCGGCGTAGTTCCAGCTATCGTCGCGCGTCACATCCTCGCCGGTTTCTTCGCCGTCCTCGTCCTGCTCCGTGCGGTAGAGGGAAACAATGCTGCGGTTGCGCTGGGCAATGGTCAGCAGCTCATCTGCGGATACGCTATCGTCCTTGTACCCGCTTTGAGCGGCAAACGCGGAAACTACCTCCGCGCGTCTCTTACCCGAATTGTTATAGATTGCGCCGATCTGGCGTACACGTCGGTACTCTGCAAGACTGGCAAAGGAACCGGCTTCGCCTATCATGCGGCAGAACAGCAGTCCGTCCCGGATATAGTGCTTCGCATATTTCAAAAACTCCGTTTTCTGCTCCGGGTCGAACTTTGGCAGACAGTATAGCAGCATTTGCAAAACTTCCAGCTTGTAGTCCAGAAACCGCGCCGGGTCATAGCGGTCATATCCGTTGCGGGTAAGAAAACGGTAGATCACGCCATTCAGCTGCTTTTCAAAGTGGTGCAGGAAGAAGGAAAAGTAGGATAAATCTCTTTTCCGGACAGCTCCCATGTGTAGCCCGCAAGCTGTGCCGGTATCAGTTTGTCACGGTTATCCTCCATGTCTGCACCTCCCACCGCTATGGCGTTCCATTACCGCTCTATCGTTTCTTTCACTTCCGCCAGCAGAGCCGCCTGCTCCATCTCGGCGGCATAGCCGCCCTGCGCATAGCCACTGTCTTGCAGGGCCTTTTCCAGCTTGCTTTTTGCCAGTGCTTTCATTGCGGCGGCGGTCTGCTCGTCCAGCGTACCGCGGCCAAGATACTGCGTGATCGTGTTAAACCGCTTTGTATAGATTTTCTTGATAGGATGGTCGGCGGCAAGCTCCCGCTGCTCCCGTCCACGAAGATTCCCGACTTGACGGCAGGTGCGCCCGCGTTTGTCTCCGGGAGCCAGACCGTCACAGTACTTGGCATATCTTGCGTCGGTAGTCAGGAACCATTTCCCGCAGACGGCGCATTTTCTCGGCGCGTGTCCGACGCATAGACCCTCGTACAGATCGGAGCGGAACATAGACACAAAAGACATATAGTGCATCCGGCGCATGAGCTGCGGCGCGTCTTGCGCGGAGCGGACGGAAGATACATATTGAATTGTTGTGTTGGAAAATGCCTGCCATGACTTGTCATCCAGCGACAGCTTCGGCTGTCCGGAGAATATCCTGCCAAACACCTGCGCATAGCCGTCCGGAGTCCGCTTCCCCTTATGCAGCTCGTCTGCAAACGCCGTCATACCACTTTTGTAGTTGCGAATGGTGGCGGGGAGTTCCTCCGCAAGGGTGATGATCTTCGTTATGCCAACGCCCTGCCTGAACTGTTCGTTGAAGGTGGCCAGCAGCCCAACCACGGCGGCAGCCTGCACATAGGCAAGGGTATTCTGAATCCCTTCCTCCGAGAAGATATGCTCCACACGCCCGTTGTAATAAGCAGCGTCGGCACGGGAAAACGGCGGTGTATCCTTCGCAAGCTGTATCATATGCAGAACACTGCCCTTGGCAGGACGAAGCAACTCGGCAGTCAGATTGTTCTCTTTGATTGCCGCGACGATCTTCTGCAAGGGAATACTTGCCTGTGCCAGCTTTTCCCTCAGCGTATCCGGGATGTTCAGAGCTTCACAGCCAATGGTGCCGCCGGGTACGGTTTTGCCCTCGTAGGTCACACTGTCCTGCCAGTAGTCCAGCGTCAGCAGATTGTGGTCAATGATTGGTGTAGCCATGCGCTTCCTCCTGTCATGTTTTTTGAAATGAACTTGTCATGCCATCCGCCTGTCCGCAAAGAATCTGAACATAAAACAGACAGAGAGGTGAAGAAACAGCCTCTTGAATCTATTTTACGGAGGATACAGCATGAACCTTTTTCAAAACGTCAAATATGGTGTGAACTGTCGGGAAGCTGCGGAACGGTACGGGGTATCTATCAACCGGCAGGGCAAAGCCCTCTGCCCGTTTCACAACGACCGGCATCCCAGCCTGTATGTGGCAGACGACCACTTTTATTGTTTTGCCTGCGGCGCACATGGGGATGTGATCGACTTTGCCGCGAACTTTTTTGATCTGCCGCTTTACGAAGCCGCCCAGCGTCTTGCGGCAGACTTCGGCGTTGATGCAAACCAACCGCCGACAAAGGAAGTTCTTGAAAAACGCAGACAGAAAGCAGAAGCACCGGATGAACGATTTGAGGAAGCCTGTCACAAGCTGGACGAGGCGGAATATTACTTGGATATTCTTGCTTTCGGGGATTCCTATGAACGTGCCGAAGTTGTCAATTATCTGCTTGTAGACGGTCGGTTGGACAAGCTCAAGGAAAAAATCAATGGGAGGGATGCAGCGTGAACAAGAAGTATGCCGGGTTGGATTTTCCAGCATGGTTCGATGGCAAGGATGTTAATGAGGCGGCTTTTTGCCGGGAATTTCTGTCAAAGAACAAGCTCATCTATGCGGACAACGCATTTTTCACACCGGACGGACGGCTGACAGACCCGCTGCTGCTGAAAGAAAAAATCTACGCCGAGTTGGAGTGCTACGCCGCAAAGAACATTCCGCGCACCATTTCCAATATCGTGGAGATCATGAAGCTGGCGGCTCATGCAGAGAGCTTCCCGCCGAAGCCGGATGAGATTCATGTGCAGAACGGGACGCTCCGCATCGACGGCAGCTTTCTTGCGGGACGGTCTGAGATCGTGCGCAGCCGGTTTCCCATCGACTACAATCCGCAGGCAGGAAAGCCGGTTGTCTGGCTTCGGTTTCTTTCCGACCTACTCTACCCGGAGGACATCCCAACCTTTCAGGAGTATATCGGCTATTGCCTCATTCCCAGCACCAAAGGGCAGCGCATGATGATCCTCAAGGGCGAGGGCGGCGAGGGAAAATCGCAGATCGGTCCTGTGCTGGCGCGTCTGTTTGGCTGCAATATGAAAGACGGCAGCATCGCCAAAATTTCCGACAACCGGTTTGCCCGCGCCGATCTGGAACACATTCATCTTCTTGTGGATGACGATATGAAAATGGAGGTGCTGAAGCAGACCAACTATGTCAAATCCATTGTTACCGCACAGGGCAAGATGGATTTGGAACGCAAAAGCGTCCAGAGCTATCAGGGGTGGATGTACGCCCGCCTACTGGCGTTCTCCAACGGCGATTTGCAATCCCTCTACGACCGCAGCAACGGTTTTTACCGCCGTCAACTGATCCTGACCACAAAAGAGAAGCCTGCTGATCGTGTGGATGATCCCGACATTGCCGAGAAGATGAAACTTGAGATCGAGGGCATTTTTCTCTGGGCATTTGAGGGCTTACAGCGGCTGGCGGCAAACAACTTCCGTTTCACGGAAAGTCTCCGGACGCTGAACAACCGGGAGTATGTCAAGCGCGACGCGAACAACGCCATCGACTTTATGGAGTCCACCGGCTATATACGGCTGAAAGCGGATATGTCCGTCACCTCCAAGGAGCTGTATGCCATTTATGGAATCTGGTGTGATGAGAATGGGCTGACACCCATTCGGCAGCGCTCGTTCAGTGATTTTCTGATGCGGAATCTAAAAACGTACAATCTGGAGCATACGAACACCGTCACGAATGCCACCGGGCGCAGAGTGTGGGGGTATCTGGGCATCGAGCCGCTGATCAGTCCCCGTATATCTGAGAATTGGGGCAAATCGCTATGTACGTATGTACCGGAAAGCTGACGCGCACCCAATCGTGAACAAGTCTGCCCATGCCGTGAAATGCTGCCTGCCCTGCACCGCCGGTACGTATGTACACAGCAAAATGCCGTAATTCCGCTATCTACAGAGTGCCGGTAGGATGCCAAAAACGGCACATTGAAGTCAATCCTTGTGAAATTCATGGAAATTTTCACCGCAAGCCGAATGCAATGCACCGCCCGGTGATTTACCAAAGCGTGAAGCTGCTGCACCGGACTGCGGCATATCCTGCCGTTCCGCATGACCTCTCGCAGAACGATGAAGCCGATAGGGGGCTGCTGCGTACAGGGCATCACAAACGGAAATTTGGGCGGATTTGCGGCATGGCAGATTTTTCATCTCCCCGCACACCAGCATCACCGATACGAAACCACACTACACGAAATTATGGAGGTAAAAATTGATGAAATCCAATCTGAGAAATGAGAGCAAGTCGTACATCGTCCGTCAGGGAATGACCATGCAGGAGGTGGTCGATCTGTTGCATGACGAACACGGCTGGTCTGACAGCGTATCCAACCTATCCAATAAGCTCCAACGGGAGTCCCTGCGCTATGTTGAAGCCGTTCAGCTTGCCGATACGCTGGGGTATGAGATCGTCTGGCAGCGAAAGAAAAGCTGACGAACCGAGAATATCCCGAAAGTCCCACCGGGACTAAGGGCGCACTTCTATACTCTCCTGACGGGAGTATGTGCGTCCTGCGGAGCCTATCGCCCAGACAGTTGCGTGTCCGGGCTGTTTTGCGTCGCGTTGCTCCGTACAAGTGGCTGCACCCCTTGCGATGCTTGCGCATCTATCCCTGCCCACTTCGCAGCGGAAACAATCTGCTGACGCAGACAATTTCCGCCGCAAAGTCTGAACAACTATTTCACTAATTTTGAAGGAGGTCACACAATGCCTAAACAGAAAAACCTTGCCGAGCTGAATGCCGAGAAAGAAAAAATTGAGCAGCAGCTTGCACAGGAGCAGCACAAGAAGCAGCGTCTGGAAAACCGAATCGCCTACTATGAGCGCGGCGACCGAACCAAACGCGCACACAACCTGATCGTCCGCAGTGCGGATATGGAAAGCATCGCTCCGCTGACGAAGCTGTTGACACGCGCTGAGTTTTATGCCTTTGCCGAAAAGACATTTGACTTGCCGGAGGTCAAATGTCTGCTCATGGAAGCGGTCAACGAACACAACCGGACTGAACAGAAAGAGGGGTGCTGAGTATCGCGCTATTCCATTTTCATGTAACGCAGATCAAGCGCGGCGCGGGGCAATCCGCTATTGCGTCTGCCGCCTACCGTGCCGGGGAAAAGCTGCACAGCGAATACTACGGCGAGATCAGCGACTACACCCGCAAAGGCGGCGTGATCTGCTCGGAAATCCTGCTGCCGTCCCATGCGCCGCCAGAGTATGCAGACCGTGAAACACTCTGGAACGCCGTGGAGAAAGCCGAGCGCGGAAAGAAAGCGCAGCTTGCGTACAGCTTTGACATTGCCTTGCAGAACGAGTTTTCCATGCAGGAGAACATCGACCTTGCGAGGCAATTTTTATTGGACAATTTTGTGAGCCGCGGCATGGTGGTGGACTTCGCCGTTCACTCGCCCGACAAAGAGGACGGCGGCATTTCTAACCCGCATTTTCATGTCATGTGTCCGATTCGTCCTATTGAGTCAGACGGCAGGTGGGGCAATAAGCAGCGGCGGGTATATGTGTTGGACGAGCATGGTGAGCGTATTCTGGATGAGGCGGGCAACTATATGTTCAACGCTGTGCCGACCACCGACTGGGGCAGTCCCGAAACCTTGGAGCATTGGCGGCAGGCGTGGGCTGATCTGTGCAACGCGAAGTTTGCGGAGAAAGGTTTGGATTGCCGGATCGACCACCGCAGCTATGAGCGGCAAGGCATCGAGCAGATTCCTACCGTCCACGAGGGACCGCCTGTCCGCGCGATGGAAGCGAAGGGCATCCGTACCGACAAGGTCGACTTCAACCGCTGGGTTCGCAAAACCAACGCCATGCTGCGGGAAGCAAAGAATAAAATCGCCTCTTTGCTGAAATGGCTGAAAGCGGTTAAGGAAGAACTCTCCAAGCCGCAGCCGCCCATGCTGAACGATCTGCTGATGACCTATTACAATTTCAAAGGAGGTTCGAAACCATCTCCAGTACCGTAAAGTGGGGGCTTATCATCTTACCTATAACGCTTGCGTCAAACGTGTTTCCTGTCTGAAATCCCATATCTGCACAGAATGCCATGCTTCCAGAAAGTATACCTTATGCAGGCGCTGTTCCATGTGCAATGCTTTCTGTAAGGATTTCGAAAAAAAAACCTGCAGACGTCTTCTAAAGCCGCCCTATGTCTGTAACGGCTGTGGAAAACGCTCTGTATGTAGTCTGGAAAAACGGCTATATATAGCTGACTTTGCCCACCGGGAATACCGTGATATTCTTTCGGAATCCCGCACCGGTCTTTCTTATTCCGAAGATGAGATCCGTTATCTTGATGAATTCATTTCTCCTCTGATCCGTCAAAACCAGTCTCCACATCACATCTGCGCAACCAATGCGGATTATCTTACGGTAAGTGAAAGAACCATTTACCGGCTGATCGATGCACGCATCATCTCAGCCATGAATATCGATCTTCCAAGGAAAGTACGCTACAGTGCGCGCAAAGTGGAGTGCCACCTGAAAGTCGACAAAGCCTGCCGGATTGGACGCACTTACGAGGACTTTAAGGGATATCTTCTGGAATATCCTGATCTCGCTATCACCCAGCTGGATCCTGTGGAAGGGAAAAAGGGCAACAAGGTCCTTCTTACCATTCACTTCGTAAAAGCAGAACTTATGCTTGCTTTTCTCCGTGATCACAATGATTCCCAGTCCGTGATCGATATCTTTGAACGGCTTTACTTTGAACTGCGTCCGGACCGTTTCTGCTCACTGTTTAAAGTCTGTCTTGCAGATAACGGCACCGAATTTTCAAATCCGAAAGCAATCGAATACGACCGGCAGGGAAATCTGCGCTCCCGTATTTTTTATTGTGATCCGAGCGCTCCTTATCAAAAGGGCTCTGCGGAACGTAACCATGAATTTATACGCTGTTTTCTTCCGAAAAGAACTGACCTTGCTCCCTATTCGCAGGAGGATATCCGTCTCATGATGGATCATATCAACTCTTACAGCCGGGAAAGTCTGGGAAATAAATGCCCTTATGATGTATTTTCTTTTCTCTATGGACAGGAGATTCTGGATCTTCTTGGGTGCCACAAAGTTCCTCCCCAGGACGTGACACTCAATCGATCCATTTTTCACAAAGAGGGCAGCCATGAGAGTAGATAAGGATTCCATTGATTACCAGGTTAATTTAGTCGCCTTACAGGAGATGGAAGAAGCCGTTCCCATGACGCTAAGAGAACGACGGTGTCTCCGAAAGTGGGTTCATAAAGGCAATGAAGTCGAATCAAATCCATGGAACTACATGAATTCTGACGGAATGCCCCTGAACTACCTGCAGGCTTTTCGCATCAGATTTGGCTATTCCAACGGTCCATGGGACTACTGGAAAGGCTCTGACACAGAGCTTCTTTGGGATGAACAGCACCACTGCTTTCTCTCCAAAGATGAATTCTTTTAACTGACATGACAAACCGGGACACAGCTGCATAGGCCTACTCATACGGGTGGAATTTACTAAGGCAAAAAAAACAGGAAAATCCCCGGCCGACATGTGGACAGGGAGCAAACAGACATTTACGTTGACATTCCGGAATTCGCTTTGTCATTTGACCTTGTTTATTGATGTTCTACTTATTTATTATTCTGTTTTAAATACAGAAATCTCCGATTTCAGATCATTCATATTATCACCCAGTGACTGAGCCGTCTGATTCATGGTATCTACATTCTCCTGCAGTTTTGCAGCAACACTCTGAACCAGTTTTGTTCCCTCTGCTGTTTCTGCAATAATATCCGAAATATTCTTTACTGCAGCCAGAGTATCTTCACGCTCTTTATCTGCCTGCTCTGTACTGGATACGATTTCTTTTAACGCATCAAACAGTTTCTGCATGCATTGGTTCATATCATCAAACACTCCAACTACTTCCTGCACTGCCTCTGTCTGAAGTGCAACCATATCCCGTGCCTGTTTTGCATTTTCTACGCTGTTTACAGTCTGATCTGTGATATGAGTTACATTGTTCTGAATTTCTCCGGCTGCCTCTGCAGAATGATCTGCAAGTTTCCTGATTTCCTCTGCAACCACTGCAAATCCTCTTCCTGCTTCTCCTGCTCTTGCAGCTTCGATGGAAGCATTTAAGGAAAGCAGATTTGTCTGTTCTGAAATATCTGTAATTGTCTCTACAAACTCGTTGATAATCTCAGATTCTTTTTTGAGTTCCTCAATACTGGTCTCAACTTTGATTGTTACATCTGTTGTCTTTGTTGCTCGTTCGCCCAGAGTCTGAACCATCTGCATACCATGATTGATCATATTTTCAGCTTCAGAAACCAATCCTTCAACCTGACCTGCAATACTGCTGACATTCTGGATCTCTTCGGAAAGCGTATCTGTTTTTCTTACACATTCCTCTGCATGTTCGGACTGTTTTGTAATGCCATCATTGATCTCATCAATTGCCTGAATGATATTCACGGAATAATCTTTCATAACATTCGATGCCTGACGTACTTCCTGTGCCGATGACTCTAATGTATCGGTTGCTCCGCTTACCTTTTGGACAAGCTTTTTATTATTATTAATCATATGATTTGCAACCACTGCAAGGTTATTAAATTCATCATGACCTTTTACGCTGACTTTTGTTGTAAGATTTCCCTCTGCAACCTCTTCAAGCCTGCCGGAAATGCGTTTCATATTTTTCTGGATTCCTGTACTGATGATAATACCAATCAACACTGCAACAACACATGCAATCAGTACGACTGCAATCGTCACATTGCGGATATCATCTGCCTGTCCATTAACGATCTCCATTGGTACAAGTGCACATACAGCAGCATTTGTACGCTCCATCCTGCTGTAAAAGAACAGATAACTTTTTCCGTTTATGCTGACTTCTTTCGTGGTCTGCTGATCTTCAAGATTATTAAAGAAATCCTGTCCATAAAATACAGTTTCTCCATCTGCTCTTGTACTTTCCTGACCATCCGGAAGTTTTTCTGAAATAATCTCTCTTCCCGACTGTGTCACAAACCCAATAATACTGCCATCTCCCATATCGAGGCTGTCTAAGAACTGCTGGATTGCAGATGCCTTGACATCAATAACAATAAATCCTTTACCAGACTGTGGTGTCGTCTGATATGCCATAATATAATCTGACTGTTTTAAACCAAGGGTTTCGTCTAAAGTCTTATGATAATCAACCCATTCTGGTAATTTTTTTCCATTATCAGAATATCCAAGCATTTCATCCTTATACTCTTTGTAGATACCCATTACATTTCCGCCTGCCCTTGTGGATAACATCTGGATATCTTCAATTGTCACAATATGTATATTGCTGATAAATTCGTTTCCTGCCTGAGATGCACGGATACTTGATCCCACACTGCTAATAACAGATTTTTTCCGCGTGGAATCAGTCTCATACAGACCTATCATATATTTCCCAAGATCTGACTGAAATGCATACTTTAATGCTTCAGCTTCAATAAACGAGTTACTTACGTCTAGATATTGGTTTGCCATATTAATGGTCTGTTCATTGGAATCCCGGAATGTATCATACATACCTGCGGCTGCTTTTTTATAAGAAAATACCCCAACCAAAATTAAAAACAGAATCGGTACCAGAAAACATAAAAAAATCTTCGCACGTATACTGAACAATACACCTTTTTTATTCTCCATGCTTTGCACTTTCGTGCGTTTTAAAGCTTTTTTTGTCCTTTGCTTTTTTACACTTTTCACAGCTGTTTTCATCTTC
>ENA-OVGM01001290-OVGM01001290.1-human-gut-metagenome-genome-assembly--contig:-NODE-1290-length-21072-cov-5.633725_pt1 | contig 21072 bp, 15 predicted proteins | sample MGYA00237773_ERZ505425 | MGnify/ENA primary metagenome ERZ505425 (study PRJEB26158, sample SAMN06016407) | human gut metagenome | biome: human gut; feature: ankylosing spondylitis patient; material... | reverse complement strand
TAATAAACACTCTATACCCGACAAGGAAACTTTTTTTTTTTTTTTTCATTGTAAAAAGTAATTCCGATCTGAAAAGGCATAAGAAATCGGATTATCATCGAAAGCAGGGGAAGAAGCGGTGAATCCCGGAACATTTTGCAGGGGTTTTATACTTTCCCCTTTCGCGTTATATAATACACATTCACCTACATAAAACGGCCTTCGGGAACATATTCTCCAGTATCGGTAGGATTGGGAAGAACCGGTTTTTATTTCAGCCCATTGCAATTCGGAGATATATTTAAACACGCCGATACTGTCTTTCCGTCGGAAAGAGGGATCATTGGAAGCTTCCACCACCGAATTCAAAAACGGTCGGTTGGCCGACCTTAGCATGAGCCTTGAAGGATACTTCCGTTTCAGTTTTAACGTGAGCAGGTGAGTGGTATCGGGTTGTAACAGCTGTACTTTTCCGGTCAAATCCAATAGAAAAGGATAAGAAACGGCAACGGCATCCCCGTCCGGATAAATCAACGGCAAATATACAATACCACACCCGACATCTTTAAAAAGGAACCGTCCTTCCCGAAGTCCGGCATAAGCGACAGGTTCCCATTTCAAGTTATTGAATACACTCAAATACCCATAGGTAACGGATACCGGTTTGAGGGGTGTCACCGGGACATCTTTCACCCGGGTATAGCAGGAAGTCACGTCCCGGTAAAAAGGACTTCGGAAAAAAGGAGGAATGTATTCACTTTTACCGGTGTCCGGAGCAGGATTACGGGTAAAAGTCTGGCGATAAATCTTCCCCTGTTTATTAACCTCAAATGCCAGCCGTTGTATACTGTTCATCTGTCTGTTATCTATCATCACCGACCAGCAATGTCTGTCGTTCCGGGTCGGGAAAGCCGGATTCAGGTCCAGAGCAACCGGACACAGCGTAAGTCTGGCCAACCAGCTTCTGAGCATAGCCAGGCTCACACATCCCGTCAGATTATAGTTGATAAGATTTCCCCGGTACAATACTTTTGCCTCCCGGGGAATCCGGCCATTAAAAATCTGAGACAACCCGATGCCTGTTGCCACTTCGTTGCCGATATCGTCATAGTTCAGTAAATCGGCAATATCGGTGTTGAATATCGAATCCTGCAACCTGAAAAGTTGCTGGGGACGTTCGTGTCCAACCCGGTAGGGCAATACATACTCACACAATTGACCGAACAGCAAGTTTTTTAACCAGGGTCTTTTTCGGATGGCACTAAAAGTCGAGTCGATATAAGTAATCAGAAAATTACTATCCAATTGTTCGATATCTTCATACCGCACCAACCCTTCCGTTGCACCGGGTTGTTGAAAGAATGCTTCGTACAAAGTCGCTTTAAAAATGAAGCTTTGTCCACAGTAAACCGAATCGATCCATTGTTTATAAACATCGAGGGCCTCTCCCTCATACCAGCCATGCCCCGGCATGTTAGCGATCAGATAGCAGGCAGCCCGGTATTTCAACGAATCGGCAGGATGCAAAGAATAATGTTTTAATACCTGCTCCAGCTGCATCCTGTTTTTCCCGCTTTTACTCAATGCCTGTTCCAATGGTGAGTCGGACGTACAGCTGATAAAAAAATAACTCCAGCACACAAAGAAAAAATAATATTTGCTCATATATGTCTTACTCTTTGGGTTGATAATTCTGTAAAAAAATTCTTGCCTGATTTCTAATCCGCAAAACCGAGGTATTGACTACTTTCACTTGCATAGACAACATATATTCGGCTTGTATGGCTGCCTGACCGGGAGAGCCGTCAGCCCGGTAGAGATTGAACAAATGATAATGCGGAACTATATAGGCCGGAGTCATAAAAGAAGCGGAGAGATAAGCCTTTTCAGCTTCTGCATTCCTGCCAGCCTGCTGATAGCACATCCCCAAATCGCACACCAGCCGGGAGGATGGTTTTAAAGCACAGGCATTTTCCAGCACCGGCAGGGCTTCCGCATATTGCCGGTGATTGAATAATGTCTTTCCGTAACAAAGTACAAAATCAGCATTTCCCTGCAGATACCGGTAAGAGTTCATCATCCCTGTTCCGGTCAGAACCGATACATCCGATTGTGCTTCTGACAGAAGCCTGTCCGCCCTCTTTTCCTGCCTGTATTCAAAACAGATAAAGACCGGTAAGGAAAGAAGGAACAGGCCGGCAACGAATCTGTACCCGGTTTTCCATCTCCCCTTTTTTACAAGGACCGGAGACGATACATTTCCGGCAATTACAGCCAAAGCAGCAACAGCGATAGTTATAATCAAACCGATCGAAAAAGGGTAGCTGAAAAAACCGAAACTCAGGATTGCCAGAAATACGGAACCCGCATCACGGGATTTTTGATTTCCACGGAAAGAGTGACGGCATCCGGTAAAAATCAGGAGAACAAAGAGAACAAAACCTGCAATTCCCGTTTCAAAAAGTATCCGGAGAAATTCGTTAAAAGCATATACATTATTTCCGGCAACGTTTGCATAAGCAGAAACGGAATGTTCCCTAAACCATCCGGCCTGTAAAGGCATATATAAAGCCTCGAGACTACCCTGGCCCCACCACAATGCTTCCGGCAGTTTACTTCCGATAACCTGCCAGATTAAAAATCTGCCTTGCACGGAGTCCGGCCGCATCCGGTATCCGGCATAGATTCCAATTAACAGGATTCCCGACAGTAGTATAAACGACAAGTAGTTCGGATACCGGTATTTTTGCCGGGCTGCTTTCCACAGTATACCCATAACCAAAGCAATCCAGGATGCCCGGGAATTTATGGACAGTATACCATAAAGCAAAAGTAAAAAATTCAGCAACCAGCACACCTTCCACCCGATGCTGAACTCTTTCTTAAAAGAACAGATCCCTGCCAGCAAGGAAAGTACTAAAAACAATGCGAGTATAGAGGGATTGAAAAAACATCCCGTACCCTTCAGTAAATAATGGTAGGAAGGCAGGAAATCCGTGATTTGTAAAATATACCATATTCCTTGCAGCGCACCTGCAAAAAACAACAGGATAAAAAATGTACTGCCCGACTTTATATTCCTTACATAAACATATAACAGAAGCAGCATAACGGTATAAAGGGGAACATTCGGATTAAATATCCGGTCGGTTATCAAAATACGACTTCCGTAATAGAGGACGAATAAGCCGAATATCAAATCCAATTCATTTAATCTGAATTGCCGTTTTCTGAGAATCTTCATCCCCACCCATAAAGCAATAACTATAAAACCGCCGAACCTCGCAGTCGATCCTGTTAAATAGACGTCGACAGGCCAAAGAACCGGGCATAAAAACAGCAGGAAGCCTACCGGGAAATACTCAACGCAAATCCCCTTACAAAATTTCAATTTATTTTGCATATAAAACAAAACATAAAAAGGCATGGCATTTTGACACACCTGAAAAAATCAGCACCTTGATGTATTTTATTAAAATTCTATTACAGAATATTACATTTCAAATATATTACACCGATTGAAGTCAAACAAATATTCAATATTCTATAATATACCAAAGATTAAAAAACAGAGAATTAAAGTTTTACTCTTTCAGGAAAAGGTATCCTTTTTATCACAAGAAAATCAGGATCATAAAGGCCAGATTGCCTAATTGGGTCAGTGCTGCTTTGGTCAGACAGCCGTAGAGGCTCATAACGGCAAACGTGCCGACGGTGACGAAAAAGGTTGAAGCGATCGATTCGGTCGTGAATACCAGAAAATGAATGGAGAAAGTGATCTCTCTACCATTCGATTTCCTTCAACCCATGTTCCCGTAGATATTGATTTGTGCGGCTGAACTGGTGATTGCCGAACCATCCGCCCCGGTTAGCGGAAAGCGGGGAGGGGTGTACGCATTTAAGTACCAGGTGCCGGTCGGTATCGATAAATGCGCCTTTGCGTTGGGCATAGGATCCCCACAACAGGAATACCAGGTGTTCTTTCTTTTCTGCGATCTTGCGGATAACGGCATCGGTGAAAGTTTCCCAGCCTTTGTTCTGGTGCGAACCGGCTTGGTGGGCCCGTACGGTAAGCGTTGCATTGAGCAGCAGTACCCCCTGGTCCGACCAGCGTTCCAGGTTGCCCGAACGGGGAACAGGAGTACCCAGGTCATCGTGTATTTCTTTAAATATATTTTGCAGGGAAGGCGGTTGCTCGATACCTTCGGGCACGGAAAAACAAAGGCCGTGCGCCTGTCCGGGACCGTGGTAAGGATCCTGGCCGAGGATAACGACTTTCGTATTGTCTACCGTACAATGGTTGAATGCATTGAATATCAGTTTGCCGGGAGGGAAAATCCGGGTTTGGGCGTATTCGTTTTTTACAAAAGCGATCAGTTCGGCAAAATACGGTTTGTCAAATTCTTCCTGAAGCAGTGCTTTCCAGGATTCTTCAATTTTAACGTCCATATGGAATAAGTTTTACCTTGATTTCAAATAGTTTCGGCCACCGTTTCCCGGTGACATAAAAAGTTCCTTTCCCGGCATTCCACGCGATACCGTTCAGCACATCGTCTTTGTCGTCTAGCCGGGCTTTATCGGCGGCAGGCAAGAGTCCGGGCAGGTTCAGCTCGCCCCGGACAATGCCGGTTTCCGGATCGATGACGACAATCCGGTCGGTCAGCCACACATTCGCCCAGATCATACCGTCTACGTATTCCAGTTCGTTCAGTTGGTCTACCGGACCGTTATGATCGTATACTTCTACTTCTTTCAGTATATTGAACGTCGACGGAGCGATATGATAAAGCTTGTTGCTGCCGTCGCTCATGATCAGGTGGTCTCCGGCCGTAGTAATCCCCCAACCTTCGGAATTATAATTGAAGGTCGATTCCAGGGTAAAAGTTTTCAGATCGTAAATGAAACCTTTGCGTGACCGCCAGGTGATCTGGTAAATTTTATCTTCATATATCGTGATCCCTTCTCCGAATAACTGACTGTCGATATTTAAGACCGATAGAGTTTTACCGGTTTGCATGTCTGTTTTACGAATAGACGATTCGCCATATTGCCCCGTTCCCTCGTATATAAAACCGTCCTGATAGATCAAACCTTGTGTATAGGCTTTCGGATCGTGAGGAAAAACGTTGACTACTTCATAACTGTAAATGGCCGGAGCCTGATCGGGTTTCACCCGGATCGTCGTTGTCGCGATTCCCCGTTTGTTGTCCGGATGCCATGCCATCACTTTGATGGTCATATTGCCGGTTTTACCTTCAGGTATCCGGTAAGTAAAACTCCGGTCCTCTTTACCGGCCGTTGCGATTTGCTGGCCGTCGATATAGAAGGCGGCAGAATCGACAGGGAAACGGTCCTTGCTTTCAAAACCGATAACGATCTCCTCGTTGAAAGCATACATCTTATCTTTCCCGGGCGATGTAAGTTGAATACTTTTCACATACCTCACCTCGTCTTTCGGAAGTTCTGCAGCCAAAGGAGTTTTTTTTTCTTTGTTCGCCGTTTTATTCCCTCCGCAGGAACAGATGAAAAAGGCACATAATATGTAAAAAAAACAGGTCATCCGCTGTTCGTATCTGTTCAATTTTCTACCAGTTCCCATTCATATCCCTCTTTGGTATCCTTAATGGCGACTCCGGCTGCTTTCAGTTCGTCCCTGATCTTGTCGGAAGTGGCCCAGTCTTTCTTTTGCTTGGCTTCTGTACGGATAGACATCACCATATCCAATATTTTCCCCAGCACTTCGTGATCCTGGCTTACCGATTCGCTTTCGGCCTTCAGTCCCAGGATATCGAATACATAATCCTGATACAGTTTTTTCAATTTAGCCAGATTACCGGCGTCTATCTTCTCGTTTCCTGCCACCAGTGAATTGATCATCCGTACTCCGTCGAACAAGTGGGAGATCAGGACCGGTGTGTTGAGGTCGTCATCGATCGCTTCTTCACATTGGGTGATCAGTTCATCCACATCTACCGTATTACCGGCCGAAGCTTTCACTTTGTCCAGTGCCCGGACCGCTGCCATCAGGCGTTCATATCCCTTTTGGGCGGCTTTCAGGGCCTCGTTCGAGAAATCCAGCGGACTCCGGTAGTGGGCCTGCAGGATAAAGAAACGGACGGTCATCGGGGAATAGGCTTGCTCGAGCACATCGTTTTCTCCCGAAAAGAGTTGGTCCAGGGTGATGAAATTCCCCAGCGATTTGCCCATTTTCTGTCCCTTGATAGTGACCATATTGTTGTGCATCCAATATTTCACGGCTTCGTGTCCGTAGGCAGCCGTACTTTGGGCAATCTCACATTCGTGGTGGGGAAACTGCAGGTCCAGCCCGCCGCCATGGATATCGAAACGGTCGCCCAGATACTTCTGGCTCATGCACGAACATTCCAGGTGCCAACCCGGAAAACCGTTACTCCACGGAGAAGGCCAGCGCATGATATGTTCCGGAGTAGCTTTTTTCCATAGGGCGAAATCGGCCGGATTCCGTTTTTCTCCCTGGCCGTCTAACTGACGGGTGTTGGCAAATAACTCTTCCACCCGGCGGCCGGATAGTTTCCCATAGCTGTATTTTTTGTTGTAAGCCTCGACATCGAAATAAATACTTCCGTCGCTCTCGTAAGCGAATCCGTTGTCCAGGATTTTTTTCACCAATTCTTCCTGCTCGATGATATGGCCCGAAGCATGAGGCTCTATACTGGGCGGAAGGGTGTTCAATTGCTCCATATTGTGATGGTAGCGGTTGGTATAAAACTGAACGATTTCCATCGGTTCCAACCGGTCGAGCTTCGCTTTCTTCTCGATTTTGTCTTCGCCGTCGTCACTGTCGTCGGTAAGATGGCCGACATCGGTGATGTTACGCACATAACGCACTTTGTAGCCCAGATATTTCAGATACCGGAACAACAGGTCGAAAGTAATGGCCGGACGGGCATGTCCCAAATGGGCATCCCCGTAGACGGTGGGCCCGCAAACGTACAACCCGACAAAAGGAGGATTGATCGGTTCGAACTGTTCTTTCTTGCGCGATAAAGTATTATATAGGACCAGTCGATTTTTCATTTTCTATATCCATTTAGTTTAAAACGAAAACAAAAATAATAAATAAGTCAATACGATACCGACTTAACACGCAAAAATCAAATCTAACCGGTAAAAAATCAGTCTTCGGTCGAGAAGACTACCTTCATATTCGTACGGTTTTCCAATAGCGCCCCATAGGCATTATACACCTGTTGGCTTTTGTCACGGGTGGTGACATAATGCCCGTTATTCAGGCATTCGATTTTCTGAAACTGACAAGGCAGTATGGTAGAGCCATATTGGTTGTATACCCCGAACTTCTTGTCCCGTTTGACGATATAACGATGGCCTAAAGAAATGATCTCGTCATACTGGCAGGGAATAATGGTCGAGCCGTACCGGTTGAATATGCCCTTTTTACCGTTTGCCGTGACGTAATAAATATTCCCTTCCTGTTGTATTTTGTTGTAGCGGCAAGGAATAATCGTACTTCCATAGGTGTTGACGATACCCTGAAGACCGTTATTCTCCACCAGATATTCTCTTCCTTCTTTCCGGACAGAATTGTATCGGCAGGGAAGTATCGTCGAGCCGTAAGTGTTGTAAATTCCGTATTTACCGCCTGCCGACACATAATAAACTCCGTCTTCGTATTCTATCGTGTTGTATTTGCAGGGGATAACGGTACTTCCATAGGCATTGACGATCCCTTTCAGACTGTCGTTTTCAACCAGGTATTTCCCCCCTTCTTTGTATATCGAAGTGTATTGGGTAGGAACGATTACCGAACCGTACAGGTTGTATATGCCCTGATATTTGCCTTTTGTCACGTAATAGGCATTGTCTTTGCATTCGATCTGGCTGAATTGGCAAGGGATAATAACACTTCCATAGCGGTTGTAAACCCCTTTGAGCCGGTCCCGGCAGACGTAAAAACAACGGTCGGTGAGTTCGATCTGGTTATAGCGGCAGGGGATAATTGTCGAACCGTACCGGTTGTAAATTCCGTATAACCCTTCCGACGATACCCAAAAAAAATTATTCGATAATTCTATTTTTTCAAAACGGCAGGGCAAGACCAGGGTCCCGTAATAATTGACAATTCCTTTCCGGTCGTCGCGGCTGATTTGAAGATACTGATTTTCATATTCTTCGATCTTATCGTATTCACAAGCGAGGGAAAGGTAAAGCCAGGCATACCCTTTTTTCAGGGCAATCGGCCGGTCAATCTCTTTCGGAAACCGGCCATCCCGTTTGTGCTCTTCATAAAAATAACTGATGATACCGTATTTCCGGCCCTTTCTGACTTTGAAAAAGCAATTGTGTTGAGGTACGATTTCGTCGTACTCGTACGGTATGGCCAGCTGTTTGTCGATCACGATACCGTATTTCCCGTTTTGCCGTTCGATCCGGCACTCGTCGAAATGGTTGTCGTAGCATTCTGCAAATGCAAAAGTTACACACAATAGAAAAATGAGGGTAGAAATCAGTTTCATAAGTTTGTTTTTAGACTTCAATAATAAGAAAATATTTCTTAATTCCCAAAGAAATGTATCGACTTATTAAAAAAATCGTATATTTGTTTACATTTTATTGCTGTCTCGATTTTCTTTTTTTTGATTTTCCAGTTCCGGCCGTCTCCTTCCCGGATGCTGTGGTATTCTTCGATGTATTCCTTCAGTTCTTTTACTTCTTTTGGAAGCAAGGAAATGAAACCGGTTTTTCTGAAATAGGATTGGGAAAGAATTCGCCGATCAGATCGGTTTCAAAAAGACTTTTGGGACACCTTACCCGGCGACGGATTATCCGATCAGGAATTCGAATAGGTTCGGATTGTCATTGAGATATTCGTAGAGGATACCTTCGGATTTCATGCGGTCCAGCAGGCCCTGGAAATCTTCGGGATGCTGGATCTCGATGCCGATGAGGGCAGGGCCTTTTTCGCGGTTTGTCTTCTTCTTGTATTCGAAATAGGTGATGTCGTCGTGGGGGCCCAGGACGTTGCTGACAAAACTCTGGAGTGCACCGGCTCTTTGCGGAAAACGGACGACGAAGTAATGTTTCAGGCCTTCATATAATAAAGAGCGCTCCTTGATGTCTTCCATGCGGGTGATGTCGTTGTTGCTGCCGCTGACCACACAAACGACGTTTTTTCCTTTAATTTCATTTTTGTAAAAGTCGAGAGCACTCATACTCAGGGCTCCTGCCGGCTCTACTACGATAGCGTCGAAGTTGTAAAGATTCAGGATCGTCGTACAAATCTTGCCTTCGGGCACAACGACGATGTCGTCCAATACTTTTTTGCAGATAGCGTAAGTGAGCTCTCCTACCCGTTGTACGGCGGCTCCGTCGACAAATTTATCTACTTCGTTCAGTTCGGTTACCTCTCCGCATTCGAACGATTTTTTCATTCCGGCGGCACCGGCCGGTTCGACTCCGATGATCTTGGTCTTCGGGCTCATTTGCTTATAGAAACTACCGATACCGGAAGCCAGTCCGCCACCACCGATCGGTACAAAGATATAATCGAGCTTCATCCGGGCTTCCTGAATGATTTCTAAACCGACGGTTGCCTGCCCCTCGATGATCCGGGGATCGTTGAAGGGAGGGATAAATACCATATCGTTTTTTTTACAGGCTTCGATTGCTGCTGTATTGGCCTGATCGAAAGTATCTCCCGTCAGGACGACTTCAATGGATTTACCCCCGAACATTTTTACCTGGTTGATCTTTTGCCTGGGAGTAGTAACGGGCATATAGATTTTTCCCTGGATACCGAGTTTGCTGCAGGAGAAGGCTACGCCTTGGGCATGATTGCCGGCACTGGCACAAACCACTCCTTTCTCCATCTCTTCAGGAGTCAGGGATTTGATTTTATTATAAGCTCCCCGGATTTTATACGATCTCACCATTTGAAGATCTTCCCGTTTCAGAAAGATATTGGCTTCGTATTTATCGGATAGATTTCTGTTTTTCATGAGGGGTGTCGGGACCAGAATGTCGTTGAGCGTATGCTCCGCCGTCATGATATCCTTCAAAGAAGGAAAATAAGGATCACTCATATTGTTCGGTTTAATTGGTCTGTTTTTTCATTTACCCGATGTTCTTTGCTATAAAATCGCCTACTTCGCTGGTCGGATAGGCCTGTCCGTCTTCAGCGATATCTTCGGTAACGATACCGGCTTCGACCGAACGATCGACTGCCTGGCGGATGCTTGCTCCGGCTGCTTTCAGGTTGAAGGCATATTCGAACATCATAGCGGCGGATAAAATGGTTGCCAGAGGATTGGCCACATTTTTGCCGGCGGCCTGAGGATAGGAACCGTGGATCGGTTCGAACAGCGAGGTGTGGATACCGATAGAAGCGGAAGGCAGCAAGCCTAATGAGCCTGTGATGACACTGGCTTCGTCGGTGAGGATATCGCCGAACATGTTTTCTGTAATGATGACATCGAAATGTTTGGGTTGCTGGATGAGTTTCATCGCCGCATTGTCGACAAACATGTATTCGACATTTACCTGAGGATAAGCCGGAGCCATCTCTTGTACGGTTTCGCGCCATAGCCGGGAGGTTGCCAGGACATTGGCTTTATCGACAACTGTCAGTTTGTTGCGGCGCTTCATGGCGTATTCGAAACCTAATCGGCAAATCCGTTTGATTTCGGCTTTGGTGTATACACAACTGTCGAAAGCGGTTTGCCCGTCTTCCGAACGTCCCTGGGGCTGCCCGAAATAAATGCCGCCGGTGAGTTCCCGGATACAGATGAAATCGGCCCCTTCTACGAGTTCTTGTCGCAGAGGAGAGCGGTGAACAAGGGATTTGAAAGTACTGACCGGACGGAGGTTGGCATATAATCCTAATTTTTTGCGCATTTCCAGCAATCCTTGTTCCGGACGGACTTTGGCTTGGGGATTGTTGTCGAAACGGGGATCCCCGATCGCTCCGAACAATACGGCATCCGATTGCATACAAATCCGGTGAGTTTCTTCCGGATAAGGATTCCCGGTCTTGTCGATGGCTGTTGCCCCTACTGATCCGTAGGTATAGCCGACGGTATGACCGTATTTTTTGCAAGTGGCATCGATGGCTTTGATGGCCTGTTCTATGATTTCCGGTCCGATGCCGTCACCGGGTAATACTGCTATTTTTAAATCCATGATGAAATGAGTTTGTAAGGTTCATAAGGCGACTCTTGCACTGGCTTTGTCAGAACCGAAGGCTCGCCGATCGTTTTAACGGGTCTTTTCAAATGCTTCGATCTTATGGTGTATGCTCATCAGATAGTCGACATCATCGTATCCCTTCAACAAACACTCTTTTTTGTAGGGAGAAATTTCGAAAAGTTCTTGCTCTCCTGTGGCTGTCAAGGTGACGGTCTGCCGTTCCAGATCGATACTGACGGTGGTCGAAGGAGCTGACCGGACGACCTGGAATAGCTTTGCCAGAAACGATTCGCTCACCTGTACAGGAAGTAATCCGTTGTTCAGGGCATTGTTGCGGAAAATATCGGCGAAGAAACTGGAAATGACTACTTTGAAACCTGCTCCATAAATGGCCCAGGCTGCATGTTCACGGCTGGAACCACAGCCGAAATTTTTCCCTGCAATTAAAATTTCTCCGGTATAGTCGGGGGAGTTCAGGACGAAATCTGTTTTCGGGTTTCCCTGAGCATCATACCGCCAGTCGAAAAACAATTGTTTGCCGAACCCTTCCCGGGTGGTCGCTTTCAAAAAACGGGCCGGAATGATCTGGTCGGTGTCTACATTTTCGATTTTCAGTGGTATCGCTGTGGATGTTAGGGTTGTGAATTGGTTTATCATGAGTTGAAAAGAGTTACTGAGTTGTTGAGTTACTGAGTTACTGAGTTGTTGAGTTACTGAGTTACTGAGTTGCTGAGTTACTGAGTTGTTGAGTTGTTGAGTTACTGAGTTGTTGAGTTGTTGAGTTGCTGAGTTGCTGAGTTACTGGGTTGCTGAGTTGGAGTGAGTCGGGGACGGTGATTATGCCGTGGATAGCACAGGCAGCAGCGACGAGTGGGCCTGCCAGTAGAGTGCGGGCTCCCGGTCCTTGCCGGCCTTCAAAATTACGATTGGAGGTGGAGACACAATATTTCCCTGCCGGAATTTTGTCGTCGTTCATTGCCAGGCAGGCGGAGCATCCCGGTTGCCGCAATTCGAAGCCTGCAGCCTCGAGTGTATCCCTGATCCCTTCGTCGATGGCTTGTTTTTCTACCTGTTTGCTGCCCGGAACGATCCAGGCTGTCACGCCTGCTGCTTTTTGCTTGCCTTTCACATAGTCGGCGAATACCCGCAGATCTTCGATCCGTCCATTGGTACAACTGCCGACAAAAACATAGTCGACCGGTTTGCCCGGTAGCTTTTCGCCCGGTTTGAAGTCCATGTATTCCAGGGCTTTTAAGAAGGAAGGCCGGGAAGTCTCTTCGATTTCGGAGACTTCGGGGATAGAGTGGGTGAGAGCGATCCCCATACCGGGGTTGGTGCCGTAGGTGATCATAGGGTAGATGTCGGCAGCATCGAATGTGACTTCTTTGTCGAAGACGGCGTCGGGATCACTGTATAGCTGCTTCCATTGTGTGACGGATTTGTCCCATTCGGTTCCTTGGGGCGCATATTCCCTGCCTTTCAGGTAGGCAAAGGTCGTTTCGTCCGGAGCGATCATCCCGCCGCGGGCTCCCATTTCGATGCTCATATTACAGATCGTCATCCGGGCTTCCATCGATAGCGAGCGGATAGCCGATCCGGCAAATTCGATGAAATGTCCGGTACCGCCGCCGGTACCTAGTTTCGAAATGAGATATAAAATGATATCTTTCGAACAAACTCCGGGATTCAATTGTCCTTCGACATTGATCCGCATGGTCTTGGGTTTGGATTGCAATACACATTGGGAGGCTAATACCATTTCTACCTCGCTGGTTCCGATGCCGAACGCCACGCAGCCCATAGCTCCGTGGGTGGAAGTATGGCTGTCTCCACAGACGATGGTCATTCCCGGTTGGGTCAGACCTGTTTCGGGACCCACCACATGGATAATTCCGTTTTTGGGGGTACCGACTTTGAAAATCGTGATACCGTGTTCGGTACAGTTATTTTCGAGCATCGACAGTTGCCGGGCGGATTGCAGATCCTGTACCGGCAGATGTTGATTTTGTGTGGGTATATTGTGATCGGGGCTGGCTGTGACCTGAGCCGGACGGAATACTTTCGCGCCGCGCGAATGAAGCCCTTCGAAAGCTTGTGGACTCGTTACTTCGTGAATGTATTGCCGGTCGATATAGAGCACACATGAACCTCCGGCGATGGTGTCGACCGTATGGGCATCCCAGATTTTATCGAATAAAGTTTTCATAAGGTGTATTTTGACTTTGGGGTACTAACTTATTTTAGCTATCGCATCCAGGAACGACTCGACCGATGCGGTGACAATGTCTGTGTTGGCGCCGAAACCGTGGTACATTTTGCCTTTGTGGGAGACTTGTACGTGTACTTTACCCAGGTCGTCGCTTCCCCGGGTGATGGCCTGTACCAGGTATTCTTCCAGATGTACCCGTCGTTTGGTGATGCTTTTTACAGCATTGATGGCTGCATCGACCGGGCCGTTACCGCTGGCTGTTTCGGTGAAAATATCTCCCCCGAAGCTGATTTGCACAGTTGCTGTCGGTATGGAAGTCGAGCCGCATACAACCTGCAACCCCACCAGTTTCATGTCGCGGTGTTTGCGCGAAGCTTCACTACCGGCAAGTACTTCCAGGTCGCGGGTGGTAATGTCTTTTTTCTTATCGGCTAATTCCAGAAAGCGCTGGTAGATGGCGTCGAGTTCGTCATTGTCGGGAGTATAACCGATGGCTTTCAAATGATGTTTCAGTGCTGCACGGCCACTACGGGCGGTGAGGACGATACTGGACTGATCGACCCCTACGTCTTCCGGGGCGATGATTTCATAGGTCTCCCGGCTTTTCAGTACACCGTCCTGGTGGATGCCCGACGAATGGGCGAAAGCATTACGGCCGACGATGGCTTTGTTGGGTTGTACCGGCACCCGCATCAAACTGGATACCAGCTGGCTGGTAGCGATGATTTGCCTGGTGTTGATACCGATATTGAAATCCAGATTTTTGTGACAGGCAATCGCCATCACGATTTCTTCGAGGGCGGTGTTACCGGCCCGTTCGCCGAGGCCGTTGATCGTCACTTCGACCTGCCGTGCTCCGTTTTGTACGGCGGCTAAAGTGTTGGCAGTGGCCATGCCCAGATCGTTGTGGCAATGAGTGGAAATAATGGCTTTGTCGATGTTGGGGACATGATTCATCAGATAGGCGATCTTTGCTCCGTACTCGTTCGGCAGACAATACCCCGTGGTGTCGGGGATATTGACGACGGTGGCGCCGGCTTTGATCACTGCTTCTACTACCCGGGCCAGGTATTCTTCTTCTGTACGGCCTGCATCTTCGGCGTAAAATTCGACATCATCGACAAATCGACGGGCATATTTTACGGCCTCTACCGCTCTCCCGACGATTTCGTCGGGAGTGGAATTCAATTTTTCGTGGATATGATACCAGGAGGTACCGATTCCGGTATGGATACGTCCCCGTTTGGCAAATTTCAATGCTTCGGCAGCCACTTCGATGTCTTTTTTTACAGCCCGGGTCAGAGCACAGATGGTTGGAACGGTTACTGCTTTAGAAATCTCTACAACGGAATTGAAATCCCCGGGACTCGAGATGGGGAAACCGGCTTCGATGATGTCTACACCCAGTTTCTCGAGCTGCCTGGCAACTTCTATCTTTTCGATTGTATTCAGCTGACACCCCGGAACTTGCTCTGCATCCCGAAGGGTGGTATCGAATATATATACTTTTTCACGCATGAGGTGATGAGGTAAAAGGTTAGAGGCGAAAAGGCTATTAGGCTAAAAGCTATAAGTTATAAGGTGGAAGCGGGAGTAGGTAAAAAAGGGAAAGGGATTAGTGAAGGTTATTGGGGCGCTTTTCATCTTTTGCTTTTTCGCCGATCTCCTTTCACTTTTTACTTTTCGCTTCTAGCTTTTTGCTTCTAGCCTTTTCGCTTTAATTGTTTTCCGGTCTCAGTTTCCGAACGACGGCACCGGCTTGCCACATCTCGGATTCACGCATGGTCTGAAGTTCTTTTTCCAGTTTTTCACGATAGTCGGGCCGGCTGTTGGAATCGATCGAACGTTGGGCTTCGTTGCCACAAGATACCTGGCCGTACAATTCGTCGAATACCGGTTTGGCGGCATCCCGGAATTTCTTCCACCAATCGAGTGCTCCCCGTTGTGCTGTCGTCGAGCAGTTGGCATACATCCAGTCCATACCGTTTTCTGCAATTAAAGGCATCAGACTTTGGGTCAGTTCCTCGACGGTTTCGTTGAAGGCTTCCGAAGGAGTGTGGCCGTGTTCGCGTAAAGTGTCGTACTGGGCTGCAAAAATGCCCTGGATCGCTCCCATCAGAGTACCCCGTTCTCCTGTCAGGTCGGAATATACTTCCCGCTGAAAGGTGGTCTCGAACAGATAACCCGAGCCTACTCCGATTCCTAAAGCGATAACCCGGTCCCAAGCTTTGCCGGTGGCATCCTGGAAGATGGCATAACTGGAATTTAATCCCCGTCCCTGTAAGAACATTCTCCGCAATGAAGTACCCGAGCCTTTCGGAGCGATCAGGATGACATCGACATCGGCCGGCGGGATGATGCCTGTGCGATCTTTATAGGTGATGCCGAAACCATGTGAGAAATAGAGGGCTTTGCCGGGAGTCAGGTGTTTTTGAATAGTGGGCCATACGGCGATCTGACCTGCATCCGATAGTAAATATTGTATGATCGTTCCTCTCCGGGCGGCTTCTTCGATGTCGAACAGGGTTTCGCCGGGTATCCAGCCGTCGGCTACGGCTTTATCCCAGGTTTTACTTCCCCGGCGCTGACCTACGATTACGTTGAAACCGTTGTCTTTCAGGTTCAGGGCCTGACCGGGACCTTGTACACCGTATCCTATAACAGCAATGGTTTCGTTTTTCAATACCTCGAGCGCTTTTGCCAATGGAAATTCTTCTCTGGTTACTACGTTTTCTTTTACTCCTCCGAAATTAATTTGTGCCATAATAATAATGATTTAATTGTTAGTGTTATTTTGTCCTTGATCCGGGTTGTTTACGCTTTCGTCGTATTTTCCCGTTTCTGTAAATATTCATTCAATAGTTCGCGTTTTGATTTGATGATCGCGATTTGGCCCGACCGGACGAATTGCTGTACTCCATGGGGTTGTAGTAATTCGAACAGAGACTGGGTATCCTCTTTGTGTCCGGTCTTTTCCAGTACGATATAATCGTCACAGATTTCCAGTATCCGTACATGGTGGTCGCGTACCAATTTTTCGACACTGTTGCTCCGGGTGACTTTGTAAAGTGCGATTTCCTGTTGTACCACTTCATCCGGGGTGAAAACAAAGGCTTTCAGTACATCGATTTTCTTTTCGATCTGCTTGACCAGTTTCTCTATCTTTTCGGGATCGGTGATGACGACTACGGTAAATTTGTGAATGCCCGGGATAGACGATTCCGAAGTCGTCAGGCTTTCGATATTGATATCCCGGCAAGTGAATACCGTCGTGATCTGGCTTAGCAATCCTACTTTGTTTTCTGAAAAGACCGTTATGATATATTCTTTATTCATCGCATCATTTTTCTATTTTATTATTATCGATGATCTCTTTTTCTCTCCCTTTTTTCCCTTTCTCCCCCTCCTCCCCCTCCTCTACCTCCTGGCCTCCAGCCTATAGCCTTTAGCTTTCAACTTTTTCCTTTATTCCAATCTCACATCCCCCACAGCTGCACCGGCAGGAACCATCGGAAATACATTCTCTTCCGGTTCAACCCGAACCTCCAGCAGAAAGGCTCCGGGATGTTCCTTCATGGCATGGATGGCTGTTTCCAGTTCGTCCCGTTTTTCCACGCACCGGTAGGCGATACCGTTTCCTTGGGCGATTGCCCCGAAGTCAGGGTTAGTCATTTCGGTAAATGAGTACCGCTTGTCGAAAAAGAGCTCCTGCCATTGGCGCACCATACCCAGAAAGCTATTGTTCAGCAGGATAATCTTCACCGGTACCCGGGATTGAAAGATGGTACCGAGTTCCTGCAGGTTCATTTGAAAACCACCGTCACCGACAAACAGGCAAACCTCTCTTTGGGGGGCTCCGATTTTTGCTCCGATAGCTGCCGGAAGGCCGAATCCCATGGTGCCTAATCCACCCGAAGTGACGATACTCCGCGTATGTTTGAAGCGGAAATAACGGGAAGCTACCATCTGCTGTTGCCCGACATCGGTGACCAGAATCGCGTCGTGGTGATAGGCTTTCGATACCAGGTCGACTACTTCTCCCATACGGATTTGCTTGCTCGTGGGGTAGAGCGCCGGTTCTATGATTTCCTGATATTCGATGTTGTAACAGGCTTTGAATTCCGCTATCCAGTCGGTATGCCGGTTGGGGACCACTAATTCTGTCAGGGCGGGTAAAGTCTCTTTGACATTTCCCAGGACAGGTACGTCGGCATATATGATTTTATTCACTTCGGCAGGATCGATTTCCAGGTGGATGATCTTGGCGTTGATGCCGAATTGTTCGGGATTTCCGGTTACCCGGTCGTCGAAACGCATGCCTATCGCGATCAGTAAATCGCATTCTTTGTTTTTTATATTGGGGGCATAATTCCCATGCATACCCAACATACCGACGAATTGGGGATGATCGGAAGGAATGGCCGACAGTCCCAATAAAGTGGAAGCTGCAGGGATACCGCTTTTTTCCAGGAAAACACGTAGTTCTTTTTCTGCCCCGCCGAGGATGACGCCCTGGCCGATTAAAGCCAACGGTTTACGGGACAGATTGATCAATTTGGCCGCTTCTGCAATTTTTTCTTTATCGATGGCCGGAGACGGGCAATAACTCCGGATGAAGCTGACCTTTTCATAATGATATTCGGCCATTTCTTGCTGGGCATCTTTGGTAATATCTACCACGACGGGTCCGGGACGTCCCGTGCGGGCGATATAGAATGCCTTGGCGATGGCTGCAGGGATATCGGCGGCATGCCGTACCTGGCAGTTCCATTTGGTTACAGCCTGGGTGATCCCTACGAAGTTGGTTTCCTGAAAAGCATCGGTGCCCAGGAAACCGGAACCTACCTGTCCGCTGATCAGAACGACAGGAGTCGAATCCATCATCGCGTCGGCAAGGCCTGTTACCGTATTGGTAGCTCCGGGACCCGAAGTGACGATACAGACACCGGGACGTCCGCTTACCCGGGCATAGCCCTGGGCGGCATGTAATGCCCCCTGTTCATGACGTACGAGGATGTGGTTGAGACGGTCCCGATAGTCGTATAACGCATCGTATACCGGCATGATTGTTCCTCCGGGATACCCGAAGACGGTATCCACTCCTTCACGTAGAAGGGTTTCGATTACCGCTTTCGAGCCCGAAAAACAAGTTGTCTTTGTTACTTGCTTTTCCATATAGATAGATTGTGTAGTAGTGTTCATACGAAAAAAGAGATAAAAAGTAAAAACTTATGGGTTATAGAATGCGGACGGCACCCTGGTCGGCTGAACTGACGAACCGGGCGTAAGCCTGCAGGGATTTGGGTACCGTACGTTTGCGTCCGGCCGGTTCGAAGTTTTTTTGAGCGGCTAACCGGGCGGCAATATCGGGATCACTCAGTAACAGGTTGATGGTCCGTGCCGGAATGTCTATTTCGATCAGATCGCCGTCCCGGACGATGGCTAAAGCTCCTCCGGCAGCTGCTTCAGGTGAGATGTGACCGATGGATAAACCCGAAGTCCCTCCTGAAAATCGTCCGTCGGTGATCAGGGCACAGGCTTTGTCCAGATGTTTGGATTTCAGATAAGAAGTGGGGTAAAGCATTTCTTGCATGCCCGGTCCGCCTTTAGGCCCTTCATAACGGATGACGACGACATCTCCGGCTTTTACTTCATCGTTCAGAATACCGTTCATGGCTTGTTCCTGCGATTCGAATACTTTGACACGTCCCCGGAATACGAACAGTGATTCATCTACTCCGGCTGTTTTTACGATACATCCGTTGCGGGCGATGTTCCCGGTCAGGACAGCCAGTCCCCCGTCTTTGAAATAAGCATGGTTTACATCCCGGATACATCCCATCCGACGGTCGGTATCGAAGCGGGCATAGGTTTTACTTTGAGAACCCAGTTCCCGGCTGAATTTGCCGCCGGGTGCACTGAGATAGAATTTTTGCGCCTTTTGAGTGAGCTTCGGGCTTTTCAGGTTGTATTTCGAGAGGCATTCTGCCAGATTTTTGTATCCGACACGGTTGACCGTGGTATCGATCAAACCGGCTTCCGCCAATTCCCCGAGGATAGACAGGATACCTCCTGCCCGGTTTACATCCTGGATGTGAAAGTGAGAGTTGGGAGCGACCTTGCATAGTACCGGTACTTTTCTCGACAGGCGGTCGATATCCTGCATGGTGAAGTCTACTCCGGCTTCGTGGGCGATGGCCAGCAGGTGGAGTACGGTATTGGTCGATCCTCCCATGGCGATGTCCAGTGACATGGCATTCTCGAAAGCGGCTTTGGTCGCTATGTTACGGGGTAATACCGAATCGTCCCCTTCGAAATAATACCGTCCGGCCATTTGTACGATTAATGAAGCAGCTTTTTCAAACAAACGCCGCCGGTTAGTGTGGGTGGCTACAATGGTACCGTTGCCGGGAAGCGCCAATCCCAACGCTTCGTTGAGACAGTTCATGGAGTTGGCTGTAAACATGCCCGAACATGAACCGCATCCGGGGCAGGCCCAACGCTCGATTTTCTCGATATCTGCATCGCTGCAACGGCTGTCTGCACTCATGACCATGGCGTCGATCAGATCTATTCCCTTGCCGTCGAAATTACCGGCTTCCATCGGGCCTCCGGATACAAAAATCGTCGGAATATTCAGACGCATAGCAGCCATCAGCATGCCCGGTGTGATTTTGTCACAATTACTGATACAAAACAAAGCGTCTACCTGATGGGCGTTGGCCATGTATTCCACACTGTCGGCGATGATTTCCCGCGAAGGAAGCGAGTATAACATCCCGTCGTGGCCCATGGCGATTCCGTCGTCGATGGCTATGGTGTTGAATTCGGCTGCGAAGCATCCGCGTTCTTCTATTAATGTCTTTACGTATTGTCCGATTTCGTGCAGGTGGGTATGACCCGGTACAAACTGGGTGAACGAGTTGACGATGCCGATGACGGGCATCCCGAATTGTTCGTCTTTCATACCATTGGCTCTCCACAAACTTCTGGCTCCGGCCATCCGACGGCCTGTCATTGTAACAGCGCTTCTAAGGTTATTTCTCATTTTCTTTTATTTTGTGCAGTAAGTTCTTAAATGCGAAGAAGCCTTTCTCCCGGCGAGAGAAAGGCTTCTACAAATAGTGTGTATATACGCGTCACCCTTCTCTCGTTATCTTTGCAGGACCACGAGTAGAATGTTAATGACGATAATATGGCGATACATTGTTTTGTTCATTTTTCTGTCTGTTAAAAAAAAGCCTTTCTCGTTTGGGAGAAAGGCATATGATCAATTTATATTTCGGTTCGATTTTCGTTTATATACCCCTCTCCGTTCCGTGGCTAAGGACCACGAGAATAATAATATTCAGGAGATGTAGGGATAAACGCTTCATGTTTTTATCATTTTTATGCAACAAAGATAGCGACGAATTTTTTTTAATTCCAAATGTTTTTTCTGTTTTTTACATAGAAAGTTCAAAATGTATAATTTTACACAAATGGAAACGTTTGTGTATCAGTAGATAATAGTTGTTGATGTTGTAATAAAAAGAGTTTCATTTGCATTTTGGCAGTTATATACATATTTAAAGGTAGTTCGTTGCTAATTCGTCTTCGGTGATCGGTTTTGGTGACCCGGTCGCTTCTGTCGGTCGTCTGGTTTTTTTATCACTGACCGGCGGAACTCCTCACTACGTTCGTCAGACACCACCGGTCGGGCG
>ENA-OVGM01001284-OVGM01001284.1-human-gut-metagenome-genome-assembly--contig:-NODE-1284-length-21176-cov-7.271294_pt1 | contig 21176 bp, 19 predicted proteins | sample MGYA00237773_ERZ505425 | MGnify/ENA primary metagenome ERZ505425 (study PRJEB26158, sample SAMN06016407) | human gut metagenome | biome: human gut; feature: ankylosing spondylitis patient; material... | reverse complement strand
TGAATAAATACGATAATAAAATGACAAAAATAGGTACGGAATTTAATATAAAAAAAGGAAAAACAGAGAGTGTCAATGATTATAAAGTACGTTTAATATATTCTGTTTTGGGTAGGATGGCAGTATCATCACTTTTAGATGACTACGACAATGATATGCCTTCGATTGTGCATATGAAAAATCGTGTTTCTACTGTTTTTGATAGCTATTATAAAATGTATCCAGAACTAAGTGCTTTATTGCCGGAAGATGCTGAAAAAATAGCGAATGAAATATATGATATTTATTCTCATACAGGTGTTTTTTATCATATTCCAAATCGTATTGTTTTATCAAAGAAATCAGATGAGTATATTAATGGTGTGGTACTGACAAGAGGATATGAGCTAGGATTAAAACAGGCAGTAAGTGGACTGGGAACGTATATCATATCAGAAAATAGATTGCATTCAGAAGAAAATATTTTTTATCTTGATATAACATATTTACGTGATAGGTGGCAATCGTGGATAGAAGATGCTAAATGGAATGAGTTTAAAGTTGAAGGAGATATAGAATATCTTAGAATGGCTCCACCATTCACTCATGGGTATTGGGTGAATAAGCCTAATGCTGAAGGTGAGATTTCGATACTCCGAACTGGATTTAAAGGCAATGAACTATATTATTTATATAAAATAGATAAAGACAAGAAAATACAGGCTAGTCAATTGCCGAATTGGATTGTAGATGATTATCAATATAGGTCTTTAGCAAATGCTTGTTTGTACAATGCGGGCGTTCTTCCACCAATTACTTATCGAGTTGATGGGGATATAGTTAATTTTAAATTAGGATATTTGCCACCACCTGCAGAGCTTTATCTATGGAAATTGTATAGTTGGCCAACCACGGTATTGAATCTTCCTAAAGATTTCAATAGAGTTTCAACTAAGTGTATATTTGAAAGCATTGCAGAACTTATGAAGAAACAAGGTTATGCATTTGTAGAGGAGAATTGATTATGCCAAATGGAGCAAATTCGGTGCATAAGGAATTACGCACAGAACTAGAAAATTATATAAAATCGCAGTACTTTGCGAAGACACCAATATTACTGTCGGCAGTAAGTAATCAGTTGGATAATGAAGGCGTTTTATATCAAAAACCATATATTGAATCTTCTCCAGCATACAAGGTTAAATTTAATGGTATTCAGTCTGCTAAGATACCAGATTGGATGAAGGATTATTTTTTGAGCTTGAGCAATGCTGGAGTGGGTGTATATCAGTCTCCTTTTGTGCATCAGATAAATGCATTAGAAGCGGCCAGTGCGGGAAAGGATTTATTCGTTGCGACTGGAACTGGTTCTGGTAAAACAGAGTGTTTTATGTGGCCTCTATTAGCAAAGCTTGCCGATGAAGCTCGGAATTCTACAGATACATGGCAGATGAGGGGGATTAGAACTATTATAATGTACCCTATGAATGCGCTCGTATCTGATCAAGTAAGCCGACTAAGAAGATTGATAGGTGATTCTGAAAACAAATTTGTCAATATTTATAGGGAAACTTGTGGAAATAATGTAAGACGTCCACAATTTGGAATGTACACAGGAAGAACACCATATCCAGGCCCAGAGCCTAATAAAAATCAGGATAGGCGATTGGAGAAAACTCTCAAGAGAATGTCATTTCCAGTTTCAGAAAGTGAACAACGCTTTTTTGAACAACTTACTAAAGAGGGAAAGATTCCAGCCAAAGCTGATATGAAATCATTCTTAGAGGATTTACATGAAAGTAGGCATATTCCTAACGATGAAGATGCAGAGCTTATTACAAGATTTGAGATGCAACAATTCTGTCCAGATATACTAATAACGAATTATTCCATGTTAGAATATATGCTTTTAAGACCTCGTGAAGCTAAAATGTGGAATGATACAAAGGATTGGTTAGAGAGTGATCCCAAAAACAAGTTGCTGTTTGTTATTGATGAAGCTCATATGTACAGGGGATCGGCAGGTGGAGAAGTTGCATTGCTTATTCGTAGATTATTCCATAAATTAGGAATAACGAGAGATCGAGTTCAATTTATTCTTACAACTGCGAGTATGCCAGATGCGTCTGAAGAAGACAAAAAAGCAGTGATGAAATTTGTAACAGAATTGACTGCCGCAGACACTGGTATCGATTTTTGTTATTTAACAGGTGAAAGAGAAGATATAAAAGGATGTCAAAAGTATGATATATCTTTTGAAAAATTTGAAAGCTCAAATGTACAAAAAATTGAAGGAAATGAAGAAGAACGTTTACAAGAATTAAATGAATTTTGGAACGGGATAGACGGGGCACCGGAAAAGTTTTCAAATTTGGATGATGTATATTTTTGGATGTATGAACATTTAATTGAGTATGCACCGTTTTCTATATTGATTAGTACTTGCAGAGGTGCAGCGATATCACTAAATGAATTAGCGCAGACAATTTTTCCTAATAAGGATAAAGAGAAGGCAATGCAAGCAGTTGGTGTTTTATTAGCGATTGCTCCACAGGCAAAAAATGATAAAGGTACTGTACTGTTTCCAGCAAGAATGCACATGTTGTTTAAAGGTATAAAAGGTATATATGCATGTGCGAACCCTAATTGTACACATTCGCATCATGATGATGCATTATCATTAGGTGAGATTTTTTTATCGGATGGGAAATTAATATGTCCACATTGCCAGAGTGTTGTTTATGAATTATATAATGATAGAAGATGCGGTGCTTTATTTTATAAAGGGTATATTTTGGAAGATGATACAGATTTTAAAGGTAATGCATATTTATGGCACTATTCTGGACAAATGATGGATAGAAGAATGAAGGAAGTTCATTTATATATTCCAACAGATGACTATCAACCTCCTGCTAAACAAGGAAAGAATGCAATTAAACCTTGTTATCTAGATATAAAGAGTGGATTTATTAATTTTAAGGATGATTCGCAAGCTGATAATCCGGGAGTAAGAAAACTTTATTACTGTAATTATTCCGCAAAAGGAAAACCACAGATTGTGACTTTTACAACATGTCCACATTGCAGACATCAGCTTTCGTCTGCGCAACTTACTTCATTTAGTACAAGAGGAAATCAGTCATTCTTTAATTTGATACAAGCTCAATTTCAAAACCAACCAGCAGTACCAGGAAAAGAAAATGATCCTGACAGATTGCCAAATGAGGGAAGAAAGGTGCTGCTTTTTTCGGATAGTAGACAGCGAGCTGCAAAATTGGCGCGAGATATGTCGGACTCTTCAGATATCATGGCTACAAGACAATTGTTTGTAATGGCAATAAATCTGATGGAGAAATCAGTGGTTGAGCAATCAATGAATTCGCTTTATGACTATTTTTGTTTGGTGGCAGGACAGCAGCATTTGCAAATCTTTCACGAGCCAGAAAGAGAAAAGTTTGCTGAAGATTGTAAGACAGCATTCAGTAATTATCAAAGATGTATCAGGCGCAGAAGAGATTATATTCCGAGATTTACAATTGCAAATGCACCAACACAAATGCAAAATTACTTGCTCAGATTATTTGCAGGTGGCTATAATACATTATATGATTCCGCATTATGCTGGATTGAACCGACAGAACAAGCTATGTTTGATGCACTTGATGCGTTAGAGGAAGCTGGGATAAATATAGATGAGGATGAATTCATAGAAGTTTTTAATGCATGGATGATTTCAGCGTGTGATACAGCAACAGTGCTAGGGCATACAATTTCGGATAATATCCGATTAAATGTCAGACCTAATTATGGTGGCTATGGTCTGGATAAAGAGTGGAAGTTTTCAAAGAATATTATGGAAATTATGAAATGGGAAGACGATTCGAAGGAAATGACTACTTGGAAGGGAGTGCTTAAAGAAGCTTTTCTGGATTCAGCACAACCAGATAATGGAAAATTATATGTTGATTTGTCTAGGGTTAAACCAAGATTTAATAGTGATAAAGAATGGTACCGATGTGAACAGTGCTCAGAAATATCTCCATATATGATAAAGAAACGATGTCCAAGCTGTGGATCAACACATATGCATGCTATTTCTAAGGCCGAATATGGTGCATTGGATTTTTGGAGAAAACCAGCACTTGATGCATTGGACGGAAAGTCAATTCACGTTATTGATACAGAAGAACATACAGCCCAACTTTCTCATAAAGATCAACGTGATGATCTATGGAGCAAAACAGAGCAATACGAACTTCGTTTTCAAGATTTAATACAAGAGGATGAGACGCCGGTAGATATTTTAAGTAGCACAACAACCATGGAGGTTGGTATTGATATAGGCTCGTTAGTTGCTGTTGGCCTCCGTAATATTCCTCCAATGCGTGAAAATTATCAACAGAGAGCAGGTCGTGCAGGTAGACGAGGAGCGAGCCTTTCTACAATAGTAACTTTCTGTGAAGATGGACCACACGATACGTTATATTTTAATAATCCAGTTCCAATGTTTAGAGGTGATCCTAGAAGACCATGGATAGATATTGAAAGTTCAAAGTTGATGCAAAGACATATCACAATGGTTGTATTTCAGGAATATTTACAAGGAATAGGAGCTAGCTTAGATACTATTCCTGCGGTAGAATTTTTGGATAAGTATTTAGATGAATTCATTTTATTTTCAAAAAAATATCGAGTAAAGAAAGATGATCTTTTGCTTCCGGCAATGGTTGATTTTGATTATTTGGAATTTGCTAATTCGGTAGAAAGTTATTTGACGTTATTGAAGCAAAAACGTGATGATCATCCGGAACTATTTGGAGCTCAGGAAAATGAAACAAATGTGGAAATTAAATCTTTATTGGATGCTTTATATGAAGAAGGTGTTATTCCTACATATTCATTTCCGAAGAATGTTGTTAGTACATATATAACCGATAACTATGGAAGAACAAAATACGAGGTTGAGAGAGGTCTAGATGTCGCTATAGGTGAGTATGCTCCAGGAAGAGCAATTGTTGTAGATAAACAAACATATCAAATAGGTGGATTGTTTTATCCGGGAAGCGAAAAGAAACAAGGGAAAGCACTATCTCCGGCTAAATCCTATATGGATGATAGAAATTATATGAAGTCTGTACTTACATGCTCTGAATGTGGATGGTTTGGGCTTGAAGAAGAACACGTGAGAAAATGTCCATTTTGTGGCAATGATAAATTAGAATTAGCAAGAAATATGCTACGCCCTTGGGGATTTGCTCCGAAAAATGCAAGATCTATTCCAGATGTTCAAATATCAGAGGAATATACAGCTGTGCAACAACCATTATATTCTACATTACCAGAAGCGGATGAAATATTTAATATAAAAGGTACAAAGAATATTAGAATGGCATCGAGAAAAAACCAAAGAATTATTATGATGAACAAAGGTGTAGAAAATAGAGGTTTTATTATCTGTAGAGATTGCGGAGCAGCCATGCCAGGTGATGATCCTCATGTGCTTGATGATATTCAGAGACCGTATATTACAAAATTTGCGAGAGGTAAATGCAGGCATAGCGATTGGGAAAATGTGAATCTTGGATATGATTTTGTTACAGACATGCTTGTTCTCGAATTTGATATTGATAGCAGTAGAATAGATACAAGACGAAATGATAATCCCTGGTTACCAAGAGCTGCACAATCGCTTGCAGAGGCGCTGAGACTTGCGGCAAGTAAATACTTGGATGTTGAGTTTTCGGAACTTGTAACAGGATATAGACTTAGAAGTAATCCAGCGGGTACGTATGTAGATGTATATTTGTATGATAGCTTGTCTAGTGGTGCAGGATACGCTGTTAATGTAGCAAACGAGATAAATACATTATTAAAACTGACTCGTGAAATACTTACAGAATGTTCATGTAGTAATGCATGCCATGATTGCCTTAAGCATTACAGAAATCAGTATGTACATGGAATGTTGGATCGATTTGCAGCTTTAGAGTTATTGAATTGGGGTGAATACGGAAAAGTTACTAATGATATTAATTTGGAATTACAAAAAAGGTATCTCTATCCATTAAAGGATATTTTAAATTTATCAGGGTGTAAGATTTGGCTTGATGATTCTGATATATGGGTAGAAAATAGTAAACATAAAAAGCAGGTGGTTGTATATCCTGCTATGTTAGTAGAACCAAGAGATAGAGAAAAAATATATGTTAGCGATGCATATATTAAATACGCTAAACCATATGCAGTACAAAAAATTTTAGATGAAATCTGATAAAGCGAGATGATCTCTCGGAATCTTGAGTGATCATGCCAGCGAAACTCTGGCATTGAACTTTGAAAAGTAAATATTATTCTTGAACGAAAAAATGAGCGCAAGAAATAAACATAACTGTCGCTATGTTTCAAAAAATGAGGTATAATAATATACAGGATTATGCTACATTCAAAATCATTTTTTTAGGGTAGATTCAGGTGGCAAATCCCATGCATCCAGATGCTGTAACATCAGGATGTGATAGAAGCGGCAGTACCGCATCTTAGTTGAGCGGTGTCTGTCGTCTTCTAATTTAAAGTCTAATTTCTCGCGTTTGTTAGAACGCTCAGCAGAAGTCCTGGCATTGTATTCCAACTTCCATTCCTTACTACTCCTTGGCGGATTATTAAACAATCTTGGATTATCTTTCATAACCAAATGAACCGTGCGTCCGTATTTTGCATCAGAACATGGAGTTTCGCAGGTACAGGAAATACAGCCGTTTTTATGACTGATTTTAGGACGTTTGAATTTCATCCTGCCTTTTGCAACCTCAACACTATCACGACGCATACGGAATCCAGAAGGGCAAACAGGAACTACATCTTTATCAATCGTAAAGTCATTTTTATAAACAGGGGGATTGCCACCTTTTCCATTAAGGTCGATAAATAGTGTTATATTCTCACGTTTGAAGTATTGATAATAAGGCATGGCATTATGTGCAGATCATAGCCATGATAATAACAGTCGCGTTAAGAATCCCAGCCGATATCACAATCAGGCTGGGAAAAGTAGCGGTCACATTTGCAGTCAGTAATGCCATTCTCTTTGCATTTACAGATACGCTTTTTGCGTTCTCTGTGTGAAGTTACAACAGGAGTTCCATCACCAGCTAAAGCCAAAGCATCCGAATGAATAAGTCCCGTGGATACAGAAACATCAAGGAACTCTTTCTGATAGATTGCAAAGAGAGAAGAATAAGGCTGTTCGTCCAGTTTAAAGTCAGTATTTTCTAAAACAGGAAGAAGATCGGCAACAGTAACTTTTTCGACAGAATCAGCTTTCGTTCCTTTTGTTTTAGTCTTCTTAAACTTGGTTTTAAGAGGATGGATATGTGGTGACATATGGTCGTCAGCATGGCTCACAGTTAACAGGTAACATAAAAAATCGCCTCCAATCGAAAAATATCTGCCGCAAGCGATGGTTCTTATTAATCAATAGGCGCGAAGTGCCACATTTTTCGATGAAGTTGTCAAGTGTTTTTGACAAAAAAGTGGGGGATTTTAATAAAAAGGGAATCTGAAAGCCTTGTATTTACTGGCTTAGAGATTATGATATATTGATTGGAGGGAAAAGTCGGATGGACAACAGCGTAAACTATAAAAATTTTTATCATGAGATAGGAACTGATATAGTCTATTTTTTCAGTAACAATGCTTTTGATGATGCATGTAAAAAATATGAAGCGGATAGGGATCTGTATGGTGATATAGATAGGGAACTAAATATATCAGAGAGCTCCATAAGAAAATATAGGATAAGAAAAGCAGGCAGCAAGAGTCAGAGAACACCTGGATTTATAGAAGAATGTAAGGCACTTGGAGAATTATTGTGCGGAAATGAGTATGCATTTTTATGTGCTTTTAGGTACGAGAAGGGAATAAAGGAAAAGGTAAAAAGAGCCCATATGGATTTGTATGATATACTGGCGTCATTTGATGCAAGCAAATGTTTTAATAACTTACCAGATCCAGAGGATACGGGATATTATGATAGATGTCTTGATGAGATTCAAAAAAAGATAAGGGTTGAATTTTTTTTGGGGGGGGAAGAATCTGCCACGAAAGAAGAACTTCTACAACTGGTAGAGGAGACAAGAATATTCATAAAAAGATGTGAAATCCCTGGGGTGGTGGATTCATGGCTTGATGTTAATCCAAATCTAAGATACAATGATGCTGTTTTTGAAATTATGGAGACAGATTATAGTTTGTATGAGCAGAGTAAATCGGGCGAATAGGGTCAACTGCATTTTAGATTTTATCTAACAGAAGAAGAATTATCCAACAGGAGAAAATATATGGAGAAACTTCGTGAGAAAAATAAGAAATATAATTTCATGTTCTCGGAGGAAAGATTCTTTCAGGATGAACTTTTAAGAACATTGGAGATACTAGTGGGAAAACTAATATAGCGAGACAGTACTTACCGTAAAAAATATAAATCAATGTCAAGTCACAGTGGTGTGACTCGAGGATTAATGCGTATAGTGTTATTATCTTATTGTAATCTTTATTTGATAATGAGCAATGGTAGATATTATATGCTGGGAGCCGATAAAGAGCAAAGTAGGAGCATACGATATAAGCTTCCGCGAAACAGTAAAATTGAAGTTGAATGAAATATTGCAGAAGTATTTAGAGTCGGATAAAAAGAAAAAGGAGAGTGAGAATAAATGAGTGACATAAAGAAAATGAAGATTATGTATTTGAATGTGAATGGCTTCGCTGGAAAAAAAGACAAAAAAAGTCAGAAAAGACTTGTTATGAAGGTGTGGCAGAGCAAATAGGTGAAAATAATAAAACTAAGGATGCGGACATGATATTCTTGTCTGAAATCAATACTCAAAAGAATGAACTTAAGGAGGTTTTTTTGAAAGAAATAAATACTAAAGAAAAAGATAATGAAAAGTATGATATTTTGTATCCGATTGCCACAGATGAAACCTTGGGTCGTGCCTCTTGTACCATATGTTTGAAGAAAAATGGCTTAAAAAATTATACAAATGAGGGCAATGGATTTAATATAGATGAGGATTATTTACATTTTTGCAAAATAGTGTCTAGGAATGATAAGGAAGTTATAGTATTAATAGGGATTCATTGGGCTGTCGGGTATGATGAATATGTATTGCGAACAGCAGAATTTATTTTGTCATTAAAGAGACTACTTACATTTACTTTGGGTCAAAAGATAAAAGTTATACTTTTTGGAGATACAAATTCAAATCCTGATGTGAATCTTGAAAAGGCTGTAAAGGAGAAGAAAACAGCTAGAATAGAAGCCTATCTAAACAATTCTATTTTTGAACAACTTATGAATGAATTGGGGCTTCATGAAATAATACCCGAGGGAAAGCCATATACTTATGAAAAAGGAACCAGAACAGACCGTGTAGAAACCAGAGTAGACCGTGTCTTCACAAATATGCCAAAGGATAAGGTAAAGGCAGAGGTTGTTTCGGAATTCCTTGAAAAAGAACTTTCAGATCACGCGGCACTAGTGATCACATACGAAGAAGGTTAAATGATTCCTTCAAGCAATAATAGAATGAAGGGTGTGATAGAGGAGAGATGCAAATGGCATCTCTCTTTTGCATATAAAGGTAAACGCTCCAACGCTTATCATTTTACAACTAATAGCCAGTAATAATTTGCTAAATTTTGCTCTGATTTGCCACATTCACACATCTCAGAGCAAACAATAGAATTGCCTGTAATCCTTGCAAAACAGGGCATTTCGAGGCAAATAAGGAGAAATAAAACAATGATAAAAGTGCTTTTTGGCTGCCACGGCAGGAGATAACCTGTATAACAAAGCCAGAATGACTTGCAGCGTAACGGTGCAACCGGTGGTAATGACAGAAATTTTGACTATGGTTTTACTACGAATGATGTGGGTGTTATAAGAGAGTGTAGCAAATGTGAAGTACAGGAGAAAATGGAAGCATCTGGTTCATCAGAATCAGGTGCTTATTTTATGCAGCTTAATATTTGCTGTTAAATATGCGCGCAAATATTGTTGCATAACATGAGCCTCGTTGGTATAATAATATTAATAAATTAGAAATATTTTAGATTGATATGTGAAATGGAGGAATTGTTATGCCAAACATTAAACCAGTATCGGATCTTAGAAATTATACAGAAGTATTAAAGGAAGTTGATGTGTCTAACAGAGTATATTTAACACGTAATGGACACGGTCAATATGGGATCCTGACAATGGCAGAGATTGATGAGCTTGATAGATATCGAGCTGCATATACATTGTTTTCAAAATTGAAAAGCTCGGAGGAGCATGCGAATAAAGAGGGATGGATTTCTGCAGATGATTTAGAAAAAGAGCTGGGGGTATAGAATTTGAAGAGATTAGAATACTCACCAGATGCGGCACAGAAATTGCGCAATATCAAACGTGATGTAACGATAAATTATGGCGCAGATGTAGCAGAACATGTTGTGTCAAATATGACGCAGACGATGCGACGATTACAGAGATTTGAACAGTCTGGAATATCAGTAGAAAAGGCAATAGGTGTGCCATGTGATTATCTGATGGTATATACAGAACATAACTATGCATTTTATAGGATTACAGATGATGCAATCTATATTGTAGATATCTTTCATGAGAGAGAAGATTTTATGTGGAAGTTATTTGGAATACGAACAACATCCCAGGAGACAGACGAATACTGGGATGAATAATATACATAGAAATTACTAACGTTCCTACTACTAAGGGCGAAGTGTTGCAAAGTTAGGTTTTACTTGACTTCCAGAAAAATGTATATTTCTTGGGAATTAACCGATAATTTACACCTTTGAAAGACCAGAGCGGAATATCTGAAATAATATAAAGGCGCGGGAGAAATCCCAATGTCATTTAGATAAAGATTATACAAAGAACAGGGTACATATTTCTATATACACTGTTCTTTCCTGTTTTTTTCAGATTCATTAATCGTCCACTGCAGTGTGTGGGGATCAGAAATATACTTTTCATAATTTTCCAAATATGGATTTATCTGAAATCCTGGTCTAACTCTTACATTCTTGTGAAATTTTCTTTATCCCAACTTAGGAAATCAGAAACCCTTTGATGTACATTCAATCGTTGATATGACATACCTGTCCATATTCTAATTCTATAATTATCTTATTGTCAAATCCAAAAGCAATGCATATATTGCTTCCATCTTTTCTTCAGATGTTAGTTTTTTAAATTCTTCCATCAATTTTTGTTTTGAAGCAATTGTTTCTTCCTTTTTAGATTTGATTATCTTAATACCATTACTTTCCAAGAACAATAAGTAATTTATTAATAAAAGCTTTACAACAAATGGTGCAGGACTACCTTTTTCTAAATTAAAATCCATCTTCATCTGATTAACAATTTCACCATACTTCGCTTCATCAACACGAAGCTGGATAAACTCTGGGAAATCATCATTTTCTGTATAAATAGAAGGAATCTTAACCGATGCGATTGTATTCCAATTTACCATACCATTTTCTCTATCATCAAGAGCCTTTTGAATCGCTGCATTAATAATGTCTGTTCTATTCGCAGATTTTTGATACTCCTGAATTTTTATAAATAATGAAAAAACCTGATTGTTTTTTCGTATCGATAATATCTTATCCATTATTCTTACCCCTGTATTGTAGTAGTAATATTATAGTATAGGTATGTATAGATGTCAAGCTGTTTCATCAATACACTACTAATACTTTCCAGCTACGATGAATAAAACATTTCTCCTGTTTCAATGCAAAAAAATCAAAGGAATTGTACCAATACGGTTGTATACAAGTCTGTTTCTTTACACCAGTAGCCTCCTGCAGTACCCAAACAGGAAGCATTGCATACTTATATGAGGCAAATGTCAGTATAGCTATCTTGTTGAATTCTTTGCCTGAGGGAATGGTTAAATTCGTTTGAAGTATTAGTTTTTAACTTCACAATTTCAGATGTAACAAATGAAACGATGGGAACGCTTATAGTTAAGCAAATAAGCAATATTTTAGAATATTCAATCTATAAATGATAAATATGTATAGAAATGTATTGATAATGATTTCAAAGAAGAGTATTCTATACATGTCACTACAAATATATACAAGAGGGACTATCAATGATCAAAGGAGGATTATATATGGAAAGACGACATTGTAGTGCTTACAGAAATAGTTCTAACAGGTTTAGTTTTTTGCTATGAGTTTTATTTTTGTAGCAAGGTGCATAGGCACTTATTAAAGTGCGAAGTTTAAGTAAACAAAATGAACAATTAAATTAAGAATAATGACGGAGGTGATTATTACTTGAATTATTTTTTGGAAAGTAACAAGGATTTCTTTGTTTCAGGAGGAAAAGGAGGGATTGAGTATGAAATTGATACCTTACCCCAACTAAGAAATGATCTGTCAAAAAAATTAAATATACATAATCCTAATCATCAACCACAAATTGAATATAATGTAAATGATGATACTTTATTTCAAACGATAAATAAAGAAACTTGTATTCTTGGTGTGGATTATATTGGACCATCAAGATATTATCTTGAGAAGAGAAATATTGAAAAAGATGTTATTGTTTTAATGAATGTAATGATCACAAGAGAAATCGGTGGTCACATCTTATTACCAACAATGAGATTTAAAGTAAATGAACAAATGAAGTCCTTAAACGAAATTAGAAGTTATAGATTTAAGGAGAGAATAGATTATTTTCTATTTGAACTAAAGCAATGGTATTTAGATAACAATAAAGTTAGTGCTTCAAGAAATGTTTTTAATGGTAATAGGAAATGGCTGTCACAATTTGATAGCTTTGAGGGTTATATTAATTTCTTTATGCTAAATGATTTTGTAGGCAAAGTTGATGATGCATATAAAGTGTATAATTTATCGAGCTATAATATAAATTCGATGTCGTATCTTACATTTATAGAAGAACAACCTAAAATAGAAGGAACAAATAATTATTTTCTAAATTTAGAAAATGCTTATATTCCGAAAAATTATATAAATTATGCTTTGGGTTGTTGCAAAAAAAAAAAAAAACGTACAGAACGAATGGAAACAAAATAAAAAATGTGTTGATTGAATATTTCATTTATCTTGTTTCGAAACTGAAAAAGTATGGATTAATTATTTCTGGACATATACAGGATATAAATCGCTAAAGAGGTGCTAGAATCGTAAGGTATTTGAAGGAAAATCCGAAAATAGAAGAATGTGTAATTTTAGACGATTGCACTTTCGATTTTATGAACTATAAGAAACTATTCTAAAGAAAATATGGAAAATACATGAATTCGCCAGTATTTTGGCGAGATTAATTAAAATGACATGTTAAATTATTGTTAAATCAAAGGTGAAGTCTATGGATGAATTTGTTATTAGAAAATATAAACGATTATATTTGAAAGCGGGAAAAGCATATTTATTTGATGTTCCAGCTTTTGTGGCGGCAATGGCGAGAAATAAGCGGACTTCCACAGCGACTTTGAAGGAGGCATTAGAATTAGTCGCTGACGATGAAAATGGTAAAGAAAGAACAGCCTCTAGGATTATAAGCTTTCTAAGAGGGAATGAAGAAATCATCGGTTTAAATACGATACATCTGCTGGGATTAGCATTTGGAAATGGAGATGAAATGGCTTTCTTGGAAGAAGTGGAAATCGAAACAATAACTCAAGCTTTGATGGAAAAAGAGAATAGTAGCCACAATGCTCAAATAAAAGAAGTCTATAAAATGCTTTATGAAATTTTATATGAGATTGAAGAGAGTTGTAATTATAATTATGTACCAGATTTGGGAAATCAAGATATAGATGCATTTATTTATTACGAAAAAAGAGTAGATGCGATTCGCACGTTTGTAAACACAAGATTTATTGATAAGAGAGAGGTTCGAGAAAAGCTGATTCGAATTGTTGAAGAGACAGAACTATTTATAAAGAGCTATTCGATACCGGGTGTTGTTAAACGCTGGAAAAATATCAACAGACATATTACGTACTTCGATGCTGTTTATGATATCTGTGCAGAGAACTATGAACTATATAAGGCAGTTTATAACAGAGAAGTCGGGATTGATGATTTAATCTTATTTAGATTCGAATTTTTACCGACTGAAAGAGACTTCAAAGAACGTGGGGCGTACTTTTCTGGAATTGTTCAAAAAGTGGAGAATGGTAACTTGCAGTATTCATACGAAAAGATATTCAGAAATGAACTGTTAAGAACATTAGAAAAGGTGTTTGAACATGATTTCCCGGATTTATTTATGAAAGAGTAGGTAATTAGTGTGAAAAATAATATTTTTCACACGCAAGATTTGTGCTTCGCACAAACTTGAGATGCGCAAAGAAGCAGCGCAAGAATGGAGGATTAAAATGCTAATACATAAAATGCAGCTTCCGATGGATACGTTGGATGTGAGAAAAATAAAATTGCCATTTATATCAGTAGCAGAAGCGAGGGAACATATTCTGAAAATCGAAACACAATATGGTATTCCGTGTGCGTGGTATCAAACCGATGTTCATAATATGTCCACGGATATCCAGAATGAATTCTACTTAATGGCAATTGGAACAGGTCATGATTGGGGTGATAGGATTGGTAAGGAAAACTATTTAGGAACAGCACTATTGTATGATGATACTTTAGTTTTGCATTATTTCTTAACCGAGATATAAAAGAATTATGGTGGAGACAAAGGAAAAATCATTTTTTACATGGATGTACAAACTGGAAATATTTTAGAAACTGATGAAACTTGAAAAGACAAAGTATATTATCTTCAATCAACGTTGAGAGCTTGGTATATCGATATGAGAGAAAAACTGTTGGAAGACTATCAAAATGGGAGATTCACAATTTTGCCGGAGTGGGATGAACAGGGAAAAAAGATGAATGAAAGAGAATTGAAGATAGTAAGAACGGGAATTGTGTAGGGAGGAAGTAAGATGTTTGAAATAGTTCCATCTCAATGGATGAAAAAATATTTTGAAGAAATTGATTTTGCATTTACAGATTTTCAGAAGGCAACTTTGATTTGGAATGCACCAGGCAGACTTCGGCAGGAAATTTTAGATGTGTTGGAGGAGCTGTCAAAAGAAACGAGAGACCAAAATCTAAAAAGACAAATTAACGAACGTCTGGACTATGAAAAAAAGGCATTTGAGATATTTATCTATAATCAGTCGGGAAAATATGTCTATGTGGTTGAAAACATGGAATATGAAAGCTGTGGCTTTTTCGTTGATTATGACAGAGCTTTAAAATATGCAAAAAAATATATGCAGACATATGAGCTGAAATGTCGGATAAATAAGCAGTTGATTGTAGCTGCTGATGAAGATGAAATTGTTCGTAATCTGTGGAGAGGAAATCCCAATCTAGGATTTGAAACTGAGGAATACTGTGCATACGATGGAAATGCGGTAGCATATGTTACCTTGAATATGTATGGAGAAATAGAACGAGTCTGTTCTTATGAGCTTCCGGAAGAAGAAAAGATTGTAGATAGCTATAAAGTAGAACGATTCGAATATCATTTTATAAAAATGCCGTGTCCATTACAAGCTGGTACACCGGTAAAAGATATAAGGGACGGTTCTTATTATATTCTGGGAGAAGGAGAAGAAGATTGGAATCGATATCTTGAACGTATTGAAGAAAAGAAATGGTATGTTGATTTTTCTGATATACAGATGATTTGTTTTGGATTAACAGAATCAGGAATCTGGTCACATGAGCATATCAATCCATTATATCTGGAAGTAGAATCCCCAACATATATAGAAGATGATCCAAAAAGGCAGGCACTAAGATATGCAACGGAAGCGTTGGGAGATTATCTCAGTCATAAAAGCAACTGAAAAGAATTTTGCCCGGATTTGGTTCTGAAATATGCCAGAAAATATGCTGAAGTATGTCGGAAAAAAATTCATCAGAAAAGATGCTGGAAGAAGCCCAAAAGCCATAAGATATTATGCTGTAGATGTCGGGATAAAAAGATAATTTATTTAACACGGAGGGAAAGAGTATGCGGTATTATGGTTTTAAGTTGAATGCAAATTCAGAAGAGATTAAGGAAAATGCAAAAATCGAACTCAGACACTATGGATACGACAATGTACTTGAATCTATCAACTCGTATATGTATCAGAATATGAAAAATAACAGGACATTTTTAGTGTATCGGGAAGAAGAAAATCTGATTTCAGCAATCTTCTCTTTCGATGAACAAAAGTTGAATTTTCAAAATGTATATGACGGTATTCTTGAAATGTTGCGAGATATATTTGGAATAAAAAGGATTCAAGTAGAGCCATATGAAATAACAATGCATCAGTTCTTGGATTGTATTCTTGAAAGTAAAAGAAGAAGATGTTGTGACTATTCTACTCGAATCATAGAATCGTCGAATCTATGGAGCTATTATTATTCTTGTATAAATTATACAAGACCATTTCCTTATGATTTTAAGGAGCGTATTATCTCCGAACAGGAGGGCGAGATCTGTAGTATCTACCATCAGGATTTTGTGGAGGAACTTTGGAATATAAAAGCGCATGCAAATCTATCTGAATACCGTGGAAATATGGTTCATTATGTGATATCCAGTCGTAGTGTTGAAGCAGCAGGTGAAATGACAGAATTACTTGTTCAAAATTTACGCAAAGCGAATCGAATCGGCAGCAGAAGAATGGAAATCGTCAGTGAAATAGAACCTAATCTATTCAGGGAAAATAATCATCTCGAAGAAATTATCGAAAACAGTTATGGTGGAGTGATTGTTTTAGATTTATCTGAAAAGTTTGGGTGTGATCCGGTTGATTATGTAAGGGCGAGTCAATATCTGGAGAAACTTATAAAGAAGTATCGGAACAAATGCCTGTTTGTGTTTACATATGATATGGATCATCCAGGATTTGCCTATTATCTCTTGCCACAGTTAAAAAATTATGTAATGACAGTTATGCTAAGAGAAGGAACAGGTGACAGAAAGGCGGCAGTCGCTTATATGCAGAGATTGATTGAAAAATCGGAATATTCAAAATATGCCGGACAGGCACAGGAGTTCATGGCGTTATTTACCGGAAATAAATTTTCCCAGACAGATGTACTACGAGCTTATGAGCAGTTTGAAGCATGGTGTCTGAATAAAAATGTATTGAAAGCATATGACTACAATCTTTCGGAAGATTTCTTGTTGGATAGAAATGAAAATGAAAGATCTGCCTATGAAAAGTTACAGAACATGGTTGGACTGAAAATTGTAAAAAAGCAGATTGACAACATTATTACAGCAGATATTGTTGAAAAAGAACGAAAAAAACGAAAAGGAAATGATTATCAATCCAGTTCAATGCATATGATTTTTGGCGGGAACCCGGGAAGTGCCAAAACTACAGTTGCGAAATTATTTGCAGGAATTACAAAAGAAAAAGGCATTTTAAAAAGTGGTGCATTTGTTGAGCGTGGAGGAATGGATCTGGATGGAATGGGATGCGTAACTGCTATCAGAGAAGCATTTATGGCAGCAAGAGGAGGTGTTTTGTTCATAGATGAAGCGTATGCTATGAAGAGTGACACAGCTATTACAGTGCTGCTTCAGGAAATGGAAAATCAAAGAGAAAATGTGATTGTCATTCTTGCAGGATACAATGAAAGAATGAAAGCGTTTATGAAGAGAAATGAAGGATTGAAAAGCAGAATACCATATTGGATTGATTTCCCAGATTACACAGCAGAGGAACTTACAGATATTTTTAAGCTGATGATTAATGAAAAAGGATTCTGTGTGACAGATGACGCAATCAAAGAGGCGCATTATATCTTTGAAAAAGTAAGAAATATCGATAATTTTGGGAATGGAAGGTATGTCCGTAATCTGATGGAACGTGCGGTTAGACAACAGTCCGTAAGGTTGCTTTCAACAAGCGAAAGCGTGAGTGATATTCAAAAGGAAGAGCTTTTTCAGATTACGAAGGCAGATATCCATATGCTGGGAGAGGGAGAAAAGAAGGAAAGAAAATCAGGAGCAGCCAGAAAAGAATTAGACGAAATGGTCGGATTAGCTTCTGTTAAAAAAGTAATCCATAAAGCGATTGCCAAACATAAGATAAACAAGCTTTGTATTAAGAAAGGTATTCAAAGGGATAAAGCTTCTTTACATATGGTCTTTACAGGAAATCCGGGAACAGCGAAGACTACTGTAGCCAGATTGTTTGCAGAGATTATGAAAGATGAGAAAATATTATCAACAGGTGTGTTTATAGAGGCAGGGCGTGCAGATCTTGTAGGTGAACATGTAGGAGCTACAGCACCATTGGCTAAGGAAAAGTTTAAAGAAGCACAAGGTGGAGTCCTTTTTATCGATGAAGCATATTCTCTTTGTGATAACTGTGAAAATAGTTTTGGTGATGAGGCAATTAATACAATCGTTCAGGAGATGGAAAATCACAGGGATGATGTGATTATAATCTTTGCAGGTTATCCGAAACCAATGCAACAGTTTCTTGACAGAAATCCGGGTATGCGTTCCAGAATTGCATTTAGTGTAGAATTTGATGATTATTCTACGGAGGAACTTTGTGAGATTACAAAACTGATGCTTTCAAGAAAACAAATGACAATCACAGAGGCAGGAATGAAAAAAATAAAAGAGAATTTTGAGAATGTAAAAGATAGCAGAGACTATGGAAATGGAAGATTTGCAAGAAAAATATTGGAAGAAGCAGAGATGAATCTGGCAGAAAGAATATGTCAGATGGACGAAACGGAAATTACAACAGAAGTGCTGACTACCATTGAAGAAAGCGATATTCCAGAGATTCCGATGGAAGTGAAAAGACAGATAAAGAAGATTGGATTTGCGTGTTAATGGATGCCAGGAACGGAAAAATGCAAGTGTTAGGAAAGATTTTTAGAAATGAAGGGGATGATTGAAATGGCTTATTACATAACAGGAGATTGTCATGCACATTTTGAAAAGTTAATCTGGTTGGTAAGATTTAATAAAAAACTTGGAAAAGAGGATGTGATCATCTTACTGGGGGATGTCGGATTAAACTATTATGGACCAGACAAGGATCGCGAGAATAAAAAAATACTTGCAGATTTTCCTAATTATTTTCTGTGCGTGCATGGAAATCATGAGGAAAGACCTTATAATATACAAACTTACAGAACACAAATCTGGCGTGGAGGAGAGGTATATTATGAGCCGGAATATCCGAATATATTATTTGCAAAAGATGGAGAAATTTATGATTTTGATGGAAAAAAGGCGGTTGCAATCGGTGGGGCATACAGCCAGGATAAAGAATACCGACTTTTAATGGGTCTTCCATGGTTTCCGGATGAACAACCAAACGACAAAGTAAAAAGTCGAGTAGAAAATAAATTGAATGAAGTAGATTGGAAAATAGATTATGTGTTTTCTCATACTTGCCCGTTAGTATATAGACCAAGTCAGGAGAGCCTAATAGATTTCGAGAAGATAGATCTGTCAACAGAGGAATGGATGGATGCAATTGCAAAAAAACTAGATTATTCGCAATGGTATTTTGGACATTATCATGATAATATTCAATATATGGATGCTCAACTACTGTATGAAGAAATCAAAGAATTAGGAGAGTCAGATTTTGTTCAGAAAGTAGGAAGACCTAGGTACAGAGTAGGAGAAATGGTGTATTTTACCTTTGGAAAAGAGGACGAAAAGGATGGCTATGGAACTGTTGAATGGGTTGATGATTATGGAACATTAGGACAAGAAAAAGAAGTTTCTTATGATATTTTGGGAATTCCATGTGAATTACCTGGAGAGAATACGTTGTTCAAACATATAAGAGAATCTAAAATACAGAGTATTGATGAGATGGAAATTGTTGAAATTGAGAGGGAGGAAGGTTTGAATGCCAAAGTTCGGAAGTATTTATGACACAATTAAGCACTTATTATACAGATAAAGACAGAGAGAAAATAATTGCAATATTACAGTCCTTTAGAGATACTGCATAAAGACAATTTGTGGTATAATCAACCTGAATTATCAGGTTGTGAAAGCTAAAGATAAAGAATTGAGGGAATGGAGATTATGAACGAATTGTATTGATTTTGATGTTGATAAAAAGGAGGTAACACGAATGAACTATTTTATTAGTGATATGCATTTCTTCCATAAAAATGTGACAAATGAGGGTAATAATTTCGATAACCGTCCATTTAATTCATTAGCGGAAATGCACCAGTACATGAAAGAAAAATGGAACAGTAAGATTACAAATGGTGATACAGTTTATATTCTTGGAGATATTGCTATGCGTGGTACAAACGAGCAGTTGATAGCCTTAGTTGCACAGTTAAAGGGGAGGAAAGTTCTTATTAAAGGAAATCATGATGATGTTTTTGATATGAGATATAAGAATGTTTTTGAAGAGATATATGATTACAAGGAAATTACTGATTATGTAGACAAAGATGCATACAAGCTTGTATTAAGCCATTATCCTATACTTATGTGGAATGGACAGCACAGGTGGACAATACATTTGTATGGACATACTCATAATACTTATGAAAATGAATTTTATCAGGAATGTTTACGCAGACTTAATATTGAAAATCTTACTAGGTCAGAGAAGTGCTATGATATAGCAAGGGCTTATAATGTAGGATGTATGATGACTTATATGAATTATGAGCCACGCACGCTGAAGGAAATACTTAATAAATAGCATACGGAGGGAATATGGCGACATATGTGATATCGGATATTCATGGTGAATACGGGAAGTTTATGGAACTGCTGGATATAATACATTTTTCGGATGAAGATATATTGTATGTGCTTGGAGATGTTGTTGACAGAGGAAAGAATCCGATAAAGACACTCCTTAAGATGATGGAAATGCCAAATGTTATACCTATAACAGGCAATCATGAACAGATGATGCTGGAATGTATGTCGGTTCTTATTAAGGAAGTAAAAGATGAGAATTCTGTCATAGAATTTGCAAAAAAGTTTAGTGATGATATGTTTCAGAAGCTTTATGCATGGCAGAGAAATGGCGGGATTGCAACCACTGATGAGTTGAGTAAGCTGGATAATGAGACAAGAAAAGATG
>ENA-OVGM01001245-OVGM01001245.1-human-gut-metagenome-genome-assembly--contig:-NODE-1245-length-21685-cov-21.455571_pt1 | contig 21685 bp, 18 predicted proteins | sample MGYA00237773_ERZ505425 | MGnify/ENA primary metagenome ERZ505425 (study PRJEB26158, sample SAMN06016407) | human gut metagenome | biome: human gut; feature: ankylosing spondylitis patient; material... | reverse complement strand
GTCATAGAGATCATCAATGCCATAGGGATTGTGCCATATTCCGTCCAGGGCGAATGCCGGGGTAACCAAAGAAAAACATAGAAGCAATGCTATACAGACTCGAAAAATCTTTTTCAATGCGCAATCCTCCCTTTTTCTTTCGGTAAAACGGTCTGCTTCAGAGTTCCATCGCTCACCTCCTCTGGGTGCGGCTTGTCCGGGCGGTTCTACAAATCGGCGGAGAGCAATGCCCTTAGTACATCAGGTTCTTCTCGGTCTCAGGGTCAAAGAGGTGGATAAGGTCGGGGCGGAAGGCAAAGTTGATCTCCGTGCCGTAGGGGATGCCGGCCCGGTGCTCGGCGGGCAGGTCGGTGGTGGGGATGCGCAGCACCACGTCGCGCCCCACGGCGTTGACGTGCAGGTACACCTCGCTGCCCATCATCTCGGACACGTCCACCTTGCTGGACACGGTATCGCTGCCAGGGGCAGCGGCAAAGGCGATGTGCTCGGGACGGATGCCCACAGTCACCTTGCGCTCGCCCACGCCCTTCCCGGCCAGCAGCTCCTGGGCCTTGCCGCCCAGCACCACGGTGGCCTCGCCCACCTTGAGCTGGTACTTGCCGTCCTTCTTCTCCAGCTCACCGTCGAAGAAGTTCATCTGGGGCGAGCCGATGAAGCCGGCCACGAACAGGTTGGCGGGCTGGTCGAACACCTCCTGGGGGGTGCCGATCTGCTGGATGAAGCCGTCCTTCATGATGACGATGCGGTCGCCCAGGGTCATGGCCTCGGTCTGATCGTGGGTGACGTAGATAAACGTGGTGTCGATGCGCTCCCGCAGCTTGATAAGCTCGGCCCGCATCTGGTTGCGGAGCTTGGCGTCCAGATTGGACAGAGGCTCATCCATCAGGAACACGGCGGGGTCACGGACGATGGCACGGCCGATGGCCACACGCTGGCGCTGACCGCCGGACAAAGCCTTGGGCTTACGGTCCAGATACTGGGTGATATCCAAAATCTCCGCCGCCTGACGCACCCGCCGGTCGATCTCGTCCTTGGGTACCTTCTTCAGCTTCAGGGAGAAGGCCATGTTCCCGTATACCGTCATATGGGGATACAGGGCGTAGCTCTGGAACACCATGGCGATGTCGCGGTCCTTCGGGGGAACGTCGTTGATCAGACGGCCGCCGATGTACATTTCGCCCTTGGAGATCTCCTCCAGGCCGGCGATCATGCGCAGGGTGGTGGACTTGCCGCAGCCGGAGGGGCCGACGAAGATGATGAATTCCTTATCCTGGATCTCCAGGTTGAAGTCGGTGACGGAAGGAGCGGTAGCGCCCGGGTAGATCTTATAGATGTGCTGGCAGCTAATCGAAGCCATAATTGTTTGCCTCCATAATCTTGTGTTTGCAGCGCCCTTGACGGCGCTTCGGTTCGTTGGTATTATAATAACAGATTATTTTGTGATATAAAATAGCATTTTATTGATTTGAGGTGTCGGATATTGCTGTTTGACTGGAATGCCGTGGCCGCGCCCGGTCAGGTGCAGGACGTGCAGCCCTGCGCGCCCCTCACCCTGACCGGCGACGGGCTGTGGGTCTGCCTTGTTTCCAGCGGGCGGTGCACCGCCAGTGTGCCCTCGGCCGGGCCCCTGCCCGCCGGGGCTGCGCTGCTGCTGCCGCCCCAGAGCGTCCCGGCCGGGCATCTGGTGCTGAGCCGCGCCCCGCTGGTGCTGGAGCCGGAGGGCAGCTGCCACCTGCTGTGCGTCCAGCTCACCGGGCAGGCCAGCGCCCAGTTTCTGGCCGGGCTGCACGAGCTGCCCTTTCTGGCCCGGGGCGAGACCTGCCCCGCCGCCGCCGAGCTGCTGGACCGCCTTGCCTCGGAGCAGGACTTGCCGGGCCGGGTGCGCAGCCAGCTGGCCTTTGCCCTGTTGTGTGAGCTGGCCGACGCCGACAGCGCCGCCCCCGCCCTGCCGCCGCTGGTGCAGGCCGCCATCGCGGACATCCGGGCCAACTACGCGGGCCTGTACGGCGTGGAGGAGCTCAGCGAGCGGTTGGGGGTGTCCAAGAGCCATCTGGTGCGCACCTTCACCGCCGCGCTGGGCATCCCGCCGGGGCGCTATCTGACCCGGGTGCGGGTGGAAGCCGCCCAGCGGCTGCTGCTGCACCGGGAGTACACGCTGGACGTGGTGGCCAGCCTGTGCGGCTTTTCCGGTGCCAACTACCTGTGCCGGGTGTTCAAAAAAGAAACTGGCCAGTCCCCCGCACAATGGCGGACACTGGCCGGTCACACTGCGCAGTCCGGGCTTTCGCCCGAAGAAGCTCTGCGCGAGCAGGAACTTTATATTTAAGATCTTGCCGCTGCCTTTTTCTCGTTCTTCACCCGGTACATCGCGGCGTCTGCACGTTCTACCGCGCTGCCGAGTTCTTCCTTGCTGGTGTCGAACACCGCATAGCCCGTCGAGACATCCGGCAGCCAGGGCAGCTGGGCACGGTTGTTCTGCAGCCTGCAGGCAAAGGCCGCGTTCAGCTGATCGATCCTGTCCACATTCCGGGTCAGGATCACGCAGAATTCATCTCCGCCAAGAATGCTTGCAGTATAATAGCTATTCACTTTCGTTCCTCGTATCCACACAATTACCGGCAAATTCCGGTCTCTGCCGTAAGGATAGCAGGTCATACCCGCCCATTCAAGTAAAGTTCCTGTCAAGCATTCTGTTTTTTGTGGATATTTCACCGCTGGAACTCACACAGTCTGCTTTTTCTTCCGCAACAGCAAAAACAGGGTCAGCAGCGCCGTCAGCAGCTCCGATGCCGGGAAGGCCGCCCACACGCCGTTCATGCCAAAGAGGGCGCTCATCACCAGCGAGCAGACCACAATGGCCGCCACGCCGCGGCAGATGGAGGTGACCGAGGCTTCCAGCGGGCGGTTGGTGGCGCTCAGGTAGCCCGCCGCCACGATGTTGAACCCGGCAAAGAAGTAGCCCACGAAGTACAGCCGCATGCCGTTGTGGGCAAACCGGGCCATCTGCGCCGAGTTTTCACTGTTGAACCAGCCCACCAGCGTATCGGTCATGCCGAACACCACCGCGTACAGCATGGCCGCCAGTGCCAGCGCGGTGCAGCTGCCCAGAATGAGCAGCTTCCGGGCTCCGGCGCGGTCACTGTGGCCGTAGCAGCGGCTCACCAGCGGCTGGGCACCCTGGGCCACACCGTTGAAAATGGCGGTGGCCACCAGCGCAAAGTTGGCCACGACGCCGTAGGCCGCCACGGCCACATTCCCGGCCAGACCCAGCAGCAGGAAGTTGAACACCGTCGTGGTCACGCCGGAGGACATCTCCCCCACAAAGCCGGAGATGCCCAGCTGGCAGCTCTGCCCCAGCAGCTTTGCCGAGGGCAGCTGCCGCACGAACTGCACCGTGTTGTCTTTTTGGAAGAAGTGGCGGCTGCAGATGGCGATGCTGAGCATCGGCGAAACGGCGGTGGCCAGTGCCGCACCGGCCAGCCCCAGCCCCATGGGGAACATGAAGATGTAGTCGAACACCACATTGAACAGGCTGCCGCTCAGCGTGGCCACCATGGCCAGCGAGGGCGCACCGTCGTTGCGGACAAAGGCCGACACGATGTAGTTGCACATAAAAAAGGGCGTGAACAGCAGAAAGATGCGCGCATAGGGGATGCCCAGCGCCACGATGCCGGCATCGCCGCCCATGAGCCGCAGCAGTGTGCCGGGGCAGAAGATGCCCACCAGCACAAAGGGCACGGCCAGCAGGCAGGCGCAAAAGACGGCATTGGAGAAATACCGCTGTGCCGCCCGCTCCTCGCCCTGTGCGCGGAGGATGGCGTAGCGGGTGGCCGCACCCAGACCGATCATGGAGCCGATAGCAAAAATGAAGTTATAAATGGGCAGGCAGAGGTTGAGCAGGGTCACGCCGTCGGTGCCCGCCGCCTGCGAGATAAAATAGGTATCGGCCAGAATATAGCAGGACGTGCCCAGCAGACCGAAAATATTCTGCGATACGTATTTAAAGAACTGCTTTGTCAGATTCATCTTGGTTTTCCCTTTTTCCCGGAAATTGTCATACACAAAGCGGTATTGTAGCACACCCCGCGCGTCAAGTCAATTCCAAAACTGCCCTGCAGCGCAGAAAAATGAGGAAGCATCAAGCAAAGGAGAAGTGCACTATGGATTACAAACACGCAGCACAACAGGTCCTGGACTGCATCGGCGGAAAAGACAACATCCTGTCGGCCGCACACTGCGCCACCCGCCTGCGTCTGGTCATCGCAGACAACGCAAAGGTCAACAAGCAGGAGCTGGAAAACGCCGAGGGCGCCAAGGGCGTTTTTGAGGCACAGGGCCAGCTGCAGATCATCTTTGGCACCGGCACGGTGAACAAGGTATACGACGAGTTCATCCAGCTGGCCGGCATCGAGGGCGGCAGCAAGGAGGACGTGAAGCAGGCGGCCGCCGCCAAGGCACCCTGGTATCAGCGGGCCATCAAGACCCTGGGCGACATCTTTGTGCCCATCATCCCCGCCATCGTGGCTTCCGGCTTCCTGATGGGCATCATGGAAGCGCTGAACTTCATGGTGAACAACGGTTTCCTGAACATCGACACCACCGGCTCGGTGTATGTGTTCGCCAAGCTGTTCTCTAATACGGCCTACACCTTCCTGCCCATCCTCATCGCCTACTCCGCCGCCAAGGTGTTCGGCGGCAACCCCTATCTGGGTGCAGTCATCGGCATGATCATGATCCACCCCGACCTGCAGAACGCCTGGACCGTTTCCAACGGCATCAACGTGATGCAGCCGGTGTTCGGCGGCCTGTACTCGGTGCCGCTGGTGGGCTATCAGGGCCACGTCATCCCGGTCATCATCGCCGTGTGGCTCATGTGCCAGATCGAAAAGCGGCTGCACAAGGTGGTGCCCGCCATGTTTGACCTGTTCGTCACCCCGCTGGTGTCCGTGTTCGTCACCGGTTACCTGACCCTGGCCGCCATCGGCCCCGTGTTCACCAAGTTGGAAAACGGCATCATCACCGGCGTGCAGACCCTCATCACCCTGCCCTACGGCATCGGCTCCTTCATCATGGGCGGCCTGTACGCGGTCACCGTCGTGGCCGGCATCCACCACATGTACACCCTGATCGACCTGGGCCAGCTGGCCCGCTACGGCTATACCTACTGGCTGCCGCTGGCCAGCGCCGCCAACGTGGCACAGGGCGGTGCCGCTCTGGCCGTGGCCCTCAAGAGCAAGGACACCAAGGTCAAGTCCATGGCCCTGCCCTCTGCCCTGTCCGCCTGCATGGGCATCACCGAGCCTGCCATCTTCGGCGTGAACCTGCGCTACTTCAAGCCCTTCATCGGCGGCCTGCTGGGCGGTGCCTGCGGTGCATGGTACGCCAGCATCGTGGGGCTGGGTGCCACCGGCACCGGCGTCACCGGCATCTTCGGCATCCTGCTGCACCTGCACATGCCCCTGCAGTACATCATCATGATGGCCATCTCCTTCGGCGTGTCCTTCGCCGTGACCTGGGCCATCTGGAGTCCTGAGGAGGTCAAGGCATGAACGCACTCCAGCGCGACCTGAAAAAGCTGGTGCCTCTGGTGGAGTCGCTGGGCAAGGAAACCGTTGCCGCCGACCCCCACCGCCAGCGGTTCCACCTGCAGCCGCCGGTAGGCTGGCTGAACGACCCCAACGGTCTGTGCGTCTACGGCGGGCAGTACCACGCATTCTTCCAGTACAGCCCCTTCGACGTGAACGGCGGGGTCAAGCACTGGGGCCACGCCGTGAGCACCGACCTGCTCCACTGGGAGCAATTGCCGGTGATGCTCTATCCGGACGAGCCTTTTGACTGCCACGGTGCCTACTCCGGCTCAGCCCTGGTGGAGGATGGCACCATGTACCTCTACTACACCGGCAACGTCAAGCACCCCGGCAATTTTGATTACATCAAAGAGGGCCGCGGGCACAACGTCTGCCTGGCCGTCAGCAAGGACGGCGTGACCCTCGACAGCAAGCAGTGCCTGCTGACTAACCGCGACTACCCCGCCGGGCTCACCTGCCATGTGCGGGACCCCAAGGTGTTCGCCTACGAAGGCCGGTACTACATGGTGCTGGGTGCCCGCACGCTGGAGGACAAGGGCGAAGTGCTGGTGCTGGAAAGCACCGACAAGCTCCACTGGACCCACATCAACACCCTGACCACCCCGGAACCCTTCGGCTACATGTGGGAGTGCCCGGACCTGTTCTGTCTGGACGGGCAGTGGTATCTGGTGGTGTCCCCTCAGGGCATCCAGTGCCAGAACGTCTACGGCTGCGGCTGGTTTGCCATCCACGGTGACTGGCGCGGGGACTGCACCCTGAGCGAATTCCACGAGCTGGACGCAGGCTTTGATTATTACGCCCCCCAGAGCTTTGTGGACGGCAACGGCCGCCGCATCCAGATCGGCTGGATGGGCATGCCGGACGCCGACTACGGCAACGCGCCCACCGTGGCTTACGGCTGGCAGCACTGCTTCACCGTGCCCCGCGTGCTGACGACCGTGCCGGACGGCACCCTGCTGCAGAACCCGGTGCCGGAGCTGGACGCGCAGCGCAGCGCCGCCGCCCTGCACGCCGCCAGCGGCGAGGAAGTGTTCCTTGCCCCGTGCTTCGACCTGACCGCCGCACCCGCCGGAGACTTCTGCCTGACGGTTGCGCAGGGGGTGCAGCTGGTGTATACTGAACAGGACTGCACCTGCACCCTGCGCTTCACCGACCCCGCTCTGGCCGACGGCCGCACCGTGCGCCGCGCCCGGCTGGCAGCCCCCTGCCGCAGCCTGCGGGTGGTGGGCGACAATTCCTCGCTGGAAATTTTCCTGAACGGGGGAGCTACGGTGTTCAGCACCCGGTACTACCCTGCCCCCGGCGGCGTGAGCGTAAAGCTGACCGGGGCAGCCTGTGAACTCTGCAATTTGTGATCTGGAGGTTTTCTATGCCCGGCAATACTCTGTTTTCCATCGGCGAAGCGCTGATCGACATGATCCCGTCCCGCGTGGGATGCACCTTTGACGAGGTGCCGTCCTTCAGCCCGCGCACCGGCGGCGCACCGGCCAATGTCTGCGCTGCCTTTGCCCGTCTGGGCGGTGCCAGCAGCTTTCTCACCCAGCTGGGCGATGACCCCTTCGGCCACAAAATCGCACGGGAGCTGGAAGCCTGCGGCATCGACCTGAGCCATCTGGTGTTCACCGACAAGGCCAACACCGCCCTTGCCTTCGTGAGCCTGGAGGAGGACGGCAACCGCACCTTCAGCTTTTACCGCAAGCCCTCGGCCGACCTGCTGTATGCCCCGGAGCAGATCGACCTGGCCTGGTTCCGCGACGCTTTTGCCCTGCACTTCTGCAGCGTCTCGCTGGTGGACAGCCCCATGCGCCACGCCCATCTGGCCGCCATCGGAGCCGCCCGGGAGGCCGGTGCGATCGTGAGCTTTGACCCGAACCTCCGCTTCCCCCTCTGGCCCGACCGGGGGATGCTGCGCCAGACCGTGCTGCAGTTCCTGCCGCTGTCCAACATCCTGAAGGTCTCGGACGAGGAATTGGAGTTCCTCACCGGCACCGCCGACATCGAAGCCGCCCTGCCCCAGCTGTTTGCCGGGGATGTGCAGCTGGTGCTGTACACCTGCGGCAGCAAAGGGGCCTACGCCTACACCCGCGCCGCCCATGCCTTTGCCCCCTGCCAGAAGGTCAGGGCCGTGGACACCACCGGTGCGGGCGACGGCTTCATCGGCTCCTTCCTGTGGCAGCTGAGCCGGGACGACGTGACGGTGGACAAGCTGGAAAAGCTGTCCTGCAAAAAGCTGGAGAAGTACCTGGACTTTTCCAACCGATTCTGCGGCCTGAGCGTACAGAAGCACGGTGCCATCGACAGCTACCCCACCCTGCCCGAGATGGGCCTCTGATTCTCTCGCATCCTGCGCCCGTTCCGGCCTTTGCCGTCGGAACGGGCGTTTTTGCTTTCCGCATTGTAATATTGCATCCCAATATAACAGATGTAACTTATTTCTGCACTCCTGTTTTTTGCCTGCCGGGTTGTGGTGGGCCGGAAGATGTGTTACCATAGAACCAACAGACAGGAGGTTCTTTATGCCGTTTGAATTCGCATTTCTGGACTGGCTGCAGCAGTTCCACAACCCGGTGCTGGATGCGCTGGCCGTCTTTCTCAACTACGCCGGTGAGCACGGTGAGATCTGGATCGCGTTCACGCTGCTTTTGCTGCTGTTCCGCCGCACCCGCAAGGCCGGGTGCGCCATGGCCACGGCGCTGGTACTGTATCTGGTGGCCGGGGACTGCATCCTCAAGCCGCTGTTCGCCCGGCCCCGTCCCTGCGACGTGAACACGGCGATCACCATTCTGGTCAAGCGTCCCCACGGGCACTCCTTCCCCTCCGGGCACACGGCCTCGGCTTTTGCGGCAGCCTTTGCGCTCTGGCTGCAAAACCGGAAGTTGGGCGTCCCCGCGCTGGTGCTGGCGGCTTTCATCGCCTTTACCCGACTGTACCTGTATGTGCACTTTCCCACCGATGTGCTGGGCGGCCTGGCGCTGGGCCTTGCACTGGGTGCCCTCGCCTCGTGGATCGTTGACGGCCTGGCAAACAAGCCCAAGAAAAAACAAAGCGTATAATGTAAAACACCCTCCGCTGGAGCAGAACGGCTCCAATGGAAGGTGTTTTTATTTGCTTTGTCGGCCACACTTTACGGTACCGGCCCACCACAGCACTTCCCTGTGAGGGCCGAAAAAAGAAGAACCGCCGCGTCGTTCTCTTGTGTGATGCAGCGGCTCTTCTTTTGCAGATGGGATCTTGCTTTTCTTCCTGTTGCAGGGGCTTATTTCTTAGCTTCGGCGCGCTTGCCCAGTGCGTAGGTTGCAACGAATCCCAAGACCACAGCCACAATCATCACGATGACCGAGACGATAAGGTTGTAACTGGAACCGGTGGGGTCAATGTAGGCAGGCAGGCTGATGAAGCCCGGCGTGGAGATAACGTACTGGGTCATGCCCAGGATACCGGCCAACAGACCACCGATGCCGCCACCGATCATAGCGCCAATCAGCGGGTAGGTCTTGGGGAACAGCACACCGTAGACGCCCGGCTCGGTGATGCCGCACAGAGCGGTGATACCGGCGGAGACGCTGACGGACTTTTCTTCCACACTCTTGGACAGCAGGGATGCGGCCAAGCAGGCACCACCAACGGCCACGTTTGCGGGAGCCATGCCAGTGCAGATCAGCGGGTCAGAGTTGACAGCTGCCATCAGGGCAAAGACCACAGGGTAGGTGGCGTTGTTCATGCCAAAGAAAACCATCAGCGGGGTGGTGATGCCGATGACCATGACGGCCAGCGCGGGAACTGCCTGGTACAGAGCGTAAACACCGTTTGCCAGCCAGGTGCCCACGGTGTTGCCGATGGGGCCGAGAACGATCAGGGTGACAGGCACCGTGATCAGCATGGTCAGCAGCGGGACGACGATGGTCTTGAGAAAAACCGGGATATGCTTTTGCAGGAACTTGTAGACCACGCTCATGAACAGCACGCCCAGAATGACCGGGAACACGGTGCTGTTATAGCTGATAGCCTGCACCGGGATGCCGAAGAAGTCCAGACCTTCGGCACCGTTGATGCTGGAGTACAGCAGGATCGCGCCCAGAAATGCGCCCAGGAAACCATTGGATTTCAGGCGGGCAGCGGCTGCAAAGCCGATGAAGATGGGCAGGAAGTAGAAGGTCGCCTGGTTGATGGCGTAGAAGATGGTGTAGGTGCCAGACTCCGCCGAGACGCCGAACACGTTGGTCAGCAGGGACAGCACCGCACCAGTCAGGCCGCCTGCCACCAGCACCGGGATCACCGGGCTGAACGTGCCGCCGATGAAGGAGAGGATCGCGTTGCCGATGTTGCCGTGATCCTGTGCCAGATCCTTGGCTGCGGCCTCATCGTCCTGCACGCTGCCGCCGGCCTGGATGCCGTCGATCTTGACGACCTCTTCATACAGGTCAGGGACATCCTGGCCGACGACCACCTGATATTCGCCGTTCTGGATGATGACGTTCAGCACGCCGGGCACCTGCTTGACGGCATCGGTGTCAAACTTGGATCTATCCCGCAGTACAAGGCGCAGACGGGTCATGCAATGGGTCGCGCTGACAATGTTGTCCACTCCGCCGGCCTGCTTGATAATACCGGCCGCCATGGCCTTATAATCTTTCTTTGCCATTATTTCAGCATCTCCTTTCCCCAGTCCTGACCGTTGGAACGGATCAGCTTGGAGTACCAGTAGAAGGAATCCTTCCGGATACGTTTCATGGACAGCTCTTCCACGCTCTTGGCCGCGTTCTGCTCCTCATCGGTGGTGTCGATGTACACCAGACCGTAACGCTTTGCCATGCCATTGCCGGTGGACAGCAGATCGGTGAAGGACCAGGGGTTGTATGCGATGACCTCGCAGCCATCCTCAATGGCCATGCCCAGCTGATAAATGTGCTCCCGCAAGTAGTCGATGCGGCCCTGATCGTGCACCTGGCCGTCGGCGTCTTTCGTCTCATGGGCGCCGTAACCGTTCTCGGTGATCATCATGGGCAGGTGATAGTGATCCCACAGGTAACGCATCTCATAGCGCAGGCAGGAGGGGTCGATCTCCCAATCCCAGTCGGTGTACTCGACATAGGGATTGCGGGTCAGAGCGTAGCGGCCCGGCTCCACGGGGAACACCATCTGGCCCTTGACGCCGTTCTTATTCAGCAGATAATCCTGCTGTTTTGCGTCATGCGGCGCATACTTTGCAACGTTGCTGCGGTAGCAGTTGACGGCGATGAAATCGATTTTGGCGCTCTTCATCAGTTCTGCATCGCCGGGCTGCATTCCGATGTCGATGTCGTTCTCTTTCCAGTAGTGCTTGATAAAGTTGCTGTACTCGCCGTAAACATAGGTATCGATCCAGAACTTCTCGGTGAACTCCTCGGCGTTCATAGCAGCGATCTGATCCTCGGGGCGGCAGGTCTCCGGGTAGATGGGCACGCAGCCGGGCACAGGGCCGATCTTGCCGCCCGCCACCATCTCATGGCAGGCGTTGACAGCCTTGGCATGGCACAGGTTCATGATATGGTTGATCTTCCACTGATCCTTGAACCAGTCGTCACAGCCCTTGCTGACGCCCAGCCAGTTGCCATAGCAGATCTGCATATTCTGCTCGTTCAGCGACAGCCAGTATTTGACCCGGTCGCCGAAGTTCTCAAAGCAGACGCGGCAGTAGTGCTCGAATCTTTCCACGGTGTCGCGGCTTTTCCAGCCGCCCAGCTCATCCACCCAGACCGGCAGGTCGTAGTGATACAGGGTAACGATGGGGGTGATGTTGTGGGCTACCAGCTCATTGATCAGATCATTGTAGAACGCGATGCCTTCGGGGTTCACCTTGCCGTCTGCATGAGGGATGATGCGGGACCAGCTGAGCGAGAAACGATAGCTGGAGAAACCGCACTCTGCCATCAGGGCCACATCTTCCTTGTAGTGATGATAATGATCCGCCGCATAGGTGTTATCCGTAAACGGCTTCTTGGTCTTGGAGTTCAGGTCGATGATGGCCGGCGTGCGTCCGCCATCGGCGACTCCGCCTTCCACCTGCCAGGCAGCGCTGGAAGCGCCCCACATGAAGTTGTCCGGGAATTTGGGGTTGTGTCCGTAATACATAGTGTGATCCTTTCCATCTTTGTCAGTCTGTTCTGCCGTCGCAGAAGCCCCCGCGGGTCCAATTCTTTGCAGGACTATCGTAACACATCTCCGACAAAAAATGGGGTTCGCGATGCGAACCCCATTTGGATGGTTGAACAATTTATTCTTTTGTTTTTGAGCAGTTCCACGGTTTTACCCGTCATTCTGCACATCTTTGCACCCGCATTTTTTGAGAATCCGACAAAGGCAGTTCAGAAATTGGACCCTGCAGCAGGTCAGTCTCCCGGTAGTTGTTTACATAGTGGCTGTACAGGATATCAAAGAAATAGGTCATACCATACTGGGAATACACCGTGCGGGCACCGCTGTTGTCCTTTTCGCTCAGGTAGATCACCTGATCGTAGCTTTTCCACATTTTTATAGCGTGGTTGACCGTCACCAGCACCTTATAAGCTGCAGCCTTCTGCACCATTGGCTCCATCAGGGTGGCAAAGTTGCCGGTGGCTGAAACTGTAATGAGCAGGTCCTCCGGTGTCAGCACTTTCAGATAATCCAGCGTATAGTGGGCATCAGACACGATCTGCACCAGCTTGCCCATGACCACCATGGACTGCTGGAAGCTGCGAGCCGCCATGCCGGAAAAATCCGAGGTGAAGAGCACCACATGTCGGCTGGCATGAATGCTTTCGGCCAGCTTATCCAGTACAGCGGGAGTGGCAATGCGGTTGATCTCCTCCATCATCTCCCCGATGCTGCCGGAAAGGTATTCCTTGTAGTCCGGACGCACGCTGTAGCCGATGAAGTAGTTGCACTGGCGCTTCCATTCATCGGCCTCAGCCTTCAGGTCGGAAAAGTTGTCAAAGCCGATGGACTGGCAGAACCGCCGGATGCCGCTGCGGGACACATAGCAGGCATCCGCCACGTCGTAGATGTTCAGATCCCGCAGCTGGTCGAAGTGATACAAAAAATACTGCGCCAGCACATAGTACGGGTCTTTCGGTTCACTTTCGTTCATCACTGCCAGCAATGCCGTCATCAGGCTGAAAGCCGTATTTTTCATGGTTTTCTCCTTCCCTGTTTTTGCAGGAATCACACCCCAAAGAATTCCTTGGCGATGTCGGCGCTGCGCTTGGCGTCCTTAGCGTACCAGTCTGCGCCGATCTTTTCGGCGTATTCCGGGGTGAGCACGGCACCGCCCACCATGATCTTGCAGTCCAGTTTGGCTGCATGCAGGGCGGCGATGGTCTCTTCCATGCTCTTGAGGGTGGTGGTCATCAGGGCCGAAAGGCCCACCAGATGCACATCCTTTTCCCGCACGGTGTCCACCACAGTCTCCACCGGCACATCGCGGCCCAGGTCGATGACCTCAAAGCCGTAGTTCTCCAGAATGACCTTGACGATGTTCTTGCCGATGTCGTGCACGTCGCCCTTCACGGTGGCCAGCACGATGCGGCCCTTGCTGGCGCTGCCCTCGCCCTTCTGGGCAATGGCGGTCTTGATCTCCTCAAAGGCGCTCTGGGCGGCGCTGGCGGCCTGCAGCAGCTGCGGCAGGAAGAGAGTGCCCTTCTCATACTTGGCACCCACGATGTCCAGCGCCGGGATCAGGGCTTCGTCCACCACTTCCAGCGGCTGCTTTTCGGCCAGCAGGGCGCGGGTCTGGGCGGCGGCGTCGCCCTTCAGGCCCTTTTCCACCGCCTTGATCAGCGCTGCATAGGGGCCGGAAATTTCAGCGCTCCCGTCGGAAGCTGCCGCCGCAGGTGCGGCCTGGGCTGCCTGCTTCAGGGCCGTGGAGGCAGGCACCCGGTTTGCGTAGCGCTCGATGTACTGCATGCTCTGCGCGTCCCGGTTGGTCAGCACGTTGTAGGCATATACGGCGGCCATCATCTCTTCACTGGAGGGGTTCATGATGGCCAGATCCAGCCCGGCATACATGGCCATGGTGAGGAAGGTGGTGTTCAGGTAGGAACGGCAGGGCAGGCCGAAGCTGATGTTGGACACGCCCAGGATGGTGCGCACGCCCAGCTCCTTCTTGCAGGCTTCCAGCGCCTGCACCGTGGCCAGCACATCCTTCTGCTGGGCGCTGGCGGTCAGGGTCAGGCAGTCGATGTAGATGTCCTCGCGGGGGATTCCGGCTTCCAGTGCCGCCTCGGTAATGCGGCGGGCAATGGCCACGCGGTCCTCTGCGGCGGGCAGGATGCCCCGCTCGTCGATGGCAAGGCCCACGATGGCCGCGCCGTACTTTTTGCACAGGGGCAGGATGGCCTTGAGCTTTTCCGGCTCGCCGTTGGTGGAGTTGACGATGGGCTTGCCGTTGTACACCCGCAGGCCGTTTTCCAGTGCCTGCACGTTGGAGGAATCCAGCTGCAGCGGCAGGCTGACCACGCTTTGCAGGGCCTTGACCACCTGCGGCATCAGGGCCGGTTCATCCACGCCGGGGGCACCCACGTTCACGTCCAGCACCTGGGCCCCGGCTTCCACCTGGCTCACAGCTTGTTCCAGAACGTAGTTCATATCATTCTCCCGCAGTGCCTGCTGGAAGCGCTTTTTGCCGGTGGGGTTGATGCGCTCGCCCACCACGGTGATGCCGTCCACGTTGACATAATTCATGGGGGTGCACAGCACCGAGGGCATGGCGTGGGCCGGGCGGCCCGGCACACAGCCCTTGAACACCCCGTTCAGCAGCCGGATGAACTCCGGCGTGGTGCCGCAGCAGCCGCCGGCGGCAAACAGATTCAGCTCCCGGTAGGGCTTCATTTCCAGCGCAAACAGCTGCGGGGTAATATCGTAGCCGCTGCCGTCGGCCCGGGGCAGACCCGCGTTGGGCTTGACGAACACCGGAAAGTTGCCGGGCACGGCCTCGGTCAGGCGCTTTGCCATGGGGAAGATCTCCTTGGGGCCCAGCGAGCAGTTGATGCCCACGGCGCTGGCTCCCAGACCCCGCGCGGTGACGCCGAAGCTCTCCACCGTGCAGCCGGTAAAGGTGCGGCCGCCGGCTTCAAAACTCATGCTGGCCAGGATGGGCAGGCTGGAGTTTTCCCGGGCGGCCAGCAGCGCGGCCTTGAGCTCGTACAGGTCGGTGAAGGTCTCAAAAAAGATCAGGTCGGCCCCGGCTGCCGCACCGGCCCGCACGATGCGGGCGTATTCCTCCACGGCATCCTCAAAGGCCAGAGTGCCGTTGGGTTCCAGCAGCTCGCCCAGCGGGCCGACATCCAGCGCGGCAAGCGCACCATAGGGCGCACAGGCCCGCTTGCAGTTGGCAATGCCCGCCGCACTGATCTCTTCCAGACTGTAGGCGCTGCCCGCCAGCTTGTGGGCCGACGCGCCAAAGGTGTTGGCGTTGATGATGCGGCTGCCCGCTGCAGCATACTGCGCATGGATGCCCTCAATGAGCTGCGGGTCGGTGATGTTCAGTTCCTCCGGCCGGGCGCCCAGCTTCAGGCCGGCCGCCTGCAGCATGGTGCCCATGCCGCCGTCCAGCAGGATGGTATTGCTCTGCTTGAAAAGTTCACTCACTTGCACAGGTCTTTCCCCTCTTTCTGTATTCGCAGCGGGTGCGCAGCACACAGTGCCCGCACCCGGCCAGATGTCCCTTGACCGGATGGCCGCTGACCCCCAGAATGGCGGTCACGCTTTTGCGGGGGGTCATCAGGTTGGTATCGGTGACGCACAGCCCGGCCCGGCGCGCCGTGTCCAGTGCGGCGGCCACCAGCGGCTGCACCGCGATGTCCCAGTCGCCATAGCCCGGCGAGAACCGCCCGGTGAGGTAAGTCCCCTCGGCTGCGGCCAGCTGGCGCAGCTCGGCTTCCGCCGCGTCGGCGGTCTGCTCAGCCAGGGCGCTGCCCAGCGCATCGGACGCTACACCGGCGGCGATATCCCCCACCCCGGCGCGGCGGATCTGGGCGTCCACCCCGGGGCCAAGGGTCACGGCCAGCAGAATGGCCTGCCCGCAGCCCTCCAGATGCTGCATCACGTCGCTGCCCCGCAGGATGCCGGCTTCGGCCAGTGCCTTCACCTCCGCCCGCAGCCAGACGGCGCGGGGCGTCGCAGCGGCCAGCAACGGTACGGCGCAGCGCTGCAGCAGGGTCATGGTGGCGGTGTCCGCCTCCCCGCGCGCGCCGAAATACCGCGCTGCCTGTGCAAGGTCGATCAGCTCCGGTTTTTCCACCGGCAGGGTCCTGCTCTGCCCCAGCTGCATCTGCGGTTCCTCCTTGCTTTTTTGAAATAAAGTGGTTTTAAGTATACCGCAGCTATGGGATTTTATCAATCCCGGAGAATGCAAAAAATCCCTCCGTCACGGCTCACGCCGTGCCAGCCCCCTCGGGGAGGGGGCCTTGACGGTCCGGAAATGTTCCGCTTTCAACAGGAAACATCCCGGTTCCGTCAGAAGGCTCCATCTCAAAGGGAGCTGGCAAACCCGAAGGGTTTGACTGAGGGAGTGCTCTTATTTGATGCAGGTGGAGCAGGGCGTGTAGCCTGCCTCGATGGCCTCGTCGTAGCTGGAGAAGAGGATCTGATTCTTCTCGGCCGGCAGGTTCGGGCAGATGGGCAGGTGGAACTTTTTGCTGTTCACATTGCCGATGTAAGCCTGCTGTGCCGTGCTGGCAGCCGCCGGGTCGGTGGGGTTCAACTCGGCATCGGCGGCAAAATGCTCGGTGCCCACGGTGTAGTTCTGGCCGTCGCTGCCAATGGTGATGGTGCCCAGCAAGTCGGTGCGGTACACGCCCACCCCTGCGTCCCGCAGAATGCTCAGGGTCTCCTCATGCGGGTGGCCGTATTTGTTGTTCACCCCGCAGGAGATGATGCCCATCTCCGGCAGGACCGCGTTCAGGAAGGCGTAGCCGGTGGAGGTGCTGGAACCGTGGTGGCCCACCTGCAGCACATCGGCTTTCAGATTGGCACCGCTGGCCACAAGGTCGCTCTCTGCGGTCTTTTCCATGTCACCGGTGAGCAGAAAGCTGGTGGAACCGTAGTCGATGCGCAGCACGATGGAGGTATCGTTGGTGTCGCTGTACTGCGCCACGGGGCCCAGCATGGTCACGCTAGCACTGCCCAGGGGCCAGGTGGTGCCCACGGCGGGCACTTCCACCTGCAGGCCCTGCTGCTGGGTGTACTTGACAAAATCCCGGAAGCACTTGGTGGAGGCCTCCGTCACCGGGCTGTATACATGATTGGCCGGGAAGTAGGCCAGCGCAGCCGCCAGGCCGCCTACATGGTCCTCGTGGGCGTGGGAGCAGAATACATACTGCAGCTCTTCCACCCCCTGCTTCTGCAGGTAGGACACCACCAGGCTGCCGTCGTCCACGTTGCCGCCGTCGTACAGCATGAACTGGCCGTCACATTCCACCAGCACGCTCAGCGCCTGTCCCACGTCGATGAAGTGCATCTCGAACGGGGCATCCACGCTGGCTGCCGTAGAGGAAGGGTTGGGCACCACGTCGGCACTGCCGCCCGGCACCACAGCCGAGGTACCACAGCCTACAAGGCTCAGGGCCAGTGCGGCTGCAGCGGCCAGCGACAGCAGCCGCTGCAGCAGGCCGGTTTTCTTTTTCGGGGTCACTTTTTCTTTGTTCCAGTTTTCCACGATGTATTCTCTTTCTGTTGATTCTTTTTGGGTTTGTGTCCGGGGGCCGAGTGCGGCGCAAAGCGGGCACCCGGGCTGGGCTGACACCCGGCAGGGGCGGCGGTGCGGTTCGGGCCGTGGGCAGGCTTGCCCTTGCCCTTCTGGTTGGGGCGCACGGTGTAGGTGCCGTCGTTGTGGATGGTCACCTCCGGGCTGTCGGCGCGGCGGGCCGAGCGCTGCACCGCGCGGCGGCCCTCGGCGGGCACCAGCAGGGGGATCAGATCCTCCCGGTGGGTCATCCGCAGGGCCTTGACCACCTTTTCGGCGTTGCGGGGCTCATAGTATTGCAGCAATGCACGCTGCAGGGCCTTGCCCTCGGGGGTCTTTTCCACGAACACCGGCTTGAGGGTGTAGGGGTCGAGGCCGGTGTAGAACATGCAGGTGCTCACGGTGCCGGGAGTGGGGTAGAAATCCTGCACCTGCTCCGGGCGCATGTGATTCTTATAAAGGTACTCGGCCAGATAGACGGCATCCTTCAGGGTGCTGCCCGGGTGGCTGGACATGAGGTAGGGCACCAGATACTGCTTTTTGCCGGCCTTCTTGCTCAGCTCATAGAACTTGTCCTTGAACTTGTTGAAGGTCTCGATGGGCGGTTTGCCCATGTAGGCCAGGGTGTTGGGCGCGCAGTGCTCCGGGGCCACCTTCAGCTGGCCGGAGACGTGGTACTCCACCAGTTCCTTGAAGAAGGTGTCGTCCGGGTCGGCCATGAGGTAATCAAAGCGGATGCCGCTGCGGATGAACACTTTCTTCACACCCGGCAGCTCCCGCACCCGGCGCAGGATCTTGAGATAATCGCTGTGGTCCACGATCATGTGGGAGCAGGTGGTGGGGGCCAGGCAGTGCTTGCCGCCATTGCACATGCCCCGCAGCATCTGCTCGCGGCAGGACGGGAACCGGAAGTTGGCGGTGGGGCCGCCGATGTCGTGGATGTAGCCCTTGAAGCCGGGGTGGCGGGTCAGGGCCTCCACCTCCCGCAGGACGCTCTCATGGCTGCGGGAGGTGATGATCCGCCCCTGGTGGAAGGCCAGGGAGCAGAAGTTGCACGCCCCGAAGCAGCCCCGGTTGTGGGTGATGGAGAAGCGTACCTCCTCGATGGCGGGAACCTCCTCCCGATACATGGGGTGAACCTCCCGGACATAGGGCAAGTCGTACAGGGCATCCAGTGCCTCCCGGCTCAGTGGACGGGCCGGCGGATTCACCACCAGCACCCGGCCCTGACAGGGCTGCAGCACGGCGCACCCCCGGATGGGATCGTGCTCGTCGTACTGGATCTTGGTGGCTCTGGCGTAGGCCGTCTTGTCGGCGCACACCTCCTCATAGGAGGGACAGGCCACCGGATGAAAGCCGCTGCCCTCTCCGGTGGGCGCAGTGTAGGCGGTGCCGGGGATGTCGGTGATCTCACGGGGCGGCACCTTTCTGGATAGCCTCCGGGCAATCTCACGGGTGGCCGCCTCCCCCATGCCGTAGACCAGCAGATCCGCCGGGGCATCAAAGAGGATGCTGCGGCGCACCTTGTCGTCCCAGTAGTCATAGTGGGCAAAGCGCCGCAGGGACGCCTCCAGTCCCCCGATGACGATGGGGGTATCGGGAAAGGCCTCTCTGGCCCGGTTGGCATAGACGATGGTGGGCCGATCCGGCCGATACCCCATTTTTCCGCCGGGGGAGTACAGATCTCTGTCCCGCCGCCGCTTGGCCACGGTGTAGTGGGCCACCATGGAGTCCAGATTGCCCCCGCCGATGAGTACCCCGTAGCGGGGTCTGCCCATGGCCCGGAAAGCCTCAGCGTCGTGCCAGTCCGGCTGGGCCAGAATGGCCACCCGATAGCCCTCCCCCTCCAGCATCCGTGCAATGAGCGTGGTGCCGAAGCTGGGATGGTCGATATAGGCGTCCGCCGTCACCACCAGAAAATCATAGTAATACCAGTCCCGCTGGAGCATCTCCTCCCGGCTCACTGGCAAAAATTCCGTGCCACGCATGGGTCACCTTCTCCTTTCCGCCCCTCACAGGGGGATATGGGCGTCCAGCACCCGTGGCGTGATGTTCTTCTCCATAACGTCGCCCCCCACCTGGGAAAAGCCCAGCTTCTCCCAGAAGCTCCGCTGCCGGTCATCGCCGCACCGCAGGCGCAGGCGCAGCAGGCCCATGTGGCGGCAGCGCTGGATGATCTGTCCCAGGGGCTGGATGCCCTGATCCCGGCCCTGCCACTGGGGCAGCAGGCCGTACCAGCCGATCTCCCCCACGCCCTCCTCCGGGCGGGGCAGCAGCTGATAAGCGCCGATCAGCTCGTCAACAAAGCGGACAGCCACACCCTCGCCGCCGGAGGGAACGCCCAACTGCTGCCGCTCCTCCTCCGTCAGCGGGGCATACAGTTGGCCCATCTCCTGAACCCCCTTCTGCCGCCACCACTTCTGCTTGGCCAGCGTGGAGAGCCCTGCCTGTAGCAGATGGCTGTTGTCATCCCGGTACAGCACCCGGATGTCATCGCCCTCCACCTCCAGCCGGGCCACGGAGGTGTTGTCTCCGAAGGGCGTGTCCCCGATCTCCAGCAGGCTCAGGCCCTGCAAAGTTCCCAGCACGATCCGCATGGCGGCGCCGTGGGAGAAAATGGCCACCGTCTGGCCGTCATGCTGCCGGGCCACCCGCCGCAGGGCCGGGAGGTAGCGATCCAGCACCTGCCGGGCCGTCTCGCTGCCGGGGACCTGCCAGCGATCCAGCCGGTGGTTGAAATCATGGTGGGACTGGGGGTACTTCCGCAGCAGCTCATACCAACAGTGCTCCTCCCACTCCCCCATGCAGATCTCCCGGAAGGCAGGGTCCGGATGCAGCTGCAGCCCCTTGGGCAGATAGATGGACTGTGCGGTGGTGCGGGTGCGGATCAGGTCGCTGGCATACACGGCATCCACCGGCACATCCCGGAAGCGCTCCGCCAGCGCCCGGATCTGGCGGCAGCCCCGATCATCGGTGATGCAGCTGTTATAGTGTCCGTGGGCAATGCGATAGAGGTTGCCCTCCGCCTCGGCGTGGCGGACAAGATAAATCGTCGTCATAGCTTCTCCTTTGTGGGTATCCGGGTCACACCACCGTGACCCAATGTTTCATCTCCCGGACGGCATCGTCCATGGCCGCCGGCACGTCCTCTGCGTATTGCAGGGCATCGTCGATGACCATGGCGCCCCGGCCGAAATCGTCGAAGGCATAGCTGGCAGCCTCGCCGCTGCAGCCGTCCAGCAGCAGGAAAGCGTCCTTCAGCCGCCGCCGCAGCTCCCGCACATCCAGACTGTAATCCGTCTGGGCCATGATCCCGGCCCCCCGGCGGGCCATCTGCTCTCCCGCCGCCAAAAACAGGCGGCGATCCCCAGCCATGAGGTTCTGCACCTCCGCCGCACCCGGCTCCGCCGTGCGGACCAGCGCAAACAGAGCCTTGTCCTCCCCGGCCGCCGCAGCTCCATAATAGGGCGAGACAGTCACGGCGTCGGCATTCACCTCACCGCCCAGCCACACGGCGGGATCGGCGCAGCGTGCGTCCACAATGGCGTAAAGGCCCTGACTGCGGGCCATATGCACCAGATTCGACAGCACGTCCAGCCCCATAGCTCCGCACAGGAGGTAGCGGTCGGCCCGCAGCACCACTGCCGGCAGCCGCTGGGCCGCCTGAGCCATCAGTTGGGTGCCGTGATAGCGCAGTGCCTCCGACCGGGCCATGACGCTCTCGCCGTAGAGATCGGTAAACCTCTTCACCACCGGGGCGGGAAGCCGGTTCGCCTCCGGGCCAAGGCCCAGCGCCAGCGGTGTCTTTTTTTTGCGGATATGTTCCTGCAAAGCCGTAATGGACATGAAACGCTCCTTCTCGCCGCAGAGCGGCGGCATGATCAGATATTTTATTCATTATATGCGCTGCGGCAGCTTTTGGCAAGGCATAGACGGTTATTTCCCGCCGGAATGGATATACTATGACCGTACCGAAAAAGGAGTGATGCAGGAATGTGTAAGGTCAGTACGTTCGTCACTGGCGTATGCGTCGGCATGGTGGCCGGCGCACTGGTAGAGGTGATGGTCATTCCCCGGCCGAAGACGAGAAAAACCGCTGTAGGCAAAGCCATGCAGCGGATGGGTAACGCAGTGGATTCGGCGCTGGAGACCGTTGCCGAGAAGATGAACTGAGGGTATCGCATGGAAGGGGGCCGCAAGCGGCCCCCTTCCAAAATTTATCGGTTTTTTGTGCTTTTCGCTTGACAAGGCGCAGATTTTTGGTATAATAGACCGTGCTGTTGCGGCAGCATTTTATATGCAGTGGTATCGAAGTGGTCATAACGAGCACGACTGGAAATCGTGTTGCCGTCAAAAGCGGCACGAGGGTTCAAATCCCTCCCACTGCGCCAGAAAA
>ENA-OVGM01001240-OVGM01001240.1-human-gut-metagenome-genome-assembly--contig:-NODE-1240-length-21738-cov-4.138357_pt1 | contig 21738 bp, 15 predicted proteins | sample MGYA00237773_ERZ505425 | MGnify/ENA primary metagenome ERZ505425 (study PRJEB26158, sample SAMN06016407) | human gut metagenome | biome: human gut; feature: ankylosing spondylitis patient; material... | reverse complement strand
CTGATTGTGTACAGATTTCCAATCGTAGAAACGTGTAGCGGCAGAAACTGAACCATCAGAATACCGGCAATAACAGCAATCAGCGATCCCGGGATTTTCTTGAAAATAAGCGGAGACACGATCAGAATAGCAAGGCTGACCCCGCCGACAATCAGAGCATCCGGTGAAATCGTGGAAAAATTCTCCGCAAATGCCTTCAGTTTTTCCATCGTTTCAATCGGCTTTACCCCGTCAGGATACGTAATGCCGCAGAAATCCTTTAACTGTCCGATCACGATTGTCACCGCAATACCGGAAGTAAAACCCGTTGTAATCGTATAAGGAATAAACTTGATCAGACTTCCAAAATGACAGAATCCCATGATAATAAGGAAGACACCGGCAAGAATGGTCGCCGTCATCAGCCCCTCGAGGCCGTCCCGCGCGACAATACCGGCAACAATCGTGGCAAACGCGGCCGTCGGACCGGCAATCTGGACACAGCTTCCGCCGAGCGCGGAAATCACAAAGCCCGCCACAATCGCAGTGAAAATACCAGCCTCCGGACCGACTCCTGATGCTAAGGCCAGGGCGATGGACAGAGGAAGAGCGATAATGGCTACAATGATTCCCGCTGTGACATCCTTCACAAATTGGGAACGGTCATAGGTTTTTAACGCCGTGAATAACATTGGTTTTAAAGAACTCATGATTTACCTTTGTTTCCTTTCTTGAATGCTGTAACGATCCAGATCTGCTGAAACATTACTTGATCTGCTGCTTTGTAAAGCATCCCCCCTCACCCGCCGCTTAGTGCTCCGCGCACTTGAAGCGGGGGAATGCTTATCTGCGTTCAAACACGTGCAGGGAACACTTTCCGTTCTGCTTTCATATTTTGTAGTAAAAAAGATATTGAGGTGTTAATATGCCAGAGAATCCAACATCAATGCCGGAACCGTCGGGAGAGAATACGGCGGAGGTTGTGGCAGGGAAGAATGACGCAAATGTACCGGAGACACCGGCCGAGCCATTAGGAGGAGTTTTTGTTTATCCGGGAGACGATGATCTTGCGGGGATCCCTGTGCCGCCCATCGCTTCACCGGGCGGAAGACCTGTTTATCCGGGAGATGACGATCTCGCAGGAATCCCAACGACACCGGTCGCGCCGTCTGGCGGTCGCCCTGTCTATCCCGACAATACCATCGGACGCCCGGGCTTTCCAACGATTTCTTTTCCGGTCACATATCCGACGGTCTCAGGAGGAAATTACTACAGCAGAGTCCGGTTTTTAAATGCCAGCACATCAGGCCAGACTCTGGATGTCTATATCGATGGCCGGAATGTCTTTTCTGGTTCCGAATTTGCCACGATCTCTTCTTATATCCGCGTGACGGACGGATTCCACACCGTCACTGTGCGCAGGACCAACGGTCAGATCTATTATCAGCAGACGATTGCCTTTGTGTCCGGTGAGAGACTTACGATGGTGATCTTAGACACGGTATCCGGAGTGTCCCTGACCCGTGTCTCTGACATGGGCTGCACGAACGTTCCGGCAGGTTACGGCTGTCTCCGTGTCGCGAACATGTCCTACGCGGGATCCAGCTACGATGTGCGGACCTTCAACAACCAGACAGCATTTGCGGGGGTCGGATACAAGGAAGTGACGAGCTATAAACAGACATCCAGCGGAACCTATACCTTCTTTGTGACAGGTTCCCAGTATGCAGTTTCAGCCTTAGGCGAGCTTCCGGTCCTTGTCCTTTCCTCCATCGTCGGCGTTTCCTGCCCGACCTGCACTGTGGCGAATCCGCTGCTCACCTTCAACGTCAACGTCCGTGCTGGAAGAGCCTACACCTGCTATATTATCGGAAATCCGTGGTCCGGTCTCTTCCGGGCGTATGTCCTTGAGGACTGAAGCGTGTTGCGGCAGGATTGCATTATTTGTAAAAATCGTCTATAATCTGCGTAATAGATAAAAGGAATGTGCCTTACGCATTCCGACACCGGGAGCAGCCGTGGATAGAATGAGCAGACGGACAGGGGCGGGAAATGCCAGTCTGCTTTTCTTTCCGGATGCTGCCGGAAAGAAAATACAGGTACGGGAAAAAGGAGTATTATGAAGAAAAATTACGAAATGGACATGTGCAGCGGTCCGATCCTCGGAAAACTGCTCACCTTTACGATTCCGCTGATCTTTTCCGGAATCCTGCAGCTTCTGTTCAACGCTGCGGATGTGATCGTTGTGGGACGTTTCGCAGGTAGCCAGTCTCTGGCGGCGGTGGGTTCCACAACGGCGCTGATCAACCTGATGATCAATATCTTTATCGGACTGTCCGTGGGTGTCAATGTCATCGTGGCGAGATATTATGGAGCGAAGCGGGAAAAAGACGTGCAGGATACGATCCATACGGCCATGGCACTCAGCATTGTCAGCGGTCTTTTTCTGATCATTGTGGGTCAGCTTCTCTCGAGGCCAATGCTGGAACTCATGGGAACTCCGGACGATGTGATCGATAAATCTACGATTTATATGCGGATCATCTTTATCGGCATGCCTGCGAATATGATCTACAACTTTGGAAGCGCGATCCTCCGCGCGGTGGGAGACACGAAGCGCCCGCTGTATTTCCTTACGGCGGCGGGCGTGATCAATGTGGTCTTAAACCTCTTTTTTGTGATCATGTTCCAGATGGATGTGGCGGGAGTTGCTCTGGCGACCGCGATCTCTCAGGCGATCTCGGCGTGTCTGGTGATCCTTTGCCTGATGGAGAGCGAGGGCGGTCTGAAGCTTCATTTAAAAGCTCTGAAGATCCACCGCTCAAAATTCCGTCAGATCATTCAGGTAGGCCTTCCGGCTGGGATGCAGGGCGCAGTATTTTCTATTTCCAATGTTCTGATCCAGTCCTCTGTCAATTCCTTCGGTTCTGTCGCGATGGCGGGAAATACGACATCCCAGAATATTGAGGGATTCATCTATAACGCCATGAATGCGGTTTATCAGGCAAACTTAAGCTTCACGAGCCAGAACTTCGGCGGCAAAAAGTATTCGAGGATCAACCGGATCATGGTTACCTGCCTCGGCGTTGTGACAGCCGTGGGACTCGGAATGGGAATTCCGGCTTATCTTTGCGGACATGCCCTGATTCGGATCTACTCTTCGGACCCGGAGGTCATGGTATACGGAATGAGAAGACTTGTGGTCTTTGGAACGACATATTTCCTCTGTGGGATCATGGATACGATGGTGGGCAGCATCCGCGGTCTCGGATACTCCGTTATGCCGATGTGCGTCTCCCTTCTGGGAGCGTGTGGACTCCGGATCGTCTGGATCTTTACGGTGTTTCAGGTATACCATAACCTGACAGTGTTATACTTATCCTATCCGTTTACCTGGATCGTCACGGCGACGGCCCATATGATCTGCTTCTATATCGTGAGGAGAAAACTTCCGAGGGAAGATGCGTGATAAACAGCAACGGAAGAATCCAACGAATGCAGATCTGACCAGAAAGGAAACAACAGAATTGAAACGATACAAAAAATACATCACCCCGTATCTCAGTGCCTTTGTGATCGGTCCGCTGATGATGCTCACCGAGGTGGCGGGAGAGGTCATGCTCCCGAAATTTATGTCCATGATCATCAACAACGGTGTCGCGAGTCGAAATGTTGCCTATATCGGAAAGATGGGGACGCTGATGGTCCTGACTGTCCTTTTTATGGCGGTGGGTGGGATCCTCGGCGCCTACTTTTCCGCGAAGGCGTCCATCTCCTTTACCAGTGACATGAGAAACGACCTCTTCAGGAAGGTCCAGCAGTTCTCCTTTGAGAATATCGACGGCTACAGCACCGGTTCTCTCGTTACGAGGCTCACGAACGATGTCCAGCAGGTTCAGAATGTCCTGATGATGGGGCTTCGTATGGCGCTTAGAGCGCCCGGAATGTTCCTCGGTGCCCTGATCATGGCGTTTATGATGAATCGTCAGCTTGCGGTCATCATCCTCATCGTGATCCCGCTTCTTCTCGCGGCGATCCTTCTGATCTTAAAGACCGCATTCCCACGCTTTGGGGAGATGCAGAGGAGACTGGACCGTTTGAATTCCGGGATTCAGGAATCCCTGACGAATGTCCGGGTAGTGAAATCCTTCGTCCGGGAGGATCATGAGATCGAAAAATTCAGTAAATTAAATGACGACTTAAAGGAGAGCAGTCTCCGTGCCCTCCGGATCGTGATCACCACGATGCCGGTGATGATGTTTGCCATGAACGTGACGACACTGGCTGTCGTCTGGTATGGAGGAAATATCATCATTGCCGGAAAGATGCCGGTGGGGGATCTCACTGCGTTTACGACGTATATCGTGCAGATCCTGATGTCCCTCATGATGCTTTCCATGGTATTCTTACAGAGCTCCCGTGCCAGCGCGTCTATGAAACGGATCAATGAGATCTTCGACACAGAGATCGGCTTAAATGATGATCATGCGAAAAATAAGGATAAAAAAGTCACGGAAGGCTGTGTGGAGTTTAAGAATGTAAGCTTTGGCTACAGCGGAGAGAACGGGAGAAAGGATCTCGTTCTGGAAGGAATCTCCTTTACGGCAGAACCGGGACAGACCATCGGGATCATCGGCTCCACGGGAAGCGGAAAGACCTCCCTCGTGCAGCTGATCCCGAGACTCTATGACGTGACCGGAGGCGAAGTCCTTGTCGACGGCGTGAACGTCAAAGAATACTCTTTAAAACACCTGCGTGAGGGCGTCGGCATGGTCCTCCAGAAAAATATCCTCTTTTCGGGGACGATCGAGGAAAATCTTCGATGGGGAAATGAGGACGCGCCGATGGAGGATGTGATCCGGTTCTCGGAGAGCGCCCAGGCAGATCCCTTCGTTAAGACCTTCAAAAACGGATATGATACCGAGATGGGGCAGGGCGGCGTCAACGTCTCAGGAGGTCAAAAGCAGCGTCTCTGTATCGCGAGAGCACTTTTAAAGCGCCCGAAGATTCTGATCCTGGATGACTCCACCAGCGCTGTTGACACGGCGACGGAGGCGAAAATCCGGGAGAGTCTTTATCATGATCTCAAGGATACCACAAAGATCATCATCGCCCAAAGGATCTCCTCCGTTCAGGAGGCGGATCAGATTCTGGTACTGGAGGACGGAAAGATCATTGGTCACGGAACCCACGAGGAACTTTTAAAGACCTGTGAGGCATACAGCGAGATCTATACGACCCAGATCGGAAATCAGTCCATCAGGGCAGGAGAGGAGGCGGCAGTATGAGTGTCACGAGGGCAGACCGCGAAGCGAGTCTGAAAAAACGATATGCCGGACGCGTGGCAGCCGCACCGAAAAGGAGAGGGATGGGAAGAGGACCGGGACCGGGTGCTCCGAGAGGCGGAGGGCGCCCCAAGAGCACGGGAGCGGCCTTAAAGCGCCTGCTGTCCTATCTGGAAGCGGACAGGCTCCGGATGGGGATCGCATTTTTCTGTGTCATTGTAAACACGGTGGCGACACTGACCGGTTCCTATCTGCTGCGCCCGATCATCAACCGATTTATTGCACCGCCGGACGGAAGTCCCGGCAATGTGGCAGGACTTTTTAAAGGGCTGACCATGATGGCGTGCGTCTATCTTCTGGGGGTTATCGCAAATTATCTTCAGTCAAGACTGATGCTGGAGGTTGCCCAGAGCGCCCTTGTGCGGATCCGGACAGACCTTTTTACAAAAATGCAGAAGCTTCCGGTGAGATTTTACGATACAAATTCCAATGGGGATCTGATGAGCCGCTTCACAAACGACGTGGACACCATCGGAAATATGCTGAGCAGTACTCTTGTGCAGCTCTTTTCCGGAACCTTAAGCATCATCGGGACCTTGTTCCTCATGCTCTACACGAACATCTGGCTGACAGCCGTGACCCTGATCATGATCCCGCTCATGCTGCGGGCCGGTGGAGAGGTCGCGAAGCGAAGCCAGAAATATTTCAGTGCCCAGCAGTCGGCTCTCGGTGCTTTAAACGGATACATCGAGGAGACCATCACCGGACAGAAGGTGGTAAAGGTCTTCTGTCATGAGGAGATCGCGGAGGAAGAATTTGATATATTAAACAGGGATCTCCGCGAAAAACAGATCCGCGCCCAATTCCTCGGGGGCATGATGGGACCTGTGATGAACAACTTAAGTCAGGTAAACTATTCCCTGACGGCGTGCATCGGCGGGATCCTCTGTGTGGTGAAAAACTTCGATGTCGGCGGGCTCACGGTATTTTTGAACTTTTCGAGACAGTTCTCAAGACCGATCAACGAGATCTCCATGCAGGTCTCCAACGTGTTCTCAGCCCTTGCCGGAGCGGAGCGCGTTTTCTCCGTGATGGATGAGGAGCCGGAGGCAGCGGATGATAAGGATGCAGTGTCCATGGACGGCATGCGCGGGGAAGTGGTGTTAGATCATGTGACCTTCGGCTACAACCCGGACAAGGTCATCTTAAAGGATATCAGCCTCTACGCGAAGCCGGGACAGAAGATCGCCTTCGTGGGTTCCACGGGAGCCGGAAAGACTACGATCACGAACCTCATCAACCGTTTTTACGATATCCAGAGCGGGACCATCACCATCGACGGCGTTGATATCTGCCATATTAAGCGGGACGAGCTGCGCCGCCACATTGCCATGGTGCTTCAGGATACGCATCTGTTTACGGGAACAGTTATGGAAAATATCCGGTACGGACGGCTTGATGCCACCGACGAGGAGGTCGTGCAGGCGGCGAAGATGGCATCTGCCCATTCCTTTATCATGCGTCTTCCAAAGGGCTATGACACGGTTCTTGAGAGCGATGGCGCGAACTTAAGCCAGGGCCAGAGACAGCTTCTTAATATCGCAAGAGCGGCGGTATCCAAGGCGCCGATCCTGATCCTTGATGAAGCGACGAGCTCCGTCGATACGAGAACGGAAAAGCATATCGAGCAGGGCATGGACCGTCTGATGGCAGAACGGACCACTTTCGTGATCGCCCACCGTCTTTCCACAGTGCGGAACGCCAACGCCATCATGGTTCTGGAGAACGGAGAGATCATTGAGCGCGGTGATCATGAAGACCTCCTGAAAGAAAAAGGACGTTATTATCGGTTATATACGGGAATGGCGGAGCTGAGTTAGGACGATCACAGAAGAAAAAACGGGCAGATGAAGAAATCTGCCCGTTTTTTATGTAACAGGAAATTCCGGGGAATTTCCTGTTACATAAAAAGGCACTGCGTATCGATCATACGCACCCAGACAAGCTTTTTCAAATTTTGTAGCAATTCCATAAGAGAGAGCAGAAAAGCACGGGAGTTAGTTGGTAAAAACTTCATTTTTTAAAGAAATCAGATGTCTGTTTTTGTTCTTTTTTTGATACAAACGCCGAAAACGGCCATTTCTGTTAAAAAGTTAACCGATTTCCAATTGTAGAAAAATTCCAAATATGCTATACTACGGTGTGATGGGTACTATGAAATTTTATAGAAAGAAGGTTTGTTAAATGGGTCTGAGCACATTTATAGGCGGCGTTCATCCTTATGAGGGAAAAGAACTGTCCGCAGATAAGCCGATTCAGGTGATCCAGCCGAAGGGTGAGCTGGTTTATCCTCTCTCCCAGCATATCGGTGCTCCGGCGAAACCACTTGTTGCCAAGGGTGACAAGGTCCTGGTTGGCCAGAAGATCGCTGAAGCAGGCGGCTTCATTTCCGCAAATGTTATCTGTTCCGTATCCGGTACAGTAAAGGGAATCGAACCGCGTCTGGTTGCGAACGGAGCAATCGTACAGTCCATTATCGTTGAGAACGATAACGAGTACACAGCAATCGAAGGTTTTGGAGAAAAACGCGATTACACAAAACTTTCCAAGGAAGAGATCCGGAATATCGTAAAAGAAGCCGGTATCGTAGGTCTCGGCGGCGCAGGTTTCCCGACCAACGTAAAACTTGCACCGAAGGATGACAACGCGATCGATCACATTATCGTAAACGCGGCCGAGTGTGAGCCGTATCTGACAAGTGACTATCGCCTGATGATGGAGCAGCCGGAGAGACTGATCGGCGGCATCAAAGTCATGTTAAGCATGTTCCCGAACGCGAAAGGCGTGATCGGAATCGAGGAGAACAAGCCGGAGGCGATCAAGCTTCTGGAAGGTCTCGTAAAAGACGAGCCGAAGATCACGGTATGTCCGTTAAAGACAAAGTACCCGCAGGGCGGCGAGCGTTTCCTGATCTATGCGGTTACGGGCGGACGTGAGATCAACTCCACTATGCTTCCGGCGGATGCAGGATGTATCGTAGATAACGTAGATACCGTTATTTCTATTTACAATGCGGTCTGTGAGAGCACACCGTTAATTCGTAAGATCATCACCGTTACCGGTGATGCGGTTAAGAATCCGCAGAACTTCCAGGTTCCGCTCGGTATGTGCTACCGGGAGATCCTCGAGGCTGCAGGTGGATTTAAGGAAGAGCCGGAAAAGATGATCTCCGGTGGTCCGATGATGGGACAGGCATTATTCTCTCTGGATATTCCGGTCATGAAGAACTCTTCTGCCCTGACCTGCTTCATAAAAGATCCGGTTGCGGCAAATCTGGAATCTCCGTGTATTCGCTGTGGACGCTGTATCGAGGTATGTCCTGGTCATGTTGTCCCGCAGATGATGATGGCGGCAGCAGAAAGAAATGATCTTGCCCTGTTCGAAAAATTAAATGGTATGGAGTGCTGCGAATGCGGCTCCTGTACTTTCATCTGCCCTGCCCACAGACCGCTGACCCAGGCATTCAAAGAGATGCGTAAGGCAGTCATGGCAGCCAGAAGAAAGAAAGCGTAGGAGGTGTGACAAATGAGTAAATTATTAAACGTATCATCATCCCCTCATGTACGCTGCGGTGTTTCCACAAAGAACCTGATGTACGATGTAGCGATCGCAATGCTGCCGGCTACGATCTGGGGTGTGATGCAGTTCGGTATCCGTTCCCTGATCGTTGTAGTAGCAACGGTTCTTTCCTGCGTACTCAGTGAGTACATTTTTGAAACCCTGATGCACAAGCCGGTTACCATCAGTGATGGCAGTGCCCTTGTCACAGGTATGATCCTTGGATTAAACATGCCGCCGGCAATCCCGATCTGGATGCCGATCCTTGGCGGTATCTTCGCGATCATCGTTGTAAAACAGCTTTACGGCGGACTTGGTCAGAACTGGATGAACCCGGCTCTGGCAGCAAGATGCTTCATGCTGATCTCCTTCGCACAGGCTATGACCCAGTTCTCAGAGCCGGGAACAGATGCGATCGCAAGTGCAACTCCTCTTGCAGAGATCAAAGCAGGCGGTACATATGATCTTGCAGCAATGTTCATTGGTAAGATCCCGGGAACCATCGGTGAGGTTTCTGTGATTGCTCTTCTGATCGGTGCAGCTTACCTGCTCATCAAGAAAGTAATCTCCATCCGCATCCCGGCAGCTTACATCATCACATTCGCAGTATTCGCATTCATCTTCGGTCAGCACAACATCAACTATGTTCTGGCTGAGATCTGCGGCGGCGGTCTCATCTTCGGTGCATTCTTCATGGCTACCGACTATGTAACAAGCCCGATCACTGCAAAAGGACAGATCGTATTCGGTATCTGCCTTGGTATTTTAACAGGACTGTTCCGTATCTTCGGAAGCGGCGCAGAGGGCGTTTCCTACGCAATTATCTTCTGCAACATGCTCGTTCCGTTGATCGAGAAGGTAACTCTCCCGACAGCATTCGGAAAAGGGGGTAAGAAAAATGGCAGCAAGTAAGTCTGGATTTATGAAAGATGCCCTGATCCTTTTTGCGATCACCCTGGTTTCCGGTTTATGTCTCGGTGTTGTCTATGATGTGACAAAAGCTCCGATCGAGGCGGCTACCATCGCAGCCAACAACGCAACATACAAACAGGTTCTTCCGGACGCAGACAACTTCTCTGACGTCGAAGGTTCCACAGAGAAGATCGCTGAGACTGCTGATGAGATCGCAAACCTCGGTTTCGGAGGCGTTGAGATCGAGTCCGTTCTCGAGGCAAAGGACGCGAGCGGAGCAGTCGTAGGACATGTGATCAACTCCCTGTCCAACGACTCCTACGGTGGAGCTGTAAAGCTCTCCATCGGCTTTGACGCTGACGGTACCATCACAGGTGTTGGTATCCGTGAGACAAGCGATACTCCTGGTCTTGGATTAAAGGCAAAAGATGATGACTACAGAAATCAGTTCGTCGGCAAGAACTGCGACAAGCTTACCGTAACAAAGTCCGGTTCCGCATCTGACACTGAGATCAACGCGATCAGCGGTGCCACCATCACATCAAACGCTACAACAAACGCAGTCAATGCAGCTTTATATTATCTGCATAACTGCTTAAACTAGGAGGTGGGCATTCATGAATAAATGCGTAGAACGTTTATATAACGGTATTATCAAGGAAAACCCAACCTTCATCCTGATGTTAGGTATGTGTCCGACTCTTGCGACGACAACATCCGCCATCAACGGTCTCGGCATGGGACTTTCCACAACAGCCGTACTGATGTTTTCCAACCTGCTGATCTCCGCGCTGCGTAATATCATTCCGGATCGTGTTCGTATTCCGGCATTCATCGTAGTCGTAGCCAGCCTGGTTACAGTCGTACAGCTCTTAATGCAGGGCTACGTTCCGTCCCTGTATGCATCTTTGGGTATTTATATCCCGCTTATCGTTGTAAACTGTATCATCCTTGGCCGTGCAGAGTCATATGCCTGCAAGAACGGTCCGGTTGAATCTTTCTTCGATGGTCTTGGTATGGGACTTGGTTTCTCCCTTTCCCTTACCGTCATCGGTATGTGCCGTGAGCTCTTCGGTGCAGGTGCGATCTTCGGACACACCATTATTCCGGAAGCTTACCACATTTCCATCATCATCCTTGCACCGGGTGCTCTGTTCACTCTGGCTATGCTTTCCGCGATCCAGAACAAGCTCCGTCTTCCATGCGCGACAAACGGCGACGCACCGAAGTCTGACCTTGTATGCGGCGGTAACTGCGCAAGCTGTGCAGGCTGTGTCAGCATGACAAACCATGCTGCTCTCGCTGAGAAGAAGGCAGAGGAAGCAGCAGCTGCAGCGGCAGCAAAGAAGGCAGCAGCAGAGAAGGCTCTCGCAGCTAAGAAGGCAGCTGAGGCTGCAAAAGCGGCAGAGGCAGCTAAGACTGAAGCAGCAGACGCCGGCAAAGAAAATTAAGGAGGAAATGGAGAAATGAAAGAACTTTTATTGATTGCCATCGGTTCTGCCCTGGTGAATAACGTTGTTTTAAGCCAGTTCCTCGGTCTTTGCCCGTTCCTTGGTGTATCCAAGAAAACAGAGACAGCAGCTGGTATGGGCGCTGCAGTCGTATTCGTTATTACGATCGCGTCTGCCTGCACAAGCCTTGTTTATGATTTCGTTCTCGTAAAGCTCCATATCGAGTATTTACAGACGATCGTATTTATCCTTGTAATCGCGGCTCTGGTTCAGTTCGTTGAGATGTTCTTAAAGAAGAACATGGTGAGCCTTTATGAGGCACTCGGCGTATACCTTCCGTTAATTACAACAAACTGTGCGGTTCTCGGTGTTGCGCTGACAAACGTACAGAAGAGCTACAACTTCATTCAGAGTGTCGTAAACGGTATCGGTATTTCCGTTGGATTCCTGATCGCCATCGTCCTGCTTGCAGGTATCCGTGAGAAGATTGAGCACAATGATGTGCCGCACGCTTTTCAGGGATCCCCGATCGTTCTGATCACAGCAAGCTTAATGTCGATCGCTCTCTTCGGATTTTCCGGAATGATTTAAGGAGGAACGAGAGATGAACATGACAGGCATTATCATCGCTGCTGCGGTTGTCGGTATCGTCGGTATCGTCATCGGCGTACTCCTTGGAATCGCCAGCGAGAAGTTTAAAGTAGAAGTAGACGAGAAGGAAATTCTGGTTCGTGCAGAGCTTCCGGGCAACAACTGCGGCGGCTGCGGTTACGCAGGCTGTGACGCTCTTGCAAAAGCAATTGCAGAGGGCAAGGCAAAGGTTGACCAGTGTCCGGTCGGCGGCGCTCCGGTAGGAGAAAAGATCGCTGCGATCATGGGCGTTGAAGCTGGTTCCGCTGAGAAGAAAGTTGCATTTGTAAAATGTAAAGGTACCTGCGATAAGGCAACTGTGAAATACAACTATTATGGTATTGACGACTGCCACAAGATCGCAGATGCAGTTCCGGGCGGCGGCTCCAAGGGATGTACCTTTGGATGTCTCGGTTCCGGAAGCTGTGTAAAGGAATGTCAGTTTGACGCGATCCATGTTGTAAACGGTGTTGCCGTTGTCGACAAGGAGAAGTGCGTTGCCTGTGGTAAGTGCGCAGAGGCTTGTCCGCGTCACCTGATCGAGCTCGTTCCGTATAAGGCAAACCACCTCGTACAGTGCAGCTCCCACGACAAAGGACCGGCTGTCAAGAAGGTCTGCGAGGCAGGCTGTATCGGATGTACGCTCTGCACAAAGCAGTGTGAATTCGATGCGATTCATATGGATAACAACGTTGCTGTGATCGATTACACAAAGTGTACCGGCTGCGGCAAGTGCGCGGCGAAGTGCCCGGCACATGTTATTATCTGATTGGGTAACAACATATAGAAAAGACCCGCGGAAGGCAGAAATGCTTTCCGGCGGGTCTTTTTTTGTGTAATAGGAGATTACGCGGAATTTCCTATTACACAAAAGGCACTAACGAGCCAATGATACACACTCGCGTGAAGATGTAGATTGTCGTAGGAGACTGCACCTTGGCGCATTCTTTATTATTTTCGCTAAAGAGATTTGTATGATCAGGACAGTTGGGAGAGGAGTATTTGAAAAAAGATCCCAGAGAAGTTCTCATATAGAATTCCCTGGGATTATGCTTTTGTTTGTTCTGGGTTTAAATCAGATTGACCGGGGTCAAATCAGAATATATTGCCTACTGGCTCGTTGTGCCGCCTTTACCGGCTAAAGCGCTCTTTGCACCGTCAAGGGAAGTGATGATCGCGCGCCGTCCTTTTCCTGCGTTGATGAAGTCGATGGAGCTTTCAACCTTCGGCAGCATGGAACCTGTCTTAAAATGGCCTTCCTCGGCATAGCGGGCTGCGTCAGCCGTTGTCATCTTATCGATGTTGATCGGGTGATCACTGCCGTAATTTAATACGACATTCGAAACACCTGTGATGAACATTAAGACATCAGCGTCAAGTTCCTTCGCGAGAAGTCCGGCTGCGCGGTCTTTCTCGATCACAGCGCTGGCACCCTTTAAGTGGGAGCCCTGTTCCATAACCGGGATTCCGCCGCCGCCTGCAGCGATCACCGGCTGGTCAGCATCAGCGAGAGCGCGGATCGCGTCGATCTCAACGATTGCGACCGGCTTCGGAGCCGCAACGATACGGCGGTAGCCGTCGCCTTCCTTCACAACGAAGTTACCCTTTGCCTCTTCCTCTTTTGCCTCCTCGGCGTTCATCACACGTCCAACCACCTTCAGCGGAGTGTAGGAGGACTCATCGTACGGGTCAACTGTAACCTGTGTTAAGATCGTAGATACAGCTTTGTAAATGCCACGTTTGATAAGCTCGGAGCGGAGAGCGTTCTGGAGATCGTAGCCGATATATCCCTGGCTCATTGCGGAGCAGACGGACATCGGAGCCGGAGTGTAACCTTCATGATTTTTCGCAAATTCATTTAACGCGGTGTGGATCATACCGAGCTGCGGAGTATTTCCGTGGGTGATCACAACCTGCCAGCCGTCCTGAATAAAATCAGCGATGGCTTTCGCTGTTTTTGTAACGGCTGTCTTCTGCTCCGGAAGGTTCGTTCCGAGAGCGTCATGTCCAAGTGCTAAAACAAGTCTTTTCTTTGCCATATCGAATCCCTCATTTCTATTACATACCGATATCGTTGGGGCAGATCTGCTTAAAGGGGAGCCGCGGATAAGTTTTCTCCGCGGACCGGTAGAAAGCGGCCTGCATTTATGTATTTTCAGATATTTTACCATATTTTAAGTGATTATGGAAGAAAAAACTCGAAGTTTTATGATGGGACCCAGGTAGAAAAATTTTGAACTGAAAATTTCGCAGGGTTCTTCGGAAGCAGAAGATTAGCGAATGAATCCTGTACTGGAACGAAAGAGAATCGAAAGAAATAATTTTTTGCTTTTTCAGATAATTTATGATAAAATGAGAACAACTGAGTCGAAAAACGTTCCTGTCTGTGCCTGTCACAGACAGGAATGAAAGATCCCCGACAGGGGGAATTTAAGGAGGAAACAATTTTGAAGCTGTTATCGATAGCAATTCCGTGCTACAATTCAGCGGCGTATATGGAAAATTGTATCAAGTCTCTGCTTCCGGGCGGAAATGAAGTGGAGATCCTGATCGTGGACGACGGTTCCACAAAAGACAATACGGCCGAGATCGCTGACCGCTATGAGAAAGAATATCCGGGGATCTGCAAGGCGATCCATCAGGAGAACGGCGGCCACGGAGCTGCCGTCAATGCCGGTTTAAAGGCCGCTTCCGGAATCTTTTTCAAGGTCGTGGACAGTGATGACTGGGTCAATGAGCAGGCATACAGACAGGTGCTTGACACCCTGCGCCGCTTCGTCTACGGAAAAGACACCCTCGATATGCTGATCACAAACTTTGTCTATGAGAAACAGGGCGCAAGACACAAGAAGGTCATGAGCTACAAGTTAGCGCTTCCGAAAGATGAGCTCTTTAGCTGGAACGATGTGAAGGTGTTCGTAGCAGGACAGTATATCCTGATGCACTCCGTGATCTACCGCACCGAGCTCTTAAGGGACTGTAAGCTGGAACTCCCGGAGCACACGTTCTATGTGGACAATATCTTTGTCTACGAGCCGCTCCCGCATGTACATACGATCTACTATCTTGATGTGAACTTCTACCGCTATTTTATCGGCCGCTCGGACCAGTCTGTCAACGAACAGGTCATGATCGGAAGGATCGATCAGCAGATCCGTGTGACGAAGCTGATGCTTGGCTACTACGATGTGACAAAGATCCAGAACCGGAAGCTCCGCCACTATATGGTCCGCTATCTGGAGATCATGATGGTCGTCTGCTCGATCCTTGCGATCAAGTCCGGCAGTGAGGAGAATATGGAAAAGAAAAAAGCGTTGTGGGAAGAACTGAAAAAATCCAATCCGGCGCTCTATCTGCGACTCCGCTGGGGCTTCCTGGGACAGGGCATGAACCTTCCGGGAAAAGGCGGAAGATCCCTCTCCATCGCGGGATATAAGATCGCGCAGAAGTTTTTCGGATTTAACTAAATGCCGGGAGATGGATCGAGATCAATGGAAAGTGGTACTACTTCAACCCGATCCCGGACGGAACAAAAGGCATCCTCTACGCAAACCGCAGGACTCCGGACGGCTGGTTTGTGACAGAGGACGGAAACCGGTACGGAAAGAGCAGGTAGTTTCCGGTGTGGTAAGAAGGAAACAGAGGGGAAAAAGATACGGCTGAATTGATGATAGTAAACGAGCGTGCCTATGTAAAATAAGCACGCTCGTATAATTTACGCGAAGAACGATCCAAAGTCCGCGCATGCGTGAGACCGTGGCGACTATTGCGATGACAAGGGGAAACTCGCGAAACGTGTTTTCACTTGTTTTACTTTCCAAGAACAATTTTCACGATCAGCACCGTCACTACGCAGATCATCACCGGCCGGATGATCTTCGCGCCGTTTTTGATGGCGAAGCCGGCACCGATATAGTTTCCGAGAACGTTGCTTACGGCACACGGGATCGCGATCATGTAGAACACATTTCCGGAAAGGATATAGGAGAGAAGCGCTGTGTAGTTGGAAACGATCAACGTGAGCTTCGCGTTTCCGGAGGCAGTGCGGACATCATATTTTAAAAGAAACGTGAAGAGCAGCATGGCGATTGTGCCGCCGCCTGGTCCGTAGAGGCTGTCGTAAAGGCCGATGGTCATTCCGATAAAGAGGGCGCGGAGCACATTCGGCAGAATCAGCGGTTTTTTCGTATCGGTATAGTTCCAGGCATTCTTCATAAAGACCACGAGGACCGCGGTGAGTGGAAGCAGTACCATTAACATCGAGCGGATCTGTTCCTCTTTGAGGTAAAAGATGATCCTTGTTCCGAGCATGGAGCAGAGGAACGAGGTCACTGCGCTGATCAGTGTGATCTTAAGGTCGAGACAGCCATTTTTAAAGTATTTCCATGCCGCCACGGTGCTTCCGAAGGCGCACTGGAACTTGTTGCAGCCGTAAACATAGTAGATCGGCATTCCGCACATCATATAAGCCGGAAGCGCGATCAGGCCGCCTCCTCCGGCGATAGAGTCGATAAATCCCGCAATGAAGAGGAGCGGGCAGAGCCAGATCAGATTATGGATGTATTCCATGGATATCCCCCTTGTATTTTTGCGGCGGGCAGATGAAAAAATGCTGCAATGCCGCTTTTTCTGATAAAATTCAGGTTGAGACCTGTCCTTCCATACTATATAAGAACTCTCAAAAAGTCAACCGGTTTTCCGGCAGGAGCGCTTCTTTGCGCTGCACACTGCAGCCTGCCTGTCGGTGCGATGAACGCATTTCTGGCAGAATTGAACCGTACAAGACACCTTGACAGAACCGGGATTCTATGGTAAATTTATTGAGTTAAAATGCGTCGAAGAGGAACAGTAAGAGAGAAGACGGGGTACAGAGAACTGCCGGGCGGTGCGAGGCAGAGTCCAGAAGCTTTCCGAACTCGCCTCGGAGCAGCATGCTGAAAGAGCAGGCAGAGCAGCGGGAAAACGAAACGCTGTCTGCGGATATCCTCAGATAGGCATTGCCGGTTTCCGCCGTTATCGGAAAATGAGTGCATACGGGTGAAGCCCTGTATGAAATAGAGTGGTACCGCGTGAGAATCTAAGTCCCCCACGTCTCTATAAAATTATGATAGAGATAGAGGGACTTTTTTGTTGCCCAGAAACCAGAAAAGCGGTCAGGCAATCGAACAGGGTCTGGGAGTTCCCGGATTCCGGTAAATGCAGCGGCGGCAGGCGAAATCCGCGGAGCGTATTTTTGCACCGCCTTCAACGATATGAAATGGAGGAGAAAAGCGTCATGGCACAGTACAACCACACCGCCATTGAGAGCAAGTGGCGTGAGAACTGGGAAAAGAATCCGATCAATGTCAATGATGGAAAGAAAGAGAAGTATTACTGTCTGGATATGTTCCCGTATCCGTCCGGCAGCGGACTTCATGTAGGTCACTGGAGAGGTTATGTAATCTCCGATGTATGGAGCCGTTATCAGTTATTAAAGGGAAAATATGTGATCCACCCGATGGGCTGGGACGCGTTCGGCCTTCCGGCTGAGAACTACGCGATCAAGATGGGGGTTCATCCGGCGATCTCCACAGCGTCAAATATCAAAAATATCAAACGCCAGATCAACCAGATCGCAGCACTCTATGACTGGGATATGGAAGTAAACACGACAGATCCGTCCTTCTACAAATGGACCCAGTGGATCTTCGTACAGATGTTCAAAAAAGGACTCGCATATGAGAAGGAATTCCCGATCAACTGGTGTCCGTCCTGTAAGACAGGCCTCGCGAACGAGGAAGTTGTAAACGGCTGCTGCGAGCGCTGCGGCACACCGGTTACAAAGAAGAATCTCCGTCAGTGGATGTTAAAGATCACAGCATACGCAGACCGTCTTCTGGATGATCTTGACAAGCTTGACTGGCCGGAGAAGGTTAAAAAGATGCAGACAGACTGGATCGGTAAATCCTACGGTGCAGAAGTTGAGTTCCCGGTAAAGGGACGCGACGAGAAGATCACTGTCTACACGACAAGACCGGATACGCTTCACGGCGCAACCTTCATGGTACTCTCCCCGGAGCATAAGCTTGCGAAAGAGCTTGCAACGGATGAGACGAGAGAGGCTGTTGAGAAGTACATCTTCGACGCTTCCATGAAGTCCAACGTAGACCGTCTCCAGGGCAAGGAAAAGACAGGCGTATTTACAGGTTCCTACGCAATCAACCCGTTAAACGGAAAAGAGGTTCCGATCTGGCTGTCCGACTATGTACTTGCTGATTACGGTACCGGCGCTATCATGTGCGTACCTGCCCATGATGACCGTGACTTCGAATTCGCAAAGAAATTCGGTCTCCCGATCATCCAGGTCATCGCTCAGGACGGCAAAGAGATTGAGAATATGACAGAAGCTTACACAGACGCGAAGGGAACCATGATCAACTCCGGTGAGTGGAACGGCATGGAATCCTCCGTATTAAAGAAAGAAGCTCCGCACATCATCGAGAAGATGGGTATCGGTAAGAAGACTGTGAACTACAAGCTCCGTGACTGGGTATTCTCCCGTCAGCGTTACTGGGGCGAGCCGATCCCGATCGTTCACTGCCCGAAGTGCGGAAATGTTCCGGTTCCGGAGGATCAGCTTCCGTTAAAGCTTCCGGAGGTTGAGAGCTATCAGCCGACCGGTACCGGTGAGTCCCCGCTTGCGGCGATCGATTCCTGGGTCAACACGACATGCCCGTGCTGCGGCGCACCGGCAAAACGTGAGACAAACACCATGCCGCAGTGGGCCGGTTCTTCCTGGTACTTCTTACGTTATGTGGACAACAAGAATGATCAGGAACTCGTATCCAAAGAGAAAGCAGACAAGTACCTTCCGGTAGATATGTATATCGGCGGTGTTGAGCATGCTGTCCTTCACCTTCTGTACTCCAGATTCTACACGAAGTTCTTATATGATATCGGAGTGGTAGACTTTGACGAGCCGTTCAAGAAGCTGTTCAACCAGGGTATGATCACCGGTAAGAACGGTATCAAGATGAGTAAGTCCAAAGGAAACGTTGTCTCCCCGGATGATCTCGTAAGAGATTACGGCTGTGATGCGTTGAGAATGTACGAGCTCTTCGTTGGACCGCCGGAGCTTGATGCCGAGTGGGACGACAGAGGAATCGAGGGCGTTGCCAGATTCTTAAATCGTTTCTACAATCTTGTGATGGACAGCAAGGACAAGGATATCAAGGAGACAAAGGAGATGGTGAAGCTCCGCCACAAGCTTGTCTACGATATCGAGACACGTTTCAACCAGTTCAGCCTGAATACGGTCGTATCCGGATTCATGGAGTACTGCAATAAGCTCACAGACGTCGCAAAGAAGGAAGGCGGAATCGACAAGGAGACCTTAAAGACCTTCGTGATCTTACTGGCTCCGTTTACTCCACACCTTGGCGAGGAGCTCTGGAGAGAGCTTGGCGGTACAGACAGCGTATTCCACGCGACCTGGCCGGAGTGCGATGAGGAAGCCATGAAGGACGATGAGATCGAGGTTGCCGTACAGGTAAACGGTAAGGTCAAAGCGGTCATCATGGTTCCGGCTGACATCGCAAAAGAGGACGCGATCGCTGCGGGTAAAGCTGCGGTAGAAGGAAAGATCACCGGAAACATCGTGAAGGAGATCTATGTTCCGAAGAAGATCGTAAACCTTGTTGTAAAATAAAAAGTAATGATTCAGCAGGTCTGCGCATCTGCTGCGTTGATTGCAGTAAAGCATAAGCTTGAATGCAGTGAACAGTTACGATAAATAAGAGCAGCAGTTCAGACATGTGATAGAGACTGGGACCTGCTGCAGCAAATTGAGGCATTGAAAGTCGCTTTCTAAGCAGAAACGGCTTTCAGTGCCTTTTTTGCTTCTGTGAGTCAATAAAGACATATATTCCTCGCACATGTACATAATGTCAAAAAACAGAAAATAAATTATATAAAATAAACAAAATAATCGTAAAACTGTGAATTTAATTGACAATAAGTGACAAATGGTGATATTCTTATTTTATAAATTTTAAGAAGGACAGTGCAGATGAGATACCTGTCTGAAAATAAGAGGGAGGATATGCGAATGAAAAAAAGAACAGCAGCGAGGTCGATGGCGGCACTTATGGGAGCAGCAATGGTGCTCACAGCCTGTGGAGGTGGAAACACTACAGCTCCTACGACAGGTGCTTCTTCCGGAGGAGAGACTCAGACAGCTTCTGAGAGTGCAGAAAGCGGGAAGATCACAAAAACAGATATCGTTGTCGGTCAGGCGTCGGATATTGTTACGCTTGATCCTGCGGGACAACAGGATACGACTTCGGGTGTGCTGATGAAACATGCGTACAGTACGCTTTTGGACGTTGATAATGAAGGAAAGGTGGTTCCGGATCTGGCAGAAAGCTATGAGATGAAGAGCGACACGGAGTATGTGTTTAAACTCCGCGAAGATGCCTGCTTCTGGGACGGCACTCCGGTGACAGCTCAGGATGTTAAATTTTCTCTGGATCGCGCGAAGGGAATGCCGAAGACAAAGTCGAATACCTCAAAGATCGAGGAGGTTACCGTAAATGGGGATCATGAGGTAACGATTAAACTGACAGAGCCGTATGCAGCATTTAAAACAATCGTAACACAGCACAACCTGAGTATCCTTTCAGAGAAAGCCGTGACGGAAGCGGGAGATTCATATGGTGATGTGGATAATCTTCTCGGATCAGGGCCATTTAAGGTAACAGAGTGGGTGCCAAACGATCATTATACTCTTGTAAGAAACGATAATTATTGGGGGGAGATGCCGATCGCAACCTCTATTACCTGTCGTGTGATCCCGGAGGGAAGTGCCCGCACGATCGCTCTTGAAGCAGGAGAGATTGATGTTGTCTGGAGCGTAGATCCGACAGACTGCGCAAATGTAGAGTCAAATCCTGATGTAAAACTTCTTTCGCAGCCGTCAACAGGTATTGACTACGTGGGAATGAACACCCAGAAAGAAAAGTTTTCTGATAAGAGAGTCCGTCAGGCTATCAACTACGCCCTTGATAAGCAGACCTTCGTTGACACGATCATTGAAGGACGCGGTCTTGTAGCAAACAGCTATATCAATGCAGCAATCCCGGGATGGACCGATGAAGTGGAAGCTTATCCGTATGATCCGGAAAAAGCGAAAGAATTGTTGGCGGAAGCCGGATATCCGGATGGATTTGAATGCTCGATTTTTGTAAATGGCGATCTCCGTACTCGTTCTGCACAGATTCTACAGGCTCAGCTTGCGGATGTAGGAATCAAGGTCGACATTTCCACATATGAGTGGGGTGCCCTTCTTGATACTTTAAATGCAGGCGAACACGAAATGTTTCTTCTTGGCTGGTCCAACACGAGCTTTGATCCGGACGGAAGTACCTATCAGTTATTCTATTCCGGAAATCATGGTGCAACCGGAAACCGCGCATTCTTCTCAAATGACAAGGTTGATGAACTGATCCTTTCTGCACAGCGGGAGAGCGAAGAGTCAAAACGTATGGAACTTTACAAAGAACTCCAGTTTGTACTTCATGATGAATCTCCGTGGTGTCCGTTATACTACAAAGAGAATAACGTTGGTGTGCGCGCAGACTTAAAGGGATTTACTCTTCATGCAGGCGCACAGCATTATCTTGGTAACTGCCATTACGAAGAATAGATACAGCGAAATCAGGAGCATTCAAATCGTTTAATAAATTTCTGATAATATAAATATTCGGAGAAATTTGGGGCGGGATCTTTTTGATCCCGCCCTTTTAAGAAAATAGAGGGGAAAATGATCCATCTGGAGATCTGAGAACCGGAAAGTGTTAGCGTTAGATCGGAAGAGCACACGTCTG
>ENA-OVGM01001238-OVGM01001238.1-human-gut-metagenome-genome-assembly--contig:-NODE-1238-length-21756-cov-4.060182_pt1 | contig 21756 bp, 12 predicted proteins | sample MGYA00237773_ERZ505425 | MGnify/ENA primary metagenome ERZ505425 (study PRJEB26158, sample SAMN06016407) | human gut metagenome | biome: human gut; feature: ankylosing spondylitis patient; material... | reverse complement strand
CTTCCATTTCAACAAGCTCAAGGAGCTCGGGATCGTCAACCTGGTCAGCTTTGTTAAGGAATACTACGATGTAGGGAACGCCAACCTGACGAGCGAGAAGAAGGTGCTCTTTAGTCTGAGCCATCGGGCCGTCGGTAGCAGCGATAACAAGGATAGCACCATCCATCTGAGCAGCACCGGTGATCATGTTCTTGATATAGTCAGCATGGCCGGGGCAGTCAACGTGAGCATAGTGACGCTTTTCGGTCTCGTACTCAACGTGAGCGGTGTTGATCGTTATACCACGCTCTCTCTCTTCGGGAGCCTTATCGATCATTGAATAGTCTTCGAACTGAGCGAAGCCCTTCATTGCGAGTGTTTTTGTAATAGCAGCTGTTAACGTGGTCTTACCATGGTCAACGTGACCGATAGTACCGATGTTAACATGGGGTTTGGTTCTTTCGAATTTTGCCTTTGCCATTGAATTTTCCTCCTTTTTTATGAGAACAAATAAATTTTTTCATTGTGGTTGATATTTTATCAATAAATGAATAAAATATCAAGTCTTTTCAGCTATTTAATCAGTCTTTTTTAGTTCTTTCGCTGATAATCTTTTCAGCGATTGACTTCGGAACTTCTTTATATCCGTCGGGTTCCATTACATACTGACCGCGTCCCTGAGTCTTGGAACGAAGGTCGGTAGCATAACCGAACATTTCGGAAAGCGGAACGTGAGCATTGATCTGCTTAGCACCAGTTCTCTCTTCAAAGCCCTGAATCTCACCGCGGCGAGAGTTAAGGTCGCCGATAACGTCGCCCATATATTCCTCGGGAACGATGACGGTAACTTTCATTATGGGTTCGAGGAGAACCGGATCGGCCTTCTTGGATGCATCCTTGAATGCCATAGAACCTGCAATCTTGAATGCCATTTCCGAAGAGTCAACCTCGTGATAAGATCCGTCGTAAAGAGTTACCTTTACGTCAACAACCGGATAACCGGCAATAACGCCCGACTGCATAGCACCCTGAATACCCTGGTTAGCAGGTTCGATGTATTCCTTCGGAATAGCACCGCCGACGATGTTGTTTACGAACTCATAGCCCTTATTGGGGTTAGGTTCAATGTTGATCTTAACATGACCGTACTGACCTTTACCGCCTGACTGACGGGCATATTTGGTATCGGAAGAAGCGGGCTTACGGATTGTCTCCTTATAAGCAACCTGCGGCTTACCTACGTTAGCCTCAACCTTGAATTCACGAAGCATTCTGTCAACGATAATTTCAAGATGGAGCTCACCCATACCGGCGATGATGGTCTGACCGGTCTCTTCATCGGTATAGCACTTAAAGGTAGGATCCTCTTCTGCAAGCTTCTGAAGAGCGATACCCATCTTTTCCTGACCTGCTTTGGTCTTAGGCTCGATTGCTACACGGATAACGGGATCCGGGAATTTCATTGATTCAAGAATTATCGGGTGTTTCTCATCGCAGAGAGTATCACCTGTCGTAGTGTTCTTAAGACCTACGGCTGCTGCAATATCGCCTGCGTAAACACAGTCGATATCTTCTCTGTGGTTAGCGTGCATCTGAAGTATGCGGCCCATTCTCTCGTCGTCGTCCTTAACGGAGTTGTAAACAGTTGAGCCGGCAGTCAGAGTACCCGAATAAACTCTGAAGAAGCAGAGCTTACCAACATAGGGGTCGGTGGCAATCTTGAATGCGAGAGCCGAGAACGGCTCCGAATCCGAAGAATGTCTGTCTTCCTCTTCGTCTGTATCGGGGTTTACACCCTTTATAGCCGGGACATCCGTAGGAGCCGGCATATAATCAACTATTGCATCGAGAAGAGGCTGTACGCCCTTGTTGCGGTAAGAGGTACCGCAAGTTATCGGAACCATTTTATTCTCGATAGTTGATTTACGGATAGTTCTCTTGATTTCCTCAACGGTGAATTCCTCGCCGTTGAAGTATTTTTCCATAAGCTCGTCGTCCTGATCTGCGACATGCTCGATAAGCTTTGCACGATATTTCTCGGCAAGCTCCTTCATATCGTCGGGAATAGGCTCACGTCTTACGTCTTTACCGAGGTCATCATAATAAATCTCGGCATCCATTTCTACGAGGTCAACGATACCCTTGAATGTGTCTTCAGAACCGATGGGGAGCTGAATCGGCACGGGGTTACATTTGAAACGCTCGTCTACCATGTCAAGAACACGGTAGAAGTCCGCACCCATGATATCCATCTTATTGACGTAAATCATACGCGGAACATGATATTCATCAGCCTGGCGCCAAACGGTTTCAGACTGAGGCTCAACACCGCCCTTTGCGCACAAAACGGTAACCGAACCGTCAAGTACACGAAGCGAACGCTGAACTTCAACAGTGAAATCAACGTGGCCGGGAGTGTCGATAATATTGATACGATGGTTTTTCCAGAAACAAGTAGTTGCAGCGGAAGTGATGGTTATACCTCTCTCCTGCTCCTGCGCCATCCAGTCCATGGTAGCGTCGCCGTCGTGGGTCTCACCGATTTTATGGTTTACACCCGTGTAAAACAATATACGCTCTGTGGTAGTTGTTTTACCGGCGTCGATATGCGCCATTATACCAATATTTCTTGTTTTTTCAAGAGTGACCTTTCTTGGCATAACATCCTCCATAACCGTATAAATACGGTAACATAAATATTAGTAAGCTTACCACCTGAAATGAGCAAAAGCTTTGTTTGCTTCTGCCATCTTGTGAGTGTCTTCGCGCTTTTTGAATGCCGAACCTGTTTCATGTACGGCATCCATTATCTCGTTTGCAAGTCTTTCCTTCATAGTTCTCTCGGAACGCTGACGAGCATAGAGAGTGATCCATCTAAGACCTAAGGTCTGTCTTCTTTCGGGACGAACCTCGATTGGGACCTGATAGGTAGCACCGCCTACGCGGCGAGCCTTAACCTCGAGAACGGGCATAACATTTTCCATTGCGGCATCAAATACCTCCAACGGTTCCTTACCCGTCTTCTCAGCGATAATGTTGAATGCGTCATAAACGATTTTCTGGGCTACGCCCTTTTTACCGTCATACATAACGCTGTTGATAAGCCTGGTTACAAGCTTTGAATTGTAAAGCGGATCCGGCAAAACATCACGTTTTGCTATCTGGCCTCTTCTTGGCACTTCGCTTCCCTCCTTCATAATTATAATGATATCATAGGTACTCGGTGACAAAACCCCGTGGTGTCAATGCAAGAGGCATAATATAAGAAATATATATACACCCTGCACGGACTTAAAACCTTGCAAGTAGATTCTGTCTTTAAATAGTCGGCGAAATTACGCCTTTTTAGCTGCCTTGGGTCTCTTAGCACCGTACTTTGAACGGCTCTGCATTCTGCCCGTAACGCCCTGAGTATCAAGTGTACCGCGGACAATATGGTAACGAACACCGGGGAGATCCTTAACACGCCCGCCTCTTATAAGAACAACTGAGTGCTCCTGAAGATTGTGACCTACGCCGGGAATATAAGCTGATACTTCGATTCCGTTTGTAAGACGAACTCTGGCGAGCTTACGGAGAGCTGAGTTAGGCTTTTTAGGAGTGTCGGTCTTTACAACCGTGCAAACTCCTCTCTTCTGCGGAGAAGCGTTGTTAGTCATAACGTTCTTCTTCGAGTTAAGACCCTTACCGAGAGCCGGAGCCTTCGATTTCTTCTCAACTGTCTGTCTGCCACTGCGAACAAGCTGGTTAAATGTCGGCAAATTCATTGCACCTCCTTCTGAAAATATGACACAATGTGTCAGCAAAACAAACACTTCCGTTAAAAAAGTGTTTGTTTTGCTCACACAATCAAAGATTTTAACATCTAAAACCTTTGATTGTCAAGCTTTTATTTAAATTTTCTTTTACGCGGGCTCATTTGCAGGCTCATCGGGATTAGTATCATCCGAATAAGTCTTTTCGAGCTCGACCTCGCTGTAACACTTCATACCCGTGCCGGACGGAAGAAGCTTACCGATAATAACATTTTCTTTAAGGCCGATAAGAGGATCGGTTTTGCCCTTAATAGCTGCATCGGTGAGAACTCTGGTGGTTTCCTGGAAGGAAGCCGCCGACAGGAAGGAATCGGTAGCAAGCGAAGCCTTTGTGATACCGAGAAGCACCGGTTCGCAGGTGGCCGGAGTAAACTCCTTACCCTCTGCCTCGCACTCTGCGCTGACGCGCTTGTTCTCTTTGTTGAAGTCGGATTTTTCAATGGTAGCTCCGGGAAGAAGCTCGGTTGAACCCGGCTCATCCACCTTGAGCTTTCTCATCATCTGACGAACGATAACCTCAATGTGCTTATCATTGATATCAACACCCTGCATACGATAGGTCTTCTGAACTTCCTTGATAAGGTAGTCGTGAACCGCATTGACGCCGTTGATGGCGAGTATGTCGTGGGGATTGGGAGCACCCTCTGTAAGAGCGGTACCCTTCTTTATGAATATCGGGTTGCCGTTTTCATCCTTATCGCTGTTGAACTTCTTGCGGAATCCGTAAGGAATAAGGTAGGTTTTTTCTTCGGCCGTCTCGGGATTGGTGATGACAATGTGCTCATTCTTTTTAATTTCGCGGAATGAGAGATAGCCGTCAATCTCGGCAAGAATTGCGAGAGTCTTGGGCTTTCTTGCCTCAAACAATTCCTCGACACGGGGAAGACCCTGTGTAATATCCTGGCTTGATGCGATACCGCCGGTATGGAAGGTACGCATTGTAAGCTGTGTACCGGGCTCACCTATTGACTGAGCCGCTATGATACCGACAGCCTCGCCCACGGTAACAGGCTCGCCTGTCGCAAGATTCGAACCGTAGCACTTAATGCATACGCCGTGGTCTGATTCACAGGTGAGAAGCGAACGTATCTTTATTCTTCTGTCTGCTTCATTGGGACGGGCGTTAACGATAGCTGCGACTTTAGCTGCATCGTCCTCGGTCATCATCTTATCCTTGGACATAATAAGCTCGCCGGTTTTTTCGTCTACAAAGTCCTCAAGAAGGAATCTGCCTGTAAGTCTCTCCTGGAGAGTCTCAATCATTTCCTTGCCCTCGTGGATATCGTAAACCTCAATACCGTCATGGCAATGGCAATCCTCTTCACGGATTATAACGTCCTGTGAAACATCGACAAGACGACGGGTAAGGTAACCCGAGTCAGCCGTTCTAAGCGCGGTATCGGCAAGACCTTTACGCGCACCGCGTGATGAGATGAAGTATTCGAGTACATTAAGACCTTCACGGTAATTGGCTCGAATCGGAACTTCAATGGTTTTACCTGCCGTATTTGCAATAAGTCCGCGCATACCGGCAAGCTGACGAAGCTGTGATTCCGAACCACGGGCACCGGAGTCGACCATCATATAAATGGGATTGTTTTTACCGAGGTTCTCTTTAATACCCTGAGAAACCTTATTGGTGCATTCTTCCCAAACCTTGATGACTCTCTTTGAACGCTCATTGTTGCTCAAAAGACCCATCTTATACTGTGCGGTGATGGAGTCAACCTTTTCCTCGGCTGCTTCAAGAAGCTCTTGCTTGTGCGGCGGGATTATAGCGTCGCATACGGCAACCGTTATACCGGATTTTGTAGAGTATTTATAGCCCTGAGCCTTAATGCTGTCAAGCATTACGGAGGCTATGTGTACGCCGTGCTTTTTAATGCACTTATCGATTATCTTGCCGAGGCCCTTCTTATCGACAAGGAATTCAACTTCAAGATTGAATGCGTTTTCGGGATTGCTTCTGTCGATAAAGCCGAGATCCTGCGGAATGGGATTGTTGAATATGATTTTACCGAGAGTTGTGGGAACAAGCTTAGTAACCTTTTCACCGTTTATCTCTTTGGTCATACGAATTTTAATTTTCGAATGAAGACCGATGTCGCCCTCGTTGTAAGCCATGGTAGCCTCATCAACACTGAGGAACGCCTTGCCTTCGCCCGGCTCGCCGTCTTTTTCCATAGTGAGGTAGTAAGAACCGAGTATCATATCCTGTGTGGGAACGGTAACCGGTTTACCGTCGGACGGCTTGAGAAGGTTATTTGCGGCAAGCATAAGGAGCCTTGCCTCTGCCTGAGCCTCTGCCGAAAGCGGTACGTGAACAGCCATCTGGTCGCCGTCGAAGTCCGCGTTGAATGCGGTACAAGCAAGCGGGTGAAGCTTAATGGCTCTGCCCTCTACGAGTACCGGCTCAAATGCCTGAATACCGAGTCTGTGAAGAGTGGGAGCACGGTTAAGCATAACGGGGTGATCCTTAATGACTATTTCGAGAGCGTCCCAAACCTCGGGCTTTGCGCGCTCTACCATTTTTCTCGCCGACTTGATGTTGCCTGCAACGCCGGTTTCAACAAGACGTTTCATAACGAACGGCTTAAACAGCTCAAGTGCCATTTCCTTGGGAAGACCGCACTGATGCATTTTAAGCTCGGGTCCTACTACGATAACGGAACGGCCGGAATAGTCGACACGTTTACCGAGGAGGTTCTGTCTGAAACGACCCTGCTTACCTTTAAGCATATCGGAAAGAGATTTAAGAGCACGGTTGTTGGGGCCCGTTACGGGTCTGCCGCGTCTGCCATTGTCTATAAGAGCATCGACAGCCTCCTGAAGCATTCTCTTTTCGTTTCTTACAATTATATCGGGAGCGTTGAGCTCAAGAAGTCTTTTAAGACGGTTGTTTCTGTTGATAACACGTCTGTAAAGATCGTTGAGGTCCGATGTTGCAAATCTGCCGCCGTCGAGCTGTACCATAGGACGGATATCGGGCGGAATTACCGGAATAACGTCGAGAATCATCCATTCGGGACGGTTACCGGAAAGCTTGAATGCTTCGGCGACTTCAAGTCTTTTAAGTATTCTTGCTTTCTTCTGACCCGACGCCTCGGAGAGCTCCTCACGGAGCTGCTCGGTAAGCGCGTCAACGTCGATTTCGCAGAGAAGCTCTTTGATGGCTTCGGCGCCCATACCGGCCTTGAAGTCATCCTCATACTTCTCTCTCATATCGAGATACTCTTTTTCGGAGAGTATCTGCTTCTTTTTAAGCTCTGTATCACCGGGATCGGTGACAATATATTTTGCGAAATAGAGAACCTTTTCAAGCTCTCTCGGAGAAATGTCAAGGATAAGTCCCATTCTTGACGGGATACCCTTGAAATACCAAATATGCGAAACGGGAGCGACAAGCTCGATATGGCCCATTCTCTCGCGTCTTACCTTGGATTTGGTAACCTCAACTCCGCAGCGCTCGCATATTTTACCCTTATAGCGAATTCTCTTGTATTTTCCGCAATGGCACTCCCAGTCCTTTGTGGGTCCGAATATCCTTTCGCAGAAAAGTCCGTCGCGCTCGGGCTTTAAGGTACGATAATTTATGGTTTCGGGCTTTTTGACCTCGCCGTAAGACCACTCTCTGATCTGTTCGGGTGAAGCAAGACCGATTTTTATTGATTCAAAGGTTATATTTTCCATTGGCTCTTTACCTTTCTTCCATTAATTTTCAGAAATCTGCGAAACGTGAAATCAGAAATCCTCGTCATTGAGGTCATCCGAATCAAAACCGTCTTCGGAATCGCTTGTATAATCGTCATTCTCGTATTCGTCGGCGTCTTCTTCTCTGTCAGGAATATAACCGTCATCATAAGAAGCGTCGTTGACCTCTGAAAATGCTTCGTTGTCAGCCATCGTAGGAGTAACATCATCGTCGTCGTAGGTCTGTTTGAGGTCAATCTCCTCGTTATTTGCGTCAAGAACCTTGACGTCAAGAGCAAGCGACTGAAGCTCCTTAATGAGAACCTTGAACGACTCCGGAATACCGGGCTTCGGAACGTTGAGACCCTTGACTATCGACTCGTAAGTCTTGACACGGCCCACAACATCGTCCGACTTAACGGTGAGAATTTCCTGAAGAGTATAAGCTGCGCCGTAAGCCTCAAGGGCCCAAACCTCCATCTCACCGAAGCGCTGACCGCCGAACTGAGCTTTACCGCCCAAGGGCTGCTGGGTAACGAGTGAATACGGACCCGTGCTTCTTGCGTGAATCTTATCGTCAACAAGATGGTGGAGCTTAAGGAAGTACATAACGCCTACGGTTATGGGGTTGTCAAACTTTTCACCCGTTCTGCCGTCGGTAAGTATCGACTTACCGTCCTCACGGTAGCCTGCCTCTTTAAGAGCCTCGCGAATATCGGATTCATGCGCACCGTCAAATACCGGCGTTGCGATTTTTTGACCGAGCTTGCGGTAAGCAAAGCCGAGGTGAACCTCAAGCACCTGACCGATGTTCATTCGGGAGGGTACGCCGAGGGGGTTAAGAAGAATGTCAAGCGGAGTACCGTCATCAAGGAACGGCATATCCTCCTGCGGAAGTATTCTTGAAACAACACCCTTGTTACCGTGACGGCCTGCCATCTTATCGCCGACGGAAATCTTACGTTTCTGAGCGATGTAGCAGCGTACTACTTTATTAACGCCGGGACTGAGCTCGTCGCTGTTTTCTCTTGTAAACACTTCGACGTTTACTACTATGCCGTATTCGCCGTGCGGTACGCGAAGGGAAGTATCGCGAACCTCTCTTGCCTTTTCGCCGAATATTGCGCGGAGAAGTCTCTCCTCGGCGGTAAGCTCCGTCTCGCCCTTAGGCGTCACCTTACCGACAAGTATATCGCCCGAGTGAACCTCGGCACCGATACGGATTATGCCGTTTTCGTCAAGGTCGGAAAGAGCGTCTTCACCGACGTTCGGGATATCTCTCGTAATATCTTCCGGTCCGAGCTTGGTATCTCTCGACTCAAGCTCATATTCCTCTATATGAATTGAAGTATAAACATCGTTGCGGACAAGCTTTTCGTTGATAAGAACAGCGTCCTCGTAGTTGTAGCCTTCCCAAGTGGTAAAGCCGATAAGCGCATTCTTACCGAGTGAAATTTCGCCGTTCGAGGTTGCGGGACCGTCGGCTATAACCTCATGAGCCTCAACCTTTTGACCCTCGGAAACTATCGGGCGCTGATTTATGCATGTGCCCTGGTTAGAACGCATAAATTTGATTATGTCATAATGGTCAACCGAACCGTCATCCGTAGTGATTTCAACAGTTTCCGCATCAGCCTTGGTTACGGTACCGGCGCGCTTTGCGAGAACTACGGTGCCCGAATCGACCGCCGCCTTGTATTCCATACCGGTTCCTACTATAGGAGACTCGGTTGTGAGAAGCGGAACCGCCTGTCTCTGCATGTTTGAACCCATAAGTGCACGGTTTGCGTCGTCGTTCTCAAGGAAAGGAATCATTGCGGTTGCAACGGAAACTACCATCTTCGGCGATACGTCCATGTAGTCGGCTTCCGAAGCCTCAATCTCCATAAACTCGTCACGATAACGGGCATTGACCTTTTTGCGCTTGAATTTGCCGTTTTCGTCGAGAGGCTCGTTAGCCTGAGCTACCATGTAGTTATCCTCGACGTCTGCGGTCATATAGGTGACCTCATCAAGTACCGTTCCCGTTTCCTTATCTATGCGGCGGAACGGAGCCTCGATAAAGCCGTATTTATTGATTCTTGCAAAGGTTGCAAGATAAGAGATAAGTCCGATGTTCGGTCCTTCGGGGGTCTCTATGGGGCACATACGGCCGTAGTGGCTGTAATGAACGTCACGAACCTCGAAGCCTGCACGGTCACGTGAAAGACCGCCGGGACCGAGAGCGGAAAGTCTTCTCTTATGAGTAAGCTCTGCGAGGGGGTTTGTCTGATCCATGAACTGAGAAAGCGGAGACGAACCGAAGAACTCTTTTATAGCCGCCATAACGGGGCGAATATTTATCAAAGCGGCGGGAGTTACCTTATCGGGCTCCTGCGCCTGAAGAGTCATTCTTTCTTTTACAACTCTCTCCATTCTGGAAAAGCCTATTCTGAACTGATTCTGAAGAAGCTCGCCGACGGAACGGATACGACGGTTGCCGAGATGGTCTATGTCATCCGTTGTACCTACGCCGTCCGCAATGCAGTTGAGGTAGTTGATAGAAGCCATTATATCATCAATTATGATATGCTTCGGAATAAGGTCGTCGCAACGAGCCGAAAGCTCCTCGGAAAGTGCATCCTTATCGTCGCCGCACTTTTCGAGCACTTCCTGAAGCACGGTAAAGCGTACCTTCTCGTTAATGCCGATATCCTCAAGCTCAGCCTCTGTGAACATGGGAACATACTCGCCGATGTCAACCATACCGTTTGAATAGACCTTAACGGTTTTATCCTCCGGAGTTACTATAACGGCGGTATTAACGCCCTCCTGCTCTATTCTGTAAGCAAGCTCGGGGGTTATGGTTTCGCCAGGCTCCGCAAGTATCTCACCGGTAAGATTGCTGATAATCGGTTCATCAGCCTTAAAGCCGGCTATGCGAGCGGAGATTGCAAGCTTTTTATTGTATTTATAGCGACCTACTCTTGAAAGGTCATATCTGTGCGGATCGAAGAAGAGATTATCAATCTGTGCCTGAGCAGTCTCGAGTGTGGGAGGCTCGAGATCGGAAGAGCACACGTCTGAACTCCAGTAGTATCCTTTTCGAGAGTAGCCTTGATTCTCTCGTCATAGCCGAAAAAGTCAAGTATCTCTTCGTTTGAGGAAAGTCCGAGTGCTCTGATAAAGGTAGTGATGTAAATCTTTCTGTTCTTATCAATTCTTACATAAAACAGGTCGTTCTGGTCAGTTTCGTACTCGAGCCATGCGCCTCTGTTGGGGATAACGGTAGTCGAGTAGAGCTCTTTACCCGTTTTATCATGCGTCATACCATAGTACACGCTGGGAGAACGGACAAGCTGCGAAATGATAACGCGCTCCGCACCGTTGATTACGAAGGTACCGCTGTCTGTCATGAGCGGGAAATCGCCCATATAGACTTCGCTTTCTTTAATTTCGCCCGTTTCTTTGTTGAGCAGCCTTGCAGTAACTCTTAAAGGAGCAGCATATGTCGCGTCCCTCTCTTTACATTCCTTGACGGTATATTTGGGAGCATCGTCCATTCTGTAATCGACAAAGCTCAAAACAAGGTTGCCGGAATAGTCCGTAATATCTGCGACATCGCGGAATACTTCCTTCAGACCTTCGTCAAGAAACCATTGATAGGAATTTTTCTGTACCTCGATGAGGTTGGGCATCTCCATTACCTCATTGATTTTAGAAAAGCTCATGCGTGTGTTTCTTCCGAGTTTTACTGGTTTGACATTCACCATAGGGCTTATCACTCTCCGTTCGCAAAATTATTCCAAACGCCGACCGCAAAAATCAAGGGTATTGACAAATTGCAACCCGGCGGGAGATTACTATAATAATTGATTGTGATATGCTATTGATTTAATTGATTTTTTGTGATAAACTACTAATACAAAAAAACGACAAGAGCATATGCTTCCATTTTATAGCAGTTTATTATTATATGCTTGTCAATGGCATATGTCAAGTCTTTTTTGATTATTTTCGGAGATGTTATTGTATTATGTTGAATTTTGAAGAGCTTTCGCACAAGCTCTTTTCTCTTGTCATTTTCAGAAATCTGTTAAATGACGATGTCATCAAGTCGTTCACCGAGCTTGCCGATGAACAAAAGAGCGAAAAAGAAGAGGTTTACTTATATGCCGATTTTCTCTCGAAGCTATTTGCGGAAACCGATAATTTTTCAAAATATGTTTTAAACGCCGTTCTTGAGGACGAAAACGCTTACATATTAAAGTACGGTCACAAAAAGCTCGGCAGCCATTATGACGAGGCTCTGAATATGGAGCTTGACACGCTTAACGAATTGGCAGCCGTACGGTCGGACGATGTTAAAAAGAGCCTGCGTCTCGAAAATGAGTCTCTCCCCGGCTGGACTACCGAAAAAGCCGATATAAAAAGCATTTATCTCTCCAGAATAAAAAACATATCCAAAACCGGATACGGCATATGGGCAAAATACCACGTCTTTATCATTAAAAACGGTGATATTGTACCTGTTAAATACCCCGACACGCAAAAACTTTCGGATTTTTCCGGTTACGAGCGCGAGCGCAGCGAGGTAATTGATAACACAAAGGCTCTTTTAAAGGGAGAACCGTGCAATAATGTTCTTTTATACGGCGACGCCGGAAGCGGTAAGAGCAGTACCGTAAAAGCAATAGCGAACGAATTTAAGGATGACGGTTTGAGACTTATCGAGGTTAAGAAAAATCAGCTATATTCCCTGCCTGACATAATGGACAGAATATCGGGCAATCCGCTTAAATTCATAATATTTATAGATGATTTGAGCTTCACCAAAAACGATGAGGACTTCGGTGCGCTGAAGGCTATTTTGGAGGGCAGCGTAAACGGCAGGGCCAAAAACATAGCGATATACGCAACATCAAACCGCCGTCATCTCGTCAAGGAGAGCTTTGCCGACCGTGACGGAGACGATGTTCATATTCAGGACACGATGCAGGAGCTTACAAGCCTTTCGGCAAGATTCGGCTTGCAAATCACGTTTTCAAGGCCGGACAAAAATCTGTATTCGGGCATTGTTGTTGAACTTGCAAAAAAATACGGCATAAATATGCCGGAGGACAAGCTTATAATGAAAGCGGAGGCTCACGCTTTGAGAGCCGGCGGCAGAAGTCCGAGGACCGCAAGGCAATTTATAGAATATCTCGCATACAAGCAGGATACGGAAAAGGAATAAGCTGTTATTAATTTGTTTGTATAAATTCAGTATAAAAAGATTGGAGAAGAAAATGGAGATTAAAAAAAGATACGATTGGGAAAATCCCGCCGTTATCAAGAGAAACAAAGAGGACGGCCACGTTATCGCATTTTCTTATGATAATGCGCTCGACGCCGCGGAAAGAAAAGAGTCACCTTACAAGGTAACTCTTAACGGAAAATGGAAATTCCATTGGCAGATGGGCATAGACAACTGTCCGCCTGATTTTTATGAGCCGAGCTTTGATGATTCAGATTGGCGATACATAACCGTTCCGTCGGTTTGGCAAACGGAGGGTACGGGCAGTGCTCCGTATTACTATGCAAGTACTTTTCCGAGGGCTATCAGCCGTCAAAAGAGCAAAATTCCCTGCATTGATCACAATATGCAGGAAATCGGTCTTTACAGACGCGCATTTACCCTACCCGAAAACTTCGACGGAAAAGAAATATTTTTACACTTCGGCGCAGCCAAATCCGCAATCGAGGTATATATAAACGGAAGCTTTGTAGGTTATTCTCAAGGCTCCATGACTCCGCACGAATTTGACATCACAAAATATGTTAAGAACGGAATCAACGAGGTAGCCGTAAAATGTTACCGTTACAGCGACGCTCAGTACATAGAGGATCAGGATATGTGGCTTCTCTGCGGTCTTTACAGAGAGGTATATATCTTCGCCGAGCCCAAGACCTGTCTTCGCGACTTCTTTATAACAACCGACCTTGATAAGGATTACAAGGACAGCGATACGAAGCTTGAAGCAAAAATCATAAATTACGAAGGCGAAGACAAAGCTTCAAAGCTCAGTGCTTATATTGAAAAAGACGGCAAAAAGCAAAAGCTGGGTTCGGAGGAATTCACGGTTGCCGGAAAAGACAGCAAAACAATAAACCTTGAAGCGGTAATAAAAAACCCGCTCAAATGGAGTGCCGAAACTCCGGAGCTCTACACTCTTGTTATCGAGCTTAAAACCGGTAAAACAACAACATACAAGTCAATCCGTTTCGGTTTCAAAAAGGTTGAGATAGTAGGAGAAAAAATTCTCTTTAACGGCCAGCCTCTGATGATTCGCGGTGTAAACCGTCACGATTTCGACCCGGATCACGGTTGGGCGGTTCCGAAGGAGAGATATTATCAGGATCTCGACATAATGAAACGCTGCAACATAAATTCTATCCGCACTTCTCACTATCCTGATGATCCGTTCTTCTATGAACTTTGCGACGAATACGGTTTCTATGTTATGGACGAATGCGATATGGAAAGTCACGGCGTCCGCAGAAAGGGCGTTCCCGGAAGCAATCCCGTATGGACTAATGCGGTTGTGGACAAAATGCAGAGAATGGTACTTCGCGACAGAAACCACGCCTGCGTATTTATGTGGTCACTCGGCAATGAGGCCGGCGACGGCACAAACTTCGCTAAGATGAAGGAAGCTGCTTTGGAGCTTGACAAAACGAGGCAGTTCCACTATGAGGGCGATTTTGACCTAACAAAGAGCGACGTTATATCGAGAATGTATCCCCTCCCCGACATTATGGAAAAACTCGGCAATCGCGAGCCTATAACCATAAGCCTTTACGATAACGTTGCAAACCAGCTCGCCGCAGATTCAAAGCCCATTCCGAAAGAGGCTTACACGAAGCCCGTAATATTATGCGAATATGCGCACGCAATGGAAAACAGCCTCGGCAACTTCCAGGAATATATGGATGACTTCGAGAAATACGATAATATGTGCGGCGGATTTATTTGGGACTTCGTAGACCAGGCTCTTCGCTACAAGGCTCCCGACGGAGATCATTGGCTTTACGGTACGGACTTTGAAAAATCAGAGCCGCGCAGACCCTTCCAGCTTCCCAACACAACCGCTATGACAGGCAGTAACACATACTTCTGTGCAAACGGTATAATTGCCGCCGACAGAAAGGTTCACCCGTCGGCATATGAGGTCAAAAAGGTTTACGCCGAAATGAAGGTTATTGAAAAAGACCTTGAAAAGAAAGAATTTACCGTTAAAAATAAGCACTTATTCACCGACCTTTCGGAATTTGACCTTAAATGGACCGTAACCGCAAACGGCAAAGAGATTGAATCGGGTATTATCGACAATCTTTCGGTTCCCCCACTCTCTTCAAAGGACATCACGGTGCCGTTCTCTTCCGATAATCTTCCGAACGCCGAGTGCATTATCACATTCTCATTCCTTCGCAAAAACAAGGAGCGTTACTGCGAAAAGGGCTATGAACAGTCGTTTGACCAGATAATTCTAAAGAAGATGCCCGAAGCTCTTCCCGATAATTCAAAGGGTAAACTTCAATGCGTTCAGATAGGCACAACAGCTACAGTTCAGGGTGAAAACTTCACGGTAAAGGTTACCGACGGCAAAATAGTTTCGATGCGCTTTGACGGCAAGGAATATTTAAAAACACCATTGAAGCCGAATTACTTCCGCGCGCTTATCGACAACGACTTTTCACTTACAAACTTTGTTCCCTTCCTTATTCCGCTTCATCCGTATTACACATGGAGAACCGCAACCGATACGGCACAGGGCACAATAACAGCCATAGATGAGGGCGCAAACGGTGAAATCATCATATATGTAGACTGGGCAGTATTCTCATTCTCGGGCGTTAAATCGAAATATATTATCTATCCCGACGGCAAAATCGAGGTCAACCACGAGGGTACTCCAAAGGCCTTTACACTTCTGAGATTCGGTACGCAGATGGGGCTTATACCCGAACTCAACTACGTAAAGTGGTACGGCAGAGGTCCACAGGAAACATATATCGACCGTAAAACCGGCGGCAAAATAGCTATTCACGAGATGAGCGTTGACGACCTTGAGCACCACTATATGCGTCCGCAGGAAAACGGCAACAGAGTTGACGTCCGTTATGTCGAAATAACCGACAAGGACGGCAAGGGTCTTAAATTTACCGCTCCGTACAACACTCCGCTCGCATTCAGCGCATGGCATTACACGCAGAATGAGCTTGAGAAAGCCACACATATTCATGAGTTAAAGCACAAGGATATTACGACGTTTAACTTTGATTTAACTCAGCTCGGCGTAGGCGGAGATATGCCAGGTGACGCACACGTGCGTGAGCCGTATATACTCCATCCAAACAAGAAATATGCTTATTCCTTTACCATAGAGAGCATAAAATAATAATACGGTTTAATGATATTTACCGGAGTCGCAAAAAGACTCCGGTATTTTTTTGTTTTGCCATAGCATAGTCACATATAAAAACAAAAAAATAAATCAGGCTTGACAATATACCCCTCACGGGTATATACTCAAGATACCCCCTAAGGGTATAGAAACGAGGTGTGGTTCATGGAAAAAGAAAGGTGCTGTCACTGCTCACAGCGAAAAAAAGAGCGTTCCCCCGAGGAATATAAAAAGCTTATACACAGGCTTAACCGAATCGAGGGGCAAATCCGCGGAATAAAAGGCATGGTGGAAAACAACGCTTACTGCCCGGATATACTCATACAATCCGCCGCCGTAAACGCCGCGATAAATGCTTTTAATAAAGAACTGCTTGCAAATCACATCAGAACATGCGTTGCCGACGATATAAGGAACGGCAAAGACGAAGCGATTGACGAGCTTGTGGTTACACTTCAAAAGCTTATGAAATAAAGAAAGACGGGTAAAATATAATGAATGTTGTTTTAATAATAATTCTCATAGCAATCGTGGTATTGGCGGCGGTTTCCGGCGCGAAACACTTTAAAGGTCAGGGCGGCTGTTGCGGTGGCGGCGGAGAATTAAGACCCGAGCACAAAAAGCTCGACGGCCCCGTAACGGAAGAAAAGATAATTTCGATAGACGGAATGAGCTGCGAAAACTGCCGGAATCGCGTTGAGCGAGCTATAAACAAAATAGACGGAGCTTCGGCGAGAGTAAATCTTCGCAAAAAAGAAGCGGTTGTTTCGCTCGACAGAAAAATTGACGACGAAACGCTCAAAAACGCTGTTGAATCGGCAGGCTACAAGGCTGTTTCCGTAAAGACACGGGAGGTAAAAAAATAATGACACAGTATAACGTCACCGGTATGAGCTGTGCGGCGTGTTCTGCGAGAGTTGAAAAAGCGGTATCAAAAGTGCCCGGCGTAACGTCGTGTTCAGTCAGTTTACTCACCAACTCCATGGGCGTTGAAGGGACGGCATCGGACAAAGCTATAATATCCGCAGTACAAAAAGCCGGCTACGGAGCATCTAAGAAAGGCGGAAGTAAAGCCGCCGAGAGTGCCGATGAATCCGCACTCCGCGACACAGAAACACCAAAGCTCAAAAAGCGCCTGTTTTGGTCCGTCGGATTTCTTATAATACTGATGTATTTTTCGATGGGTCATATGATGTGGGGATGGCCCCTCCCCTCTTTTTATAACAGCAATCACGTTGCAATGGGACTTACTCAGCTTTTGCTTACCGTTATAATTATGGTAATAAACCAAAAGTTCTTTATCAGCGGTTTTAAAAGTCTGTGGCACAGAGCCCCGAATATGGATACCCTCGTAGCCCTCGGTTCAACCGCCGCATTCGTATACAGCACTTACGCTCTCTTTATGATGACAGACGCTCAGACACGCGGCGATATGCAGGCTGTAAACACCTATATGATGGACTTTTATTTTGAGTCAGCCGCTATGATTCTCACACTTATAACCGTGGGCAAGACCCTTGAGGCGCGCTCAAAGGGCAAAACGACCGACGCATTAAAGAGTCTTATGAAGCTCGCACCAAAAAGTGCGGTAATTTTAAAAGACGGCGAAGAAAAGACCGTGCCTATTGACACGGTACAAAAAGACGATATATTCTTAGTACGTCCCGGCGAGAGTATACCGGCAGACGGTGTGATAATCGAGGGTGAAAGTGCCGTAGACGAATCGGCGCTTACCGGTGAGAGCATTCCTGTAGACAAAGCCGCAGGAGACAAGGTTTCGGCGGCAACCGTCAATCGGTCGGGATTTTTGAAATGCCGTGCCATACACGTAGGTGAGGACACAACCCTATCGCAAATCATTAAAATGGTCAGCGACGCCGCAGCCACAAAGGCCCCGATAGCAAAAATCGCGGATAAGGTTTCGGGCATATTCGTCCCGGCTGTAATAATTATCGCGGTAATCACAACCGTAATATGGCTTCTGCTCGGTCACGGCGTAGGTTATGCGCTTGCACGCGGAATTTCGGTTCTCGTAATATCATGCCCGTGCGCCTTAGGTCTTGCGACTCCGGTTGCGATAATGGTGGGCAGCGGTCTCGGCGCAAAGAACGGTATTCTTTTCAAAACAGCGGCTTCTCTTGAGGAAACAGGCAGAATACAGATTGTGGCACTCGACAAGACCGGCACAATAACAAAGGGTGAGCCGAGAGTTACGGACATTATCCCAAACGGTGAAATAACAGAAAATGAGCTTCTTAAAGCTGCGGCGTCTCTTGAAAAGAAGAGTGAGCATCCGCTTGCAAAGGCTGTAATTTCATATGCGGAGAGCAAAAATATCATCTGCGACGACGTATCTATCTTTAAAGCTTTGCCCGGAAACGGCCTCAGCGGCACCGTAAACGGAAAGAATATATTCGCAGGTAATCTCAACTTCATAAAAACAAAGGCCGAAATATCGCCCGGCATCAAGGAAATTGCCGAAAGGCTGTCAGGCGATGGTAAAACTCCCCTCTTCTTTGCTCTGGATGGGAAGCTTCTCGGCATTATAGCCGTGGCAGACGTCATTAAAGACGACAGCCCTAAAGCCGTTAAAGAGCTCAGGAATATGGGAATACGCGTTGTGATGCTCACGGGCGACAACGAGCGTACCGCAAACGCAATAGGTAAATCAGCCGGTGTTGACGAAGTAATCGCAGGGGTTTTACCGAGCGGTAAAGAAGAGGCAATCAAAAAGCTCAAAAAGCTCGGCAAGGTGGCAATGGTCGGCGACGGAATAAACGACGCGCCCGCCCTTACAAGAGCCGACATAGGCTTAGCCATAGGTGCAGGCACAGATGTTGCCATAGATGCAGCCGACGTCGTTCTGATGAAGAGTCGTCTTTCCGATGTGCCCGCAGCCATAAGGCTCAGCAGAGCGACGCTTAGAAATATACACGAAAACCTGTTTTGGGCGTTCTTCTACAACACGATAGGTATTCCGATAGCCGCCGGCGTATTTATTCCTCTCGGACTTACGCTGAACCCCATGCTCGGAGCTGCGGCAATGAGCCTTTCAAGCTTCTGCGTTGTAACCAATGCCCTGAGACTTAATCTGTTTAAGCTTCGTGACGCAAGCCACGACCATAAAATAAAAAAGCATTTAAAAAATGTAACGGAGGAATCAAAAGCTATGGAAAAGACAATTAAAATCGAAGGTATGATGTGTGGACATTGTGAAGCTGCAGTCAAGAAAGCTCTTGAAGAATTACCCGAGGTTGAGTCAGCCGAAGTAAGCCATGTAAGCGGTACCGCAAAGGTTACTCTTAAAGGTGAAATCGACAATGACGTTCTCAAGAAAGCCGTTGAGGACAAGGATTACAAGGTTATCGGAATAGAATAATCATGTAAAAAAAAAGAACCGTGAAGTCATAAGACCTCACGGTTCTTTTTTGCAATTCTGCAAAATTATCTCTTAATGTCGTCCCAAGCAACACCGTCTATGTGGAACAGCTCGTCAAAGTCGTAACGGTTGTTCTCGTCTTTTCTGTGGTTCGGATACCAAACCTGAGCAAAGAACGGGTTTGTCTTGGCGATAGCATCATAATCCCAAGCCTTATGCGGGATATAGCACTCGGGGCACCAATGTCCGCCGAGAAGTATAAGAGCGGGGCTTGCTTCGAATTCTGCGCCGCAGTGGCCGCATTTCCATTTAAGCTTAGTAGCCATATCACCCTTTGTCATTGTCTCGGAGAGACACTCGCCGCCGCGGAATTTAGCAGCCTGCTTCATATCCTCAATGTCAAGCTCTGCTTCGGGCTTTGTCTCATCATAACCGTGGTCAAGCTTAAACTGCTCAGCCGCGCTGTTATCCTTATCGAACTTGATGAGGTCGAAATCTTCCCACTTTGACGGAATCTTCTTCCACTCGTCCATGCCGCCGAAGTAGATGTCAAGACGCTGCTTGTTGTTCTTTTCAACCCAGTCAAGAGTACCGAAGTCCGGAGTCTTGGCAATCTTCTTCATAAAGGGCTTCGCGCAAGCTGCAACGAGGTTCTTCGGAAGATATCTCGGAATTTTGAAGTAGAATTCAACCTGATCTGCAAGACGGTTGAAGTAATCCTTAACGGGGAGGTTCTCACGGAAGTGAAGGAAGTTTTCAAGCTTATCGCCGTCTGCATAGAACTGACCGTGGAAGTTCTTCGTTGTAAACCAGTTGGGGTCAAAGAGCTTTTCGGGGCCTGCAAGACCGAGAGTACCGAGAAGAAGGCACTCAAACTCATAGTTTGAAATTCTGTATTCCTTACCTGAACCTATATTGTAGAAGTGATTCCAGAAATCGGAACCGAGGTTGCCTTTTGCATCTTCATCGCAGAGGTTGGCAAGCAAACGGCCCGAATCCTCAACGGTGCACCACTCAAGAACGCCGTTGATCGGAACGTGGAACATAATAGGATCCATATTTTTAAGAATGTTGGGATAAAGTATGCCAGACTGACGCATAACAACCCAATTCTTAATACCGCTCTCAACGAATACACGCTCTGCTATGCACTTAGAAACAGCATAATGGTCATATACCGAAACCTTGAGCGGATCGCCGCAACGTCCCCAATGGATAGGATAGTTACGACCGCCTGTTTCGGCAACGGTGCCTATGTAGCAGACCTTAACTGCGTCGGGATCCGGCTGAGCAAGAACTGCCTTGCAGATATTCTGAGCAGCACCTATATTTGTTTTCTGTGTTCTGTACGGTTTCCAGTCAGCTGCCGGAGAAACCATACCGCCTACATGAAGAATATAGTCAGAACCTGTTACTGCGTTGAGAACATCCTCATAGTTTGTAAGATCGCCCCAAACTATTCTGACTGAAGGATCATTTTCAAAATCCTTGAATTTAACACGGTTTTTTTCACTTCCGCGAAGTAAAAGAACAAGATTAAACTTATCTTTCTTAGCGTAAAGTTCCTTAAAACCGTGGAAACCCATATGACCGGAGGCACCGGTCAGCATTACGGTTTTTTTAGCTCCCATATTGTTCCACCTCATTTAAATCATAGTGCTTTTATTATAACATTTTTATGTACAATGTCAACAAAAGAGTAAAAAAATCAATATATTCTGTAAACAGATATTTATTTTCACAAAGAAACGCGTGCATTTTTTAACAGCGACGTTTAACTCAATATGTATCACGGCGGAATTCAACCTTTACAGCTCACACCGTTAAAAGCACCGCCGTCAAATGTACATTTTTACCTTGGCACAAAGGAACTCATAAAAATCATCATACAGCTCCTTTGAGATTTTACCGGGATACGTCATAATTTTAAGTTCAAAATCAGAGCCTCCCCTTGTGTAAGCCGGTGCAAAATGCTCAAAGTCGTTTAATGTAAATCCGTTTCGCTCATAAAATCCGCGACGGCGAACGGATATTTCATCCTTCGGCGGGTCGATTTCCAAAATAATGGTTTTATTGCAGCCTTGCAGCATCGAGAGTGTGCGCTCTCCGTACTTGCGGTTGCGCTTTTCGGATAAAATACAAAAATGCTCAATATATATAAAGCTGTCGGTATCCCAATAAAGCACTTCGCCTATAAATTCGCCATCATCATATATAAGGTCAAAATGGAACTGCTCATCATACATGGCCCTCTGCTGTGCGTCATATGACCTCTGCTCGTATTTCGGGAAGCTTTTTTCATAGAGCCTCATTGCGGTATCAAATATTTTTCCACTGCTGTCTCTCAAACGTATAAGCTCCATATAATTCTCCTTATAATCAGTATTTTTGCAGGCGGTTTTATCTTATATCGCCCTACAAACATATTTTTAATAATATATATTTTATCATAAAAACGGTATTCGGA